>Ga0182006_1000089_pt1 | contig 110375 bp, 77 predicted proteins | sample Sormic07211104_1_FD_123022 | JGI IMG/M metagenome (GOLD analysis project Ga0182006, IMG submission 123022) | Rhizosphere microbial communities from Sorghum bicolor, Mead, Nebraska, USA - 072115-104_1 MetaG | ecosystem: Host-associated > Plants > Roots > Rhizosphere | place: USA: Nebraska...
GTATTGGTTTTTATTGCGCTGGGCTGGCAATATATCGATCCTGCAAACTACCATCCATACATCCCCGAAAATACCGGAACATTTGGTCAGTTTGGCTGGAGCGGTGTTTTACGTGGTGCTGGTTTAGTCTTTTTTGTATTTATCGGCTTCGATGCTGTAGCAGCTTCGGCACAGGAAACAAAAAATCCTGCCCGCGATTTACCAATTGGCATTATTGGATCGTTGGTGGTTTGTACGGTTCTATTCGGTTTGTTCGGACATGTGATGACTGGCCTGGCCAATTATAAAGAATTTGCCAATAGCGGTGCCCCAGTAGCCATTGCCATTGAAAAAACACCCTATGCATGGCTAAGCCAGGCTATTATTTTAGCTATTTTAATCGGTTATACTTCCGTAATTTTAATCGATTTAATGGCTCAATCGCGGATGTTTTACTCCATTAGTAAGGATGGATTATTGCCAAAGATGTTTTCTGATGTACATGCTAAATTTAAAACGCCGTACAAATCGAACATTATACTCTGTGTATTTATCGGACTTTTTGCGGCATTTGTTCCCATGAATGTGGTTGGCGAAATGACAAGCATTGGTACCTTATTGGCCTTTTTAATGGTTTGTGTCGGCATCTTGATCTTAAGAAAAACAAATCCCGAAGCTAAACGTCCATTTAAAGTTCCTTTTGTGCCCTTAATCCCTATTTTGGGCATTTTAACCTGCATTGCTATGATGATATTTTTACCTTGGGAAACCTGGTTGAGGCTAGCCGTATGGTTAATTATTGGCTTAGCCATTTATTTCTGGTACGGCAAAAAGAATAGCAAATTAAGAGCGCAGGAAGACAAGGCGACGCAATAGCTAATAAACTCATTACTATACAAATGCCGCGATAAAGCTGTTTGATTTTCTATACAGCTTGATCGCCTATTTATCACCCAATTGCACGTTGAAAAGCGTAAATATCAGTCGAATAACAAAAAAGCACAAGTTATTAACAATTAAATATTTTTCTTAGTTTTTGGCTTGGGATTTGTCTTAAGAAAATTAACCTTTTTAAACTTATCCCTATGCTTATTAAATTAGACACTACGGTTTTCAGGCTTTCCAGGCATAAAGCAGAAACTGCAAAAAAAATTGTTACACCACTTACAAGAGCGCAATGGATTGCCGCTGATAGAATCGTAATAGCAGTGATATTTATTGCAACAATTGTTGGTGCAATCTTATTTTAAATTTCCGATGGTTGATCAAAAATCTTCAGAAATCATTTGCTTATTCATCACCACAGCGGCCATTGTTCCGGCAGCTGTAATGATAGATAGCGACCTGAACAAGGTTGCACAATCTCCTGCGGCATAAACGCCTTTGGCAGTGCTTTGCTGCTGCTCATCTACTTTTATTGTTTTTAAGTCTGTTAATTCAAACCCGAGCTGTTCGTTGAAGTTGCCATGTTGTTCAACATCCGATTTGAGGTATATCGCCTTTAAGGCTATTTTTTCGCCATTTTTAAAAACAACATCTTCGAGATAACCATTATTGTGGAGCAGTTCAGCAACTTCATATTCTATTATGGTGATTGATTTGGATTTCAGTTTTTCAGTCTGCTCGGCGCTTAGCTGCGATTTACCATTGGTTAAAATCGTTAAATCTTTATTCCAATGATTTAGGGTTTTCGCCATCTCAAATGCATGCTCGCCGTTCATTAACAAGCCTATTTTTTCATTCTTCACCTCATAACCATGGCAATAAGGACAATGTATAGCCGAAATGGCCCAGCACTCAGCCAAACCTTTAATATCAGGCAGTACATCTTTTAAACCTGTGGCCAATAATATTTTTCGCGCAGTAAAATTTTCGCTGTTTTCTAAGCTAATGCTAAAACCTCCATCTATTTGTTTAGCCGAAATAGCTTGCCCTTCTAAAAATCGAACTGTCGGGTATTTCAGTACTTCTCCTTTAGCAGCTTTATAAATAACTGCTGGCTTGTCGCCATCGTGCGTTAAAAAGTTGTGCGAATGTGGGGTTTGCCTGTTGCATGGCTTACCAGCGTCGATTACCAAAACATTTCTGGTCGCCCTGCCCAAAGTTAATGCGGCAGATAAACCAGCATAACTTCCTCCTATTATAATTACATCAAAATCCATATCTAAATCTTTTAGTACAAAGATCTGAAAGGAATTATTAAACGCAACAATATTGCATTAAATAAATGTCATTTTATTTTTCGGAAGATTGTTGCCTTAATAAAGTTTCCATAATATAGCCGTTCCTCAACAATCAGGTAATTGGCATTGACAAAGTAAGGATTCATATCGATCAGCTGGTTTGCTTCTACTATGCCCAATAATTTAAAAAAGCCGTACATCGATCTGAGCAACAACCATTTCCAGCAGTTTCCATTAGTTTTATTTAACGAAAAATCGACCAAAAACCATAATCCATCTTTCTTTAAATACACATTTAATTGCCCAAACACCTTTGCAGCGCGTTGTTCGGCAAAGTTATCAAACAGAAAAGGCGTTAAAATGACATCAAACACTATATCAGTTTTAAAATCCTCAATAGCAATGTTCACAAATTCCACGTGATTATTTTCATAGTTTCGTTTTTGAGAAAGCGCAATCATTTTAGCGGATATTTCAACATAAACAACCTTTAATCCGGTATAAATCTTCGAGAGTTCTTCCAGGATCCACCCGGTTCCACCGCCCACAATTAATATACTATTACTCTCCTGAATATATGGAAGTTGATTGATCTGCGCATTAACCTGCGATTTAAAAAACACCAAACGGCTTAAAGTATCGTAGTAACCGGCTATTTTATCGTAGTTGTTATTCATTGGTTAACTGTTTAATTGTTGAAATTGGTTAATTGACATATCACCGATTAACCAGTTAAGCGATTTAAACAATTAACCCCTATCGCACAAACTGCATTCCGATTATTCCGCATATTGCCTTAAATAAGATCAGTCCATCAATTACCATTAAATAATAGAGAATATTTTTTCTGCGGTGCATGGAATAGGCCACGTAAATGGTCAGGATAAAAGGCAAAACATTAAATAAAACCTGTGGCCATCCAAAACCTTTGTAACTGGCAAATATGCCTAAAGAAATTAACCCTATAATCAGCAATGGAATCAGGATACTGAAAATTGTTCTGCGCAGGCCATAACGCACTACAAATGTTCTTAAATGTTTATTGGCATCAGTTGGGTAATCTTTAATATCAAAAATGATTGCATTTACCGTGCAGAACATCCAGTTTTTAATAAATAGCCAGGTCCACAATACAGAATCATGATAGCCAACCCCAGTTTCAATTTTAAGCATAATCAATGGCAGCACATTGGCACAGCAGGCCCACACAAAACCGATTACAAAAGCTTTTAACCAGCCTGTATTGCGCAGATTAAATTTGAGGAAAGACCTGGGTAATAACCCATAATATAAGCCGCCTGCAGTGATGATAATTAATATTGCCCCCCAATAACTGATCGGCAAAGCCAGAATATGCTGAAAGTTTTGATAGAGCAGGTTTATGGCCAACAGCATACAAATAATAAAAAGCGCAGCCTGGCTCCAGTTGATGAATGTTTTATGCTTGAAATACCATTGATTGCGCGGATTAGTGGTTGATGGACTGGTTGAAACCTTATTGTAAGCGTAGGTATAATAGATGGTTGGCGCCAGAAACAATAGCAGGTAATAATTTAAAGAGTTAAGCGGCAACCTTAATTGGAAAGTAGCTTCGAGCGTTAGGGCAACAGCCAAAATGCCTATAAAGTAATTTCCAAAAAAAATGAACCTGATAACTTTACCGAACATCTGCCGTAATTTTTCAGCTGGCAATTTCGGATATATAATTGAATAAGGTAAATAAATAAAACATAATTTATATTCCATTTAAAACTCGTGTTCAATCTTTTCTGTTGAGAAAAATATACTTGAGGAGAAGTAATTTCCTGCTATCTTGAAATCAATAAAAAAGACCAACAAGAATGATATAGGTTGTAACAGTGCTTGCAATCAGCTAACTAAAAATAATATGGAAGAACCAAAAGACAACTTAACTTCAGCTGCAGACAATACGCCAAAGGTGACAGGAATTGGCGGCATTTTCTTTTTTTCCGATAACCCGCAGGAAACGAAAGACTGGTATGCTAAAAATTTAGGATTTGAAATGAGCGCCTGGGGCACCTCAAGTTTTGAATCCAGAAACCTCAATAATCCTGATGAGATCGAATCACTTCAATGGAGTCCATTCAAAAAAGGGGATGAATATTTTTCACCATCCAAAAAAGATTTCATGATTAATTACCGTGTACAGCATATGGAAGCGCTAGTAAACAAACTCAAAGAAAACGGCGTAACCATACTCGATGAGATTGCAACTTACGATTATGGGAAATTTATCCATATTATGGATGCAGAGGGTAACAAGATTGAGTTATGGGAGCCTAAATAGCATTTCTTGCATTCTGAACGCAGTGAAGAATCTTTTTAAGATACTCAGGATCAAACATGATCAGTGCGCTATATTAGGGATTCTTCACTGCGTTCAGAATGACAGAGCTCAATAGGTGGTTCTTATAGCAGATGCTGAAATAAATTCAGCATGACGACCGTATTATAGAAAGATTCTAAGAAGTCTTTATATTTCAGGTAATTTGAATTTGATTTACAACAAAAAAGCCTCTCAATAAATTGAAAGGCTTTAAGTGGTGGTCCCTTGCTTACGTATTTCGAACCATTTCTTGGATGATTTACATTTAATACGCGATTGGGATTTATTCTAAAAAAATCTTTTTGCTAAAACCATTGGCATAAAAGATAAACATTTTCAAATATTCTATGTTATTTTGGGAGTCCAGCTTCTTAAATTGAGAACTGGTCTCTCATTCTAGTAGCACCTTTAAAATTATTGCAGCAATTAATAATTCGGGTAAAATAATAAAGTATTAAGAGTCAATTTTATATTCTTTCTTAAGGATCTCCCACTCGGAAGCTAGCTGCTCTCTTAACTTTAAAAAGACCTTGGTATCTAAAGGGGTGGATGCCCATGCAAGTGTGGTCTCATACTCTATAACATACCGCATAGCCTCTGGTTCCTTATCGACGAAATGACTTGTTTTTATTGATGTAAAGAATGACTTGAAGTTATCGAGTAAATTTTCCAATCTTAAAATAAAGAAAGAAAGCTTGATGGCTTCTTGTAATAGGGCTAAAGGCAAAATGGCTTCAATTATAGACCTCACAACACCTTTATCGCCTACTGCAGCAGAAAATATAAATACCAGAACTACAATCACTGCTTTTACATAAGCTTTTGGTTGCATTTCCCTTGTAATGCTGACGGTATGAAAAATATTCTCAAAGCAGTTCACAGATAATTTGTAAAATCCAGATGCCAGTTTATCCTGTGAAAAATAGTTCTCGACTTTTCGGCCAGCAAAATTGGTATCAAAAGAGTTATCCAGGTATTGCAGCGTGCGTGTCCGCTCTGCTCTGGAGAAAATATATGTTGCCCGGAAATCAAAAATTAAATAACCGACGATAAGTACAAGGTTCAGCGCAACAACAACCTGTATGTAGACATCGAATGCCTTAACCCCACTTGTGAACTGCTGCTTTTCATTTATAGACAACAATAATGTTATTATCGTTGAAATATACAGTAGCCAATTTTTGCGTTTATTGATGTCATTAACGCGATCATAATTCGATTTCATATAGCTATCGGTTTGGAAATTCAGAATTGAAAAAAATATTCCATCGCTCAAAACACTTATCTAAATTACTATCCCTTACATTATAAGCTTCTTCCGCTCTTTTAAAGTCGGCTTTGACTTTGGTTAATGATGTATTATATTTATCATCTGTAGAACAAGCAGCAATTCGTCCTGAAATGCCCAATGGATCATTAATTGATGGAAGCTCATTATCATTTAAGTACTTAAAAAATCTGTACAAATCGATATCGTAGATGATTGAACTTTCCCCCTCTGCATATTTGGTTACTCTTACCTCTAAATAAAAAGAGCTGATCGGTGTGTTATTATAGTATTTCCACGCTTTTACTAACTGTATTAACGGTTTTAATTTCCCTCCCAAACGCTTGTCGTGGTGTTTTACATAAGCATTAAAAGCACTTGGGCTGGAGTCATGCCAACCACCTAAGCCGTCTGGTATATGGTATTTATAGAAATTACCATGGGCCGTATTAACAGTACCGTTGGTGCAGCAAGGAGTGATTTCTAACATTTCCGATGCGTAATTGCCAAAAGGTATCCTTACGGCGGGAGAATTGACTACTATCCCATCTGTGCGAGGAAACGTTTCTTGCAAGGATTCTTTAATTTGCCTAAGCGTATACACAGAGTTTTCCCATAAATTTGCAGCAGGAAAAACAGCAAAATAATCAGTGTCACTTTTGTGCCTTACTCCAGTACCAGCACCAAAGGATCCCGTTTCAAACATTCTGGTACAATTATGTTTATTTTCCAGGCACCGTTGAACGGATGCCTTGTGGGAGATTGCTTTTTGGTGTTCGGAGGTTAGGGGTTCTAACCAGGATATAAACGTATCAAATCCTTGTTCTAAGGTTTTAGCCATTATTATGAGAGTTTTAACTTGATTTTTCAGTAAATATAGTTACTTATACATTAATACCACAATGAGCTCTAGTACTTATCTTTCCAGTAAAGGCCATAAATACACTTTCGATTACAAATTCGAATTGAGAAATTGCCTAATATCGCCTTGTGGATGAATTTAGTATCATATCAATAGCCACTATCCCAATGAACAGACCACAGCCGATCACATTGTTAGGGAATCGGGTAATTACTATAGTGTTGACCTGGAGCTGAAATGTGAAAACAAAACAGTGCAGAAAATGCTCGATGCTGCATACGAACGAAATATGGAGCTTCCACGGTTTGAATTCTTACCATCAGGATTGAAATATCGGTTAGAGAAATAATCAACATAAGGCTTGAACTCATCTGCTTTTAATGCGTTTATTGCAAGAATATGGTCTGCTAACACTTTAAGTTTGGGAATATTGGCATTCTGCTGCATTCCTGCATCTTCAAAAAGGTTCCAGAGCAATAAAAAGTTTTTTACCCTGTCCAAACCTTCTGGTTTAAGATCACCGGCGCCACTCAGGAATCCCGTTAGCCACTCTGTTTCGTTATATGGCTCGATCATGTTGTAATATTAAGCCTTGAAATTATGCTTTTACCCCCAAAATTTTCCTGAATTCATCTTCGATCTGCGAGATGATCAGAGGAAAGTCTTTCACAACCCTTTGAGAAATCGCATTTAACTTATCCAATTGGATAGTGTAGAATTCTTTTGAATCACCACCCATCCTAAGCATCCTTTTGGCCAGGTCGAAGTCATATGCCTCAGACCAATATTTCTCCAAGATTTCATCCAATTGTGCCGCCATCCCTTTATCCAAATACAGTTTTTTGGGCAGGTAGAAATTTTTAAATGTACTGAAGGCCTGATTAAAACGATCTACCCTGGCCGATTCTTCTTTATCGGCATCTTCTTTTACCCAATGCATCGTCCTGGTGAAATCCACCATCGCGCTATGCAGTTCAACCAGATGTGCATACAAATCCCTGATCACACCAGCACGCTCTAAATGCAGGTGTGAAAACTGAATCTGAGATTCCTGCTTCATCAGGTCGAGTTTGTTTTTGTGTGCCTCTAGGTTCTGGCTGAGCTGATGGGTGAAGTTTTGGTTTTCCCTGGCTAGGGTTGCTTTGTAATCTTCTGCCTTATTATTAAGTTCAGACTTTTTTTCTTCGATATCTCTTGAAAAAGTAAACTGAATCAGGCTTTTGCTCCAGAAAAATATAATGCCCAAAATGATAACGTATGGGCCATTGGTAATTGCGAGTTGGATAAGCGTTGCTTCCATATTTTATTAAGTGATAGGTTAATTTTGGATTCGCAGTTCGCCTGCGTCCTCAATAATAATATATCAAAGTACTACCATAATTGCAAACAATTAAATCAGGGGAGTCCCCTAAAAACGGATGATATAGCTATAGCTGAAATTTCAATATTGGTGAATGATTCAAACTACAATATTGCACTGATTAACAAGGAATTAGCTGTGCAAAAAAAAATGGACAACCGAAGAGTTATCTAGGTTGTCCATTAGGGTGGGAAATGAGGGGTTCGAACCCCCGACCCCCTCGGTGTAAACGAGGTGCTCTGAACCAGCTGAGCTAATTTCCCTTTTATAATTTGTCAAACTTAATGTCCCATCCTCCGTTTGGGAATGCAAATATAGCGCTATAAAACTGTTCTGCAAATCTTTTTTTCTTTTTTTTCAACTTAACAAAGTTTCGAGGATTTTGTGCGATTGTACCACCCCGAATGATGCCGTATGTAAGGTATAGAAAACCAATATCTTATCTAACAAAAATCGTCGTTGTGCATTGCTCATTTTTATTTCAGAAATTTTTTCGAGCGGTGTATTAAAAAGTGAAATAAACCCGATAGCATCTTCTAAAAGAAGATAATTGGAGTGGATTGGCAGTCTGGAAGTAAACTCTCCCTCCTGCAGATCGAAATAAACCTGGTCGTTTCTTCTTTTCTCATTAGGCGAAAAACCTAAAAACCGGGTAAGTTTTAATAAAAACGACAAATGAAAATTGGGATTGATCTCTTCAATTTCATCAAACCAGGCAATCGAATTAAAAATATAATCGAATAAACTCTCATCTGCCGATTGTTGCCTGATACTTTTATACAGCACCTCATTTAAAAAAATAACGATACTGGTTTTAATCATATCGTAAGGGATACTTTTAAAAACAGGCGTTTGCCGAACTTCAGATACCCTTTGAATATTGGTGTTTGCTTTGTGATAAACCACCATATCCAACAAATGGAGCGACTGCAGCATGTTCATCTTAATCTTCGCCTTCGGCTTTTTAACACCATTAATGAGATAAGACTGCATGCCGAATTTATCGGTAAGCACCTGCACCACCACACTGCTTTCACTGTAATTGGTGGTCTTTAAAACAATACCCCTAACTTTGTGCAACATCCGATTAAAACAATTTTTTCAAAAGTATGTTATTTGTGCAAATTTAATTACGCAAAAAGTAATCACGTTTTACAAATAAGATTAGTTTTGCCGTTAATATTATTATTAAACTAAGCTGCACATGTGGGTTAAGCTATCGAGATTCATTCTTCAGAACCGTATCGCAATCATCGTATTTTTTTTATTGGGCACAATTTTCATGGCTTATCAGGCCAAAAATGTAAAACTCTCCTACACAGGAAGTAAAATCCTGCCCGTTACCGATAGCGCATTCGTAAAATACAACGCCTTTAAAAAGACCTTTGGCGAGGATGGAAGTGTGATGGTGGTAGGGATACAATCGCCTGATGTTTTTAAAAAAGAAGTTTACAACCAATGGGTCCAGCTTTCTAACGATATCCAGAAATTAAAGGGCATTAAACAGGTTTTATCCTCAGGAAGGATTTTTCAACTGGAAAAAGATACTGTAAACCAGAAATTTGTTTTAAAGCCACTTCCTGGTGGTTTAGTTAAAACCGATGCTGAAATGGATTCGATCAAGAACACCATTTATAGCAACCCGTTTTTCGAGGGGTTGGTTTACAACCGTCAGAATGCCACTTTAATGGCTATTACTTTTGATACCAAAATCTTAAATACGGCTGAGCGTAACCCTATTTTAAAAGAAATTGAAGCAAAAGCCAAAGCTTTCCAGGCCGCAACACAGATACAAGTGCACATTTCGGGTTTACCTTATATCCGCACAGCGGTAAGTAAATTGGTGAGCAACGAATTTGTATTGTTCTTAGGCTTATCGATACTTGTTTCTGCATTAATCCTATTGTTTTTCTTTAAGAAATTTTACGCCGTGTTCTTCCCTATTTTAGTGGTTGTGATGGGTGTGATCTGGAGTATCGGTACGTTGGTACTATTCGGTTTCGAGCTTACTATTTTAACAGGACTGATTCCACCACTTATTGTAATTATCGGTATTCCAAACAGCATTCTATTATTAAACAAATACCAGAATGAACTTAGAAAAGACGGCGATAAACAGCGTGCCTTAAGCGTAACCATAGAGAGAATTGCGATTACCACGCTAATCGCGAACATTACCGCAGCCATTGGATTTGGTGTATTGTATTTTACAGGAAGTGAGCTATTGATGCAATTTGGCAGTGTAGCCTCAATAAACGTAATGATTACCTGGTTAATGTGTTTATGTTTAATCCCAATTATCTTCAGTTATTTGCCAGCGCCCAAACTTAAAGCACAAAACCATGTTGAAGAAGGCTTTTTGCATAAATTATTAGTCAGAACCGATACGCTGGTGCAGCACAAAAGTGGATTGATTTATATCGGAACGATTATCATCTCCATCATTGCCTTTATTGGCGTGATGAAAATTAATGTTAATGGCTATGTGGTTGATGACCTGCCTAAAAATTCTGAAATTTTAACGGATTTAAAGTTTTTCGAGAAAAATTTCGAGGGTATTTTACCTTTAGAAGTAAGCGTAGATACCAAGAAAAAGAATGGAGTTTTCAATTTAACCAATCTAAAAAGGATGGAAAAACTGGAAAAGATGATTTCTGCTTATCCTGAGTTTTCGCGTTCCATTTCGGTTAATATGGGATTAAAGTATGCTACTCAAGCCTTTTATAATAACGATTCTACGTTTTTTCGTTTACCGGATAATTTAGAAAAGAACTTTATCCTGGCCTACATCGCCAATGGCGGCAAGGGAAATGCAAGTTTGTTAACCAACTTTATCAGCAAGGGAAATCAAAGTACGAGGATCAGTTTTCAAATGGCTGATGTTGGATCAAAACGTTTAGATGCCATTATGGCTGAACTAAAACCGCGTATCGATAGTATTTTGCCTCCATCTAAATTTGATGTAGAACTTACGGGATCGAGCATTATTTTTTCTAAAGGGACGGATTATATGTTAAAACATTTAGTAGAAAGTATTGCCCTCGCCATCGTATTGATCTCCCTTTTAAGGTTGGCACAGTTTAAGAGTTTGGGCATTATGTTTATTTCGCTGTTGCCCAACATTGTTCCTTTAATTATTACCGCAGGAATTATGGGTTATTTTGGAATTTCCTTAAAACCTTCAACCATATTAATTTTTACGATAGCTTTTGGCTTAGCTTCCGATCAGACCATTTATTTCTTAACCCGCTATCAACAGGAACTAAATCTGACCAATTTTAGTGTACCTAAAGTGATTACCGATACCATTACCGAAACAGGTGTAAGCATGACGCACATTGCTTTAATTTTATTCTTCGGCTTCGGAATATTCACTGCCTCCACCTTCGGAGGAACGGTAGTATTGGGATTGCTCCTATCCATAACCTTATTAGTAGCTTTAATTTTCAATTTAACTTTATTACCAGCGTTGGTATTATGGTTAGATAAAAAGAAAGTAAGAAAACTGGTATCTGATGAAGAATCGGCGAAAAATATTGGTGAGTTTGACCATTAATCAGTTGGGCGTTTTCGGTTAGCGGTTACAGAATAGATTTCATTCATAGCCTAGGGTTTAAACCCTAGGCTATTTTTATAAAATCACCAAGCCCACATTCCAACCTAACCAACCTGTATATCTCGAATTGTTAAAAGAGAAATCTTTATGTTTTTCCTGCAACAATCCAAATTCACCAATTTTGGTATTTTGTTTGGTGTAATACACATTAACCGATGGACCGCCCTGTATGGCCAGCCATTTATTTATCCTGATATTTATTGGCAGCTCAAATTTATTCAGCAGATTGAGGTAATCCCAGCTCCCTTGATAAACATATTGGCTACTTATTTCAGGATTTAAAGAAACGCTTTTAAAAAGATTAATTTCCTTACCAAAACCCAGACCACCGGTATATATTTTTTCAGCCGATTTTTTGTTCGTGCCAAACATTAACATATTGTATAAACGTTTACTGCCACCTTTATAAGCCACATTAAAATTAGTGCTTTCATTGGTGCTGAAACTAAATTTATGATAACCTTTTAAAGCAATATTGATCAGCCCAATTGAGTAGCCATCATTTTCATTTGAAACATTTAATAGCCCAACTTGGGCACCTTTTAGGTTTTTGGCATAATTAATTGCGCCAATTTGCAATCCACTAGCAGTTTGTCCGGTAAAATTGGTGAGCACTGCAAGATTTACGCCACTGCTTTCTTTGTTGATATTGACAATCCCTCCTACCTGTATTCCACTTGTTCTACCGGCTACTATGTTACCACCAATTCCAATCTGAACACCCTTCGTCTCTTTATTAACCAGATTTAACGCACCTGTTTGCCAACCCTTTAAGGTTCCGCCTATGGTATTAAGACCTAAGGAAAGTTGCATGCCTTTCACATCTTGATTAACATGATTATAAATTCCACCAACCTGAAACCCCTCGAAACTCTTACCTACGCGGTTATAAGCCAAGGCAACCTGGGCCGCACGAACATCGCCGATTACATCATTAAAAAAACCAGCAATCTGCACTCCACGAACATTTCCACCAACCAGATTGAAACCTCCGGCAAACTGAAAATACTGCACATTACTTTTGTTAATATTAAAAACAAAACCAATTTCTCCTCCATCTACCCCTGCACTATAAGCGCCAATAACATTAAGCGAAAACTTGTTAACCACCTGACCGCTCAATGAGCCATGGGAATTTAAACCAGGGATAAGCGAAAACTGAAACGGAGCTTTTGAAATAAAACCACCGATATTGATCGACTGGATTTTTTGTTGTGCGGTAACCAAAGCATTACCAAGCCAGGTATTTTCTACATCGCTCAAATTGCCGCTGATAAACCTTTCGTCTGGACTTTCTTTTCTGTTGGTAATGTTTACCTCTGCAAGGAAATGGGTAACCGTAGATTTGTAATTTTCTTTGCTTACTGTTAATGATATGGGCTGCGTAATATTTTTTAACCGCATTGAAAAATAACCGTTCCCATCTGATATTTCAGAAACCAATAAGTTTCGCTCATATATACTAGCATCTTGAATAGGTTTATTGGTCTGTTTATCCACCACCTGGCCAGTAATGGTATATAGTTCAGGGGTACCGACCGATTCGTTAATCAACAAAATCAGTTCGAGCGGTGCATACCTGATAATCACAAAATTACCCGATTGGCGGTATTCGAACCTATGATTTAATACTTTATCCAGTGTTTCGGCAATATTTAAGTTGTTTTCGTGGATACTGATCAAACTGTCAACCGGTAATATATTGCTATTGTAAGAAAATCTGAATCCGCCTTTCTCCTCTATCATTGCCAATACAGCACTCAATTTTTGTCGTTCGATATTGAGCGAAATATTTCTGGACAAATTCGATTGAGCCCGCACTAAGCAACAGAAAATTAAGAGAAAAATAACAGTTATCGTGAGCGTACGCATTGGTTCTTATTTAAGTTTAATCGTATCCTGCCCATATTCAACTCGTATTTTAAAAGTTTCAGCTATTACTGTCAGGATTTCTTCAAGCGATTCGTTTTTAAAGGTTGTACTAATTTGAAGCGCCTTTAACGCAGGATTTTCAATAACGATATTGGATTTAAATTTTAGATTAAGTACGGCAACTAATTCGTTAAGCGGTGTGCCATCACAAAGCAATTCATTCGAATAATAGTAATTATACAATTTGCCCTGGTTTTCTCCTTTAGATAAATGCTGCTGATTATGACTTACTTCTACTTTCTCTCCTGCAGTTAAACGCACACTATCATTTGGATTGTTCACCTTAACGACCCCACTTTCTACAATTACCACAACAACTGCCCCATCGCTTTTCACATTAAATGCGGTGCCTACAACAGTTACCTGAACATCATTAACACTAATGATAAATGGTTTCGACCTATCGGTGCTAACTTTAAAAAAAGCTTCGCCCTTTAATTTAACATCGCGGGTTTTATTAAAAAATCCTCCCACGAAAGAAAGTTCAGATTGTTTATTCAGGATTGCAGTAGAACCATCAGGCAGCGTTTGTGTTATAGTATTTTCGCCGCTGTTTACATTTATTTTATTGCCGATTAAATTGTTGTAGAAAAATAAGCCGGTACTAAAAAATATAAATACCACAGCTACCCATCGTAAAATAAATGTATAGCTGATCGTTTTTTTTTCGGTTTCTAAACGGGCATTTAACCTATCTAAGGCCTGATGCCCGTCAATTTCGAGATCAATCTGCAGTTTGCTTTTCTCTAGTATCATCCTGAAATCTTCTAGCTGTTTCAAGTGATCGGGATTTGATGCTGCCCATGCTTCAACCCGCTCGCTTTCGGGCGCAGTAGCTTCCCCAAGCAAGTATTTTACTAGCAAATCATCGTTAATATGTGTATAGTTTTTATCCATAAGCTTATTTCAATAAGACAAAAATGAGGACCAAAAAATCTACTACCCTAAGGCGCAAAATCTTTAAGGCCTTCCCCATTTGGTTTTCTACCGTTTTGATAGAAATATTCAGGGCATCGGCAATTTCCTGATATTTCATCTGATCGAACCTGCTCAACTGAAATATATTTCTGCATTTTTCGGGCAGCTCATTTATTGCCGAGTGAATATTCCTTTGCAGTTCTGTCGCCATGAGCTCTGTATTTAAGTTTCCTGTATCGTTTTTTACAACCTCAGCATAATGAACGTTAAAATTCGATCTCACTTTTTGATGTTTCAAATAATTTAAACTCTCGTTGTGCACCGAACGATAAAGAAATGGTTTTAAAAACCCATCTGTTTTAAGTTGCTCCCTTTTCGTCCAGATACGTACAAATACATTCTGAACAATTTCTTCGGCATCATCTTTTTCTTTAATTATCGCAAAAGCATAGGCATGCAGGCTTTTGAAATGCTTTAAAAACACTTCGTCGAAAGCCTGTTTATTACCGCTTTTAATTAATCCGATAAGATTGGGGTCGTTACTTTCCATAAAGCTAAACCTGCAAGGTTTTTAAAACCTTACAGGTTTTAGTTTAAATCTATGTTGTTAAAATCGATTTCAATTTACGCCTAATTATAATTTCTTTTAAAAAGCCTGGCATGATTTTATCTAACATCACCAAAAAACGGTTAGCTAAACCAGGTATAATTTCTTTCTTGCCTTTAAGCATACCATCCATGGCTGTTTTGGCAACATAATCGGCCTCTAAGATAGTAGCCTTGGCGAAACCTTTTAACTCATTATTAATCACCAATAATTCTGGTTTGGTATTAATACCGCCAGGACTAAGTAAACTAATATGCACATTTGTACCGCTCAATTCGAGCTGCAAACAACGGGTAAAATAACCGATAAAAGATTTCGTTGCCCCATAAACCTGTTTTTTGGGAACAATAAAATGCCCACCTAAACTGCCAACATTTAAAATATAGCTTGCCGTACTCTTATCAATATGGTTTAAAAATAGCCGCGTAAGCAAAACCGTGTTGGTAATGTTAAGGTCGATCTGTGTTCTGTAAAAATCGACATTTTTATCCTCAAACCAACTCCAGTTCCCTAAACCAGCATTATTGATCAAAACATTTACTTCAATCTTATTAGTCCTTAACTTTTCAAAAATTTCGCTTGCGGAAGTGCCTCTGGTCAAATCCATTTCGATACAGAACACTTTACTGTTAAAGTTTAAACGCAGGTAATTTGCTAAATGTTCCAATCCACTATTCGGCAGCGAAACCAATACCAAACCTAGCCCGCGTTTTGCCGATTCGATAGCAAAAGATTTTCCCAAGCCCTCGCTTGCTCCTGTGATCAATACGGTTAATTGTTTCATTTATATCATTTCATTTATAGCGGTTATCTTTTTATTTTATATATCGTCCTCGTTTGTAACGAGGACATACGTGAATGTCGATTACATCGACTTTCGAGCCTTACCACCACATTACAAATGTGAACCTCTATCATCCACGTTGCAAACGGGGACGATGGTTTAATTAATTATTTTGAAAATGGTTCACAGTTTTCCATAGTCCTACTGCAAAAGGTGTAATCCGATAATTCAGTTCAGTAATAGCTTTATTGCTCGAATATTGTTGATTACATTTCAGCCTATCGGCAAACTCAGGCAGAAAAAACGGAGTAAGATTAAAGAGCTTCGATTTTAAAGATTCCAGCAAACTGTAAGCTTTAATAATGTTCACAGGGATTTTATACAGACTTCTTTTTTTACCCGTGATATGCCTTAAAGTGCCGAAAAAACTATTAAAAGAAACATCAACTCCTCCCAAAATATACCTTTCACCATTCCTGCCATTCTGCATGGCTGCAATATGTCCATCTACCACATCATCTACAAAAGCATAGTTTGCAATTGCATTTCCATCACCCGGAATAAAATGCCATGTACCCTTTATATAACCCGTAACCATTTTACTCACCGTATTACTATCCGTAATTGGTCCATCGCCATATACTCTCGATGGATTTACAATTACCACTTCCAATCCTTTTTTCACAAATTCCTTAACTTCTAACTCAGCCAGGTATTTTGTACGTTCATAACTGATCGGGAAGCCGACTGCCCTTGGGTCGTTTTCTGAAACCGGCAAGTTTAATGTTGGCCCCCACACCCCGCAAGTTGAAGTATGCACAACTTTTTCTACGCCTAATTTTAATGCGCAGCTGAGCACATTTCTAGTCCCAATGACATTAACATCATAAAAATCCTGCTCATTTTTACACCACATTTTAGCCATTGCCGCTGTATGGTAAACCTGATAACAATGTTTCATTGCGTTTGCTAAACTTTCAGGATCCAAAACATCACCTTTTACAAACTGGATATTTCGGTGCTGAATAAGGAAGGGATGCTTAACATTTCTGCAAAGTGCCACTACATCGTAACCCATTTCTGCAAGGGTAAAACTTAACTTCCGGCCGATAAAACCTGATGCACCCGTAACCAAAACCCTCAGGTATTTATTTGCTACTGTTTCCATATTAAACCCTTTCCATCCTAATGGTGTACAAAGAATGATTGACAACCACCAGTTTACATATTCCATTTTCAAAATGGTAGTCGTTATAATTCCCATCTGGAAGGTTGATACGGTACTGATGAGCCCCATTTTTTTTAATAGGGATAAAACATTGAAAGTTATCGGAATAAATTTCAGGGATATTAACAGGCTCTTTGGTATACAAGAGCATCATGTTATAAATGATCGGCTGGTTTATCGTACTGGTTTTATCGCCAGTTTTAATTTGATAAATATTATTTACCCAGCTGGTTTTCTTAGCTTCTTTGGCATTACCATTTACTACTCTATTTACATTTGAAGTGAGCAACTTCCCATTTTTAAAATGTGCTACATCCTCTGTTTCCACATCAATTTTGAAAACGAAACGCGTTTGTACTTTCGAAGTTATTTTTAGATAAACATTATCGCCATCATCTTTCTGCTGGAAATACATCTGGCCAATTAATTCGCCATTACGCTTGATGTTAAATCTACTTTGCTGTGCAAAAGCTGATGAAAATGAACAGATGAGAAAGAGCACAGCAGCAACATTTTTTGGATTGATCGGGCTTTTAGCGGAGAATGTTTTGTAGGTTTTTGGAGCAAGATATTTCTTGCAGAGCCAAATAATTAATGCAGGAATCATTTTATCTCTATTGGTTATTTAGAGCTAATACAACTCACAAAAAATTTACCCCTACGTGGATTTTATTTTTTTCATGGCCTTGGGTTTAAACCCAAAGGCTATGAGGGTAAGGTTTATTCAGCTGCAGACTTTTGATCCTCTTCATCTACGGGAACTTCGACCGTGGGATCGGTAATAATTTCGGCATTACCATCATTATCTTTTTTGGCGAATAAAATTGGATATAACAACCATAATGCACCAATAATGATGAGTACGCCGGCCAGCATCTGTAAATAGATACTTCCTTTTACCTCGTTTGCATCTAATATTTTATATGCAATAAAAGAAATTACGCCAGCCAGAAGGATGAAAACGGCTTTCTGTAATTTTAAAAGCTTAATCATGGGTTCTTTCTTTTTAGGGTTACAATATGGATTAAAACAAAAATAAGCCCAATTAGTTCGAGCAAGCCGCAGAAATAAAAAGCATAAAGTACAAAATCCCGGTCTGAGGTGTTTATTACCGCAACAATTGGCAAGGCAATTACGGCAACAATCATCAGTGTAAGCCCGATATTAAATAATTTCACATTAAAAGTATTTACATCAAAACTACCAAAATTCAGTCAATTCTGTTAACTTTGCAACCTTTAATTTTTTGAGGTACTTGATTGATGTATAGCGAATTTAAACAATTGGAACTTGCCAAAATAGGGCAAGAAATACTGGATTTTTGGAAAAAGGAAAATATCTTTGAAAAAAGTATTTCTTCCCGCCCGAAATCTAATCCGTTTACTTTTTACGAAGGTCCACCGTCTGCCAATGGCATGCCGGGAATCCACCACGTAATGGCCCGTGCAATTAAGGATATTTTTTGCCGCTATAAAACAATTAAAGGTTACCAGGTGAAAAGAAAAGCTGGGTGGGACACGCATGGCCTGCCTGTTGAGCTTGGAACTGAAAAGGAATTAGGAATTACCAAAGAGGATATTGGTAAAACTATTTCTATTGAAGACTATAACGAAGCCTGTAAAAAAACAGTAATGCGCTACACTGATGTGTGGAACGAATTGACCGAAAAAATGGGCTATTGGGTAGATATGGATGATCCATACATTACCTATAAGTCGAAATACATGGAATCTGTGTGGTGGCTTTTGAAGCAGATTTACGATAAAGGATTAATCTACAAAGGTTATACCATCCAACCTTATTCTCCAAAAGCCGGAACAGGATTGAGTTCGCATGAGGTAAATCAGCCTGGCGCTTACCGGGATGTTACAGACACAACAATTGTTGCTCAATTTAAAGCAATAGCGGATACATTACCTCCGTTTTTACAAGCATTTGGAGATATTTACCTGATGGCCTGGACCACTACTCCATGGACCTTACCATCAAACACGGCTTTAACGGTTGGACCAAAAATCGACTATGTTTTAATCAAAACGTTTAACCAATATACATTCTTGCCAACAAATGTAATTTTGGCAAAAAACCTGGTTGGCAAACAGTTTAGTAAAATTTTCTTTGAAAGCAATGAAGTTGAAGATTTTACAAATTTTAAAGCTGGTGATAAAAAAATCCCTTATCAGATACTTGCCGAATGCAAAGGAAGTGAGTTGGTTGGAATTAAATATGAACAACTATTAACTTATGCATTGCCATATCAAAATGCTGAAAATGCATTTAGAGTAATTTCCGGAGATTTCGTAACTACTGAAGATGGTACCGGTATTGTTCATACTGCCCCTACTTTTGGTGCAGATGATGCTAAAGTAGCTAAAGAGGCCATTCCGGAAGTACCGCCAATGTTGGTATTAGACGAGAATGATACCCCCGTTCCATTAGTAGATTTACAGGGTAAATTCACTAAACATGTTGGCCCTTTTGCAGGCAGATATGTAAAGAACGAATATTACAATGCCGGTGAAGCACCTGAAAAATCGGTTGATGTAGAAATTGCCATTTTATTAAAAGAAGAAAATAAAGCTTTTAAGGTAGAAAAATATGTTCACAGTTACCCACACAGCTGGAGAACCGATGAGCCACTTTTATATTATCCTTTAGATTCGTGGTTTATTAAAGTTACAGATGTTAAAGACAGAATGTTCGACCTTAATGAAACCATTAACTGGAAACCAAAATCGACTGGCGAGGGTCGTTTTGGAAACTGGCTAAAAAACGCTAACGACTGGAATTTATCACGTTCGAGATATTGGGGAATTCCTCTGCCAATCTGGAGAACTGAAGATAAAAAAGAAGAAGTATTAATTGGTTCTGTTGAGGAACTTTATAATGCCATTGAAAAATCTATTACAGCTGGGTTCCAAAAAGAAAATCCTTTTAAGGGGTTCGAAATCGGAAACATGTCTGAAGAGAACTATGATTTGATCGACTTACATAAAAATGTGGTCGATAAGATTGTTTTAGTATCTCCATCAGGCAAACCAATGAGCCGCGAAAGTGATTTAATTGATGTTTGGTTCGACTCTGGTGCTATGCCTTACGCGCAGTGGCATTACCCTTTTGAAAACAAAGAAACCATCGACGGAAATGAAGATTTCCCTGCAGATTTTATTGCCGAAGGTGTAGACCAAACGCGTGGCTGGTTTTATACGCTACATGCGATCTCTACATTGGTTTTCGATAAAGTAGCGTACAAGAATGTAGTTTCCAATGGACTGGTACTAGACAAAAACGGACAAAAAATGTCTAAACGTTTAGGTAACGCTGCTGATCCATTCCAAACCATTAACGAGTATGGTGCTGATGCTACGCGTTGGTACATGATTTCTAATGCAAATCCTTGGGATAACCTAAAATTTGACATTGACGGAATTGCTGAAGTCCGCCGTAAATTCTTCGGTACGCTTTACAATACCTATGCTTTTTTTGCCCTGTATGCCAATATCGATAAATTCGAAATCGATAAAAACAACCTGAGCAAAGTTGAAGACAGAACGGAATTAGACCGTTGGATTTTATCGTTATTGCAAACCTTAATCAATGAAGTTGATGAAAGTTACAACACGTACGAACCAACGAAAGCTACCCGCGCTATTCAGGCTTTTGTTGATGAACATTTAAGTAACTGGTACATCAGGTTAAGTCGCCGCCGTTTCTGGAAAGGCGAAATGACCGATGATAAACGTGCGGCCTACGAAACATTATATACCTGTTTAGAAACCTTAGCACAGTTGATGAGTCCGGTTGCGCCTTTCTTTGCCGACTGGTTATACAGAAACTTAACTGTAACTGATGCCCATGCAGAGCAGTCGGTACATTTAACTTTATGGAAAGAAGCTGATCAAAGTTTGATTGATACCGATTTGAACGAGCGTATGGTTTACGCGCAGGATATCTCATCGATGGTTTTATCGCTGCGTAAAAAATCGGGCATTAATGTGCGTCAACCACTTGAGAAAATCTTAATTCCATCTTTAAGTGGCGATTTCGAACAAAAAATATCAAAGGTTGCAGATTATATCCTTTCTGAAACGAATGTAAAACATATCGAATTCATTACCGATACCCATGGTATCGTGAAGAAAAAGCTGAAACCGAACTTCAAATCGTTAGGCAAAAAAGTTGGAAAAGATATGAGCGTGGTTAAAGAGGCTTTAGAAAATTCGAATCAAGATGATATCCAACGTTTAGAAAACGACGGTTTCATTATCGTAGTTGGAAGCAATGGAGAAGAATTTACCATCAATTTAAATGACGACGTTGAGGTTTTTGCAGAAGATATTCCGGGATGGCAGGTAACCAACCTGGGCAGTTTAACTGTGGCTTTGGACGTTACCATCTCAGAAGAGCTGAAACAAGAAGGTATTTCGCGCGAGTTGGTTAACCGTATCCAGAATTTGCGAAAAGAATTAAACTTCGAAGTAACAGATAGGATTAAAGTTTCGTTACAAAATGATAACTTGGTAGCCAGCGCAGTTGCTAAAAACAAGGATTACATTTGCGCAGAAATATTGGCCGATGAATTTGAATTAACAGATACTGTAAATAATGCAAACAAAATCTTTATCGACGATGTTGAGTTAAGCATTTCAGTAACTAAAATATAAATCCATATATTAGAAAATTAGAAAAAGAACATGGAAAACAGCAACAAAACACGCTACTCAGACAGTGAATTACAAGAATTTAAAGAATTAATTCAAGATAAATTACGCATGGCGAAAGAGGAACTTAACTCTTTAACCACTTCTTTGAGTAATCCAAACGCAAACGGAACAGAAGATACTTCAGGTGCATACAAAACATTAGAAGACGGTTCTGCAACAATGGAAAAAGAGCAGATCAATCAATTGGCTGCCCGTCAGAAAAAATTTATAGACAACCTGGAGAATGCATTAGTGCGTATCGAGAACAAAACTTATGGTATTTGCCGCGAAACCGGAAAATTAATCCAAAAAGAACGTTTACGTGCCGTTCCTCATGCAACTTTAAGCATGGAAGCTAAATTAAAGCAGAGTTAATGAAAGGCTATACAAAACCTTTAATTGTTATCTTTTTAGTTTTACTGGCCGATCAGCTGGTGAAAACGTGGGTTAAAACACACATGTACCTTGGCCAGGAATTCCATATTATTGGCAAATGGTTTATCATCCATTTTACCGAAAATAATGGGATGGCCTTTGGGATGGAGTTTGGTGGTGAATTTGGCAAATTAGCCTTATCACTTTTCCGTATTGCCGCTGTTGCAGGAATTGGTTATGGCTTACATTACCTAATTAAGCATAAATATCACCGCGGTTTAATTCTAAACGTTGCGCTGATTTTTTCAGGTGCACTGGGAAACATTATTGATTCTGTATTTTACGGAAAGATTTATGGCTACGAAAGCTGGTTTCACGGTCGCGTGGTAGATATGTTCTACTTCCCGATTGCAGAAGGCCACTTCCCTAGCTGGGTACCAATTTGGGGAGGCGAAGAGTTTGTTTTCTTCAGACCTGTTTTTAACCTCGCAGATGCAGCCATTTCAGTTGGCGTGATACTGATCCTCATCTTCCAGAAAAACTACTTTAAAGAAGATGTAAAGGATGATGTGAGCATTAACAGTGAGATTGTAGAAGATTAAATAAAGTCGTTGTCATTCTGAACCTGTCGAAGAACGGCATCATACTTTTATAATAAAAAGCCCATTTCTTAATTGAAATGGGCTTTTTTTGTCTGGGATCGTCATTCCATAAGTCCTATTGGTTGGTGTCGCACCGACCAATAACATCAATACATCACATTCTTTTGGAAAGCAAGTACAGAAGTAGCTATTTAAGTTCAGTCCCGCTATCCTTTCTGCCAATGCAGCCAGTGCTTTAACTCCCTTTCATCAGAAAAATTAAAGCCGTACCAAAATGCATTGGCATTCATACTATCGGGTTTATTAACTTTGGATACTGCAAGAAAGAAAAAATTACAGTGCCTACTCATCTTCCTGACCTGTAGCGCAGCGAAAAGCTACGAAGTAAATTTATTTCAGGATCTTTCAGGTTAAGTATAAAAACAAACAATGATCAACTTCCTCGATATATCTTATTTACAGTTAGGTAATGAAAGGCAACAGAAGGCTTATCAGGTTTTAACCCATAATAAAGTTTTAGAAAAGCTTGCCCCCTATCGTCCAATTTTAGTTGGCACCATTCCAATCAATATTGACATCGAAAACAGCGATTTGGATATTATCTGCGAAGTTTCTGATAAAAATGAATTTATCGACAAATTAAATGTACAGTTTGGGTCTGAAAAAGACTTCACAATTCATGAAAATCCTACATTCGAAGCGATTAAAGCGAATTTTATCATCGATGGTTTCGAGATAGAAGTGTTCGGACAAAACACGCCTACCACACAACAAAATGCATATCAGCATATGCTGATAGAGCACAGATTACTCTTAGCCAAGGGTGAAAAATTTAGACAGGACATCATTGATCTCAAAAAACAAGGTTATAAAACTGAACCTGCCTTCGCAAAATTATTAAAACTTGAAGGAGATGCTTACCGGGAATTATTGAAATTGCAATCATAAAACAACGCGAAGGACATTAATAGAAAAGTCGTCATCTCGACTGAAGCACAGCGAAATGGAGAGATCTATAGTTCCCCTCTAAGAAAGATCCTTCATTTCATTCAGGATGACAACCATTAGTACAGTATTCCAATTTTTTAAAATATATTTGGTATACAAAAACCAAATATATCATGAAACTTTACTATGCCTTTTTACTACTGGTTATTATTAGCAGTTCTGCATTTGCCCAAAAAAGCCTTTTTAACGGGAAAAATCTAAACGGTTGGCATGTAGATGTACCTGCGATGGATAAAAAGCCTGATACCATTAATCCGTTTATTGTACGCAATGGTATTTTGGTAAGTTTAGGTACACCAGGTGGGCATTTAATAACCGATAAAATTTATAAAAATTACCAGTTAACCGTGCAATACCGCTTTGCTGGTAAACCAGGCAATTGTGGCGTTTTAGTTCACGCATCAACACCAAGGGCACTGTATGGTATGTTTCCAAAATCGCTGGAAGTGCAGATGCAACATAAAGATGCGGGCGATTTCTGGTGTATCGAAGAAGATATAACAGTGCCTGATATGGTTACCAGACGTGGCCCTCAAGAAAACTGGGGTGTAAATGGAAATAAACTCCGCCGGATAAAAAATTTAACAGATGGCAGTGAAAAACCGCTCGGCGAATGGAATACCATGGTGATTCAATGTTTGGATAATGAAGTTAAAGTTTGGGTAAACGGTACACTGGTAAATTATGGTACAAATTGCACAGCAAGTAGCGGGCAGATTGCTTTACAAGCAGAAGGGAGTGAAGTAGAATTTAAACAATTGGATTTAAAACCAATTAAAGTGTTGTCTAAATAACAAAATGCATTAACTCAATCCTTAAAAAATAAACAGATCAGATAACCTACAAAATAAGCGAAAAGATCGTAAATACTAAAAGAAGTGCCCAATACAGTACTCATTAATTTGTTGTTTTCCCAACCAAACCAGGTAACATAATTTGCCTTTTGGAGGAACTCGATTACGAAAGAAAAAATTAAGACACCTAATGCTAGCTGCTTATTATTGGTTTTAAGGAAAATTCTAAAGAATGTGTAAATCAGGACAATAACCAATACATCTCCGCCAAAAGGCCTGATAAAAGCATCATGAAGGTATTTGCCAATTAAGATTTCTACGATGAGAATCGCGAGAAAAAAAAAGAGAAATTTTAAGCTGAACGTTAATTTCATTTTTCAGGCATAAAAAAGAAGTCAAGTTTTTATAGCACATTGGCCATTAAAACTTGACTTCTTTATAAACATATAAAGTCCCGATTTATCGGGATTTAGGAGTTAGATACCTAATAATAATCTAGCCGGATCTTCTAACAATTGTTTCACACGAACCAGGAAACCAACCGACTCACGTCCGTCAATAATTCTGTGATCGTAAGATAAAGCAACATACATCATCGGACGGATAACCACCTCACCTTTTTCAGCTACCGGACGCTCAACAATGTTGTGCATACCTAAAATAGCCGATTGTGGCGCATTGATAATCGGGGTCGACATCATTGAGCCAAATACACCACCATTAGTAATAGTGAATGTTCCACCAGTCATTTCTTCGATGGTTAACTTGCTATCACGTGCTTTTAAAGCCAATTCTAACACCGATTTTTCAATCTGAGCTAAAGTCATGCTCTCTGCATTACGGATTACCGGAACCACTAAACCTTTTGGTGCAGAAACGGCAATCGAAATATCAGCAAAATCATTGTAAACCAATTCTTCACCTTCAATACGGCCATTAACCGCAGGGAAATCTTTTAAAGCTTCGGTAACAGCTTTAGTAAAAAAGCTCATAAAACCTAAACCAACGCCAAATTTTTCTTTAAACTGATCTTTATATTTTCCGCGTAAATCCATAATCGGCTTCATGTTAACCTCGTTAAAAGTGGTTAACATTGCGGTTTCATTTTTAACAGCAACTAAACGTTTTGCAACTGTTCTACGTAGTGGAGACATTTTCTCACGACGTTCGCCACGGCTACCTGCAGGAGCAGCAGCTACAACCGGAGCACTTGCTTTTGGTGCTTCTGCTTTTTTGCCAGCCTCAGCTTTAACAGCATCGTCTTTAGTAATACGACCATCTACACCGGTACCTTTTACAGCAGCAGCATCGATTCCTTTTTCTGCCAGGATTTTACCGGCAGCAGGAGAAGGAGTTCCCGTTGCGTAAGAGTCTTTAGTCACAAGTCCTGAGTCTTGAGTCTTTGGAGACTCAGCTACTGCAACTGGAGCTTGTGCATCAGACTTAGGACTTTCGACTTCTGACTTAGGACTAGCAGCTGCACCACCATCTTCAATTTTACAAACTACTGCACCAATGGCTAAAGTATCGCCTTCGGCCGCTATGGTTTTTAAAGTTCCAGCTTGTTCTGCAGTTAATTCGAATGTTGCTTTATCCGATTCTAATTCGGCAATAACCTCATCCATTTCAACAACATCGCCATCGTTTTTTATCCAACGTGATAAAACAACTTCGGTTATCGACTCACCAACAGGTGGAACTTTTATCTCTAAACTCATTTTTGTAATGTTATGTTTTCTATTGTTAAAAGTTAAATGTGGTAAAGTTGAAATGTTCAGGCTGCTTAACCTATACCTCAAACCTTACGCCTTAAACCTCATTTAATCTATCTGAACTAATTTTTTTGTTGCTTTTTTGGCTATTTCCTTTACATCATCCGTTACCGAAATCTCTAATGCTTTTGCTAAAATATAAGCCTGTTGATTAGCATGTTGTTTTGCAAAACCTGTTGCGGTACTGCTGCTTTCTCTTCTCGAAATTACATCAATGCCTTTTAAAGCTGTCTTGTACAACCTGCGGAACAAATATGGCCATGCACCCATGTTCTCTGGTTCTTCTTGTACCCAGAAAACTTCTTTAGCATTTTTATATTTCTTCTGGATGGCTTCCATCTGATCAACCGGAGTTGGATACAGTTGCTCTACACGAACCAGGGCTACATGTTTCAATTTATCAGCCTGTTGTTTCTCCAGTAACTCGTAGTAAATTTTACCGCTACAGAAAACAATACGTGTTACATCTGCTACTTTAACATTTACATCGTCGATTACTTCTTTAAAACCACCTTCAGTAAATTCTTCTAATTTAGAAACACAAGCAGGGTGGCGCAATAAACTTTTAGGTGTAAATACAACTAAAGGTTTACGGAAATCGCGTTTAAACTGACGGCGTAAAACGTGGAAAAAGTTTGCCGGAGTAGTACAGTTTGTTACCTGCATATTATAGTCGGCACAAAGCTCCATAAAACGCTCTATACGTGCTGATGAGTGCTCTGGCCCCTGACCTTCGTAACCATGGGGCAATAACATTACTAAACCGTTTTCGCGTTGCCATTTGGTTTCGGCACTCGCAATATACTGGTCGACAACAATTTGTGCACCGTTAAAGAAATCGCCAAATTGAGCTTCCCAAATGGTTAAAGCATTCGGGTTTGCCATGGCATAACCATACTCGAAACCTAAAACGCCATATTCTGATAAGTGTGAATTGTAAATATCGAAAGCCGCTTGTTGGTCTGAAATATTCGCCAATGGTACATATTCTTCTTCACTATCTTCAAGCGTTAATACCGCATGACGGTGAGAGAAGGTTCCTCTTTCTACATCCTGACCGCTTAAACGAACGCGTTTACCTTCTGATAACAAAGTACCATAAGCCAACTGCTCGCCCATTGCCCAGTCGAAAACATTGGTTTCGTTAACCATTTTGCCACGTTCTGCAAATAGTTTTTCGATTTTTTTGAAGAACTTTTTATTAGATGGCAAAGCCGTAATACGCTTACCAATTTCCAATAAAGTAGATTTTTTAACCGCAGTAACAGGAGAAGATTCGAAATCTTTAGGTGTTGCCATACGCAAATCTGCCCATGCACCACCAAATTTAACTTCGGCATTACCTGCAACAAATTCTTTAGCTTCGTTTAAGCGTTCCTGCAAAATGCCACGGAAATCTTTTTCCATTTCTTTTGCCAAACCAGCTTCTAACTTACCCTCTTTGGTTAACTGATCAATATAAATTTCCCTTGGATTAGGGTGTTTTTCGATTGTTTTGTATAATAATGGTTGGGTGAATTTAGGCTCATCAGACTCATTGTGACCAAAGCGACGATAGCAAAGAATATCGATAAAAACATCGTTTTTATATTTTTGACGATATTCCATTGCCAGGTTGATTGCATAAACCAAAGCCTCAGGATCATCACCATTTACGTGGAAAACCGGAGATAAGGTTACTTTAGCAATATCGGTACAATAGGTACTGGTACGGGCATCTTTGTAATTGGTGGTAAAACCAATCTGGTTATTAATTACCAGGTGAATGGTTCCACCGGTTTTATAACCTTCAAGGCCTGCCATCTGAATCACTTCGTAAACAATCCCCTGGCCCGCAACTGATGCATCACCATGAATCAAAATTGGTGCTAGGCGGCTGTTGTCGCCACCATATTTAAAATCGATTTTAGAACGGCTCATGCCTTCTACCACACCATCAACGGTTTCTAAGTGTGAGGGGTTAGGACATAAACTTAAGTGAACACTTTTTCCTGAAACTGTAGTTACATCTGTAGAATAACCTAAGTGGTATTTTACGTCGCCACCAAATGGTGTATCTGGATTGTAGCTTTTACCTTCAAACTCAGCAAAAATATCTTTATATGTTTTTTGCATGATATTGGCCAACACGTTTAAACGACCGCGGTGGGCCATACCAATTACAAACTCTTCAATACCTAATTCAGCACCTTTTTCGATTACTGAATCTAAAGCAGGGATTAAAGCTTCTGCGCCTTCTAACGAGAAACGTTTTTGGCCCAAAAATTTTGTACCCAGGAAATTTTCAAAACTTACTGCTTCGTTTAATTTCCGTAGAATACGTTTTTTCTCATCAATTGAGAAATTAGGGGTATTACGTGCACTTTCCATTTTTTGCTGAATCCAGTTCAACACTTCAGGTGTACGTAAAAACTTAAATTCGGCTCCGATAGAACCTGCGTATGTTTGTTTTAAAAAGGCTACAATATCTTTCAATTTTGCCGCACCGATACCAATCTCAACACCCGAGTTGAAAACGGTTTCTAAATCAGCATCCGATAATCCAAAATTTGCAAGATCTAATGTTGGTAAATGTTTACGCCTTTCGCGAACCGGATTGGTGTGCGTAAATAAGTGACCGCGGCTACGGTAGCCATCAATCAGATTTAAAACATTAACCTCTTTTAAAAATTGTTCAGGCGTTTCTGCTGTTACTGCAGGCGCTTCCGATCCTCTTCCAAAATCGAAACCTTCAAAAAATTTCTGCCAACCAAATTCAACAGACTCAGGATCTTGTTGATAGGATTGATATAAAGATTCTATATATTCGGCGTTTGCGCCATTAAGATAAGATAATTTATCCATTATTAACTGTTTACTATAAGCATTACAAAATTAGAATTTTACCTTATATAAATGGCAAAAATCTCGATTAAAATGAGAATTATTGAATGAGAAAATTATTGAATGAGCGAATGACAAAAATACCACTTGTATTAATCGATAAAATTTCGATTCCACCATTCAACACTCAATCATTCAGTCATTACAACTATGATGCCCAAGTTAAGGAGTAATTGCCTTTTGGGTCGAGGTTTTTGATATTTTTATCAAGATCGAAAACGCTTTTTGATTTCTGATCGTTACCTACACCAGCTACATTGGCCCAGTTGCCCCAATTACTTGCAGGGTTATAATCAATCAGCTTTTCTTCAAAATAGGCTGCGCCAAAGATCCAGCTTACTTCTAAATTATTGATCAGATATAAGGCAGCGGTTTGTCTGGCGATATTCGAGATGAAACCGGTTTGATTTAACTCCGTCATCACCGCATCTACCACGGCAAAACCTGTTTGTGCACTCTTCCATTTACTAAAATTGTCTTGCTCATTCACAATATCAACCAGCCCCTGGCTGCCAAATCCATCCGGACTAAAAAAAGTATTGCCATATTTTTTGAACATGAAACGGAAATAATCTCTCCAAAGCAGGCCTAATAAAATATGGTTGAACATCGCTTTTGTATTGGGCACACCTTCCATCTTTTTAATTTCCCAGTATACTTTTCGTGGCGATAAACTACCCATGGCCAGCCATGCCGATAGTTTTGATGCCAGAATTAAATTCTTGGTTGTTGCAGCTTGCTGCATAGCCACAATCACTTTTTGAAGATGAGTTAAACCCTCAGCCTCGCCACCAACAAATTCAAAATCAGAACGTTGGTCTTTTTGCTGTGGCAACAGATTAAGCTCTTCTAATGAAGATAATGTTCCCCAGTCAATCACTTCGGCTACATTGATCCGATCGGGTGCCGAAAAACAGGGCTTGATAATCGAATCACGTTCAATTTTCTTTTTAAACTGATTAAAAGCGTCGGGAATATCTTTAATGGGAAAAGGCAAATCCTCCTTATTATATAAGGTATGGCCGATAAAATGTTTGAGGTTGATCCGTAATTTCCAAAGTGCATTTTCTACCAAAGTTGAAACATGCGTTTCTTCGCGTGCCACTTCACGGTGATGGTAAACTTCAGTGATCTCATATTCCTGAACGAGTTGAGGAATAATATCTTCAGGGTTGCCTTCGGCGATAAGCAAGTTACCGCCAATCTGTTTTAAAGAATTGCGTAATCCTAAAACACTTTCTAAAATAAATTGCGCTCTGATATTACCTGTTTTTAAGGTACCGTATTTGGTTTCGCCAAAAGAACGGCGATCGAGAATGTAAACAGGCAAAATCGAATCAGACTTAGCAATCGCCTCGACCAGCATTTCATTGTCATGCAAGCGAAGATCATTTCTAAACCAGACTAAAATTTTTTTGGACATCTTTTATCGAAAAGGGTGTAAGAACGCGTTTACAAATTTATCTTATTTTTCCTCTTCATCAAACCCCTAAATAATTCTTTACAAATAGGTAACAAAAGAATTAAAACTGAATTAATATCGTTTTAAATGAAGCCATAAAAACCCTTTTGTATCTTTAGTGTTTTAAAAATATGGCCAAAAAGATTCTGATTACCGGAGCGACAGGACTTGTGGGTACTGAGCTGAAAAAACATTTGCTAAGTAAAGGTTACGAAGTGCATACACTTTCGCGAAAGAAAGACAATAATCCGAATAATTTTGTGTGGGATGTTTACAAAGGAACTATTGATGCTGATTGTTTGAATGGTGTAGATGCCATCATCCATTTAGCGGGAGAACCTGTGGCCGATAAAAAATGGACCGACGAACGCAAAAAACAGATCATCGATAGCCGCGTAAAATCAACAGAATTACTTTTTAAAACGATTAAATCGAAACCCGACAACCAGCTAAAATCGTTTATTTCTGCTTCGGCAGTTGGTTTTTATGGCGATTGTGGTGATGAAATTTTAACCGAAGAAAGCCCAAATGGTTATGGATTTTTAGCTGAGTGCTGTAAACTTTGGGAAGATGCCGTAGACCAAGGCAAAAAGCTAAGCCTTAGGATTGTAAAACTCCGTACCGGAATCGTTTTAAGTAATCATGGCGGCGCCTTACCACAACTCGATAAACCAGTTAAGTTGTTTGCCGGAGCAGCATTAGGCACAGGTAAACAATGGACTCCATGGTTACATATTGATGATATGGTAGAAATGTACATTGAAGCCATAGAAAATTTCAAAATGGAAAATTGTTATAATGCTTGCGCTCCTTTTCCTGTGACCAATAAAGCGTTGACCAAAGCGATTGCCAAACAGCTCCATCGACCTGTTTGGCCATTCAATGTCCCTAAAAAAGCGTTGGAATTGTTATTGGGAGAACGGGTTGAAGCCGTTTTAATGAGTAACAATACTTCAGCACAAAAAATTCTGGACACGGGATTCAAATTTAAATTCACACATTTGGAGGATGCTTTGGAAGATCTTTATAAGTAGGCTAAATATCGTCATCCTGAATTTATTTGAAGATCATTGTATATCATCATACCTGTACAAAAGATGCTGAAACAAGTTCAGCATGACGTAAACATCAATTCATAATAATTCACCTAAATGACCCCAATATCCATCTTTTGGTTCCGCCGCGATTTACGTTTATCAGATAATGCCGCTTTGTATCATGCCCTCAAAGGCGATTATCCGGTTTTGCCACTTTTTATTTTCGACAAAAATATACTGGATAAACTTCCAAAAGATGATGCACGGGTAACCTTCATTTATCAAACTATTGAAGACTTAAAGAAAGAGCTTCAGCAACATGGATCAGATTTATTGGTAAGATATGGTAAGCCCGAAAAAATATGGCCAGAAATTTTAAAAGAATATGATGTTAAGGGTGTATATACCAATCATGACTACGAACCTTATGCCCGCGAACGTGATGATAACATGGCCGAATTTTTAGCCAGCGAAAAAATAGCCTTCAAAACATATAAGGATCAGGTTATTTTTGAAAAAAACGAAATCCTAAAAGCGGATAAAACACCTTACACAGTTTTTACCCCTTTTTACAAACAATGGCATGCAAAGCTGAACGATTTTTATGTAAAAGCTTATCCCACTAAAAAATACTTTAAAAACTTATTGCAAAGCAAACATCTGCCCTGTCCACGTTTAAATGATATGGGCTTTGAAAAGAGCAAGCTGGATTTTCCGACAATCAGCTATAAAGGCAAACTCGATGATTATGCAAAAGAACGCGATTTCCCTGCGCTTGATGGCACTACACATATCGGACTGCATTTACGTTTTGGAACATTAAGCATCCGTAAAGCAGTAAGAGATGCTATAGCAGCAAAATCGAATGTTTGGCTTTCTGAACTGGCATGGCGAGAGTTTTACATGACCATACTTTGGCATTTCCCCTACTCGGCCTCCGATTCGTTTAAAAAACAATACGATAAAATTAAATGGCGCAACAACGAAGATGAATTTAAGGCCTGGTGCGAAGGCAATACCGGCTATCCTATTGTAGATGCGGGTATGAGACAGCTTAACCAAACTGGCTGGATGCACAACCGCGTACGCATGATTGTGGGCAGTTTTTTAACCAAACATTTACTCATCGATTGGCGCTGGGGAGAAGCCTATTTTGCCGAAAAGTTATTGGATTACGAAATGGCAAGCAATGTAGGCGGCTGGCAATGGGCCGCTGGATCAGGAAATGATGCCGCACCATATTTTAGGGTTTTTAATCCTGAACTGCAGACTAAAAAATTCGACCCCAAGCTCGACTATATTAAAAAGTGGGTACCAGAATTTGGGACAAAAAAATATGCCCAACCAATAGTTGAGCATACATTTGCAAGAGAAAGGGTTTTAAAAGTTTTTAAAGAAGCATTGAGATAATTAAGGATTCCAATCGCAATCGATCGTTGGAGCAGGACAAAAAGTATAAGCAGCAATACCGTTTACATTTGTAATAGCGGCCCAATTAAAATGATACAAATTAAAAGTTTCTACTGAATTAATGTACCAGATGTAGGAACCTCTTCTCAAGTACACTCGACCTGTATTCACATCGTTAATTAGTCCGTTATCTGGTCCTAAGGTACCACTTATATCCGTACTTGATACTGCACTAACATTAATCGTGTTTGCAGGAGCGTCAGTAAATAAGCCGTTGTATGTATCAGGTGAAGATATATAACGTAACTTTGTTTGAAAGAACCAATAAATCGCACCTTTACTAGTAACGCGATAAAACTTTCCCTCTTGATAGTTATTTCCCCAAGACTGAGCTTTGGTGGAAAGGTTTAAAAGGCATAGAAAGACAATCGTTAAAGATAAGAAAGAGATAATTTTCGATATTTTTTTCATCTATATTAGTTTTAGTTTTCCTCTTACAAAAGTAAAACTACAACTAACATTACAGTTTATCAAGAAAAAATTAGTTAGTCACCTTTACAATTTCAATATCGAAATCCAATACAGCGTTAGGCGGAACAGAATTATGTCCACCAGTTCCATAAGCGAGATCAGAAGGAATGAAAAGTCTTACCTTTGTTCCTGCTTTAAACTTAGTGAGTAATCCCCATCCAGTTATTACACTATTTAATGTTGTCGAAAAAGTTCCATCTGTTGAAGAGTCAAAACTGGTACCATCTAAATATCTCCCTGTATACTTAATTATAAGTGTACTTTCATTGGTGATTACATCCGAACCCGTTCCCTCAGTTCCAACAATATAGTATACCCTACTTAAATCTTTAGTTGCTATTAAATTTTTAGCAGTTAAATAACTTTGGATCTTCGCATCATCAAATACCCATTGCTTGCGGTATGGATAAGTTTTAATTATAAAATCAAGATTTTCGTTTGAAGGGATTGGGCCTGCACCATTTCTACCAAAACCCAAATATGATGGCAATAAAATCCTAGCTGTACCTCCTGGTTTTAATTTAAGCACAGCTGTTCTTAATGCGGGTATATTATAGGTAATAGTTGTTGATAAAGATGATTGAAAAAAGCTATTCAAGTATCCAACATAAGTGCCTAAATTACCATTCGATGGAGACTGAAGATAAGTTGTTCCATTTGTCAAAGATTTAACTGTAACATCGTATAGTACTGAATCTTTATTTAGAAAAACTTCTCCATCTGTAGGATTCGTAACCTGATAATAAAACCCTGTTCCAGCAGAATCAGGTACCATTTGCGTTAAATTATTCTTTGATATATAAGATTTTATAGCCGCATCATCTACAGTTTGTGCAGACTCATATTCCTTTTTACATGAGCTGAAGATTGTAGTAGCCAGTAAAAGTGCGAATAGGCTAAGTTTAGTAAATTTGTTCATTTATTATTGTACGTCTGTAAGTGTTATAGTAAAATCGAGTATTGAATTTGCTGGAACCAAAGCTGAAGGTGATTGTGTCCCATAAGCGTAATAAGAAGGTATTATCAATCTGATCTTACCACCTTTTTGTATTTTTTGAATCCCAAATTGCCATCCTACAATAACATTTCCAAGTAGAAATGAGATTGGGGTTCCTTTGGTACTGTCGAAAATAGTTCCGTTTAATAATTTTCCTTCATAATCAGAAGTGATTTTTGTAGATGCCGTATACACTACACTTCCTGTTCCAGGCGCTAATATCTGATAAAATATTCCACTGGCATCTTTCGTAGCCGAGATATTATTAGTCTTAACAAAAGCGCTTATTGCAGCAGTATCGGCCTTAAACTGCGGTGTAGGATCGTAATCATCAACCGGCACATTTTTCTTACAAGCTGCCAGGCCCCCTGCAAGACAGATCATGAATATAAAATATCTAAACTTAACCATCATCCGCAAAAATAAGCTTTTAATACGGATGCTACAATTTTTAACCTATTTTAACAATTTTAAGGCACTTAAAGATAAAAGCAGAAAGTCTAAAGAAGCATAGTCGAAAATTGTAATAACAATCTGCTTTAAATTTATTCCGTCGACTTTAGTTTGTTCTTTCAGCTTTAGTCTTTACAGTTATTGTGTATTAGACAGCTGTATGGTAAAATCCAATACAGAATTACCAGGGATAGGACCTACCGAATTGCTTCCATAGCCCAAAGCCGGGGGAACGATCAACCTGATTTCTCCACCTTTTTGTATTTTGGGGATGCCGATTCTCCAACCTGAAATTAGCTCGGCAAGATTGAAGGTCTGCTCTTTGCCATCACCATTATCAAATACAGTTCCGTCTAATAACCTGCCTTCGTATTTAATGGTTATTTTGGTATTGTTGGGATAAGTGAACGATCCCGAACCCGGTTTAATGATCTGATAGTATAAACCAGAGTTATCCCTAACTGCATTAATATTATTTTGCTTGATGAAATCGGTAATCTGTTTTTCAGGATCCTCATCCTTTTTACAAGATGAAACCGAAGCTAAACATAAAAAGAGTATGGTAAGGAATCTAATTTTAAACATGTGCGAAAATAGCATTTTAATAACATAAAGCTAATAGCTTATTTTTTTTGAAGCGCAATCTTCTACTGCTTGGGATGCGGTAGTCCTGCTTTGCACTTTTATCTTTTTTGTAGAATTTATGTGTAAAGAAAATTTCCATCTACAAAAAAGGGTAACGTTTCAATCAGGGCTAATTAGGCAGATTCCGTGGTGCTGTTAACCTACATTGCCCAACTTCATTTCATAAAACAAGAAAAGGGTTTAAAATTCGGATTATACAGCCAAACCTTAAACCCTCAACTTTTTAAGCTTTACCCTTAAAAAATATACTTATTTGCTTCAATAAGCTGTTGCGCAACTCTTTGACGGGCATCTTTAACATTAAACGGTTCCACTTTTGTAAAACGGCGTAAACCAACCAACATCATACGTTGCTCATCACCTTCGGCAAAAGCCCAAAGTGCTTCTTTACCTGCCTTGGCAATACCATCCACTGCTTCTACCAAATAAATGCGTAGTAAATCCAACTGGCCTGCTGATGCTTCTTCACCACGGGTATTAACCAATTTTTCTGTACGCAATAAAGCCGATTCAAGCACATAAACATAACTGGCCATATCGGCAATGTTCATTAAAATTTCCTGCTCTTTGCTTAAGGTCATCATCAATTTTTGAACCGCAGCACCAGCCACCATTAAAGTTGCTTTTTTCAAATTCGAGAGCACTTTTTTCTCTGCAGCAAACAAGGTGGTATCTTCTTCGCCAAAATCAGGGATGCTCATTAACTCGGCTGCAACTGCTGTAGCTGGTGTCATTAAATCCAGTTCACCCTTCATGGCGCGTTTCAGCATCATATCAACGGTTAACAAACGGTTAATTTCGTTTGTACCTTCGAAAATTCTATTGATACGTGCATCACGATACGCCCTATCCATTGGCGCATCGGCACTAAAGCCCATGCCACCGTAAATCTGCACACCTTCATCCACAGTATAATCTAAAGCTTCAGAACCCCATACTTTTAAAATGGCACACTCCACCGCAAATTGTTCCACAGATTTTAACCTCGCTTTACCAGATTCCATTCCACCCGCAACCAGTTGATCGTAAGTATCATCAATATTCTGACCTGCACGATAGTTCGCCGCATCAACAGCATAAAGTTTGGCGGCGATTTCTGCAATTTTAAAACGGATAGCCCCATACTTCGAAATCGGGCGACCAAACTGGATCCGCTCATTCGAATAATTAATCGCTGTATTTAAAGTTGCTTTTGAAGCTCCGATAGCTGCGGCCGATAATTTAATACGGCCAATATTTAAAATGTTAACCGCGATTTTGAAACCGTTTTCTCTATCGCTCAACATGTTCTCAACCGGCACCGGACAATCGTTAAAGAAAACTTGGCGGGTTGAAGATCCTTTAATACCCATTTTATGTTCTTCGGGATTCATAGTGATGCCACCGAATTCCTTCTCCACAATAAATGCAGTTAAGTTTTTATCATCGTCAATTTTAGCGAAAACAATAAAAATATCGGCAAAACCACCATTGGTAATCCACATTTTTTGCCCGGTAATGATATAATGTTTACCATCGGTGCTCAGCGTAGCCTTAGTTTTACCAGAGTTTGCATCCGAACCTGAGTTTGGCTCAGTTAAACAATAAGCAGCTTTCCATTCGCCCGAGCCAAGTTTAGGAATATACTTTGCCTTTTGCGCATCGTTACCATAATATAAAATTGGTAATGTACCAATTCCGGTATGTGCAGAAAGTGCAACAGCGAATGAGTGTCCTGCACCTACCACATCTGCAACCAGCATAGAAGTGTTAAAGTTTTTACCAAAACCTCCGTATTCTTCCGGTACCGAAACGCCAAGAATCCCCAGTTCGCCTGCCTTGGTTAAAAGTGTTGGCATCAATTCAGGATCTTCCTGTTTGTCAATTTTATCTAAATTGGGATAAACCTCAGCCGCCAGAAAATCGCGACAGGTTTGTGCAATCATCTGCTGCTCTTCATCAAATTCTTCAGGGATAAATACTTCCTGATAAGTGGTATCCTTAATTAAGAATTCACCGCCTTTAATTGTCTTTTTTTCAGTTGTTTCCATTGTTATAAGATTTGAGAAATGAGATTTGAGATTTGAGACCTGCTCAAATTCAAACTCAAATCAGTAATGTTATTTTTTTATGATGCGTCATGCTGAACTTGTTTCAGCATCTAGCTTACTATAAAGACCCTGAAATAAATTCAGGGTGACGATCGTTCTTAGCATTTGCCCAACTCGGTCGTCATTGCGAGGCACGAAGCAATCCTACTAAAATCGCTGTTATTAACCTAAAGCCTTAAGATTGCTTCGTGCCTCGCAATGACGATTTGAGAATTACAAAAGTTCAAAAATCCCTGCTGCACCCTGCCCGGTTCCTACGCACATGGTTACCATTCCGTATTTCTTGTTTTGTCTTTTTAGTTCATTCATAATCTGTACGGTAAGTTTTGCTCCGGTACAGCCCAGCGGATGCCCTAATGCAATTGCACCACCATTTACGTTAATTACATCAGGATTTAAATCCAATGTTCTGATTACGGCTAACGATTGTGAGGCAAAAGCTTCGTTCAGTTCGATTAAATCGATATCCTCTTTTTTCAAACCGGCTTGTTTCAACGCTTTTGGAATTGCCTCAATTGGACCAATCCCCATAATGCGTGGCGGAACACCCGCAATGCCATAACTCACTAACCTGGCAATCGGTTCTGCGTTTAATTCTTTCATTTTCTTTTCAGAAACCACTAGCACAAAAGCTGCTCCATCAGAAGTTTGCGATGAGTTACCTGCGGTTACACTTCCAACCGCATCGAATACGGGTTTTAGTTTCGCCAATTTGTCTAGAGTAGTATCTGCACGTGGGCCCTCATCGGTATCAACCACGTAAGAACGGGTTTTCTTTTTAAGGTTGGCATCGAGGTAATTTTCGTTTACGGTGATTGGCAGTATACCGTCTTTTAAATGGCCGTTTTTTATAGCGTGAATGGCTTTTTCATGAGATTTTAACGAAAAAGCATCCTGATCTTCACGGCTCACATTATATTCTTTAGCTACTGCTTCGGCAGTTAAGCCCATGCCCCAGTACCAGTCTGGATTGTTTTTTGCAACTTCTGCATTTGGTACAAGCTTCCAACCTCCAAAAGGCATTCCACTCATCACCTCTACCCCACCAGCAATAATACAATCGGCCATACCAGCCTTAATTTTGGCAACTGCTGTAGCAATGGTATCTAAACCTGATGCACAATAGCGGTTTACCGTAACACCCGGAACTTTATCAGTATCCAAACCCATTAGCGAAATCATACGGCCAATATTTAAGCCTTGCTCTGCCTCTGGTGTAGCATTACCTACTATTACATCATCAATCTGTTCGTTATCTAAATTCGGAACCGATGCCACTAAAGCCCTGATTACTTCTGCGGCTAAATCATCAGCTCTTGTAAAACGGAATACGCCACGGGGTGCTTTGCCCACTGCTGTACGATATCCGGCTATAATATATGCTTCCATTTTTTAAGATTTGAGACTTGAGATTTGAGATTTGAGACTTGCTCAAATTCAAATTCAAATCGATTATTATTTAGATTTGAGACATTAGATGTGAGATGTGAGAGGCTAATTGGTCTCAAATCTCAAATCTAGTTTCTCACATCTTTTTCATATTAATTTTCTTATCCAGCATCTGCTGGAAACCATAAGTCATTTTTTGTAGCTCATCGATTTGAGAAAGTAAAGGATCCAAAATTTCAGATTCAAGAATTGCGAGCTTATTAGCGATTAACAATTGAGTTTGTAATTCATAAGATGACCCATTGGCTATTCCTAAAAAGTTATTAAACTCCTTAACGGAGTTCCTTCCTGCACCTTCAGCAATATTAGATGGAATTGAAACAGCTGCTCTTCTAGCCTGACTTATCAAACCAAAACGTTCGTCACTTGGAAAAGTTGACGTTGCTTTGTAAACATCAACCGCTAAATCAATAGCTTTATTCCAAATTTTTAACTCTTTTAAATTATTCATATCTCTCATGTCTGTTTTTTGAAATGAATGATTGCATCTATCTCAAATCTAATGTCTCACATCTCCACTCTCAACTTAATTCCTCAACGGTTTCCCCTTAGTAATAATTGATTGGATCCGCTCTAGCGATTTCCTTTCACCTGCAAGTGATAAAAATGCTTCTCTTTCCAGATCCAATAAATATTGCTCGGTTACTTCTGTTGGAGCCGATAAATCACCACCGCACATTACATAACCTAATTTTTCAGATATTTTTTTATCGTGCTCGGAAATGAAATGACCTGCATACATGCTATTGGCACCAGCATAAACAATTCCTAAACCTTGTTTGCCTAAAACTTTGATATCGTTCCGTTGCACGGGTTTAGTATATCCAGCATCAGCCAATTCTATTGCTTTAGCTTTTGCATCGGCCAATAAGCGGTTTCGGTTCATCGAGATCGAGAATTTATCTTTTTGCAGATAACCCAATTCGTAAGCCTCGTAACCCGAAGTAGAAACTTTAGCCATTCCAATGGTTAAGAAACGGTCTTTTAAGGCATTTTGCACAATCTGATCATCTTTATACTCATCAGAAGCACGCAAAGCAAATTCTTTTGTTCCACCACCCCCAGGGATTACGCCAACACCAAACTCAACCAAACCCATATAAGTTTCGGCCGAAAGCTGAACATGATCGGCATGTAAACTAAACTCACAACCACCACCAAGAGTTAGATTATGCGGGGCAACCACAACCGGAATAGAAGAATAACGGATACGCATTGAGGTATTCTGGAACATTCTGATCGCCATGTTTAATTCATCCCACTCCTGCTCTACCGCCATCATAAAAATCATACCCACATTTGCACCGGCGGAAAAATTTGCACCATCATTGCCGATTACCAAACCACGGTAATCTTTCTCGGCCATATCAATCGCTTTGTTTATTCCAGAGATCACATCACCGCCAATGGTATTCATTTTGGTATGGAATTCTACATTCAAAATGCCATCGCCCAGATCGATAATCGAAACGCCCGAATTTTTCCAAAGGGTTTTATTTTCGCGAAGGTTATCCAAGATGATGAACTCATCGGTTCCCGGTAAGGCTTTATAACTTTTAGAAGGAATATCGTAATATTTTTTAACGCCGTTTTCTACTTTATAGAACGAAGTATTTCCGGCATCGAGCATTTCATGCACCCAAGCCGCAGCTTTATTGCCATATTGCTCCATCCCTTCGATGGCTTCTTTTACGCCAACAGCATCCCAAAGTTCGAAGGGACCAAGTTCCCAACCGAAACCTGCACGCATGGCATCATCGATACGGTACAATTCGTCAGAAATTTCAGGAATTCTGTCTGATACATATTCAAATAAACCAAATGAAGAATGGCGGAACAATTCGCCTGCCTTATCTTTTCCTTTGGCAAAAATCTTCATGCGCTCACGAAGGTTTTCAACCGGCTTAGTCATTTCTAAGGTAGCCGATTTTACTTTTTGCTGTGGTTTATATGCTAAAGTTTTTAAATCAAGCGCCAGGATTTCGGTTTTACCCTCAGCAGTTTTTGTCTTTTTATAGAAACCCTGTTGGGTTTTATCGCCAAGCCACTTGTTCTCTTCCATTTTTTGCACATATGCTGGAAGTTTAAACAAATCGTGTGCTTTATCATCCGGACAATTATCGTAAAGTCCTTTTGCTACTTTGATCATAGTATCTAGACCTACCACATCCGAAGTCCGGAAAGTGGCCGATTTTGGTCTACCCAATGCTGGTCCGGTAAATTTGTCAACCTCTTCTACCGTTAAATCTAATTTTTCGACCAAATGCAAAAGTGCCATGATGGAATAAACACCTACCCGGTTAGCAATAAAAGCTGGGGTATCTTTACATAAAACGGTTGTTTTCCCTAAAAATTTATCCCCATAATGCATCAGGAAATCAACAATTTCTGGCTGTGTATGTGGCGTTGGAATAATCTCCAATAATTTTAAATAGCGGGGCGGATTAAAGAAGTGTGTGCCGCAGAAATGTGATTTAAAATCATCGCTTCTTCCTTCAGCCATTAAATGGATCGGAATACCTGAAGTATTCGAGGTAATTAATGTACCTGGCTTGCGGAACTGCTCTACCTGTTCGAAAACTTTTTTCTTGATATCAAGATTTTCGACTACAACTTCAATTACCCAATCGTAACCGGCAATTTTCGGCATATCATCGTCGAAATTCCCAGTTTTGATCTTATTTAATGCTTTTTTGCTATAAACTGGAGATGGGTTTGTTTTTACGGCCGTTTGCAAAGCTGTATTAACAATCCGGTTTTTTACAACTGGGTTATCCGGTGTTAACCCTTTTGCCTGTTCTTCTGGATTTAGCTCTTTAGGAGCAATATCTAACAACAAAACCTCTACACCAATGTTGGCGAAGTGGCATGCAATACGCGATCCCATAATACCCGAACCCAAAACTGCAACTTTATTAATGCTTCGTTTCATTATCTATTTGCTTTTCATTAGTCTGATAGGAGCTATTTATGTACAGCCTACCAAAGAGATTTGATTGTTATATTTGTTAATCAACAGTATAGGCCACTGTGATATCATTTAGTTTTATCAATAGATTAATAAAAGTCTCCTTCTCCTTTTTAGAGAAATGCTCATCGAGATATTCATTAAATTTGCGAACAACACCTTTGGCCAATTGTTTTTTCTCTTTACCGAAATCAGTTAGAAAAACCTTTACCGAACGTTTATCGCCTGCAGATGTTTCACGGTAAATGAGGTTGGCCTCTTCCATATTATTTAACATACGGGACAAACTGGTTGCTTTAACCCCAAGCAAGCCAGCTAAATTTGAAACCGCAGTTCCCTCGGCATCATCTATATTAATAAGCATGTAACCAATGGCCTGGGTAATCCCAAAACTAGATGCCATTTGATTGTACTTATTAAACATATTTTGCCAGGCAAACTTAACGTGGTAATCTATGGTTTGTTGTTGTTTCATTTTTGCTAATTTATTATGCTTGCATAACAAAGCTAATGAATGTATTTTGTTAATGCAATAGAAAAATTCAAAATATTTGTCAAATTTTTCTTATCATAGTCATACACAAAATGAAAACACTTTATATGTTAAAAGTTAGAGGAATTCTCCTGTTTAGCCCATTTATTTTATGGGCTACGATTTGTAAAAGTCAGGTATCTTATTTCGGAGCCGCTCTTTTAAACAGTCAGAAATTAGAGACATTTAAAAAAACAACAACCTTATTTACTTTACAGTATGCAGATTATGGTGAACTGGAAAAATTTGATCAGGCCATTAAAAAAAACTGGACGATTACACCTTATAAAATTATTAAACCCGAAGAGCTTGCCCGTTATGATACACTTGCTAATTACTCTTTTTTTTATTTCGACGGATATGCCGAGAAGCTAGACAGTACAACAAATGTAAATATCGTTTATGCGCTAAAATTAATTACACCATCTAAAAAACCCAGGGTAAAGGAAGAAAGTATATTGGCAACAGTTGCGCTTTTTGCTGATCGGAACACCAATCTGCTGGTTGAAACGCAGGATCAACAATATGGCACAAAAAGAAGTATAAAAAATAATATTTTATCAAACTTCTACAACAAGTCTATTTTCCTAAACTGGTCTCCAGGCTTTTTAACCGCTTATTTAAAACAGATCAATGACGGACTGCTCGCTAATGAGAACTGTACTTTAGATTACCAATTTTACAATAAAGTCCGCTTACCAGAATTAGCAAAGGAAACACTGTACGTACCTGAATATATTAAGGAAGTATTTTCTTCAAGACTGGCACTTTTACCACCATCAGGCATAATTCCTGAGCCCTATAACTATAAACTCAAATTTGTATCGTACAAGGTGCTTGATAGTTTAATTTTGAATAAAGAAACTCCTATTAAATACGTGGTTTACACACAACGTTCGGATGACAAAATTATAAGCGTTTATGATAGCAAAGACGATAAAATAATTTATCAGCGTTTTTATCCGCAATCACCAAATTTTGAAATGAATGATTTAAGCGAAATCAAAAAGGTAATTGTCTCGCTTAGGTAAGCATATGCGTGAGCATTAAATAAAAAGAGTCGTCATTGCAAGAAGGCTTTTTCAGCTGACAAAGCAATCTTACTACTATGGGTTATAGCCATTTTAAGATTGCTTTCCCGAACATTCGGGATTCCTCCTCGCAATGACGTCTCTTCACGGATAAACCCATTAAAACAAAAAGTCCCGATTTTCACCGGGACTTTTTAAATGTTATTAAAAACAGACTAGTAAAGGGTAAACTCTACACGACGGTTTTGTTGACGACCTGCCGCTGTTTTGTTTGTAGCAATTGGCTGGCCCATGCCATAACCTGTGGCTTCAATACGTGATGCATTTGCACCTTGAGAAACTAAGTAAGCTTTTACAGATTCTGCTCTGTCTTTCGATAAACGCAAGTTTAATTCTTTTGAACCTGTATTATCTGTGTGACCAGCTAATTTTAAGCTAAAATTTTTCTGAATCAACAATGCTGCAACTCTATTTAAAGAAGCATAAGATTTAGAACGGATAGTTGCTTTACCTAAATCGAACTCTAAGTTTTTAATCGCTTCGTTAACAACTTTACGATCTTCTTCTGTTACGATTACTTTTTCTACAACTTTTTCAGGGGTTTTTAATGGACAACCAGCACCATCAACAACAGTACCTGCTGGTGTATCTGGGCATTTATCTAATTTATCTGCAACACCATCACCATCTGTATCTTTCAAGATGTCGTTCATTTCTGAACGTAGTTTTGCATTTTCAGCTTTTTGAGCATTTAAATCAGATTTCAAACCTTCTGCAGTTTGTTTTGCTTTTAAAGCTTCATCGTACGTTAAAGCTACCGGATTGTGGAAAGCTAATTGTTTTCCAGTACCTAAAGCAAACTCTAAACCAGCATAAGCATAGTTATATTTATCATTTCCGTTTTTGTAGTAACCATCTAAGTTATCACCGTCAACAAAATTGATAGTCCAACCTAAATCTAAATTAACCGCATCGGAAATTTTAAATTTTGCACCTAATCCTACAGGAATAATTAACTCATTGATGTTATCGCCACCACCAAATTCTGAAGTTCCTGCTGCGGTAGTAATAGTCGGTTTGTAAGCTGCAATACCAGCACCGGCAGAAGCGTAAAGCTGTAAGGTATTCTCTTTTTTAAACATATCGATATTGAACATGTTTACTACAGCGTTTAAACTTCCCGAATAAGATAACTCGGTATCGAATGCTCTTACCGGAGAGTTGTTTACCAAACCGCTTTCATAAGGCTCGGTATTATCGCCTTTTAATTTACCACGAACTCCATCTAAACGAAGAGAGAAATAAGGTGTAAATTGTTTTTTAATATAAAGGCCATAACCTAAACTTGATTTGTTATTACTGAAATCATTTTTCCCACCTAATGGTGATAATGGAGTAAGCACACCGGCGTTTACACCGATAGACCATGTTCTGAATGTTGTTGTTGAAGTTGCAGGACTTTCCTGGGCCAAAGCAGCCGAGCCGATAAGTAAACCAGCGAGTGCTACCGGGAGTGTTTTAAATAGTTGTAGTTTCATAAATTTTCTATTAACGTTGAATAAGCGTTGTCCCAGTATTACAATAGCCATACCAAAAATACAAGCATGTAAAAATACTTATCAACTTTTCAACACTAATGAACGACCACGCAGGCCGGATAAACTAAAAAGCACGCTGTAAATAGTAAGCACAGCTTTTAAACGCTATACTTCTTCCAAAATCAAAATCTTTAGTTTCAGAACTCAATAGCCCTATTTCCTGTGGATATTTACGAATGGCAGGAATCGGCAGCACCAGTCTTGTTAAAGTAAATCAATGCCAATTTATCAGGTCAGATAAGTCACTCTTGCGAATTCCGGATAAATATTTTATCAATCTCTTTATCTGATCATCTATTACTTTATGCTAGCTACAACTTCGTCAAAATTGTACTATTTAATATCACCTGCAAATTTCCATTGGGTACTGAAATTTTCGGGTAATTGCTGGCTGGTTAACAAGGCCCTTACCATTTCTACAGGCATATTGTTTTCGTGCAATATACGACTGTGAAATTGAATATTGGTCATTTTACCACTTTGTACCAGCTCTTTGTGTAATGCCCTAAACTGTAATCCGCCTAACATGTACCCAATTTGATATAAGGGGCCATAACCTCCGGTAAACGATCTACGTACCTCTGCTGCTGCGTTAGCACGTTCAAAGCCAACACGGTCTACCAAAAAGTCTATACACTGCTGAGGTGTCCATTTGCCTAAATGATAATTCATCGAAAAAATAATACGCGCACAACGGTGCATGCGCCAAAAAAGCATTCCAATTTTATCTTCCGGAGATTTTGCAAAATTCTGGTCCCACAACAGCATCTCCCAGTACAACGACCAGCCTTCTGTCCAGAAAGGTGTACCAAAAACCTTGCGGTAAGGTTTATAGCGGCTTTGCATAAAATACTGAAGGTTGTGCCCGGGAATAAGTTCATGAAAAACTACAGCTCTGGAAAAATGCCTGTTGTTGCCACGCAAGGTCATCATTTTAGCATCCTCGGTCATGTCTTCTGTTGGATAAGCAATTAATACAGATTCGCCGCCCAGAAAAAACGGTGCAAACAATTGTTCCTTCGGGCTTAACATCCGCATGCGCCAGCCTTCTTTGGCCAGCGCTGGAATAGCGATGAGTTTATTTTTCTCTACAAAGTTTATAGCTTCATTGGCCAGTTCATAAACCAGTTCGGGCTGTTTTCCCAATTCCGGATAATCTGTTTTTACTTTTTCCAACGCTTTTTTCCAATCGTTACCAAAGCCCATTTGTTGCGACGCTTTGAGCATTTCGGCATCACACCAGGCAAATTCTCTCATGGCAATAGCCTCAATCTGCTCAGGGGTGTAGGCAATCATCTCATCTTTTAAACTGCTTAATAAAGCTGTTCTTCCTATCGGATTGCCAATAATGCCACTTCCATCGTCTTTGGCATTTGACGGTTTAGCTATTTTACCCAGTACAGCAGCATAATCTTTCACGGCATCTAGCACTTCGGGATACACAGCTTTGGTGGCTTTGGTAAATTGCGGATCGTACCCATCATAAAATTTATAGGCTTCGGTAAATACAGCCAGGTATTGATTAACGGTTTCCTGTGCCCACGATGCCTGTACCGGCGTAACCGCCAGGTCTTTGTTTTCTACCGCCTTTGTGGTTTTCTGAATATCCGTTTTCAGTTGTTCGAATTGTTCTTTGGTGATTTTACCATCTTGTTGCTGACCAATCCTTCGCTTTGCTTCAAAATCCAATAATATTTTGGCAAAAGGCAAAGTAAAAATACTGCTTCTGAATTCGGCGTAATTCTGCTGTAAACTTGCCGAATCTGATCGGATATCGCGTTTAAGCAAAATATAATCTACTCTTTCATTTACAGTTAGTTTGTTAAAAGGCAATGCCTTTAATTGTTTTTGCCATTCAGTATAAAAGCGTTCCATCCGCTTAAAGTATTCTTCCGATCGCTTGAGCGTATATTTACGGTTAAGCATGGTCTCGTCTGATTGGTATTGATTAATCAGCGGACTCACCAGGCTGGCCTCATTAGTTTGAGCGTGTAATTGTAGGGTAACTGTTAGAAATAAAAACAGCGAAAATAGTTTGCGCATAGCGATTTGGGCATGTTTGATTAGCTGACGCAATATAGCTAAACCGCTAAGTATTTGTAGCAGGGTACCTGTGTAACTTATTGAAGATATTAGATTAAAGACAGTGCAATTAAATTTTTATAGAATGGTTAAGCGCAATGCCTTTAATCCACTCAGCCCCTGTAAATCTTCCAAATCAAGCTCCTCGGTTTCGGGTTTCAGTACACCAGTTTCCTGCAGGTATTTTACAAATGGAAGGTAATCGTCAATATCTCTTTTATTGAAATAGATCAATGCCAGTTTATCGGGCTGTGTAAGGCGCTCCTGCGAATTGCGAATGAGTATTTTATCGATCCTTTTTTTGATCATCTGATACCTGATATTGTAAGCGCCTTCTACATCGAACTTCCGCTCGTCGATCCTAAAACTAATGTCTATTGGATGGTTATGGATAAAGATAAGTTGTGTGGTGGCCAACTTAACGGCCAAATTTGGCTGAAGCTGCTGAACCATTTTGGCAATCTCAGCCATTGATGATAGCTGCCATAACCTTAGATTTTTGAGATGAAAGTGATTAAAAACCCGGTCAGGTGCAATAGACTGTCCGATATAGATGTCGTATTCAACACCATCTGTCCTGAATTTTTCGAAGTAACAGGGGTAAGAATCTTGCAGTTTTTCGCGTTCACTTTCAAAATAATTGTTAATGGCTGTATTGATCAGCTGCATAGATGTTTCCAAAGCCTGACGGCGTTTATACACTTCACCATGAGGTACCGAAATGCGGTCGAGGTATTTACTGATTACTTTTTGGGTATTAGGATGCGATTGGGAAATGAGCTTTAGGTAATCGCTGGTTTCTTCTTTAAGAAAAATATTGAGGCTGTTTTCATCAGTTGTATTCAACTCATCGCCCTGCAAAATATCACTCCATTTATTGCAATTAAAGATAATTTCTACCAGCAAAGCATCACTATAAGTTTTACTCAGTTCTTCCAGCGTTTCACGAAATAGGCTCAGGTGCAGGCTCAGATCGGCCTTGCTGGCCACATTACGTTCAGTGGTAGAATTTCTAATATCAATAGCGCCATAAAAAGGGTAAACGTCTGCAAAACTAATATCCTCATTATGCTGCGGTAAATTCTTTTTCTTATTGTAAAGGTGATGCCAGGCAGCTTCATTAAACTTCCACTGTACAGCAGGTTGGATAGAGGTGTATTTTTCTTTGATAATGTTTTCGATCTCGAGGTTAAACTCGTCTATATAGACCTGTAAGAGTTGAGCAATAGGCGCTAAAACTGGTTCCAATAAAGTAATTTTCTTTTCGTCGAAAGTTTCGCCAAGCCAGGTATGCATACCCAGTACACCTACCAAAATCTGGTTATGAAATACAGGTATGAGCGCCATCGATTTTACATTTAATTCCCTAAACCTGTCTAACCAGGGAAACATCTCTTTGCTTTCAGCCCAGATATCGGGTGAGTAAAAAGAATTCGGATTTGCTGCATAACCTTCAGCAATCTGCCGGAAAGCTTCAGGGCTTAAAGTTTCTTCACCCCACACCGAAAATAACAGGCCACTTCCTCCTTTTACATACCCATAAACCATTTTGTTGTTTACCCTTACGAAAGGGAAAAGATCGAATTGGATCTTGGCATTTTGCACCAGCACTTTTAGCGATTGTATCACTTCTCCATAAGCGACCCCCTCGCTGCCTGGTACACGGCTTAATCTTACACTTTTAATATTTTCTACGGCATGTTTAGCGGTAACATCGGTAATGGTAAGCACCGAAATACCTCTAAGCTCAAAAAGTGTTAGTGGCAACACCTGTTGTAGTTTATTCAATCCAGATTCTTCGCTCAAATATTGCTGTAATTCACGGTAACTAAGCTCGGGCAATGGCTGCTTAGCCTTAACTTCGATGAAGCTGGCGTTTACACCTATGTGGAAATAACCAGGCAAACCAGTATCGGCATTGATGCCTGAATGGTATTTCTCTTTTAAGGTGGAGTGGAATGCGTATAATTCGTTAAGGATGAAAGAGTAGATAAAATGCAGGTGATCATGCTGATGTTGCTCAAGCGTTTTTGAACCGACAAAACTATTTTGATCTTTTTCTTCATGCTCGAGCAACTCGTACATCAGCTCGGTTCCATAAAAAGTAATGGGCTGCATTGGTGCACAAAGCCCCCAAGCCTGGTGGTCTTCTGTTAAAAGTGCAGGCGAAAGACAGGCATACATATGTTCCAGCAGTAGTTCGTGCTGATAAATATCTTCGATAGCGATAACCTGTTCATCAATTCCCTGTTTTTTAAATTCTTTTAAGGCATTGCTATAAAGAATAGATTTTACGGTCCGTTCTTCTTTAATTTTTCGTTGCAGGTATTTGATAAAAGGACCAAAAGAGATGGCCGAATCTACCTGAGGTAAATCTGGGTAATTTCGGGCATGATTAAATAAACGCTTCTTCATCTCTTTAAACTTTAAACCATACAATTAATTGAATTGCAAAAGATTGGCTAGTACTAAGATAAAAAATAGATGTGAGAAATTGCTACCAGCCAATGGCCTTATCGTCTCCCCTTGGGTCGGCACCGCCCTGGTAATTGCCCCACTTAGTTTTTAAGATGGCATCAACCCTGCCGATTGGACCTCTAGGTAAAATTTTATAGCCTTTTGCTTTTAATTTTTCTATTGATAAGCTATCGATGGCATCTTTTTCTACATACACCTCATCTGGCAACCATTGGTGATGAAACTTTTTAGCAGCTACTGCCGACTGCATAGACATATCAAAATCGATTACATTTATAATGGTTTGAAATACGGATGTGATGATGGTTGAACCGCCTGGAGTACCCACCACCATAAATAATTTTCCATCTTTCTCTACAATACTCGGTGTCATAGAGCTTAACATTCGTTTATTGGGTGCAATTGCATTGGCTTCGCCACCAACTAAACCGTACATGTTAGGTGCGCCAGGTTTAACAGAAAAGTCGTCCATTTCGTTATTCAACAGAAACCCAGCTCCTTTTACCGCAACTAACGATCCGTAAGAACCATTTAAGGTAGTGGTAATCGAAACGGCATTTCCATCGCGGTCTACAATAGAGAAATGTGTGGTTTCTTCATGTTCTGCTCCTTTTATTTCGCCAGCCAAAACAGCGCTGCTTGGGGTTGCTGCTGCCCAGTTAAAGTTTGACATGCGTTTTTTATTGTAACCGGCGCTCAACATTTGTTGTTGTGGAACAGCATAAAAATCAGGGTCGCCTAAATGTGTTGCCCGATCGGCATACACTCTTCTTTCGGCTTCTACAATTACCTGAACTGTAGAATCTGCATTATGCCCCCACTTTTTTAAGGGGAAATTTTCTACACTTTGTAGCAATTGGATCAATGCAATGCCTCCACTCGAAGTAGGTGGCATGGTAATAACCTTATAGCCTCTATAGTTGCCCGTTATGGGTTTACGCCAGGTAGCGTGATAATTTTTTAAATCTTCTTTTGTAATAAGTCCTTTGCCTCGTCGCATTTCGGCCACAAGCGAATCGGCCACAGCGCCTTCATAAAAACCGGCCCTGCCTTTTTCCTGGATCAGTTTTAATGTATTTCCAAGTTCTTTTTGAACCAAAAGGTCATTTTCCTGCCAGGTACTTTCCAAATTTACGAAGGCCGTTCCATCAGGATTAAAATCCATAAACTTTCTATGCAGACCATTCAATTCGCTTGCCTGCCGCTTGGTGATTTTGAAACCATCTTGCGCCAAATTTATTGCCGGTTGTAACACCTGTACCCAGGAAAGTTTCCCATATTTTTTGTGTGCCTCTACCATGCCATCTACTGATCCTGGTACACCAGCGGCTAAATGTCCATATAAACTTTTATCTACAATTGGATTACCGGCCGAATCGAGATACATATCTCTGCTGGCTGCCGCAGCTGCTTTTTCTCTAAAATCTAACGCATTTATCTCGCCATCTGCACCGCGGTATACCATAAAACCGCCCCCACCAATATTCCCCGCGTTTGGATAAACCACTGCAAGTGCAAACTGAACCGCAACAGCTACATCAACCGCATTCCCACCTTTTTTTAAAATATCTATACCTACTTGCGATGCTTCCGGATGGGCAGAAACCACCATCCCATTTTTATATTCACCGCTGTTGTTTTTACCCAATTGTCCGGTTACGCAACCAGCCAATAACAACACCACACTTAGGTATATTAACGATTTTTTAATGTTATTGAGGGGCTTTATAGTTTTCTCCATCTTTATATATTTTTTCGATTACCTCATTGTTTTTCTCAGTAATTACTTTTCTTTTTAAGCTTAATTTTCAGATAAAAAATATTTGTTTCTAAGGGTTATAAATATTTGTTAATCTGAGCATATAATTTTTCTTTATCACTTGGCCTTAAAGCATCAGCAACAACTAATTTACCATTTTTAATAATTAAATAACGCGGTATTCCATAGCTCCCATCTTTTCCCAATTTATCACTCAAATCTTTTCTTAAGGCTAGATTAGTCCGAACATGATTGCCAGAAAGTTTATAATATTTTATCATCTCTTTCCATTGCTGTGCTGCATCATCTTTATCTATGGAGATAAAAAGCATCTCAACCTGTTTGGCTTTGAGAAATTTCTCCAGGTCTTTACTATATTCAAATTCTTGTTTACATGGCCCACACCAGGTTGCCCAAATATCAACAAATACAGTTTTGTCTTTAAATTGGCTAATTAAACTATCCAGGCTATTAAATTTATCGTAGTTGGCCAATATTTTTTGTTCAGGTTCAAAATCGTTTTTTACCTTATTATGGTAGGTTATAATTTCATTAACCGTTGGTTGCAAATATGGCGTAAAATTACTTTTAGGATAACTGGTTTTAAATGAATCGAACAAATCGACCAATACTTTCTGATACCTGGTCTGTAACATTTCCTCATATAGAAAAGTAGCCAGCAAAAACTCTTTCATTTTGCCTGTATAATTATCTTCAAAAGTTTTATATATACTTTTAAGCCAAATGTCCTCATCTCTTTTAGGTAATTGAGTTCCGTTTTTTAGCGGGATATAATAATTGAGGTAAGTACTAACGTAATATTTGGCATGGTAGTAAAAATCCGGGTAAAAAGCATCCTGAAGATTATTCATGGGGTACTTTTTATAGGCATCTGCCCACATTTTATCCAAATCGTTATTTATTTTTTGCTTTGTACTTAAAACTATCATTGGGATAGCAGCTTGCAAAATTATCTGTTCGGTTGAAAAATATCTTTTTATTTCGTTATAAAAGTTTACCGAAATCTCTTGTTTCGAAAATAGCTCGGCATAAGGTTTTAGTGCTTCATTCGTATCATTTTCGAGCAATTGATACAAACCAGCTGCAGTGCTATCTTTTTTATAATAATCTCTGGCCCTGTATTGATAAAACTCTGAATTTCTCTTGTTAAAAAGCAACATTCCTTTTTTATTTTTATCGCTCTGCACCAAAAGACCATTATCGAAAACTAAATGCGTAGTGCCGGGTTCTATTAAAACGGTATTATTGTTAATTCTTAACCAGGCAAGTTTATTAATCTTTAAATAATAGTTTACCGTACTATCATTGCCAAATTTAATTTCTTTTTTGGCTGGATAAAACCATGTATCATCTACAGGAATTTGGATAATTACTGTATTATTTTTAGCATGTAAACTTTTGATATTAAGTTTAGCTTCTTGTGCAAAAGAATTTATTGCCGATGTAAACAATAAAACGAAGAGGGTTATTTTATTCATAGTGTTTTAAGCTGAAACACAAATATTGAAGATATTTTAGGAACTGTTTAAAAATGAATTATTTTTTTACTAATTGAAAAAGGCGGGTGAAGACACCCGCCTCTGATTAATATTAGTGAGTATGCCACCAACAAAGATGTAATACATTTAAAATCAGATAATTTAATCCGCTTCTTATTGCTTATAACCCTCTGCATCTTTATATATTTTTTCGATTACCTCATTGTTTTTTTCGGTAATTACTTTTCTTTTCAAACTTAATTTTGGGGTAAGCTCACCACCATCTATGCTCCACTCTTTAGGTAACAGTGCAAATCTTTTTACCTGCTCCCATTTACCAAAACCTACATTTGCCGCTTCGATAACCTCATTATATTTAGTGAGCACCTGTTCGTTTTTAATAATCTCTTCGTTCGAGGTAAAAGTAATGCCTTTTCTTCCCGCCCAGGTTTTTAAGGTTTCGAAATTTGGAACAATCAGTGCAGAAGGGAATTTTCTATTTTCACCCAAAACCATAATCTGTTCGATAAAAATCGATTCTTTATATTTATTCTCCAGCATTTGTGGGGCAACGTACTTACCGCCTGCTGTTTTAAACATTTCTTTTTTACGGTCGGTAATTTTTAAAAAGCGACCATCAACCAGTTCTCCAATATCTCCGGTATGGAACCATCCCTCTTTATCCACCGCCTCATCGGTTAAATCAGGCCGGTTGTAATACCCTTTCATTACCTGGTGCCCTCTGGTTAAAACTTCGCCATCCTGCGCTATTTTAACTTCCACACCTTTAATTACTTCACCAACAGTGCCGAACATGGTTCCGCCGAAATGATTAACCGTAATTACAGGTGAAGTTTCAGTTAATCCATATCCTTCAAAAACAGGCATACCAGCGGCCCAGAAAATTCTGGCCAAACGCGGATTTAGTGCCGCTCCGCCCGATACAATTACTACAATTTCACCGCCCAGTGCTTCCTGCCACTTTTTAAAAACCAGTTTACGGGCTATCCCCAATTTGAAATTATACCAGGCACCTGCATTAATTGTATATTTTTCGGCTAAAGCTACCGACCAGAAAAAAATCCCTTTTTTAACCCCGGTTAATGCTTTCCCTTTCTCCATAATCTTATCGTACACTTTTTCGAGAAGCCTTGGAACGGTAGAGAACACATTGGGTTTTACATGCTGAATATCGGCCACAATGGTTTCCATACTTTCGGCATAATAAACTCCTGTATAATTAAACAGATATAAATAAATGATCATCCGCTCGAAAATGTGCGAAAGTGGCAAAAAGCTTAGCCCTTTTTTAACGCCTTCGGGTATCACCACAGCCGAGTTAACAAAATTTGCAACCAAGTTATGATGCGTTAGCATTACACCTTTTGGCGTACCCGTAGTGCCAGATGTATAAATTAGGGTTAATACATCTTCGGGTGCAACATTAGCGCGATATTCCTCCAAATCAATATCTGAACTCGCTTTGCCCAATTCAATTAATGTACTCCAGTTTTCGGCTTCAGTAATTTCATTAAAACTATAAATCTTAATGGCTGGGTTAATGGCATCGGCACAGGGTTTAATTTTTTTATACAAATCTTCGTCGGCTACAAAAATAATGGCAATTTCTGCATCTTTTAGGATAAATTGGATATCGTGCTCGGCCAAGGTTGGATATAAGGGAATCTGGTAGGCGCCGATCTGGTTGGCTGCAAAATCGGCGATATTCCACTCAGGTCGGTTATGCGACATCACAGCAACCCTGCCTCCTTTGCTTATACCTTGTTTAATTAATCCGCGGCTTAGGTTATCTACGGCTGTACAAAAATCGGCTGTACTATAATTTATCCATTTTCCGTTAATTTTTCCGCTGATGAATTCTTGCTTAGGATTTTCGAGGCTATATTTCAAAAGATCAAAAACCCGTTTAATTTCTGCCGCCATATGAATTGTATATTATTTGGTTAAGTTAAAAAATCAAACATAAAGATTAACATCTATATGCCTTTTTAATGAAAATAATACCTCGTAGCTAATAAAACGCTGTATTTACTTTTCGTAAAAAAATTTAAATAAACTTAGTGATTACAAAATTACTATGCAAGCATTGTTTTTTATCCCTGTGGATTTTTACCAAAAAAACAGAAACGGCATTAAAGTTGTTAGGCTGATAATTATTTACAAAACATTTAAATTATGAAAAAGTTATTTACAATTTTAGGATGCATTGCATTGTTTGCCCTTACTACAACAAACGTTAAAGCCCAAAACTATAAAACCGGACTAGGTTTAGGCATCGACTTTGGTGATGGTGCTACATTGGTTGGTCCTTCAGTTAGGCATCACTTTAGCCCTAAAGCTGCACTTCAAGGTGAAGTTTTATTCGGTGGGAACTCTACTATTATCCAAGGTTTCCTTCAATACAATTCATCTATCCCTGGTGCAAAAGGTTTAGACTGGTATTTAGGTGGTGGTCCGTCTATTCAATTGTATGACGGTGGTTCTAGTTTTTACTTAGTTCCGATGGTTGGTTTAGATTATAAATTCTCTGGCGCACCATTGGCATTAGCTTTAGACTGGAGACCAAGACTGTACATTGGTGATAACGATAGCGATTTTAACGCTGGCAGATTCGGTTTAGGCTTTAGATATACTTTCTAGGCAAGCGCATGGCGCTGAAAGACTAAAGTTGAAAGTCCAAAGACTAAAGCTGAAAGACTAAAGCCTGAGCAAAAGTATAAAGGCATAAAAAATCCCGTAAGAAATTAATCTTACGGGATTTTTTTATGGAGTTTAAAATTAACTGCAAATTGAAAACTTTCAACTGCAAACTGCCTATACGCCTGTCCATTTTTTTAACACTGCTTTTTGTGCAGGAGTTGCATTTTCGTTTACGCTTGCTTTTAAGCGTACGTTCGGGTTTTCTTTTAAGGTTAAAGAAACTTCTTTTTCAAGGCCATCGCGTTTAACTTTTAGCTTCAATACATCGCCGATATTCTTTTTAGCTACCAAAGGAATCACATCTAAAGAAATCGCAGGGCTTTTTAACCTCACGGTTGATAGTGCATCGCTTAATGAGGTATCGTCCAAACTCAAGATGATATCGTTCACATTTAATCCACTGATCCAGGCTGCAGAATTTCTTACCGTAGCGGTAATTGTCAAACCATCGTTGGATAATTGTCCTGCTGCACCAGTAACTGGTTTACCAGGCGTTGCATTTTCTGTAGAAACATCAACACCTGCATAGGCGAAATATTTTGCGTAATCTACATCATCCACACCGTTAACATACTTTGCCCAAAAGTTAGTAAAGCTAATTCCTGATATTTTTTCAACCATTGCTTTAAACTCTGCATCGGTATAACCCCGTTTTAAGGTTTTGCACTGCAAATACATGGCTTTCATTACATCATCTAAACTTTTAGCACCTTTGGTGGCGTTGATAATTTCGAGATCCATTAAAATGCCAATTACTTCTCCTTTATTATAATAAGAAATGGAATTGTTTTTTGAATTCTCATTCGGACGGTAGCCAATAATCCATGCATCATAGCTAGATGAAGCAGCTGACTGGTATTTAGCACCAGGGGTATTTAACACCGTAGCCACACCGCCAGCCAGATCTTTCAAAAATTCATTTACATCGGTAAAGCCGGCCCTATGCAAATATTTATTCTCGTAATACGAAGTAAATCCTTCAGCTACCCAAAGGTTGGTGGTATAATTTTCGTTGTCATAATCGAAAGGGCCTAATGCTACCGGGCGTAAACGTTTAACATTCCAAAGGTGGTGATACTCGTGAGCAACCAGGCCTAAAAAACCTTTATAACCTTCTGCGGTATTGTAAGCATTTCTTGTAGCGCCTAACGTTGTAGAGTTTAAATGCTCTAAACCACCGCCACCTTTTAAGAAATTATGAACAATGAAAAGGTAATATTTATTAGGATTTTCGCCATAAACTGCAGTTTCTTTTTCTACAATTTTAGCCATATCTACCTTAAGTTTCTCTTTATCGTAATTACCACCGCCGTACATGGCTACTTCATGGCGAACACCGGCAGCTGTAAATTCGAAAATATCCTGGTTACCCACTTCAATGGGGCTATCGTAAAGAATATCAAAATCGGTAGCTTTATAGGTAAATTGCGCTCCAGCAATAGGCGTTAAACCAGTAGAAACTTTGCTCCAGGTATTAAAAGGAATAATTTTTACAGTACTTGGCGATTTGATCATGCCATCAGGATGCATAAAAATCCCCGTTGGAGACAAGAAAGCATGTGATTCGTCGATAAATGGTGTACGCACCGAGATTTCGAATGCATAAACACGGTAATTGATCTGGATATTGGCAGCCTTGGCTGAAAAAATTCTCCAGGTGTTTTTCCTTACTTTTTCAACTTTCACAGCTTTACCCGCTGCAGTAGCCTTAAATTCTTCTACACTTTTTTCAAACTCACGAACCAAATAAGAACCTGGTGTCCAAACAGGCATTTTTACATCTACATAATCTTTTGCCAAGCCAGAAATATTCATCTGAACTTCAGCATAGTGTGCCTGGGGTTCTTTAAAAGAAACCTCAAAGCCTATTTTCACCTGCGCCTTCGCTGCCATAATACACGTTAGTAGTAAAACTAAACTTAAAATCGATTTTTTGTTAAACATATTGATATTGACTGTGTTTTGTTGCAAATTTAGATTTATTGACGAGGTTTTGAAAGAAAAAGCCGGCAGCGATGTAAAATAGTTGTTTCCCACAAGTTGGTTCATGTTTAATGGTTAATGTTTTTTTAGCCAATATAATCCTAAAAATCAATTGGCTTTCTCATCTCTAACTTGTTTACGGGGATATAAAGGTTAATTATATTGTATTCTCAGCCAGATTCACTCCAAACTGAAAACTGCCAACTCCAGACTGAAAAGCTGTAACATCCTTAATACAACAAATTTAGGACTAAACTATTTGAATATTTTTACGCTCTAATTCTAGAATATTAATCTTATTTTAATGTTCGGAATACGCACGACACAAAAAAGAAACATGAAGAAAAGGTATATTATCTATGCTGTTTTAGCTATAGGCTTGGCTTATTTGGTCTATTACAGAATTAACGCGAATAAAAAACTAGAAGGAAAAGGCGGAGCATCTGCAGGGGCAGGAAAAGGTAAACCTGGAGGCAAAGGAGGTGCTTCTGCACCATTGGTAGTTGATGGCATTGTAGTAAAACCTGTATCGTTTGATAATGACCTGGAGATAACCGGGGCTATTGATGCAAACGAATCTGTTGTATTAAAAAGTGAGGTATCAGGATTGGTTACCGGTATCTATTTTAAAGAAGGTACAACAGTATCGAAAGGAAGTGTACTGGTTAAAGTAAACGACAGAGATATACAGGCTCAATTGCAGGATGCACTAACCAAGCAAAAACTTTCCGGAACAAACGAAAATCGGGCAAAACAGCTTTTGGCCAAAGGAGCTATTAGCCAGGAAGAATATGATACAGCGCTGGCCGACTTAAAATCTTTACAGGCGCAAGCGCAATTAATCAGGGCACAACTCGCAAAAACCACTATCCGCGCACCTTTTACGGGCAGAGTTGGCTTGCGCAGTATCTCTGCAGGAACCTATTTAACACCAGCAACGGTAATTGCCAATTTGGTAAGCACTAATCCGGTTAAAGTTACTTTTTCAGTTCCGGAGAAATATGCAGGGCAGATTAAAATGAATTCAGAAATCACATTTACTACCGATGGCTCTTCGAGAGAAAATAAAGGAAAAGTTTATGCGATAGAGCCCGGGATTAACGCCGCCACCAGAACGTTACAGATTAGGGCTTTGGCACCAAATGCAGACAATGCATTGTTACCCGGTTCTTTCGCCAAAATTAAATTAGCCTTAAATACAGTACAAAATGCCATATTAATTCCTAATGAAGCCGTAATACCTGTGTTAAAAGGCAAGATTGTTTACATCCAAAAAGACGGAAAAGCGCAGGAAGTTAAAGTAGAAGCAGGTACGCGTACTGATGAAAACATTGTGATTATATCAGGATTAAAAGCTGGCGATACGGTGTTAACTACCGGGTCGATGGCGCTAAAAAAAGATGCTCCAGTAAAAGTTCATTTGGTTAAACAATAATTATGAGTATCTCCACCACGAGTATAAAAAGGCCGGTTCTGGCTATTGTGATGAACTTATTGATTGTCCTTTTCGGGATAATTGGCTATACCTTTTTAGGTGTGCGCGAGTATCCATCTATCGACCCAACGGTGGTTTCGGTAAGGACTTCCTATCCTGGTGCCAATTCAGATATTATCGAATCGCAGATTACCGAGCCTTTAGAAAAATCGATCAACTCCATTGATGGCATCCGAAATATTTCTTCATCAAGTAATCAGGGAACAAGTAACATCACCATAGAGTTTAACCTTGATAAAAATATAGAAGAAGCTGCGAATGATGTCCGTGATAAAGTATCGCAGGCTGCCCGTACCTTACCAAAAGATATTGACGGTTTACCGGTAGTAAGTAAGGCGGATGCAAATTCTGATCCGATTTTATCGATGACCATCCAGAGCGATAAACGCAATACACTGGAGTTAAGTGATTTCGCTGAAAACGTAATTGCCGATCGTATTCAAACCATTCCTGGTGTAAGCAGCGTACAAATCCAGGGGCAACGGAAATATGCCATGCGTATCTGGATGGATCCGAACAAACTAAGTGCTTACGGCTTAACTTCACAAGATATTGTTACCGCTTTAGATAATGAAAATGTAGAGCTTCCATCAGGAAAAATTACGGGAGCTACTACCGAGCTAACGGTTAAAACCTTAGGAAAACTGACCAATGAAAGCGAGTTTAACAACTTGATCCTGAAAACAGATAGCAACCAGGTAATCAAATTAAAAGATGTAGGTTATGCAGTTTTAGGACCAGAAAACGAAGAAACCATTTTACGCGAATCTGGCAGACCGATGGTAGCCATTGCCATCATTCCTCAGCCGGGAGCCAATTACCTCGATATCAGTAAAGAGTTTTACAAGCGTTTTGATAAGCTAAAAGCCGATATCCCTCAAGATATTAAACTAAAGGTTGCATTAGATAATACATTATTTATCAAACGATCGGTAACGGAAGTTGCCGAGACCATTGGTTTATCATTGGTGCTGGTAATTTTGATCATTTACCTTTTCTTTAGAGATTGGGCTATTGCCTTCAGACCATTAATCGATATTCCGGTATCGTTGGTTTTCACTTTCTTTATCATGTACGCCTTTGGGTTCTCAATTAATGTTTTGAGTCTGCTGGCCATCGTACTGGCAACAGGTCTGGTGGTAGATGATGGTATTGTGGTTACCGAAAATATCTTTAAAAAGGTAGAAGAAGGGATGTCGCCTTTCGAAGCAGCCATTAAAGGATCGAACGAAATCTTTTTTGCCGTAATTTCGATTTCCATTACCCTTGCAGCCGTATTCTTACCCGTAATTTTCTTACAGGGATTTGTTGGCCGCTTATTTAGAGAGTTTGGCGTGGTAATCGGTGCAGCAGTACTGGTCTCGGCTTTTGTATCACTTACTTTAACACCAATGTTAAATGCCTACCTGATGAAAAAAGGTGGACATAAACCATCCAGGTTTTACAATTGGACCGAACCCTATTTTGTAAAGTTAAATGATGCCTACGAATCGAACCTGAATAAGTTTTTGGATAAAAGATGGCTTTCCGTTCCGATCATTCTGGTTTGTATGGGTTTAATTTTCTTATTCTGGAAGATTTTACCAAAAGAAACCGCTCCTTATGATGATAGAAGTGCGATAAACATTAACGCCACTACGCCAGAAGGTGCATCATTTGCCTATACAGATCAGTTTATTATGAAACTGAACCAATTGGTTCTGGATTCTGTTCCCGAAAAAAATGTAAACATTACCATTACCTCTCCAGGTTTTGGTGGCTCAGGCTCGGTAAACTCCGGTTTTGTAAGGATGGGTTTAACTGATCCTGAAGATCGTGAGCGTTCGCAAAAAGACATTGCCGATATGCTTACCCGCATCACAAAGAAATATACAGAAGGTAAAACCATTGTAAATCAACAACCAACCATCTCAGTTGGCCGTCGTGGGGGGTTACCGATCAGTTACATTATCCAGGCACAAAATTTCGAAAAATTAAGGGAGAAAATTCCTTTGTTTATGGATGCGGTATCGAAAGATCCAACATTTACCGTTTCGGATGTGAACCTAAAATTTAACAAGCCTGAAATTAACTTAACCATCGACAGGGATAAAGCCAAAAACTTAGGCGTTTCCATATCTGCTATTGCCCAAACCTTGAATTTAGGTTTAAGTGGTCAAAGGTTCTCGTATTTTTTCATGAATGGTAAACAATATCAGGTAATTGGTCAGTTCGATCGTGGAGATCGGAAAGATCCATTGGATTTGAGCTCAGTTTACGTACGTAATGATAAGGGCGAATTGGTTCAGCTCGACAATGTAGTTACTGCTAAAGAAGAAAGTAGTCCGCCACAACTGTACAGGAATAACCGTTTTATCGCGGCAACTGTTTCTGCAGGGTTAGCTCCAGGAAAAAGTATTGGCGAAGGTATTGATGCTATGGATGCCATTTCTAAAAAAGTATTAGATGAAACTTTCTCTACCGATTTAAGTGGAGAATCGCGGGATTTTAAAGAAAGTTCTTCAAATACCTTTTTCGCATTCGGTTTGGCCCTCCTACTCGTTTATTTAATTCTTTCGGCGCAATTTGAGAGCTTTAAAGATCCGATCATCATCATTTTAACCGTACCTATGGCCGTTGCCGGCGCATTTTTATCACTATGGTTATGTGGGCAAAGCTGGAATATCTTCAGCCAGATCGGTACCATTATGCTTATTGGTCTGGTAACTAAAAACGGTATTTTAATTGTTGAGTTTGCTAACCAGTTAAAAGAAAAAGGTACTCCAATTCCCGAAGCCATACGCGAGGCTGCCGTATCTCGTTTGCGTCCGATTTTAATGACCAGTTTGGCTATTGCCATTGGTGCACTGCCTATTGCACTGGCTTTAGGGGCTGCAGCAAAAAGTAGAATGAGTATGGGGACTGTAATTGTAGGTGGTACCTTATTCTCTTTGGTTTTAACCTTATTTGTAATCCCAGCCATTTACTCTTACTGGGCTAAACCATACAAACCAAATAAAGAATTGAAAGAGGCCCATCGTTTTGAACAAGAAGCTTTACATATAGAAGAATAAGATGAGCAAGAAATTAAAAATATTTATCCTACTGCTAAGCTTATCCCTTTCGGGCTTTGCACAAGAAACGCTGAGCTTGCAGGAAGCCATTACCATTGCTTTACAGAATAATTACGACATTAAAATCAGTAAAAACCAGATCGATATAGCAAAAAACAATGCCAATATTGGCAATGCTGGTATGTTACCTAACTTAACCGGAAGTTATACCAATGGTGGAAGTATCCAAAACACCCGGCAAACCCCTGCAACTGGTCCTGACCGGGTTATTACAGGAGCAAAAAGCACCAATAACAGTTACGGCGCCGATTTAAACTGGACTATTTTTGATGGTTTTAGCATGTTTGCCAATTACGACCGCTTAAAAGAACTGCAAAAACAGGGTGAATTAAATGCACGCCTAACCATTTTAACCACTGTAGCCGATGTAATTACAGCCTATTATGATATTGTAAGACAGCAGCAATTGGTTATAGCAGCCGATAGTGCGATGGATGTTTCGGTATTACGCACCAGTATTGCCAAAACAAAATTACAGCTTGGCCGTGGTTCTAAACTGGATGTATTAACCGCGCAGGTTGATTACAATACCGATACTTCAAATTACTTACAAACCAAGAATGCCTTACAGGTAGCTAAAGTTCGGTTAAACCAATTGATGGTGCGAGATATTGGCACCTCCTTTTCAGTTGCAAATAACATTGATGTAGATAAAGGTATCCTGTTTAGTAAAATGGCCGAAATGGCCGGGCAGCAGAACCCCAATGTGCAGAATGCGTTTATTAATCAACGTATTGCTTCGTTAAATTTAAAATCTATCCGCGGGGCACGCTATCCATCCGTTAGCCTAAATTCTGGTTATAGCAGGGCAAACAGCACCAGCCCTACTGGTTTTAACCAAAAATTTGCAGCAAATGGATTTACCTATGGGGTTACGGCGAGTATAAATTTATTTAATGGTTTTCTACAGCGTCAACAAGAGCGTAATGCAAAAATAGAGATCGATAATTCGGCTTTAACCTTAAACAAAACCAAACTCGATGTAAATTCGCAATTGCTTACCGCATACCAAAACTATAGCACTTATCTCGATCTGATTAAGTTAGAGCAACGGAATGTTGATATCGCAAAAGAAAACCTAGACATTACTTTAGCAAAATACCGTTTGGGCAGCATTGCCCCTTTAGAGTTAAGAGAAGCCCAACGTAATGCTATTGATGCAAAAAACCGTTTCATAGAAATGCAATATCAAGCTAAAATAGCGGAAACTACCCTGAAAGAAATCAGTGGAAATATAAATTTATCTAATTAATTTTTATATTTAGTCCCATGATACTTGTTGCAGATAGTGGCTCATCAAAAACCGATTGGATGGGCCATCACAATGGCGAAACCATTAAATTTAGCACTCCTGGAATAAACCCTTATTTCTTAAGTGAGCAAGAAATTACCAAGCTGATTTCTAAAAACGAACCCTTATTACAATATGCTGATGAGGTAAAAGAAATCTACTTTTTTGGAGCGGGTTGTTCTTCGCCAGACAAACATGAAGTAGTCTCAAATGGACTTTCGGCCGTTTTTGGCAATGCTTTTATTTCAGTTGATCACGATCTTTTGGGCTCAGTATATGCTACCTGCGGAAATGCCGAAGGCTTAAACTGTATTTTAGGCACCGGATCGAATATCTGTTACTTCGATGGAAAGAAAATCCATGATGGCCACCATGGCTTAGGTTATGTATTAGGCGATGAAGGTTCTGGTACTTTCTTTGGAAAAAAAGTGCTTTTAAGTTATATGTACAACAAAATGCCAGCCAACTTAGCGGCAGAATTTAAAAAATCTTTCCCGGCAGAAAAGGAACAAATTATTACCAACGTATATCAAAAACCTTTCCCTAATATCTATTTAGCAGGTTTTAGCCGCTTCATGGCCAGTCATAAAGACCATCCATTTATCCAGGATATTTTAAGAAGTGGCTTTCAGGAATTTGTAGATACGAATGTTAAAGACTATCCTAAACACAAAAACGTTCCATGCCATTTTGTAGGCTCTATAGCTTATTATTATCAGGAAACATTAATTTCGGTGTTATTAGAAAACGGCATTGAGCCTGGGAAAATATTACAGAAACCCATCGAAGAGTTATTTAATTTTATCTTAAATAAAGAAGGTATCGTACAACAAGCGAGTTAAAATCGAGGTCTAATTTTTAGCTAATATAAATTTATTGTTAAAATATCCTTAAGATTGTAAACATAACAACATAAACTTTTGTTATATTTTCAACGGCATATAAATGCTAACACATATGAAGAGAATACTGGTAGTAGACGATGATATTGAGGTTTTAGAAACCATACAATTAATACTGGAAATCGGAGGATTTAAAGTTTCGGCACTAAATGATGGTGAAGAAATTTTCAACAGAATCGAAAAATTTAGTCCTGATTTAATCTTACTGGATATTTCTCTTGGGCATATCGATGGGCGCGTACTCTGCGAACAGCTAAAATCAATTGAGAGCACCTCTAAAATCCCCATTTTACTGATTTCTGGTTTATACGATCCAAAAGACTTTACCACCTTAAACTATGGTCAGGACGATTTCTTATCGAAACCTTTTCAAATGGATATATTGCTTAAAAAGATTTCAAAAATTCTTTCACTGGAGGAGGATAAACCAAGTTTTCTTTTAAATTAAGCTAATCCAACATTAAAATATTTAGCCAAGAGGATTTAAAAATTTTCTTGGCTTTTTTTTTTAAAAAAAATAAAACTCACCTACTTATCGAACAAATTTAATTGCCATGATACCAAGCAATGAATGGTTAAAAACCTGGAACGAGAAACGTAATTTATTAGCCTGCCCCAATAACTTGAATGATTATTTTGAGGAAACCTCAATAGCTGGTAAAAAAATAGATCACCTAGAACTGGGAAGTGTTTCTATTCCAACAGGAGAAATTCTGGTCAGAGACCCACTTGCATATGTCCAAAAAGATGCTGAACCGTATTTAATTAAAGTTCCTAGAGGTGAATTTCCGGTAACTGCAGCCGTAGTGGTTGCCGACGGTGAAGATTGTGCCAGATATGCAGCAGTTAAGGTACAATTTACAGCTTATGATGCGATACGCTTTGAAGAGGCGCTAATAGGTACAGAAGACCTCGTTGATTTTAACGAAGGAGAATTTTTTGGTTTTAATGTAGATGCAGGCTTAGCTTGTGTACTGGATAAAGAAACGTTAAACCATTTCTGTGCATTTCAAGACAAGTTTAATAAAGAGAATCCGGGTAAAAATCTGTATGATGATTATTTCGCTGCACTTTTTGCAGGTAATTATGCCGAAAATCCTATTCATCAGCGTGAAGGTGGGGATTGGATCAACTGGAAAATCCCCGGGACTGATTACCATATTCCATTTTTTCAAAGTGGTTTTGGCGATGGCACCTACCCCGTTTACTATGGTTTTGATATTGAAGGTAATATTTGCGCGCTGATTATTCAGTTTATTGATATTGAACTGGCTTACGGTGAAGAAGAGTAATTTTCAATCCACAAGAATAAGTATCAAAGCGTTAATTCGATCCGCATTGTCATGTTGAGCTTGTCGAAACGCTCTGCTAAGACTACTTAATCTAGTCCTTCGACAGGCTCAGGATGACAATCTATATTATGAGAAACCACGCGGAATCAAACACAGCCTTTTAATAGGCGGCATGAGCGGAAACCCAGCCTACTGGCTCAGCACTACCGGATCTAAACCCGATGGCACGAATGCCCCCGATTTAAGCAATATCTTTGTTGTTTATGGCGTGCTTGCTTGTTTCACAGGTTTCATCGGGGCAGAAGGTACAGCGGGAAGAACATTGACTGAAAATACAGACCTTGCTTTCCAAATCATGATTAAACTGTATAACAACAAAAACAGCTAGTGGTCTATGGGACACAGGCCACGGAACCAGATACAGACCACTGAATCGGCAATGAAGGGTTTATGGATGCTGTCATTTTGGCAAATAAATTCTTTTGGAACAAGCCTTGTTATGCAGGATGTAGATTAAACAATTTATTTACATATGAGCATACAGGAAAAAGGAAATATCTCAATACATACCGAGAATATCTTCCCGATAATTAAGAAGTTTTTATACTCTGATAACGAAATTTTTCTTCGTGAGTTGGTTTCTAACGCAGTGGATGCGGTTCAGAAAATTAAAAGACTAGGTTCATTAGGTCAGTTTAATGGCGAAGTTGGTCAGCCATTGGTGCAAGTTGCAGTTGATAAGGATGCAAAAACCATTACCATTAGTGATAACGGTTTGGGAATGACTGCCGAAGAGATTAAAAAATACATTAACCAGGTTGCCTTTTCTGGCGCAAGTGAATTTGTAGAGAAGTTTAAAGATGCTAAAGATGCCAATGAAATCATCGGTAAATTCGGTTTAGGTTTCTACTCGGCCTTTATGGTTGCAGATTTAGTTGAGATTCAAACTTTATCCTACCAGGATGGCGCTGAGCCCGCACGTTGGGTTTGTGATGGCAGTACAGAATTTGAAATTACTGAAGGCACTAAAACCACTCGCGGTACCGATATTATCCTTCATGTAAACAAAGATTCGGAAGAGTTTTTAGCAGAAAGTAAATTGCAGGAAATTCTTGATAAATACGCTAAATTTTTACCAGTTCCAATTAAGTTTGGTACTAAAACAGAATCGGTTGAAGATGGCGTAGATGAAGAAGGTAAAGCGAAGTATAACGACGTTGAAGTTGATAACATTATCAACACCACCAACCCGATCTGGACAAAAGCTCCTGCAGATTTGTCAGACGAGGATTATTTAAACTTTTACCGCGAATTATATCCGTTTAGTGAAGAACCATTATTCTGGATCCACTTAAATGTTGATTATCCGTTTAATTTAACAGGCGTACTGTATTTCCCTAAATTGAAAAACGATTTCGAAATGCAGCGCAACAAAATTAAATTATACTCTCGCCAAGTATTCATTACCGATGAGGTTAAAGATATTGTTCCCGAGTTTTTGATGTTATTGCACGGTGTAATCGATTCTCCAGATATTCCGCTAAATGTATCGCGTAGTTTCTTACAGGCCGACAGCAACGTTAAAAAGATCAACAACTACATTACCAAAAAGGTTGCTGATAAATTAGGTGAGTTATTTGCTAAAGACCGTAAAGCTTACGAAGATAAATGGAAAGATATTGGTCTTTTTGTAAAATACGGAATGATCAGTGAAGAGAAGTTTTATGATAAAGCCAAAGATTTTGCTTTAGTTGGAAACACTAAAAATGAGCTTTTCACACTTCCTGAGTACAAGGAGAAGGTAACAGCATTACAAACCGATAAGAATGGCACAGTGGTTTATTTATACACCAATGATGCTGCTAAACAAGATGCATTTATCCAATCGGCCAATAAAAAAGATTACGATGTTTTAGTATTGGATTCGCCAATCGACAATCACTTTATTAATCAATTGGAGCAAAAACTAGAGAAAACATCAATCAAACGTGTTGACTCGAGTGTTGCAGATAAATTAATTGAGAAAGATGAGCAGAACGAGCATGTTTTAACAGAAGATCAGGTAAAAGAAGTAACTGCTATTTTTGAAAAAGCCATTACCAAACCAGGGATGAATATAGAAGTTGTGGCTTTACACCCTGAAGAATTACCAGTTACCATTACCATGGACGAATTTATGCGCCGTATGAAAGATATGGCCGCAATGGGTGGCGGAATGGGCTTTTATGGCCAAATGCCAGACAATTATAAGGTTGCCATTAACGGAAACCATAAATTGGTAAGTAAAATTTTAAAAGCTGAAGGGGAGGAACAGCACAACCTGGCCAAACAAGCGGTAGATTTAGCACTATTAGCACAGGGCATGTTAACTGGTGCAGAATTAACCGCTTTTGTAAGTAGAAGTGTAGAATTAATTTAATCGCGAAATCCTGCTACAGTTTAAAGGGAGAAATCGAATCGGTTTCTCCCTTTTCTTTTGCAAAAGGGACATAAAAAAAAGCCCTGATCAGATCAAGACTTTTAGGTAAAAATTTTCGGGAACTCTTAGATTAAAATTAATATTGTTTAGCTTGCTATTGGCGCCTGCTTTTGATCTACATTGAAGTAATCTTTATGGTCTTCGATCATTTTAGCAATCGTAGCCGCTTTAGTATCAGTTATTTTAAATTCGAATAATGGCTCTTGATTTTTCTTTGATCTTACCATTTTCTCAGTGTAAAAACGGTATACCAAACCATTGGTTAATAAACCATATTTAGCTTTTGTTTTACGGAAATACTTAGATAAGCGTGAATCATGGATATCTAAATTTTCAGCATGGTGTTTACATTCCACCAAAATTGTTGGTTCGCCATCTTTCATAATGGTGTAATCAACTTTTTTACTTTTTTTAACTCCGAAGTCTAGAACAGCTTCAGACTGAACCTCAGAAGGATCAAATCCTAAAATTTGGATAAAAGGCATAACTAATGCATTCCTTGTTAAATCCTCAGATTGAACTTGTGGAAGCATTTTCTTAATTCTTACGGCAAACTGCCCGATTTCGTCTTTCAATTCCATGATGGTATCTATTTAAGGTAGTTAGTTTTTTAAATTGTATTGGTTAAATACCGAATTTGCAGTAATAATAATCTGATCTAAACTTTGTTTATCAAAAAAATTCCTATTCAACATATCAATCATATAAGTTAACTTATTGATATCAGTAGCCCGCATGGTAAACTGAAAATTCTTCATACCATCTTTTATTGCTTGCTGAACGTAGTTACGTACAACCAGAAAAGATTTTCTGAATGCGTATTCGCCGTCTAATTGGCCCTTAACACGGTTTTGTCCATCAAGATTGCTATATTCATTTTGCATTCTCTGGTACATATCTGCATTAATTCCTTGATTTTTTAAAATCCCCTTGTAGTAGATTTTATTAAGTAAATACTCGTATTCGTTGTGTTTCATGTGGAGGCTTGGTAGATGTAGGGGGAATGTTTCTTTTGCTTTCGGTATTTTTTTTGTTTTTGGTTTTTAATAAATCTTTAACCCAGTATTGTATGGCCTGTTTTTAATTTTATTATCTACAGGCTACACAAGATTGGGCAGGCAGATGTTTTTCTAATCAGGAGCTTTCACCGCTAATTATTTTGTTTTTGGCAAACAGTATAAAGATTATAAAAAGAAGGTGCCCGGATAAGTTTTTTACATCAACCACCCAGAATATTACACGAAACCTATGTTTTTTTTAGACGAAACCTTGAATAAGTTTTTCGGGTGCATTTGTTAAAATTCAATTCATTTTTATTTAACTTGCGTTCAAATCAAATAAAACAAACATATTTATACTCATGAATCTAAAATGCGTTGTTATAGACGACGAGCAACACGCAATTGAAGTGTTAACTGACCACATTGCAGAAATGCCTGGTTTAACCGTTTTTAAAACTTTTACCAGCCCTGTCCAAGCACTTACTGAAATCAGTATTGAGGACGAAATTGATTTATTGTTTATGGATATTGATATGCCAGGAATCAATGGATTGGAACTGGCGAAAAACATCAGAGAAAAAGCAAAATATTTGATTTTCACTACTGCTCATCCTGATTATGCCCTGCAGGCATTTGATGTACAATCAGATCAGTACTTATTAAAGCCTATTTCCTTTGCAAAATTTGCATTAGGTATTGATAGGATTTTAAAAAAGGAAGCAAATAATGCCAAGGTTAGTACGAAAGAAGCTGATCAGGTGGCGGCCCTTTACATTAAAGGCGACCATAAATATGCTTTTTCTAACATCGCCATTGATGAAATTCTTTATATCAAAGCGCTACAGAATTATATACAGATTATCACTAAATCGGAAACCCACACTACCTATCTTACACTTAAGGAAATTGAAAAGGCTTTAGAAAACCACGCATTTATCCGTGTTAATAAATCGAATATTGTTGCTAAAGCGGCAATTAAAAAAGTAGATGGAAATATAATCCGTTTGGTAAATAACGAGATGATCCAAATCGGCGAAGGTTATAAAGAAGCTTTCTTCGCCTATGTACAGAGCAGCTTGTTAAAATCTAATCGAAATCAATAAACTAAAGGTCCACAATCCAGCTAGTCATTACTACTGTGTGGCTTTGATCACCTGTAGTGTTAGTAGTAAAGTTGTTTTGACCTTTAACATTTTTATAAACAAAAACTGTTTTTTTTGCAAGTTTAGTAGTGTGTTGTGCTTTCATGATATTATATATTTAATAGTTATTTATTGTTGTTATTAATTTCTGTAAAGATGCAGCGTAAAATTAACCACAACTACTTTTTTACACAAAACCCCAATTTTAGGAGATAAAAACCCTATTTCAATAGATTTAAAGCAAAAAAATGACTTTTTCAACCCTCAAAATATTATATAAAAAATATAAACTTCATTTGCTTATCTGGAGTATTTACATCATATATGAAGTATTTATTTTAGGTTATACTTCTAAACAATTTAGACCGGCCGGTATCTATCTGCTTATATATATCACTAATATATCTGCTTTCTATTCTCATTCATTTTTGTTAAAAAAAGTGTTAAATAACAAGAATGGAGCCTTCAGGTTTTTAAAAATATCGTTACTAATATTATTCATGTTAACAGCTTATATTATTGTAAGTTATCTACTTGTAATGTTATTTGGAAAAATTGGGATAATAGAAAGTGAAAATTGGGACTTTATTGGTCGTAGTTTTATATTATCAGGTATATACAGGGCATTATTATTTATAGGTTTTGCTACTGGCTATGTTTACATTATCAAATCATTTCAGGATCAGAAGAAAGTAGAAGCATTAGAACGGCAGAACCTGGTTACCCAAATAGAGAAACAGGCTTTAGAGAACGATCTGGTTCAATCGCAAAACAATTATCTGCGGAGTCAGATCAATCCACACTTTCTATTTAATACTTTAAACTTTATTTATAACGACGCCCGCAAGAAGGCACCTATGGCAGCAGATGCAATTATGAATCTGGCCGAAATGATGCGTTATGCCCTAAAACGTCCTGAAGCATCAGAAATGGTTCCACTAAGTGAAGAAATTGAGCAAATTGAACACCTGATCAATCTTCATAAACTCCGAACGGCTAACACAATTAATCTGGAACTTGAGGTAACGGGCGATATGTTCGGATTAAGATTTCCACCGCTTATCTTATTAACTTTGGTTGAAAACATATTTAAGCACGGAAATGTTTCACATTCTACTCAACAGGCGCTTATTAAAATTGCTTATCAGAATAACAACCTCAATATCACCACCATAAACATGATTAATGATAATAAGGGCAAACAGACAGAAAGCCATCATGTAGGGATTGACAATATTGGCAAGCGCCTTAGTAATTTTTATGGCAATGATTATGTATTCAGGTATTACAAAGATCCGCTTAACCGTTATATTACTGAAATAAATGTAACCGTTGTTAATCCCTTGGCCAGGTTAAACCGTTAAGCTTTCATTGCATTTTGACGCTGGATATCTTTTAGCAGAAAATAATAAATAACCATTTCGTGGGTCCGCTGATCTTTGCTGAAAAGCCTGTTTACGTGCATGTGCATCAAATCGGTTAACAGCTTTAGTGCATTTTCGCGAGCACATTGTTTAAGAATTTCGATAAACGAATCTGAAAACTTATCGAACTCCTGCTCCTGTGCTGTTGTTAACGCCGCCCATTCTGTTTTACGAAACTCCTGGTAGTGACTGTTTAATTGTTTAAAATCTGCAGCATCTAATCGATGTTCCTCATTAAAGGAATCAGACATTATTCTTATGGTTTTATTGATGGCCAGCTTATCTATAATATTAGATCCAATAATCTTAGAAATTAAAAGGCTACACAATTTATATTTGTTGAAATCATCGGTCTGCGTTTCTAAAAGCGATAATACAAAGTTACTATCTACAGCAAAATGCTTTTCGACATCTTCGATCATGTTGCTGCCATAACGCTCTAACTCACGCTTATAGGTTTTAATCTGCACATCAGACACCAAACCTGAATTTAAAAATAATTCCAGATCATCCATAAGTTTTGATGTTAACAGCTGCCCATCCCCTGGATGGTTTAGTTGAACCCTAAACCTGATGTGGTTTCCATTTTCATTATAGCGGATAAAAAACCACGATTTGACCTGATCGGTATGAGTGGATATGAAGGGTGCGATTACTGCTGTCAAAATCTGATCACTGCGTTGCTGGTGGCAATAAATTTCGAAATACAGCCATTCTTTACCCGGCAGGAAAAATCGCGTTACTTCAGCATTTGCTGATGTTTTAGCCAAACCACGATAAACTTGTTCGCCATGACCTATACTTAAAACAAACTGAGCTAAATAGGGTTTAGTTGCTTCATCAACCACGATACTGTTTTGAGGCAGCAACACTTCTTCGATGTAAGTACTTCCATGTTTTTGCAGGTATTGCAGAAAAGCATTTATATCATCGTCGTTTTGTAGTGCAAAGCATAATGTTTGATCGGATATACCTGCTTTAAAGTACTCGCTAACACCTAAATTGTTCAGGTATGACCTACAGTTAGCAACGGAGAGTGACTTTTGACCGGTACCTAAAAGGGCTTCTTTTTTAACCCTCCATTTATTGCTGCTTAAAACTATATTTTGATATTGTAACCTTGGATAATAATCCAAATCAGGGAAAATGGTATCAAATGGGAAGGAAAGATTTGTTTGTAAGCCTTGATGCTGCAAATCGCACAGCAATCTAAATATAGAAAGATCTGAACGGATGTAGTTGTAAGCAGAAGCCATTCTTGGTACAAGCCGTTTATTTAAAAGCTTAGAGCGAAGAATAATCTCTGTGCCACGAATTGAAATTTGTATATCATTTAAGGCAAGTGGCGATGCTGAGGTATCAAAATTTAAGATTGATAATTGATGTCCATAAATCAGTTTTCGTCTGTTTACATTATCTACATTGGCCTCTACCATATAGGCCACATCAAAAAATAGAACCTCAGGGTTTGCCTGTTGTTCTCCACCAGCAATGTCTTTAGCATACTGCGCTACACCATCGGCTGCCATTGTAAATCTTCCGTTTAATGCATTTGATGTAGCTCCACCTATCTGCTCGATAAAAATCAAATCGTCACGAACAGACATTACCATGCTAAATGAATTGGGTAAGGCTGCTAATTTCTGATTCGGCTTTAAGGTAAGTTTGTTCAGGTAAATAGTTTTACCTTTTTCGAAGTTTTGTTCCGTCAGAAAGGTTTTTAATGCTGTTTTAATATTTTCTACCTCCGCTTTTTTTGGCGGCTTCGTATTGAAGCGTGTAATAAACTCGCTGTTCTGACCAGCTTGCTCCAGCTCATCGTAGCCTACACCCATTTCCGGATCTAGTGCCAATAATAGTGGTACTTCCTGATCTTCGAATTTCTTTTTAAACCTGATCTGAAACTGACTAAGGGCATCACGATCTTTTGCGGGCATTACATTATGGAGCATATTGATCAAACCTGGAATAGCCTGAAGCAAACGTTCATTAATTCCGCCAGATACAGCCGTGCGTTGCGCTATAAGATATTTTGGCAACTCAGCCGTAGCAGTGAGCCCTAAACGTTCAAAATAATCTTCCCCTATAATATTGGGATCGTAGTTGGTAAAAACAAGCTGCAAATCGTGCATATCCTGCAGCAAGCCAAACAGGTTTTCGGTTTCAGCATCATTTAATTTTAATTTTTTTAACAGATCGTTAAGCCTAATTGGTGTTAAACAAGCATCCAATATCTGCTTTACAAAGTCGTCTTGATCTAATTCAGCAAGTTCGAAAACGCCATCGGTACAGGCTATATAACGGATGCTGTTAGGTGTTAAATAATAACTGCTGTTACTAAAGATGAGGCAGTTCTTTCGGAGCACTTCTGCCAATGGCAATTGAATATTATTCTTATAAGGCCAATCAACCAGTTCGCGCACCTTTTGGGTTTCTTCAACTAATATCTTGCTTTCTGATGATTTAATCGCATCGGTTAACAAACTAAAACAAGCAAAAGTGCCGTAAGGGGTTGACCGGAATTTCGCACGGTTAAAATATTTCCAGACAGTAAAGTAAACTTTAGGCGGAAGATCTTTTAATTCGTTTGCCTTTACTTCTTTTATGGTTTCGTAAAACGTTGCAGAAGATATTGCTATTGCCGCTTTTAATTCCTCCCAACAATCTACAAGTTCAGATTGATATGAAAATTTAGGTGTTCTAAAAATTACGGTTGGTTGGATATTAAGCTTCATTGAATTTAAATGATGGGTGAAAATTACAAAGATTAATTTAAAAAGTCATCAATCGACGGTTTTCAGTTTGCAGCTCCATACGTACAATCCATTAATAGTGCATTAAAAATTCAGGTACCTAGGTCTGGATTACAAATTCCAACCAACTTAATATAAACTAAAAAGCCATCTTCTTTTTAGGAAGATGGCTTACCGGGATGTTAATTGAATTTTATTTTTTGGTTACTTTAAATTCTGTTCTTCTGTTTTTTGCTCTTCCTTCAGGATTATCTTTTTTCTTGCGCTTCACTACAATCTCGTTTGGCGCAATCGGCATTGATTCTCCATATCCTTTAGAGGTCATTCTGGCAGCAGCAATACCTTTACTCTCTAAATAATCGGTACAAGATTTTGCTCTTCTGTTCGATAGATCTAAGTTGTACTCATCGGTTCCGATATTATCCGTATGAGAACCCAACTCGATTTCCATTTCTGGATTATCTTCCATGATCGGAATCAAGAAGTCTAATACTTTTTTAGAAGGCTCGGTAAGTTCGGCACTGTTAAATTCGTAATAAACGTTATCCAAAGCCATCGGGATACCCAATTTGAAAGGACTTAAGCAATAATCTTTATAAATCAAGGTATCTGCTTTTGCCAATTCTTCGTAAGAATAGTTTTTAGTAATTGCGAAATAATTATCTTTCGCAAAAAGTAATTTGATTGGTCTTTTCGAATCTACTTTAAACTTATATACACCATCAGTGCCAGTTGTAATCTTCTGAGCACCTTCTGCATTGGTAAGGGTTACATTCGCACCTGCTAGAGGCAATTTAGTTTTACAGTCAGTTAGAATACCAGCAATAGAGAAGTATTCTTTTTTCACTTCGAATACCTCTAAACAGCACGATGATTCGCGATCAGAACTGATATATCCTTTTGTTCCCTTATCATCTGTTGCAGTGAAATAAAGATCATCTTTTGATGAGTTAAATGGATAACCTAGATTTTTTGGCTTGGTCCAATCTACAAGATCTCCTTCTGATTCAAAGAAATCGAGACCACCAAAACCTATTCTTCCATCGGTACTAAACAATAACTTTTTGGTTAATGGGTTGTAGTATGGTGCACGTTCATCATCTTCAGTATTAATGGCAGGTCCAAAGTTTACGGCCTGCCCTAAAGATCCATCTTCGCGAACGGTACAATACCAAAGATCGTACTTACCATAACCGCCGCTCCTATCGGATGAGAAAAGCAGGAATTTACCATCGCTGGTTATAAATGGTTGAGTTGAATTAAAATCTTTACTGTTTACCTGTAAGCCAACCGGTAGTGGATCTGCCCATTTATCACCTGTTTTTTTAGAAGAATAAATAGCATATTTTTCTTTATCCTTCCAAGCCGTAAAGTACACTGTATTTCCATCAGGAGTAAAAGTAGCCGCAGCAACTTCTATGTTTTTAGGGAAACTGATATCGATTTTTTTCACTGCAATATCAGCCGAAGTTAATTCGCCCTTCGCTGCATAAATATTATTAAGGAATGGATTGCTTTTAGTTGATACCTGAACTTCTCCAGCATCTGTTTTAACCATGTCTTTTTTACTGCCTACAGCAACCGGACGGGATGAAGTAAAATACAACTCGTTGTTGATTTTAACTGGAGCATAATTAGAGCCTAAACCATTTACATTCCCAGGTACTTTTTTTATTTGCACCATGCGTGGAAAACGCATTTCTTCAATTGCAAACTTACACGACTCAATTTCCTTTTGGGCATCTTTTACCAAAGGATCACCAGGATTTTTTTGGATAAACTGCTGAAAAGCATCGATAGCCATGTTAAATTTTTTATTTGCCCTTAAGCTTTCTGCATAATAAAACAGGGCCTTTCTAAAACGTGTATTGGTAAAATTGATCGCTACGGCATAATATTTTTCAGCCTCGTTAAACTCCCTATACAACCTACTAGATTCTGCGAGGTTATAAATCGATCCTTCATAATCGTCTATCACTTTATCATCAGTCGCTGATTTCCTTTCCATACCGTATGGTAAAATGGCCTGGGTACTGTCGCCAGTAATTTTTAAGGCTTTTTTATAAAAAGTAGATGCCGCATAGTAATCCTTATTTTCGAAATAAGTATCTGCAACCTTTTTATAATTCACCACATACTGTGCGTTTGCAAAACCGCCAAATGCCACTAACAAAAAGAGTAATATTTTTTTCATTTGATTAATTATAAACGTGGACAAAAGAAGTTTGGACCAATAAGACCGTTACGGCCAATTAAGGAAATCGAAAGCTCTAAACCACCGTTACTGTTAGAAGCGCGGTTGAAAGTAGAGGTATTAATATCATAACTTAACCCGAAAACCATATTCTTTAACTGTAGGCCAACAAAGGCAATTGCAGCATCCTTATTACGGTAGTTACCACCAAATAAAATGTTTGCTGATGGATTAACGTTAAGCTGAGCATAAGCACCTAACGATACTTCATTTGTGTTACCCTGGTACATAAACAATGCATTAGGTACAATATCCAATAACTCTGAGGCCTTGATACGCGCACCGCCATGCGCAGTAAAACGAACGGGGATACGTGAATTTGAACCAGAGAAACGATCCATAGGACGGGTTAAGTGCGCTGCACTTGCACCTAAGAAGACGTTTACACTTTTGTTGGGGTTACCATCAAAATACATGATACCTGCATTTACATCAGGAACCAAAGAGGATTGAGATGAAAGTGTTTCGCCGCTCATCATACCACCATCATAACCCGAAATTGGATTAAACTGGTTACCAAATCTGGCCTGAGAGAAATCGAAACTGCGATTAATTACTCCGGCCTGTAAACCAAAGCTTACCATCTGTAAGCCTTCCATACCAAACCTTAAACGGTAGGAACCCGATACAAGTGCTGATAGATAATTAAAATCTAACTCCCCTGCCCTTTGGTTTAAAATGGTTGCACCAAATGCAAAGTTCTTTTTTGGAGCCATATCGAACGATGCTCCACCCGTCAAGAAAGAACTGTTTAGTGCACTCCACTGTTGTTTAAAGTTTACAGTTGCACGGTAATCGCCGTCTATTACCCCGGTTAAGGCCGGGTTGAGATATAACGGGTTTGCATAATATTGTGAAAAATGCGGATCAGTTTGTGCAAAGGACTTAGCTGTACACAGCAGCAATCCTAACACTGCAACATATATTTTTAAAGCCGATAGTATTTTCATGGTCTTTGATTTTATCTGTTTATTATTAATCCTCTTCTTATCTAATCAGCGTTACTGTACCTTTTCTTAATGATGTTGTTCCATTAGTGAATGTAATGTCAACCATGTACACATAAACTCCGATCGGCTGATTTACCCCTTTGAAAGTTCCATCCCATCCATTGGCAACATTATCCGATTGGAATATCAATTGACCCCATTGTGTGAAAATGCTCATTCTGGCGCTTGATATGGTATTACCATAGATTAAGAAGGTATCATTCTTACCGTCGTTATTCGGTGTAAATGCATTTGGTATGTAAACCTGATCTCCAAAAGGATTAGCTGCTTTACCAGTTACCGGAGTAGAATTTGCACTGGTTTGGCACTCAATCTGACCTCTGGCTCGTACAATAATGGTTACACTTTGATCTGGTTTTAAGCCTGCTACTAAGTAAGTTGTTCCGGTTGATCCGCCTGTTGGGTTTACCCATGTTAAGCCGTTATCTTGAGAAACTTCATAGGCGGTAGCACCTGCAACAGCAGCCCATGCAAAGGTTACACTATTTGGTGTTGTGCTTTGTACCACTACTACTGGTTTTCCTAATACTGGCAGTACATTAACCGTAACACCTGTTCTTGTTGGACTAACACAGCCACCTACTGCTATCGCTTCTACATAATAGATTGTGGTAGTCGTTAAGTTTGGTGTAGTAAAGGTTAAACCTTCTGCCAATACAGCCCCACCAGAGCTAGCTGCATACCATCTGTAAACTAATCCTGTTACCGGGTTATTAACCGTTAGTATGGTTGAGCTACCTGCGCAAAGTGTTCCATTTGCTGCTGTTACTGATGCTGGTGCAACCGGTACTGGTAGTGCAATTACATTTACCGGTGTTCTAGATGATGAAATACAAGTTCCGTTTGCTCCCTCAACATAATAAGTGATGTTTGTGTTAACCGCAGGTGTTGTAAAGTTTACGCCAGTTCCTGCTAACGTTCCGCCTATTGCTGCAGTGTACCAATTATATGTTACACCGGTTTGAGGACTTGTTACCGTTAATACAGCCGGACTTCCTGTACAAACATTAACAGATGTTGCTGCTACTGTTGGCACTGTAGGTTTCGCATTTACAGTTACTGTTACTTTAACACGGCCACCATTGTTGTTACAACCTCCTGTACCGATTGCTAAAATGTAGTAATCTGTTGTTGCAGCTAAGGCTGTTACATTGAATACTGTACCAGTGAATAATAAATTACCACCAGTTGCTGCATTGTACCATTCGTAAGTAACACCTGCCTGTGCATTAGTTACTGTTAGGGTGGCTCCATCACCTGCACATATGCCTCCATTCGGAACAGATACCACTGGGTTGTTTGGTGATGCATTTACTGTAATGGCTACAGCCCTTGCTGTTGCTGCGGTATTTTCGCATTTATTATCTCCTTTAACCGTTACATAATAAGTTGCACTAGCAGTTAATACCGGTGTAGTAAACACTGGGCCAGTAAACACTACGGTATTTAAAGTAGCATCACTATACCAGGTAAATATTGGGTTAGTAACCGTTGTGCTTGTTGCGGCCAATGTTGCTGCAGTACTTGCACAAACTGAAGTTGATCCGTTTACGCTAATATCTGTTGCCACAGCAATTGGATTAACCGTAACCGTTACTGTTTTCGCATTAGCTGCAGTGTTTTCACATTTATTGGTTCCTTTAACAGTTACATAATAAGTTTTGGTAGCTGTTAATACCGGTGTGGTAAATATTGGTCCGGTAAAAGCCACACTGGTTAACGAAGCATCGTTGTACCAGGTAAATACCGGATTAGTTACTGTTGTTGAACTTGCATTGATTACCGCAGTTCCAGAACCACATACCCTCGCTGGTGTAGATAAGGTAATGTCGGCCGCTGTTGCACCTGCATTTACATTAACGGTTACCACTTTAGCATTTGCGGCAGAACTTTCGCATCTGTTATCGCCTTTTACGGTTAGGTAATATTTAGTTGCTGCAGTTAATGCCGGTGTGTTAAAGGTTGCTCCAGTAAATACTGGCGTTGTTAAAGCAGCATCGCTGTACCAGGTAAATATTGGATTGGTTACCGTTGTAGTGCTAGCTACTAAGCTGGCTGATGATCCTGCGCAGATGGTTGCGTCCGTTGCAGTAACATCAGTTGCCGATGCTACCGAGTTAACAACAATGTTAACAGATTTAGCTGTAGCAGCGCTGCTTTCGCACTTGTTATCGCCTTTTACAGTTACGTAATAAGTAGTATTGGTAGTTAATGTTGGTGTGGTAAATACAGCACCTACAAAAGCTACATCAGTTAAGGTTGCGTTGGTATACCAGGTAAATACCGGGCTAGTAACTGTTGTACTACTTGCCGTTAATACTGCATTAGATCCTCCACAAATATTTGTTGATCCATTTACAACGATATCACTTGCAACTGCAATCGGGTTAACTTTAATGGTTACTGCTGTTGCATTTGCTGCAGTGTTTTCACATTTGTTAGCACCTTTTACGGTTACATAATAAGTAGTAGTGGTAGTTAATACCGGCGTGGTAAATATTGGTCCGGTAAAGGCAACACTTGTTAATGAAGCATCATTGTACCAGGTAAATATTGGACTGGTTACTGTAGTTGAACTTGCATTGATTACTGCTGTACCCGATCCACATACTAATGTTGGTGTTGATAAGGTAACGTCTGCTGCTGTTGCACTCTGATTAACATTAACCGTTACCACTTTCGCAGTAATACCTGAGTTTTCACATTTGTTATCACCCTTAACTGTAACATAGTACTTAGTTGTCGCCGTTAATACCGGGGTAACGAATGAGGTACCTACATATGCTACCGAAGTTAAAGCAGCATCGTTGTACCAGGTAAATGTTGGGTTGGTTATGGTTGTTGTACTTGCTACTAAGGTAGTACCAGATCCTGAGCATATTGTTGCATCAGTAGCGGTTATGTCGGCAGCAGTAGCAACCGGGTTAACAGTTATTGTAATTACCCTAGCTGTACCAGGTGCATTTTCACATTTATTATCACCTTTTACGGTTACATAATAAGTAGTAGTGCTATTTAAAGCCGGCGTAGTATATGTTGCACCAATGAAACTTACATTGGTTAAAGCAGCATCGCTGTACCAGGTAAATACTGGGTTGGTTACTGTTGGCGATGTTGCACTTAATACTGCCGATGATCCTGCGCAAGCAGTTGTGCTTCCACCAAGAATAATATCGGTAGTTGTTGCCAAAGGATTAACAGTTATTGTTACCGCTTTAGCATCTGCAGCACTGTTTTCACATTTATTGGCGCCTTTAACACTTACATAATAAGTTGTGGTGGCAGTTAAACCAGTTACTGTGAAAGTTGGACCTGTAAATACTACACTTGTTAATGATGCATCGCTATACCAGGTAAATACCGGTTGAGTAACGGTAGTACTCGAAGCCATTAACATTACGGTAGAACCTGAACAGATTTGAGCATTGCTTACCGCAATATCTGCAGAAGTTGCAAACTCTTTAACTGTTACGGTTACAACCTTAGCATTTGCAGCCAAATTCTCACATTTATTATCACCTTTTACGGTTACATAATAAGTAGTGGCTGCATTAAGTGCAGGTGTAGTAAAGCTAGCACCTACATAAGCTACTGTTGTTAAAGTAGCATCGCTGTACCATGTAAATACAGGATTAATTACTGTTGTTGTTGAAGCAGATAGTGCAGCTGTAGATCCTTTACATATTGATGCAATTCCGTTAATGGCGAGGTCTGAATCAGTAGCTGCAGGATTAACCGTAATGGTAATCGATTTTGCAGTAGCTGCTGTATTCTCACATTTATTATCGCCTTTAACCGTTACATAATAGGTGGTAGTTGAAGTAAGTACTGGCGTAACGAAGTTTGCACCAGTAAATGCTACTGTAGTTAAAGCCGCATCACTATACCAGGTAAATACCGGGTTGGTTACAGTTGTGCTTGTTGCATTTAAAGTAACTGAAGAGCCACCGCAAACGGTGCTTGTTCCAGCTAAGTTAATATCAGCTGGAGTAGCAACAGGATTTACCGTTACGGTAACCTCTTTTGCATTACCTGCTGTATTTGCACATTTATTTGTTCCGCTAACGGTAACATAGTATTTGGTAGTTGCGGTAATGGCTGGCGTATTAAATACTGCACCAACAAAAGCAACCTGTGTTAAAGCAGCATCAGTATACCAGGTAAATACCGGACTGGTTACTGTTGTACTGGCTGCAGTAAGCACCGCTGTACCAGAAGCACATAATGATGTTGTTCCGGTTACCGTTACATCCGCAGCAACTGCTGATGGATTAACAGTAATAGAAACCTTGGTACGTGTTGAGTTTGAACAACCCGCTCCACTTACGGCTTCCACATAGTAATCATGTGGTCCTACTGCAAGCGATGCAGGCGTAGTAAAGCTACTGTTGTTAGTTACCAACATGTTGCCGCCTGTAGCAGCATCGTACCAGTTATAAGTAATACCTGCAACAGCCTGTACACTTAAGGTAGCAGGTGAGCCGATACAAGTTGTAGCTGGGTTGGTAGTTGATGGAATCGGTGTTACTGCCGGAGGTAAAATAGTTACCGTTACTTTGGTTCCTAAAGTCTCGCAACCATTAGCTGTTGCCGTTACCGAATATGTATAAGTACCCGCAGTTAAAGTTGGATCTGTTGTGAAAGTTGCTCCATCTTTTCCAGCCTGATAAGTTGTACCTAAGTACCACTTGTACACTACACCTGCTTGAGGGTTCTGCACGCTCAATGTTGCAGATGAACCTTGACAAGCGCTTGCTGTAGCTGCAGTAACTGTTGGCGTGGTGATTACACGTTGTGCATAATCTAAATTAACAGATGTTAATGCTCCTAAAAGACCTGAGCTTAATCTCAATTCTGCCCCATCAAATTTACTTGTTGGAACGAAGGTTAATATAGCCGATGTACCGCCTGATAATAATTTTAAGCTGATTAATGGGTTAGATATAGAAACCGCATCGTTATTGCTGGTTGTACCCTGGAAAGTAGTTACCGTTAAGTTGTTTAACACGCCTACCGAAAGCAATGCACCAGGAGTGGTAATTTTCACTCTTAAAGTATCGCCTACGTTTGATAGTCCTGTAAAGCCAACCTGGTGATAAACAGATGCACCAAGCAATCCCACTGGTATAACCAAACTAGATCCTGTATTGATATCGTTATCAACCGCAAAAGTTGGGTTGAAAACACCAGCCAATACAGCTACTCCCGTTACACCGCTTGCAACTGTTGTTGTAGCCGTTCCACAAGGTGTGGTTATCGGTGTACCGTTAGGAATTACAGTAACGGTTACAGTTGCCCTGCTTGTTGCAGTACAGCCACCAGGAATAGTAGCTTCCACATAATATGTAGTGGTTGTACTTAATTGCGGTGTTACATAAGTTTCGCCAGTAAATACTGGAACTACACCATTTGCAGTTGTGTACCAGTTAATGGTTGCTCCTGCTGTACTCGACGTTGCTTTTAATACGGCAACAGAACCTTCACTGATGGTTACTGATGGTGGTGTAATTACCGGAACATCAATAGTTCCCATTATAATTTTAGCCTCAGTTCTTGCTGATGAACTACCACAGCTATTTACTGCTGCTACATAATAACTGGTATTCGCAGTAATTAAAGGTGTTGTAAAGTTATCACCTGTAAATACTAAGTTTCCACCTGTTGCAGCATCGTACCAGTTATAGGTTGTGCCTACAATTGGATTTTTAACCTGGAAAGTAGCAGATGTATTCGGACAAGTATTAACAGATGCTGATAATAAGTCTGGCGTTACCGGTGCAGGGTTTGTAGTTACATTAACTACTGTTTTATAGCTTACACAACCAGTTGCAGAAACCGCTGCAACATAGAATTTAGTATCGCCTGTTAAAACTGGGGTAGTAAATATGATACCGTCTTTACCGGTTAAATATGTACCTGTAGCATCGTACCATCTGTAGGTTAAGCTTGCTGACGGGTTGCTTACCTCAAGCTGTGCAGTTTGGCCCACGCAAGCCGTAACATTTGCTGATGCTACAGTAGGTGCGACTAAAATGCGTTGCGCATAATTTAAGTTAATAGATGTTAAAGCACCTAATAAACCAGAGTTTAACCTTACTTCTACTCCATCGAAAACATTCGTTGGCACAAAAGTGATCAAGGCCTGGGTATTACCGCTTAACAATTGAATATTGATTAAGTTATCATTTAACAATTTCGAATCCCCATTGCTACTGGTTCCAACATAAGTAGTAATGGAAGCGTTTCCTAATAACGAAAGTGATAGTAGTTTTCCTGGAGATGATACTAAAACACGTACCGTATCGCCAACTTTAGATAATGATCCAAAACCAACTCTTTGATAAACTGATGCACCAAGCGCCCCTACTGGCATTACCAATGAAGATGCGGTTTGTGTATCGTTATCAATAGCTAATGTTGGATTAAACACGCCCGATAATAAAGCTACACCAGTAACACCACCAACTTGTGTTGTTGCTGCCTCGCAAGGTACTGGGTTTGGAGATCCATTTCCATCAACGGTGATGGTAACTTGTACGCGGCTTGCAGAAGTACAACCGTTGGTTGAAACCGATTCTACATAATAAGTTGTAGTTGCCAATAGTGGCGGTGTAACATAAGTTGCACCAACATAAACTGGCGTGGTTGAAGTGTTAGAAGTATACCAATTAAAAGCATTGGTTGCATCTGCCGAGCTAGCTGTTAAAATTGCAGTTTGCCCTGCACTCACTGTTGATGAACTTGCAGTTACTACTGGTAAAGCCGGACGAGGATTTACGGATACTGTTGCCGCAGCCCGTGTAGTGCTTGTGCAGTTTCCTTGAGATGCTTCTACATAATAAGTAGTTGCTGCTGTTAATGCCGGAGTTGGGAATACCGCGCCAGTGAATACTAAGTTTCCACCGGTTGCAGCATCATACCATTTATAAGTTACCGCAGCATCTGGATTGGCAACCGATAAAGTTGCTGATGATCCTTCACAAACATTAGCAATTGTGGCCAATACTGGTGTTGGTAATGCTGGTGTAACTGTTACAGTTACCGGAACTCTTGTTACGTTCGGACAACCGCCTTTGCTTACCTGAATATAATAAGTAGTGGTAGCAGTTAAAGCTGGTGTGGTAAATGTTTCGCCAGTGGCCAATTGTGTACCACCAGTTGCGGCATCGTACCAAGCTAATGTTGTACCACCATTTGCTGTTGCAGTTAATGTTGCAGTACTTCCAGAGCAAATGGTTTGAGCGCCCGCTGTTACTGTTGGATTAGGGTAAATTACTGTTGCACCATAAACATCTAAACTGGTTAAAGCCGTAACTAATGCGCCGAAGCTTACCTGTACCCTATCGTAAGCGCCACCCGCTAATATAGTTGCAGTGAAGCGGTTGCCTGACAACAGCTGGAGATTTAATAGTCCGCCGTTTAATTGTACTGTTTTTACAACTGTAGTACCATTTAATACGGTAACAGTTACATTGTTTAATAAGCCAACATCGGCTAAACCGGTTGGTAATGCTAAGTCTAATCGAAGACTATCCGTAGCTGTTCCAGCGTTAGGGAAAATTAATTGTTGGTAACCTGAGCCACCTACACCTACTGAAAGAGATATCCTGGTGAAGTTAGAAGGATCAGCATCAGTAGAATTTCCTGCGCCAGTTATACCGCACAATAAACAAATTCCGTTTATACCAGAGTTTTGTGAATTGGCAGCGTTACATGCAGTACCACCACCGTTATTTAATACGGTAACGGTTACTGGTACACGGCTTGCACTTTTACATCCGCTGGCATTTGTAGTTTCTACATAATAAGTAGTAGTAGCCGATAATGTTGGCGTAGTAAATGAAGTACCTGCCCCTACCTGTGTTCCACCTGTAACAGCATCGTACCATTGAATGGTATTTCCTGCATCAGCTGTTGCTAATAAAGTTGTAGACTGTCCGGCGTTAATTACCTGGCTGTTTGTGGTTACCGTCGCAGCAGTCGCTGGTGGATTAACCGAAACATTAACTGCAGTTCTCGAACTTACTGCCGTTCCAGATACCGACTCAACATAAAATACTGTTGGAGCAGTTACCGCAGGTGTTACAAAAACACCTGTATTATTGGTAACCAGCGGTGTACTTCCGGTAGAAGCATACCAGTTGTACGTTACACCAGCTTGCAAATTGCTAACGCTTAATGTAGCTGGGCTTCCGGCACAAACTGTAGCTGCAGCAACCACTGGCGCATCAACCGTTACAGTTAAGCTATAGGCTGTTGTCGCTTTATTTCCATTTGCATCAGTTGCAGTTAAAGAGATGGTAAAAGTTCCACCTAAAGTTGGTGTTCCTGTAATTTCTCTTGTTGCGGTATTAAAACTTAATCCCGGAGGAAGGTTAGTTGCTAAATAAGTATATGGAGCTGTTCCGCCTGTTACCGCTGGTAAGGTTTGCGTTGGGTAAGGTGTACCCACAATACCGTTTGGTAGTGTTGCACCTGGTAATGATAAAACACCAATTACTTTAAGTGCATAAGTATTACTTGCGGTTCTGCCTTCACTATCTGTTGCAGTTACACTGATCGAATAATTTCCGGCCTGTGTAGGTGTTCCCGAAACTTCTCTTGTTGCTGGATTAAAAGTTAATCCGGCTGGAAGGTTACTTGCTACGTAAGTATATGGACCAACACCACCGGTTGCCGAAGGCAAGGTTTGTGTGGCATAAACTGTTCCTTCAGTTCCATCAGGCAAGGTTGCTGCTGGTAACAATAAAGGATCAACCACTACAATCGTATAGTTATTGGTTGCTGTTTTTCCATCAGCATCGGTTACCGTTACCGGTACGGTAAAAGTTCCGGATTGTGTAGGTGTTCCCGAAATTGCTCTTGTAGCGGGATCAAAAGTTAATCCCGGAGGAAGACCAGTTGCCGCATAAGTATAAGGTGTTGATCCGCCTGTTGCAGATGGAATAGTTTGTGTTGGATAAACTGTTCCTGTTGTTCCGTTGGCTAAAGTTGCTGCTGGTAAAACCAGTGGATCAGTTACTTTAAGTGTGTAGTTAGATGTAATGGTATTGCCATTAGCATCTGTTACTGTAACCGGAATGGTAAATGTCCCAACTTGAGTTGGCGTACCGGTAATTTCTCTTGTTGTTGGATTAAAGGTTAATCCTGGAGGAACACCCGTAGCCGAATAAGTATAAGGACCTGTTCCACCTGTTGCAGCTGGAATTCCGTTTGTAGTATAAGGCGTACCTGTTACACCGTTAGGCAATGCTCCAGGAGCCAAAGCCAATGCTGGCGTTACGGTTAAAGTAAAAGTTGAAGTTGTGCTACAGCCTTTGGTATCGGTTGCCACCACATCGAATGTTGGGTTACCAGTTGCAGTTGGTGTTCCACTTACCAAACCACTTGGCGATAAAGTTAAACCAGCTGGCAAAGTACTACCTGCAGCTAAAGTATAAGTATAACCAGGTGTACCGCCAGTAGCAACCGGAAGTTGTTTACTGTAAGGAGATGCAATGGTTGCATTGGTTAAAGTTGTACCTGCAAATACAATTGCCGGGTTAACGGTAATAACCACCGGAACTCTTGTTGTATTTGAGCAAGTTCCTTTGCTTACCTGAACATAATAAGTAGTTGTTGCTGTTAAGGCCGGAGTTGTAAAGTTTGCCCCCGTACCAACTTGGTTCCCACCTGTAGGTGCATCGAACCAAGCTAAAGTCGTACCACCATTTGCAGTTGCACTTAATGTTGCAGTGTTACCTGAACAAATAGATTGGGCACCAGCAATAAATGTTGGATTAGGATAAACTACAGTTGCACCGTAAATGTCTAAGCTGGTTAAAGCCGAAACTAATGCACCAAAGCTTACCTGAACCCTATCATATGCACCGCCTGCCAAAACAGTTGCGGCAAAACGGTTACCCGATAAAAGTTGAAGATTTAATAATCCGCCGTTTAATTGTACTGTTCTTACAACTGTAGTACCATTTAATACGGTTACGGTTACGTTGTTTAAAAGACCAACATCAGCTAAACCCGTTGGCAAAGCTAAATCTAAACGGATGCTATCAGTAGCAACACCTGTAGATGGGAAAATTAATTGTTGGTAACCTGTTGCCGCAACACCTACCGCTAGCGAAATTCTAGTGAAGTTGTTGGCATCAGCATCGGTTGAATTACCTGCGCCATTTACAGCACATAATAAACAAATGCCGTTAATACCTGTATTCTGACTATTCGCTGCATTACAAGCTGTTGCACCGCCGCCGTTAATTACGGTTACAGTTACCGGAACGCGACTTGCACTTTTACAGCCATTGCTGCTTGTAGTTTCTATATAATAAATTTTGGTTGCAGTTAAAACTGGGGTGGTGAACGAAGTCCCAGTTCCAACCTGTGTTCCTGCTGAAGGTGCGTCAAACCAGGCGATGGTATTTCCAGCATCAGCGGTTGCGGTTAATGTTGTGGTTTGGCCAGCGTTGATTACCTGGTTATTAGTTGTAACCGTAGCCAAAGTTGCTGGCGGGTTAACCGAAACCGAAACCGATGTTCTCGAACTGATTGCTGTTCCGGAAACGGCCTCAACATAAAATACTGTTGCTGAATTTACAACTGGTGTTACAAAAGTGCCGTTGTTACCGGTTACCAATGGTGTACTTCCAGTAGAAGCATACCAGTTATAAGTTACACCTGGCTGAAGGTTGCTAACGGTTAAAGTTGCAGTACTTCCGGAACATACAGTAGCAGAAGCTACAACCGGCGCATTTACTGTTACAGTTATTGCGTACGTGGTAGTTGCTTTATTATTGTTAGCATCTGTAGCGGTTAAAGAAACATTATAGCTACCACCCTGTGTTGGGGTTCCGGTAATTTCCCTTGTAGTTGGGTTGAAAGATAATCCCGGAGGAAGATTCGTAGCAACATAGGTATATGGCGAAGTACCACCAGTTACCGCAGGTAAAGTTTGTGGTAAGTATGAAGTACCAACAATTCCGTTCGGTAAAGTTTTTGTAGGCAAGCTTAACGTTCCAATTACTTTAATTGGATAAGTGTTGCTCGCTGTTTGACCTTGACTATCGGTAACTGTAAGGGTTATTGCATAATTACCTGCCTGAGTTGGTGTACCGGTAACTTCTCTTGTTGTTGGATTAAATGTTAATCCTGCAGGCAGATCAGTAGCTACATAAGTATAAGGACCAACACCACCTGTTGCAGCTGGCAGAACCTGGGTAGCATAAGCTACATTTTCTGTTCCATCTGGCAAGGTTGCCGCTGGCAATGCCAATGGGCTATTTACAGTAATGCTATAATTTGTAGTTGCCGTTTTTCCATCAGCATCGGTTACCGTAACTGGTACGGTATACGTTCCAGGAGTTGTTGGTGTACCAGCAATGGCTCTGGTTGACGGATTAAAAGTTAAGCCCGGAGGAAGTCCTGTTGCCGAGTAAGTATAAGGTGTTGTCCCACCAGTTGCACTCGGAATAATTTGTGTAGGATAAACCACTCCAGTTGTACCATTGGCTAGAGTAGCTGCAGGTAATAACAATGGATCGGTAATCTTGATCGTATAGTTCGAAACAATGGTATTTCCATTTGCATCAACTACAGTAACTGGAATAGAATATGTTCCAGGTTGTGTTGGTGTTCCGGTAATTTCTCTTGTTGCCGGATTAAACGCTAAGCCTGGAGGCACACCCGTTGCACTATAAGTATATGGACCTGTTCCACCGGTAGCTGCCGGAATAGTCTGCGTTGGATAAACAGTTCCCGTTATACCATCGGGCAATGCGCCTGGAGTAAGTACCAATGCTGCCGTAACAGTTAAATTATAAGTTGCAGTTGCTTTGCAGCCTTTACTGTCTGTGGCCACAACATCGAAAGTTGAATTACCCGCTACAGTTGGTGTTCCGGTAATTGCACCAGCTGATGATAACGTTAAGCCGGCTGGCAATGTACTTCCTGCTGCTAAAGCATAAGTATAACCTGCCGTTCCGCCTGTAGCTGCCGTTAATTGTTTAGAATACGCAAAACCTGGTGTAGCATTCGTTAATGTTGCCCCATTAAAAATAATTTGTGGGTTTACTGTAATTACAACAGGAATCCTTGTCGATTCGGCTGTACAGCCTAATCTTCTGGCAGCAATATAATAAGTTTTAGTAGCCGTTAATGCCGGTGTAGTAAAAGTACCATTAAAAGCAACCGTACTGATTGGTGATCCACCTTCAATGGCTTCATACCAGAGTAGCTCGTTGGTATTTGCCGTAGTTGCCGTTAACGCAACTGTACTATTATAACACGCATCAATTGCAGTGCTTGCTGGTGTTGGCCTGCCCGCAGAACGTATTACCCCATAAACATTAAGCGTTTGTGTAAGGTTTAAAGTAACTACCGAACCTAGTGTTACCTTCACCCTGTCGTATACTACATTTGCACCTGGTGAAAAAGGAATCGATATCGGCTGCCCACTATTTAATAGACCCAATAAATCTAAATTTAACGTAGTCGGAACTGATCCTGTATATACCTGGGTACCGCCATTATATGCGGTTATCGAAATGTTCTGTAAAACTCCTGCTGTTAGCAACGCAGGGGTAGTAGCAAACCTCAGGTTAATATCGTCACCTGGATTTGATGGTGTTGCAAAATAAAAATTTTGGCTAATGGATGAACCAACGCCAAGTATGCCTAAACTAAGCTGAGAAAAATTATTTGGATCCGAATCAATTGCCCTTTCACTATTGGTTACACCTGAGCTACCCAATTGCAAGGCATCGAGCGTAATACCGGTTCCTTCGTACCCTGTAGTAAAAGCCTGTGCACAAGGATCAGTACCTGAAGTATAAAAAGAGTAATAAACCTTTGTACTATTAGTCGTTCCAAGCAAAAGTGCATTGGTTACATCTTTTATAAACACCCTATCGTAAGCCTGCGTAGGGGTTATCGCTATGTAAAAGAAACCATTTGCATCTTTTACTAAGCGTAAATTATCTGAAGAGAATCCGTCTACACTATTACCACCCGTTGGCGGTACTGCTGTAGTACCATTTCTGGCACCTACCTGAAACGAATGGTTTCCAAGAACTACTGTGCCACCTACATTAGCCAATAAAGTACCTAAACTACCGCCTAATAACCTGTTCAGGATATCTCCATCAAACTCTATTCTGAGATAAGATGTAACTCCCGCAGCAACCGAAGCCGGATATTTAAGTTCCAACTCGCCACTATACGAACCTATGCCAACAGCAATTCCACCGTATGAATTTACAGTAGCAAAGTTATTGTTGTTTAATGTTGCATTTGTTGCATTATCAACATGATCCGATTTAGTGACAGTATTTGCAAATATTTTAGTTTGCGAATACGATTTGGCGGAGAAGAGCGTTAATACAATGATGATTGCAATACAAGCATTGCGAATTATCCCTGTTCGGGACGAGAAAGTACGAGTTTTCATCATGTCAGGCGTTATTTTAGGAGACTTACTATGTGCTAATGCTAATGTTTGGTAAAATATTCTGCAGGCATTATATAATTATGACAAATCTAAATCTAGAATAGTATCCTATCCTATCCATTGCTATTCATTTTTATGCAATCCATTTCATTCATTTTATTCATACAGGGCTTTCTTTATGAATAGATTTCCTCAATTGTGAAATTATGATGACATTAGCGGTAGTCATCCCATCTGTTAATTAATGAATGCTAACGATCTCCTTATCGAACTCAGGAAGTTTGTCCTTATAAAATCTGGTTTGAGAAATATCGACCCAGCTCATTGTAAGATTATTTCTGAGTATGTATTTCAAGAAACCAAAAACTACGTAAGTGAAACAACCATCAAACGATTTTTTGGCTTTGCGAACACTTTACATAAATTCTCTTTATTTACTTTAAATAGTTTATCACAATACATAGGTTATAATGATTGGGACTCATTTTGTAAAGACAAGGAAAATCAAACTACCTCCGTTCAAAGTATCTGGCAAGATTTAAAGCTAAAAGCACATGCTGTTACAGAGGTATCGTTAATTGCAAATAAAAATAATTCGGGTGTTCCGTTCAGTACTACTGCCAACAGAAGTTTTTTTTACCCAGATTTTGATTATTTCTTAAAAAACAACTACCAGTTTACAACCATAAGTGCCCAACCTGGCCAAGGAAAATCGATACTGCTTGCACACATGATAGAGTATTTTTTCTTATCAGAAAATGCCCTCTACAAAAACGACATCGTTTTATTGGTTAACTCTACCAGTATTAATACTATTATTCAAACTGGAAATACTTTAAAAGACTGGTTTTTAAAAGAATTTAAATTTGGGAGCCTTACCGAATTAATCAGTTTTTTTAAAAAAAATCCCGAAAAGAGAGAAGGCCGTTTCATTGTTATTGTTGATGGTATTGATGAACATTTAGCAAGAAGTAATTATTTTAAAACCTTTATCGACTTTTTATATAGTATTGAAGAAAACAACTTTGTTAAGCTTGCGTTTGGCCTGCGAACGAATAGTTGGATTAATCTTCAACCTGCTATTTACGGTTCTGCATCTTTAACTAAAGCCTGGTATACGGGCTTATTTTATGATGAGGAAACCCTAAGTAATGTACCATCGTTAAATGTTGATGAGGTACTCTATACCTTAAGCCATATAGAAAGCAAAATTATCAACCGGGCAGATGTAAGCCCTCCCCTATTAACTCAGTTTAAAACACCATTCTGGTTACAGGTTTATTTCAAGCTCAAAGACGAGAACCACCACCTTGAGCTGAGCAACCCTTTGTTACGTTATGAATTAATTAACTATTTCTTAGAGAAACGCGTATTTCTGGCAAAAAAAAGCACAGAAAAAGTATTTCTCCTTAAAAAAATAAGCGATAGCATTTCAGAAGGGAATAAAAAATTAAGGGTTTCTAAAGAAAAAATCCTAAGTTATATCAACTGTTATCCCGAGGCATACGAAGAACTTTTACATGCCGGTATCATCATCGAAGAAAAAAGGTTAAGTACAGCCATCCCCACAGAAATTGTCCGCTTTTTAAACGACGATATTTATACCTATTTCCTATTTATACAGATTACTGATAAGTTTGATTACAGGCCTTGCAAATCATTTTTCGAGCATATATTAAACAGTTTCCCTGGCCAAAATCCTCTGAGAGACTATATACTTAACTGGGCCATTAGATTCTGCATCACCAGAAATGAGATTGCAGCCTTAAAAAACATTTTCAGGCTGCCATTTACCAACAGTGAAAAAAACAGTGCTTTCGATTTTATCTGTTATGTGTCTAAATACGAACTTGGCAAACCCAATTCTAATTTCAATAAGTTAAGCATTGGTGTCGATTTTATCGATATTATGGCTACAGGGCGAACCATGAGCAACCTGTATAAAGAAACCATCAAAACCATTTCGGAGAACGTACTCAACGAAGACATTCAGATTATGCTCCACGTAATAGAATGCAACGTTAATCTTATTGATGTGGATAAAGTAGCTTTAGCCAACACCATGCAGCTGCTAAAGCGGAACTACAAAAGATTAAATGAGCTGTTCCCAATTAATCCTTATGATTTAATTCTTTATTTCTACAATAACCTGGTTAATAAACCTAACGAGAGTAAAACCCTAGAAGATAAAATAATAAAACTTTGCCAGGAGATAGATCAGAGCAAACCACAGAAAAACGAAGAAATTACTTCTGCCGAAATACTCTCTTACCGACTGGTATTGATTACCTTGTTTTCTCAAAAAAGTTATGCCGAATGCCACCGCTTTATCATGGCTATTCTGACTAAGTATCCCAATATTTTTTATGTAAGATATTCCGTTTTCTCTCCTTTTTTACTACTTCATTTAGGCCAAACCTATATCAAGCTCAACTATTTTAAAAAAGCGCAGCGCATAATGCAATTCGTTGATAAAATCATCAGCAGCGATTACACCTATTATACCAATTTTATTTTGGCAAGCTTTAGTGTATTTAAAGCCAACTTTTATAATGCTACACATAATTACGAACAAGCGCTTATAGAAACTAATATCGGCTTGGGTATTACGGGAAAGAATGATTTTAAGATGTTCGAGATTGCCCTGTTATTAAGTAAGATCGATACCCTAAAACATACCGAAGAATCAGAAGAAGTATCAAACGTAATTAAAGAACTGTTAAACTTTTTAACGGTACATAAACTCTCTATGCCTGATTATTCTAACCTAAGCAGTTACGAGTTCGAGCATACCTTTAAGATTTTAAAATCTTACCGCCGGCACCAGAACCTATAAAAGCCCTGCAACTATTTTAAAGGCTTTTTCTAAATGCAGGCCATCATTCCCTAAGTCTAAAATATTTCTTTTTATTTGGAGCGCAGAGCCTGTAAAAACAATAAGTTTCTTCCCGTTTTACGCTTTTACGCTTTCCCGAAAGTTCGGGATACCTCGTTGCTGCAGGGTAACGCTGCAACCGGGGCTAAATGGCTAGAACAGTTTTTCATTTTCGGAATTGCCGGGTGCACAAACCTTTGTTCCTAAACCCGATTACAGCAAACATACCGATTCTTCATCGGTATAAAGCGTAAAGCGGGACTGCAAACCTCCAAGAACAACAGGCCATCCATTTCCTAATTATAAAAAACATTACTATTCTAACGGACTCTTTTATATCGGTCGGTGAGACACCAACCGATAGGATTAACAATTTTCCATTTTCGGGGTTGCCAGTTGCACAAACCCTTGTTCCTAAACCCGATTACAGCGAACATACCGATTCTTCATCGGTATAAAGCGTAAAGCGGGACTGCAAACCTCCAAGAACCACAAGCCACACATTTCCTAATTATAAAAAACATTACTATTCTAACGGACTCTTTTATATCGGTTGGTGAGACACCAACCGATAGGATTAACAATTTTCCATTTTCGGGGTTGCTGGGTGCACAAACCTTTGTTCCTAAACCCGATTACAGCGAACATACCGATTCTTCATCCGTATAAAGCGTAAAGCGGGACTGCAAACCTCCAAGAACCACAAGCCACACATTTCCTAATAAAAACATTACTATTCTAACGGACTCTTTTATATCGGTCGGTGAGACACCAACCGATAGTGTATTGTATCTTATTTAATCAAGTTATAAAGTTCATCCAGCTTAGGCGAAAGTACAATTTCTATTCTTCTGTTTTTACTTCTTCCATCTGCATTTGCGTTGGTACCCAACGGCTGGAATTCGCCCTTACCTGTAGCCGTCATCCTTACACTTTCTACCTTCCCAATCTCTGTTAAATAACGTACAACAGAGGTGGCCCTTAACACACTTAAATCCCAGTTATCTTTAATCTGTCCCAGGTTATTTATTTTCTGGTTATCAGTATGACCTTCAACAGCAATGTTTATCTCCGGTTGTTGTTTTAATACATTGGCCAATTGGGTAAGGGCCTGTTTTCCTTTTTCATCAATATTAATACTTCCAGAAGGAAACAATAGTTTATCCGTTAGCGAAACATAAACTTTACCATTTTTAATCTCTACGGTTAAACCGCTTTTGGTAAAGCCCAATAAAGCCTGTTGAAGTTTTTCTTTCAATGCATTGGTTGCCTCATCCCGTTTTCGCAAAACTTCTTCCACTTCTTTTAAACGTTTCTCGCGGGCCGCTAAATCTCCAGATAGTTTGGTTATTTCTGATGACGAATTATTTTTAAGCTTTTTATAGCTCGCATCCATTTCATTGTAATTGTTCTGCAGATCACGAAGTTCTTCAGCCATTAAGGTCGTATCCTTTTTAAGCTTGCTTACTTCTTTTTCTAAATTTTCGATCTTAATTAAGCCTTCGTTAAAAGCAGTATATAGCGAATCTTTTGTGCCCAATAAGGCTTTATACTTTTTTGGTGAAAGAACAACACAAGAGCTAATTGAAGAGATAAATAAGAGAAGCGCAAATGCAAAAAAGGTATTTTTCATGTTTTAATTTTGGGATTAATTGGTTAATCGGTTAACTGTTTAATCGTGGCAGTTAACCAATTTATGCAGTTTATACAGTTAACCATCTATAGCATTGCGTAAAAATGCAACTAATGGCTGTACTGTTTTAAAAGAACTTATCAACTTATTAACGAGGTTTGGTTTTAAAAATTCTTCATCATCGATTTTTGTGGTGGCCTCGAAGCTTTTCAATTTTAAAAATTCGATATTTGGATCTGCAGGATCATAACCCTTGGGTGCATTTTTAAGGGCATTATCAACCCCCAGTTTAAAATTTTTCTTAAAGGCTGCATTGTTAATAATTTCCTTAAAATCGCCTATATTATAATCAATCTCTTGCCTGATCAATTTTAAATGTGGTGCTTCCGGCATCCAGTATCCACCGGCAATAAAGCTTTTCCCCGGCTGAATATGCAAATAATAACCGGGTTCGTTACCGCCTTTACTTTTTGCCGAAAACCAGATACCGAAGTTATTTTTATAAGGATCTTTGTTTTTACTGAAACGTACATCGCGGTAAATACGCAACAGACTTTTTTTTGGATCGGCCTCTGCCGAAAGTAAGGGATCTACCTTGGCCAATTCAGGAATTAGTTTGGCTACCAGTGCCAATACATCAGCTTTCGCTGCTTCATAAACATCTTTATTAGCAGCAAACCATTCGCGGTTATTGTTTTCCGCTACATCTTTTATAAAATTTAGGGTTTCTTTTTTTAACATACGGGCATTGGGTTAATTGGTTAATCGGTTAATTGTTTAATCGCTGAATTTAACAATTAACCAGTTTATACGATTTAACGACTAACCAATACTACTTATCGTAATAGGGTTTGTATTTAATGTTCGGCGATAAAACATGGAGCAGTATAATTCTCGAATAGCGATAGTTAAACGGATACAGGATGAAACAACCTGCAAAAATAACAGTCAGGTAAGGCCAGAAAGTCGCATCGGTAAGCGGACCAAAAAATAAATAGGTGATAAAACTGGCGAACAGCATTTCGATTACATTCATCGCATAACTTACATACATGGCTGCATAAAAGTAACCAGGTTCAATTTCTATGCGTTGTGCACAATGCCCGCAGATTTCTTTGGTATGCTGAATGTTCCAGCCATACATACTACCAGTAAAAATAGCTCCCCTGCGGCAATGCGGACACTTACAATGTACAATAGCATAAAGTTTTGAAGTAGTTTGCCCAGACATACTTTTAATTTAAATTAAAAGGTTCCTTTTTCATATTAAGGTGCACATTCTTTTTGCGGTATTTTTTATACCAAACCACACCAACAATAACAGCCATTAAATAAGGAAGAGATAAAAGATATAATACACCTGTGTTTAAACCTGCGGTTTGTGTATTCCCGTTTTTAACACCTTGTTCGGCATTAATGGTACACATAGAGCATTGGGCATTAACATTTGGGGTTATTCCAAAGGTAAATACCAGTATAAACAGGACAAAAATTGCTTTCTTTTTCATGAAACACAAATATAAGCATAAACGGTTGGAGCGGTTTAAAAATTATGTCATAAAAAAACCCCGCTGTTGAGACGGGGTTTAATGAAAGCGTATTGAATTACTTAAGAAGCATAAAAAGCTTCATTTTTTTATTGCAATAAGCCAGAAAAAGTAAAAGCTGGATGTTCTATACTTTTAAAAATTCCAAACAACCCTCCTGTTGCTGGATCAACAAGATAATCAACGGTGAATGTATCAACATCTAAACGCTGAGCTAATAATTGTTGCATAAAAGGGTAAATTATCGCACCATTACCATCAGCACCTGTATAGCTAAATTTGAAAATACCATCATCACTTCTTGTATAGTTATAGTTTAGCGTGCCAACATATTGAGTAGCATTCTGTGGCATATTAACTTTTATCACTAACTTTTTTGTTACATTATTAAAAGTATAAAGGATTTGCTCTAATCGCAAGTTGTATCCGCCTGTGAGCATTCTGTTAGCAGCATCAGCTCTTCTAGTCACATATTCCGTACCCCAACCAGCATAAGTTGTTGCGTTAGGCACAGCTACATTAGCATAGCCAGCACCGATTAGCAAAAATAATGGCGTCAAAGGAGATGTACTGTTTTTAACAATATATTCCTTTCCTGCAACATCAATGAAAGCTATTGAACCATCTTCCTTCGCAATAACCCTAACAAAGGTTATACCATTGTATACCAAACCATTCCCAACTAATTCAGCACCTGAAATAGTGAAAGCAAATTTTGAAGCACCACCTGCGACAGTTTTTCCATCAGCAAGTACACCAGTAAAATTAACCCTTTTCCCAGCAGCTAAATTATTAGTGAAATTGATTGATATACCAGCCTTAATCGTTGCATTACCACTTACGATATCAACGTAAGGATATCTGCTGGCACTGAAAAAGGTTTTTATTTTATCAATTGTTGTTTTCAATCCGCCTGATGTGTAAGCAGTTTTTTGAGCTGCTGTGGCCTTTACCATTTTAAGTACCTGACGGTATTTTTTACCTGTTAAAATCAAGCTATCAGCGGTAGATCTTTCAAATAAAAACTCTACATCACTCTTCAAGCCAGTTCCCGTTGCACCTCCAAATGACGCTGGGTTTGGATCGCTTAGCAGTGAAATGTAGTTATAAGTATCGAAGATTAATTCTGCACCTGCATTTGCTTTAACACGGTAAGTAGATGGTGTCAAGGTTGTAGCCGATGCATCAGTCATATCTCCTATCATCTGTACAATTTGATTTTTACCGTCGAAAGTCATGTAAAAACCATAGCCCCCACCCGCCTCTGTAGACATCGTACCAATCCATCCATTTGTGGCTGAGGTTAAAGTAGTGTTTAGCTCTGATATGGATTGGTTCATGCGAACCTCTGGGCGATCATCAAAATTTAATTCTTCCTCTTTTTTACAGCCTGCAAATGCCAGCAAAACCATAAATAAATATAATATCCTTTTCATTTTTATAGTGTTTGGCCTAAAAGTCCGTAAAAATTATTAGTTGGAGTGCCTTGAAGGTAAAAGCCACCATATGAATTATAATTGGCAGAAGTTATCGTTGAAGGCAACCAATCAGCAATAAATGTTTTACCCGTTAAATAGGCCTGTATTGTATTTGTAAACGAGGTAGTAAACAGTGTACCATTACTAAAAGTAGTACCTGTACCATTAGCTACCTTTGTAAAATTTACAGCACCTGTAGTTGTATTAACCGTATAATTAAATGAATAATCTCCAAAATACTGGGTAGTGGCATTTGAAAATGCAGCTCTTACAGTTAAAACAGTAGTAGATTCAAAACGTAACTGAATATAATCTAAATGATATTTTTGAGTTGAGCTATAAGCTAATACTGCAGCTTTAAATGCATTATAAGGCGTTGCAAAATCAGAAGATATCCCATTCGCGGCATAAATCCCATCTTCTAAATTAATAGTCATTGTTTTAAATAAATTCTGCCCCATCCAGTACCGGAAACTTGCCTGTTGATATTTATATTGGCTGCGTACAATATTCTGGATTTCCATTTGCAGCGCTCTAAAATCGATGCCCATATTGGTAAAATATTGCACCACACTTGCTTCTTTAGATTTTAATGCTGCTTTTCCAACTACAGTTGACGAGTTGGCTCTTGCATCAAACCAAGCCTGACCAAATACCAATAAGTGGGATACGGTTTCAGCAAAATCTTCACCTGGTTGACTTGAGGCATAAGGCGTAACATAACCATTATCTCTAGCGGTAGCATCAGAAGTACTTGTCCACGTGGCCAAATAGGTTGATTTTGTAATCAACTGAAAATCATCAGGCATAGGAACGATTTGATTCAAAGTATGCGTAAACTCATGATGAATGGTTTTTAATTTCCCCACTACATCACCTGGAACATTTACATCAAAATTGTTTACTGCGTAAATGGTAATGTTTCTACCAGCAGCAGCCGTTGCCAAAGTATAGGAATTATCGGGATTATAAGAACCAGAGCCAAACAATACAAATTGCTTCGGCACCATCTTTTTTATAAAGGCAGTACCTGCAATTTTTCTATAAGGTAAAATGAAGCCTTCTAAAACGGTTTGCATCTGCGCCTGAACTTTATCAACTTTTACTGCCGCCACATCACGGTCATCTCCATGATAGAAACGGTTGTAACGATAAATAACATCAATATTGTATTCATCCAAAAAAGTTGTCGTTAGCCATTTATCAAGCGCCGTATTCGCTACCGGATTGTCGATGTTGTATTGGCTAAAATCAACATTTAAAGGATCCTCTTTTTTGCAAGAGTTTGTCAAAACTACCATTAGTAGTAAAGCAATTATTTTAAATATGCTCTTTTTCATGATTAAAAATTATCTTGGATTTTGTGGAACATTTGACAATATTGCCTCTTGAGGAATTTGGAAAACTCTGCGAGGATCAGTTGGACCTAGATCATCAAAAGTTTCTCTACCCAATGTATCGTATTTATTGTGTCTAACTGTAAGGCCATGGCGGATGATATCCAACCATCTTAAACCTTCTTGTAAAAACTCCGCTTTTTTGCTTTCCAAAATGAATTTGATCAACACTTCTTTTGGATCTGCAATAACGTAATAAGTACTAAGCTTTGCTAAAGTAGCAGCGTCAGCACTGGCACTATAATTCAATATTTTGGTACTCATAAATATATTCATGTCCCTAAGCGCGTTGTCGAACTGGCCAAGTTGGGTATATGCCTCTGCTCTATTCAATAAAGATTCATCAACCGTTAGTAATGGTGCAATCAAATAAGGGAAGCCAATGTCAGCTCCTGGGCTAACACGATGGAAATATTCCTTAAACTTATAGGTTGTATAATGCGGGGCTCCATATGATAAAATCTTATCTGCTCTTGGCTTTCCTGTATAGTTTCCTGCACCATTAAACATTTTCACCAAATTGATTCCGTAACCATACCTTGGTGTAGATTGCCTTTGCCATCCAGAATATTGTTCGGTTAATAGTAATGTTGATTTCTGATCAGACCTGGTAAAAGCTGCATTGAAATCAGCATTTCCATATGCCCTGTAAGTCGTGTTTAATGGTCTTAAACTATTAAAAAAATCACCACCTGCAACAGTTGCTGATGATTCATCAATTACCTTTTGCCATTCACCTTTGAATAAATAGAAACGTGATGCAAAAGCATGTGCTGCTGCTGGCGTAAAGTGATATTTCGGAACCGAATAAGCACTTGCTGACAATAAAGCCATACCTTCAACCAAGTCTTTCTCAATTTTTTCGTAAGTAGACTTCACAGTACCCCTGTCATACTGAACGATAACTTTAGTTTCTGGTGCAGTTACATAAGGAATACCTGGAGAATCATTTGCACCCCCAATCGTATATACTTTTGAGAAAAAGGTTACGAGCATAAAGTGTGCATAGGCCCGTGCCACTAATGCTTCTCCTTTATATGGAAGTACCGCATTTCCCAAATTTTGTTTCTCAATTGCTTCTAAAGCTTGATTTGCTGCCGCAATTGCCTCATAGCAACTATTCCAGTAAGCGGTGGTAGAACCTGTGCCATCTCCGATAACATCTTGCCAATTATAAGGTCTGCTAATTACGTCGTCTAATCCACCAACGCCATTTCCCTTATCCTCGGTATTATCTGATGCTGATTCCGCAAAATAGTAGTAGTCTCTTCCAGGATATGCGGTAGTCACTAATTGAGCAACTTTTTCAACTGTATTTATCTGAGTTCTGTTATCCGGTTCAGTATCCAAATATTTATTACACGATTGTGCAGAAAACATCACACCTAAACCGAATAATAAGATATGTATCTTATTTAGTTTCATAATTTATTTTTTTAGAATCCAACCTTTAATGATAATGTATATTGTTTTGGAATTGGTAAAGCAACACCGCCCGATCCGAAGAACTCAGGGTCTTGACCATTCAATCGTTTATCTGAGTACAACAAAGCGATGTTATTTCCAATCAATGAAATCGATGCATTAGACATTCCCAGTTTTGCTGCCCACTGTTTAGGAACATCATAGCCGATTGAGATTTGTTTAAATCTGATAAAGTCACCCTTTGCTACACGTTCAGTTGAATAATTGTAAAGATTGTAAGGGTATACTGCCCAAACCGTAGATCCATCAGCATCTTTAATAGTCTGATTTACATCATATGGATCTAGCAAAGCAGGAATGTTTGTAAATGCTTCATCACCCGGCTTAATCCATCTGTTCAACATATCTTTCGACATCGAATAAATATCTGAATACGATGCCTGGTAAGTTGGGTCTAATCGCACATAGTTCCCCGCTTGAAAGGTAAATAAAGCTGATAGGGTGAAGTTTTTGTACTTAAATTGGTTGTAAAAACCACCTGTTAACTTTGGATCAACCGGACCTTCATATTTCAAATACTGTGTATTTGTACTTTGTAAATTGATGTAAGTGTTTCTTCTACCATCCTCATCAATGTAGTATGGGAAACCTCTGTTATGATCTAACCCATCAAATTGAATAGAGAATAAACCTCTTTGTGAATAACCTTTTAAAACACCACCGTCGGCATCTACTAAACTGAAAATGTTGGGACTCACTTCGAGATTTGTAATTTCATTGGTATTGTAGCCGAAGTTCAAGTTCGTTCTCCAACCGAAATCGCCAGCTTTAACTGGTGTACCGCCAATGGTTAGCTCCAAACCTCTACTTTTCATCGAAGCATAATTGGCTGTTTTTTCAAACTGACCACCAATACCTGAAGTTCTGATGGTACCAATCAAATCAAAAATGTTCCTTTTGTAAACATCAACTGTAACATTTACCCTATTTTCGAAGAATGCTAAATCAGCACCAATGTTCAACTCTTTATTTTTCTCCCAGGTAAGCTCTGAATTTTCTAAGCCAGAAATATAAGTGGCTGTCTCTTTCTCGTTATCATAAGGCCTTCTGGTTACCTGATTGTAGTATATTGCGGATGAATTTCTGGCGTTACCAATGTTTGCAGTTAAACCATAAGTGGCACGTAAAGCAGCGGCAGTAAAGATTTTACTATCCTGAGGCCAGAATGCTTCCTGATTAATAAACCATTTACCAGAAACATTCCAGGTTGGCAACCATCTTGCAGTTCTGCTACTTCCCATTTTGTTCGATCCATCTAAACGACCTGAAGCATTGATGGTATAACGTTCCTTATATGAATAAGCGCCATTTAATAGGAAACCAGCGAATCTGTCGTAAGTATTACTCATACCAAAATAAGGGAATCCAGATTCTTGAGCCCATTTGAAATATTTGTAGGCCGAATTTACAATCCCCCCGTTTTCATATTGATATCCAACACCATCGAAGTTTTCTGCTTGCCTGTCGGTGTAGCGTACCTCCATTAAACCCATTCCATAAACATGATGATCTTGTCCAAAAACTTTATCATAAGTTAATTTTTGGTTAAAGTAATAGTTTTTAAGGTTATCGGTTTTTGTGTTATAGAAACCACCTTCTGGTAAAACACTTACCGGCAATCTAGTTGGATCCTCCGGATCAGTATATAAGTATTTATTCGAGCCGATGGTTGTCGCATCGGAGGTATTGCGATAGGCTAATACCATATTTGCATTTTCTAAGATATAATGCTGACGTTCGGTTTTCGCAAAACGGTAGGCTGCATCAACTGAATAGTTTAACGATGGAATAATCTGATACCTTAAACCTCCCTGAACTTTGAAGTCAATCTGCCCTAATTTTAAATAATTGTTATCAATCTCATGAAGAATATTGAATGGTGAAAAATTTCTGGTAAAAAACTCACGGTTTCCATTTTCATCAAAAGCAGTCATTGTTCTGCTTGTATTCAAAGCATACGAATATGGGTTGATGTCGAAATCTCTGGAAAATTTTCCATAAACCGGATCAGATGTTCTTTCTAATGTACCCGGCGCACGTTGATCACGAACAGAACCATTGGCAAGCAATTCAAAACTTAGCTTATTAGTTACTTTACCATTAATCCTGAAATTACCTGTGAAACGATCTACGCTGTTTCCAACTGTTTGTCCATTATCATGCAGATAGGACGTTGATGCATAAGTTTGAAACTTCTCAGTACCGGAGTTCACACTCAGTGAGTGCTCTTGCAAAAGCGAGTTTTTGAACAACACATCAAACCAGTCAGTATTTGCATTTGCATAACGCTGTAAGAAATTATTTCTACTTTGAATGTCATTACGCAATGCGAACGAATCAGTTGAAGGGTTGTAGTCGTATAACGAATTATACATTTTGTAGAAAACGCCTCCTTCAGAACCTCTAGAAGCCGTTGTATGTTGGAAAAAGCCTTTATTTTCTAATTCCAATAGCACCGACATTTGGTCTGCAGAATTAAGGATATCGAAATTATCATACGTTGGCTTTAAGTATGTTGTGAAGTTACCGGTATAACTAATTTTTGGTGCACCATCAGTTACTCTACCCTTTTTAGTTGTTACTACAACAACTCCATTCATTGCGCGAGCACCGTATAAAGCAGTTGCTGCAGCATCCTTCAAAATGGTAAAGCTTTCGATATCATCCGGATTAAGGCCAGCAACAGAAGAACCGATAAGTGTATTGGCATCACCGGTTGAAAGTGCCTCATTGGAGATATTCACCACATCTTCTAAAATGATACCATCCACTACCCAAAGTGGTTTGTTATCGCCAGAAAGTGAAGTAGCACCACGAACACGGATTTTAGGTGCTGCACCAAATGTACCAGAAACGTTTTGGACAGAAACACCGGCAACCTGACCTTCTAACATTCTAGAAACATCAGGAATACCATTACGTTGTGCATCTGATGCTTTTACTAACGTTGCTGAACCTGTAAATAACTTTCTATCAATGTTCTGATAACCATTGGAAACCACATTCACTTCTTTAAGTTGAGCGGCGTCTTCTTCCAGCGTAACATTAATAACCGTTTTACTGCCAATAGGTACCTCGAGTGTTTTGTAACCTATAAAGCTAAAGGTTAAAACGCCACCCTCTTTTACTGAAATGCTATAATCGCCCGATCCATTGGTTGATACCGCGTTGGCACCCCCTTTTTCTCTTACGCTTACACCTGGCAAAGCACTTCCACTTTTATCTCTTACTTTACCAGTAATTTTTACCGCAACAAAATAACCGACTACTTTATCGAAAATACTCTTTTCTTTAGGTTTAATTAAGATGGTTTTATCTTCAATAGTATAGGTTACATCCCGGCCAGAAATAATCTTGGCCATTACTTCTTCTATAGTCGCATTATTAAAATTGGCGTTTAAAGTAGTAGTGCTTTTAATGGTGTTGGTTGATAACAATACATCATAACCAGATTGCTGTCTGATTTCCCTAAACATTTTTTCTAATGTTACATTTTTCTCCTTTAATGTAACCAGCTGGCCAAATGAAGCTGCACTTACCTGCATTAGCGAGGCAAGTAATATGACCGTAACTAACTTCATAATTAATAGCAATTTAGGTATGTAGCGTCGATGCGTACATAAAATTCTAATATAAATTTTGTACATTTAATAGTCTGTTTTTGTGCGAAGCGCAATAAAGTTTAGACGCCAAAAAGCGTTTCGCGGTTATCCAAGAAATAATTGATTTTTAATCGATTCCGGCTTACGGAATAGCTAAACAGATAATAAAGGGGGTGTTGCAAGCACTCCTTTTTTATTTATTCAACTTTTGAATCGTCAGGAGTTTTGTCGAAGTTTATTCATTAGTTGTTAGTGGTTTTTAGGTTATTGTTGATTAATTAGTTTTGTTTTTACAGATAAAGGTTAGTTACGTCTTCATCTTTTTCGGTTATTCTTTGTAGACAATAACTTTATTGCCTTTGATATCGAAACGCACCTCTCCGGTCTGCTCAAATTTTCTTAATACTTTCGATATTTTTTCGAAACGGCTTACCGTTCCATAGTACATTACCTCTTTTGCATCGGCATCTGCGTATTCTATTTCTACATTATACCAACGGGCAACTTTGCGTAAAATGCTTTCCTGTCTTTCGTTATTAAACATAAAATAGCCGTTTTTCCAGGCGATTGATTCATCAACATCTACTTCTTTTATATCCATGCCCGAAACAGATACCAAAGATTGCTCCCCAGGTTTAAGCACCTCACTCTCATTGGTAATATTATGCGAAACACGTACACTTCCTTCCAACAAAGTGGTTTTAGTTAGCCTTTCATCTTTATAACTATTAATGTTAAAGTGCGTACCCAATACCTCAACAGACTGCTTATCGGTTTCTACAATAAAAGGATGTGTTGCATTTTTAGCTACTTCAAAATAAGCTTCACCATCCAGTTTAACAACACGCTGCTTAGCCGTTCCAATATTTAACGAATACTGAATTGAAGATGCTGCATTTAGCCAAACCATAGAACCATCGGGCAACTGGATTTGCCACTCGCCGCCATTTGGGGTCGAAATGGTATTCAATCTGCTATCATTTACATTTTCTGATCCTGCTACATTATACACCAATTGGCCATCAGCAGTTTTGGTGATAGAGAAACCAGCTTCTTTGGCAATATCACCATTCATCGCATCCGAAAGTGAAATTTTCTTTCCATCGGCCAGGGTGAGAATGGCTTTGTTTTTTCCCGGCGCCACATCAGTAGCAAAAACATGTTCTTTCTTTTTTTGTAAAGAGAGGTAAGCGGCGAACGAAAACACAATAAAAACAACTGCGGCGGCAGCCCACTTTAAGCTCTTCATTAAAATACGCTTAGGCGACCGGCTTGGTTTATCTACCGCCAGAATTTTATTTAGAACAGGATTCCATTTTTCCTCAACAACATCAACTGCATGTTCTTCTTCTGCGATAATCATTTTCACAATTTCGTCAGAAAGCAATGAGGTGCTGTTTTCTGCCAAAACTAAAAGTTCTTCCCTTTCGGACTGGCTCAAGGTCTTAGCTGTAAACTGTTGTAAGAGATAATGTATACGTTCTTCCATAAAGATTCTGATACTAAGAAGCAGCAAAAGAAAATTAGGACTATCGGAATATTAATTTTTTTCTATTTTATTTTCAAAAAGAAAAAAACAATTGGAAAAAAGAACACGATCCCATGCTGATCGAGGTGTATACGTATCGATTTAAGCGCAATTACCAGGGCATTTTTAACCGTATTGGGCGAAATATTGAGTATTTCTGCAATTTCAGGTATAGTTTTACCATCGCGCCTACTCAATTGGTATATATTTTTACGTTGATCAGGTAATTTTTCGACAGCAATAGCAATAATTTTCGTTACCTCGTTTAAATTGATAGTTTCTACGGTATTGTTATGGCTATTTTGTTGCTTGGCAGTAAAGGCATCAACAACTCTATCTTCTTTTAATTTTTTACGCAGGTAACTTAAACATTCGTTAGAAACATATTTATATAGATATGCCTTTACATTATCTACTTCTGCTAATTTATCGCGATTTAGCCAAACCCTTAAAAATGAATCCTGAATAATTTCTTCAGCGGCATCTTCAGATTTAGTGAACTTAGCAGCAAAAACGTGGAGTACAGGAAGGTATTTGAAGAAAAGAACAGAAAAAGCCTGCTCATCTCCTCCGACGATTTTTTCTATAAGCCTACGTTCATCTTCTATCCTTCCTAACGCCATAAATTAGTTGATCTGCCTGCTCACCTACAAATTTATAAGTGTTTTTTTGTGAGATGTAATATACATAAAAGTGAAAAAAAAAATGGGTTAAAACAAATATCCTGTAACGCTTTAAATTACATTAACTAAAAAAGCCTTACTTGTTGAGTAAGGCTTCAGTATTTTTTTAAAAGCGAAAAACGCTAATATTGATAATATGGCGAAATCATCAGGTAAACGACTACACCAGTTATGGCCACATAAAGCCATAGCGGAAAAGTAATCCTGGCGATTTTTCTATGCCGATCGAAACGCTCAGCTAAGGCCCTTACATAAGTAACCAATACCAACGGAATAATAGCTATCGACAATAGGATATGTGTTGACAAGATAAAGAAATAGGCATACTTAATAGCGCCCTCACCACCAAATTTGGTTGAAGGCGTAGTCATATGATAGGCGATGTACATGACCAAAAACAATAGCGAGCAGCCAATAGCGGTTTTCATCAGGTTTTGGTGTAATTGTATTTTACCATTTTTTATGGCCCATACTGCAACAACCAGCAGTACAGCCGTTATTCCGTTAATGGTAGCATATATTGGCGGTAAAAAAGGCAAGGTAGGCGCATCAATGCCTAAATCTTTCAGCTTTACCACAAATAAAAAAGCTACAGCTACAGGTATAAGGATAGAAAGAATAATAATCCACTTGCTATACTTTTTCTCAATCGGGGAATTTTCCATGAGTATTTAAATCTCTTTTATATTATTATTTTGTATTAATTTCAGATTCTAAACGCTAACCGCTAAGCAATTACCTGCCGTCTTTAACGTTCCTTAAATACTCGGCAATAAGTACTTTTATCTCGTCTTCCAACTTAGCGTTAGCTCCAGCATCATCGGCTTCATAAATACCACGTATACGGTGTAGATTATCGATAAGTACTATTTTGTTGCTAAAAATAAAATTGGTTTTCTCTTTCATTTCATCTGCAACTACATCAAGTAACAAACCTTTTCTGATTAACGGATAGGTTTGGATGGTATCACCAATCAGAAAATCCCATTTTCCAGCTTTTGCCTTAAACTGCTCGGCAAAATCTTTGATTCTACCTTTATCACGTGGATCAACAGACAGGCTTAAAAACTTAACCAAAGGTTTTTGCTCATACCCATCAGCTAATTTCTTAATGTATTTATTGGTTGCCTGGCTGTTAGCAGCGGTATAAAATAAATTGAGCACCACAATCTTATCCTGCAACGATTTCCAGGTAACGGTATCGTTATACTGGTTTATGAGTTTAAAATCAGGAACCTGGTGGTAAATGGTATCTGGGATTTTCTTTCCTTTTACACTGTGGAAAGTTGATGCTACTAGTTTTTCACCAAAGATGGGCAAACTTTTATACCTATTTTTGGCGAAGTGTGGCAATAAGTAAAAAAACAAAAATCCCGGTATAGCTAAAATGCTTACCAGGATTATTACCTTTTTTATAGGACTTGTTTTCATTAATGGTTCATCATGTGGATGTTTAAAAACCCACCTTCTATCAGCATTAGAACAATAAAGTAAATAATGAAAATGAATGATACTGTTAATGCAAGTTGTAAACCTAGCTTTTCATATTTTAAGTGCATAAAATAAGCTACAATATAAAATGCTTTTAACAGGGTTAATGCGATATAAATGTAATTACCAATGTGCTGGGTCATATATCCTTTAGGGATTAATACCAATGCTATGATAAATTCAATTACGGTGATTAATAAAAGGATACCGAAAACTTTCCAGATTTTACCTTTTGATAAACCTGCATGATCCCCGTGCCCGTGCTCTTCTGTTGTATGTGTATGCTCTGACATAAAAATATTTTTATAATATGATAAATTAAACCAAATAGAAGAATGTAAATACGAACACCCAAACTAAATCTACAAAGTGCCAGTATAAACCAACTTTCTCTACCATTAGATAATGTCCTTTTTTCTCAAAAGTTCCATTAATTGTCATGATTAAGATGATGATGTTAATGATTACCCCACTAAATACGTGGAAACCGTGGAAACCTGTAATGGTAAAAAATAAGTTTGCAAATTGCTGTGCTGCAACTAATGATACATCTTCTGGCTTAAGGAAGAAATGTTTTAATTCTTCTGCTGAAGGAATATGTCCCCACCAGAAACCATCGTGGTGTAAGTGAGTCCACTCTATTGCCTGACAGCCCAAAAACATGAAACCACCAATGATGGTTGCAATCATCCAGCCGATAACTTCTTTTTTAGAACGTCTGTGACCTGCCTCTACAGCTAAAACCATGGTTACCGAACTCATGATTAAGATAAAGGTCATAATACCTACGAAAACTAATGGAGCGCCATGTTCTGCAATACCCGGAATAGATTGAAAAACCTTATCTGGAGCTGGCCATGTTAATTTTGAAAAACGCTGAGCGCCGTAGTAGATCAATAAAGATGAAAAGGTAAAAGCATCTGACAAAAGGAAAAACCACATCATGATTTTACCATATTCTACCGACCACGGAGAACGACCACCATTCCATGGTCCGGTTTTAACTTGATCTAATTGTGATACTGCATTCATTTGGAAATAGTATAATAGTTTGTTAACAAATTTAACGGTTCAAAAGTAAAAAAACATACAGATATATCCATAATATATCTATAAA
>Ga0182006_1000090_pt1 | contig 109855 bp, 81 predicted proteins | sample Sormic07211104_1_FD_123022 | JGI IMG/M metagenome (GOLD analysis project Ga0182006, IMG submission 123022) | Rhizosphere microbial communities from Sorghum bicolor, Mead, Nebraska, USA - 072115-104_1 MetaG | ecosystem: Host-associated > Plants > Roots > Rhizosphere | place: USA: Nebraska...
AGGTACCAATTGGGAAGGTTAAGTTCTAATGCTCTTTCTAGAATATCAACAATCGTTTTATTTTGCAATAAAATACCGATAAGTTCATTTTCTTGTGTTGGAACAGTCAATTTCTTCATTATTATCTTCTTATAGATTTAGAAGGTTAGGTTCGGCTTTGCTTTCACAAAATAACTTCAAAATCCTGACAATCCCTCCAATTCCTTGGTTTTGTTTTCATTTCTGTTAAATATGCTTTAATATTTTTCCGCTTAAATTTTCTTTATAATGTAGTATATTTAATTTATGTGTAAAATTATTTGTTTTTAATTTGGATTAAAACGAAATAATTTATAAACTTGATTAATATTTGAATTAATTAAGTAATGCGCCTAAAATTAACGGAATGAGAATCCCAAACTCACACCATCGTCAGGAGTCTGCCAGGGGAGACCCGGTTAAGCAAGAAACAGAGTTATCTCTATAAAACTGACAAAAAGGGGCTTTTAGCCTTCTCTGAAGGTTTGTCCTTTTCCTCCCTTTAGCAGATTTATTATTCATTTAACACAAAAGATTATGAAAACAGTTTCAAAAAACATCAAACTACTCCGTCTAAAAATGGGGTGGAGGCAACGAGAAGTAGCGGCGCTACTTAAAATTTCTATTCCTGCATTTTCTAAAATAGAAACAGGGGTAACGGATGTCAATATTAACAGGCTCCGTCAAATTGCAGATCTTTTTAAAGTATCTATTATTGATATGTTTTCCAGTGATGTTACAGCACTCAAATCCGAGGATACTTTGAAAATTGAAGAATTGAGTGAGAAGTTGTATCAAAGAGAAAGCTTGCTGGTTGACCTTCAAATGAAGTTGTTGCAGTATTATGAGAAGAAGCCAACAGTCATCAACATAGGGTAATATTGATCTAACCCACCATGATCGCTCGATTAGAGCGGTCATGGCTTTTGATTATTTGTAACCCTCCCGGATTTCGAACCGTCTGCTGACGAACTCAAATTGGTAATTGTTTAATTGAATGTTTGATTTCTAGAACTTGGATAGAATGAATATATTGTGGATTCAATTCTAGTTTTAAATGGATAAAAGGTATCAGGTATTTGTCAGTTCAACTTTCGCGGATTTAAAAGATGAGCGGGCCAAAGTCACACAGGCTCTTATGGAAATTGATTGTATTCCGGCGGGAATGGAGATTTTTCCTGCAATTGACCAGGAACAGTTTGAATTTATAAAAAAGATCATTGATGATTGTGATTATTATCTTTTAATTATAGGTGGACGCTATGGATCAGTATCTGAGGATGGGGTAAGCTATACAGAACTGGAATATGATTATGCCATAAAAAAAGAACTCAAAGTCATCGCTTTTTTGCACGGCGATCCTGGTGCTATACCCTTAAATAAATCAGAGTATAAAGAGGAGGCACGTGAAAAACTGAAAGCGTTCAGAGATAAAGTTGCTACTGGTAGATTGGTTAAGTTCTGGACAAATGCTGAAGAACTTCCTGGACTGGTTGCTATGAATTTACCAAAAACGATAAAAACCTATCCTGCTATTGGATGGATAAGAGGTAATGCGGCTGTTGATGCTGGCGTGTATCAGGAATTAAACGAACTCAGAAAAGAAAACGGTAATTTAAAAGATCTTTTAAAAATTCAGGGGCAAAAGCAGGAGGCTTTTCAGGAAGACTTAGCAGGGTTGGACGATCAGATTTCACTGAATGGCAATTACAGATATTATCAAGGAAAACCATACGGGTACCGGGATTCAAGCTGGACAGCTAAATTAACCTGGGGTCAGGTGTTCGCCTTGAGCGCTCCGTATTTATTGGAATGTCCTAATGATGCCGAAGCTAAAAAAATTATTAGTATGCAATTGTATTTGGTTGAGCATTCAAAGCCTTCAGGAGCAGTTGAATTAGATGATCAGGACTTTCAGACGGTTAAAATACACATGAAAACCTTGGGCTTGATCGATCTTAAATACACGGAAGCCACTAATGGGGGAATGGGCTTGTTTTGGTTCCTGACCCCGCTTGGAGAAGAAACCTTGATTAATTTAAGAAGTGTGAAAAAGTCGAATGTTGGAATCAAAGTGGATGCCGATACTGGCTAGTTTAATTCCCTATCTTCATGTGGATATTTCCCAACGAAAGGCCAAATAGTTATACTGATTTGAGTCGAAAAGTTGAAGAAGATGTGCTAACGAGGTATAAATATCATGTGAGATTATTATATGATCATGGCTATGTTGTCAAGTTTACAAATATCCTGAATCAAATTAAAATGGCATTGGTTGGGAAATTACTCATATTGATAGGAAATCAATTTAAGTCTGGCTATGAGACCGATAGGCTAATTGATACTTCAAAAGATACCTTCATCTGATTGAATGGTCTATAGTAAGAAGTTGTCAACTAATCTGTTGAAAAATTTTCCTTCTACTTTGAAACAGTATAGATTGTGGATATGTGGAAAAATACGACCTTTAAAATGAGTTGTTTTGCCTAATCTCCCCCCTAAGAATAGTAACTTTATACTCCCGATTAATTATATGTTGAATCCAAACGAATTACAGAAATTATATTCTTCTTATGGCTTTGAAACAGTGGAATCCTCATATCAAGATATCCTGATCTTCGTTTATAAGAAGAGTCGATATTTTGGTGTTGATATTATCCCTAATGGCTGTGGTCATGAGTTGCTTGAAAAAGCTAAGAAGGTGCAAGAGAGTTATTCAAAGAGTGGGTATGCTGCTAATGTTAAGAAAATTGAAAATATCGATGAAGCGGAAATTGAATTATTTAAGAGTTTTTTTACATATGAGTCTACTGTTCAAAGGATAAAGAAAAAATATACTGATTTTACAGTCAAACAAAAGTTAAGTCTAATCGGTTCTCATTACGAGTATATAGAGTCACCGTTTGAACTTCATAATCATCACCAGGACGAGCACCATATCTTCCAAATTATTGAGACCAGACTTAAGAGCGACAAACCAGAACTTATTATAATAGAGGCAGCTGCTGGTTACGGAAAGACTTGTACGGCCTTTGAGGTACTTAAACGGATCGTTGATCAAGAGAAAAATCAGCTTCCTATTTTTACCGAACTTGCGCGTAATAGGAGTGCAAATATATTTCGCTATATATTACTGGACGAGATTGACCTAGAATTTCCCTCTCTTAACTCAAATTTGGTTATAAAGGAAATTAAGAATGGACGTGTTCCACTGATAATCGATGGATTTGATGAACTTCTAGAAAAGGTGGACACAGAACAAATAGCAGACAGTTCTTTTGAAGATGTGGAATCGATGCTGGATACGATTGGTAATCTGTTAGAACATAAATCTAAAATTATTCTCACTACACGTAAAACAGCTATATTCACAGGCTTGGAATTTGAAGGATGGCTGAAAAAATGGAGTGATAAATTCGATCTAACCAGGATTGCCCTTAAGGAGCCACGGATCAAGGATTGGATAGGTGAAGGTCGGTATGATCAGGTAAAGGGGAAAAATGTTCCAATTCAGAATCTCGCCAACCCAGTCTTGCTGACCTTTCTTAAAAACCTGTCAGAAAGTGATTTCGATGAATTGATCCTACAACCTAACTTGTTGATTGATGAGTATTTTGAGAAAATGCTCACTCGTGAAAAGGACCGACAGGAACTGATCATGACCGTCGAGAATCAGCTTTTGCTTTTTCGGAATGTCGCGAAACAGTTATTGGAGATGGATTCAGCTGTCGAAGAAAAGGAATTTTTCAAGTTGATCATATTAGAGGATAACAAAAAACTGCTAGAGGATACCCGGTTATTATATCCAAGCATAAGTAAGCGTACGATCGATAACTTGGTTGATACTTTGTCTACGCATGCCTTACTTGATCGTAAAGGTAGAGATCAAAATCAAATTGGTTTCATTAACGATTTTGTATTTGGCATTTTTATTGGACAGATTCTTGTCGATTTATCAGTCAGCCTTGAAGAAAAGAGGTATTCAGATTATATGATTGAACTAGCTGTTACTGCTTATAGAGTACAAAGCCTGCAGAAAAAAGAACAGCTTTGGAATAAATTACAATCAATTATCTCGCGTTTTAGTCTCGAAAAAACATTTTTGATCGACGTTTATCTGAAGGAACGGCTGGTGAGAGATTATCAAGAAATCACCATAAATGACGAATCATTTTTTTGTATCGAATTTGCCGCGAATAGAATAACGTCTTCTGTATTTTTGAATTGCTATTTTAAAAAGTGCTCCTTTAATACAGATGTTTTCCATGGGGTTAGCTTTATTTCCTGTATTTTCTCTGATTGTACAGTGAATAATCAAGAATTTCTAGATGAAGATAATCAGATTACTACAATAAAATGTAGGCAAGAGGATTGTAACATTTTGTGTCAGCCTGATATTCCTGTGTATAGTAAAGAAACCGAGCTTGTTTCCGAATTGGAGAAAAATATTCTATCAAAATTATGGAGTATTTCCTATAGTAAAGGGCATCACATATCCAAACTTATTGGAGCATTTCCGCAGGCAAATGCACGTGTGATTCATCGAGCACTTAAAAAACTGGAAGAACAGGGGTACCTTGATATTCGTGGTTTTCATGTTTATTTCAAGCTGAACAAAATTAATATTATCAAACAAATACTAGGACTATGATATATCAACCAGCAAATATCAATCGCTTGATACGTAGTCTTACGGAATCGCTTGAAGAAGATCTAATTAAAACTGGGGTATTCTACAGGATATTTTATCGTGCCAAGTCCCTGAAATCACTGACCAAAAAGCTAGAAACTCTCGATGCCGATGGTTCTAAAAAATACAATGGCCAGAACAAGTTCCTCCGGGATCTGATTGGAATACGGATTAATCTGTATTTTGTCGATGATCTTGAAATACTCCTAAACTTTTTTAAAAAGAAATATCAAAACTCATTTTTAGAAGAGGCTGTAGATGTAAACAATGATACGGAATTTAAACCTACCAGGGTAAATTTGATATTCGCTTTGCCCGAAAATTTGAAAACTGAATTCAGATCTGTTGTCCCGCAGACTGACATAGATGCAACCTTCGAACTGCAAATGAGAACTATATTCTCAGAAGGCTGGCATGAGGTCGAACATGATTTTAGATATAAATGTCAGTATGATTGGATTGCACATACATCTTTATCAAGGACTTTTAACGGAATGCTTGCCGCATTGGAAACCCATGAATGGGGTATTATTAAGCTATTTGAAGAGATGGCATATTCACACTATAAGGATCACAATCATAGCGCAATGATACGTATGAAGCTTAGGATAAGAACAGAAGATCTTGAACTGAGCCATGAAGTCATTGCTGCCATTAATGAGGCAAACACGTTTATCAAAGATTTTTTCAAACTCGAACGACAAATGCTGATTAATTTTCTCCTTACGCAGGATATAAGGTTGCCATTTACTCTGGACAACCTTGTTTTTTTGATCAACCACTTTTTTATTAAAAATGAAGTAATCTCGAATCTAACTCCAACTATTTTACTTAATGACTTTGACAATTTAAATGCAGTGCTTGAAGAGGTTGTTGGGACGAGTACCTGATTGTTTTACTTCATAAATAGAAAGTTGATTGAATAAATATAAAACATTGATATTGAGAAATATTCTTATTATACCGATTGTAGTTTCTGCAGTGATCGCTGTTGCTTTCGAAGACAAGAGGGGGATAAAGTGATTAATAAAAACATGGTCTAAGTGTCTTGATAACGTTACACTGTAAAATCAACTCGCAAGAATTGGATGCGGGGTTAAAAGTTCTAAAATATTTTTAAAAGATGTTTATTAAATGACGTCGTTAATAAATGCAGGTGCATCTGTCAATACACCTTTTATTTAGATCCTGTTTAAAGATAAGGCGCCAAAATAATTCTATTCGCATAAAAAACTACCTGTTTCGGCCATATCTACGAAAGGCTTGAATAAATTGATAAATAAGATATGCAAATACTAGGCGACTTACAGCGTCAATTATTTCAGTAAGAGGCGTCCATTTAGAATCAACCAATGTCTTTAAAAAATCATTTCTGTGTATGGGATTGATATAAGTGAAAATGTATGCAGTTAAGTCAAAGAACAAGTGATATGAACCATCAACTAAGTCAATAGTGTATCCTAAACTGAGGCAAAGTAAAGTGTAGGATAAAAGACCAAAAGCTAAAACGCAAGTTAATGCTCTTTCCCAACTTAGCCCGTGACGCGATGTTAAATCATTTAGGTATAAATTGAATTTATCAAAAGTCTTGTTCTTTTTTAATCTAAGGGATTTATAATATGCTCTCAGTTCTTTTGTGTAAAACTCTTGGCTTTTTAAAAAATCCCCTCTCAATTGATAAACTTTCTTTAATTGACCATATCCTAGTTGCTGCTGATAATATTTATCCCGATCTGGTGATTCAATTTCCATAGGCATTTCTGTTCCGGCAAGGAACACATCGGTAATTTTTGAACTTATTAGGTTAAAAGTGAATTTTGAAAAGTCACAGGCCATAAAAACAGCCGCTCCTAGATTAGAGGTTTCAATTCGAAGGAGTGGAGGCTCCGTGTGAATAATAAGTTCTTCAACTGCTCGTTTTACTTTATCACGAATCCATTCCGAATCTGAATACTCTTTATTAGATATCTTCTTCTGTGTATCTTGTAAGCTATTTAAAATTAACGTTCCAGTATTTATCAAATTTTTAAATTCTAATCGATTTAAGCTAAGATTATCTAACCTTACGATGTTATCTTTCAAAATAGTACAGTCTTCAAAAACTATAGAGTTTAATTGCATTGATGTATTTTTAGCTGCCGTTAAAAATACGCTTTGATTGAAGTTTATGAAATGTAAACAATTTATATAACTACTGGATGAAGTTTGATAGAAAGCTGGGTCGGAAAGCCTAATAAAAAGGGCATTTAAATTACTGACAATTAAATTATGTCGAATAAAGGAAGTGCCCTTAAGGTGAATTCCAGAATTTTCAAAATGAATGTTACAATTTAGGAGTTCATCAGCTACCCATTCTCCATTATTATCCCTACTCAAAAACTTACTGGAAGTATTACCAATAATTTGAAAATTACCATAGCAATATATAGTCTCTATATCAAAATCCGCTTTCATTATCCCTCCTGTAATAAAAATATTTTGAAATGAGCCATTTACTGATATTCCATCTTCATAAATTCCTTTAGAGATTTCAAGATCAACAAAAATAGAACTCCAAATTCTAAGTTTAGTCTCGAATATACCCCCATGAATACTTAGTTTTACAGGTTTTTTCACCGTTTTACTTCCCAGACTATACAGTTGGGTTGCATTTTTAAAGGTGCCACCAATGATGTTAATACCACATTCGAAATAGTTTTCTCCACCATTATAGCCTATCATTAAATTCTCGAATTGTCCTTGTTGAATTTGAAATGTGCCATGAAAATGACAACCTGATATATTAATTGGGCTGTAAATAGCCTCAGGGTCAATTAAGTTAATTATGCCCGATACCTCTATATTTCTGAAGATAACCCAGGTTCTTTTTTCACTATTAGTTATTGTAAGATCTTTGTTAGCTATCTGAATAAAATCTTCATTATAGAAGTCTTTAAATTGTGGATCATTCATCTTTTCCCCCTTCCATATACTAATAAACTCTTCAGCTGTCATAATATATTTTTGAATTTGGGCTGGGGTATAAAATATTTCCATTTTTAAGTTCGATTATACTTGGTGTCCACAAATGTAAATGAAGAAGCTCAATCTAAAAATATTTGATAGCAGTAAAATGACTCAAGATTCGATAAAGTCAAGTAGGTCTTACTAAGGATTAAGCATGTTCCGAGTTAATCTTACTCCTGCGATTCATTTTCCATTGAAAATCAGTCGCTTACCAATATATTAATTATTCATTCACTTCAATGGGCTCATCTGGCATAAAATCTTTCGGACTACAATTGAAGTCTACAGCAATTTTATTAAGTTGATCAAGTGTGTATTTACTTAAAGATTTGGGGCTTTCTATTTGTCCAATATATCCATCAGTTACGTCCAATAGCAATGCTAAATAGGGTTGAGTCTTATTTCTAGCAATTCTTGCGAGTCGAACTTTTTCAACCACCGCAAGTTCAAATTTGGATTTTCTCTTCTTAGCCATATCATGCAAGAAGAAAATTTTATACAATAAACATTCTTAGTTATAACTAAGAATGTTTATATTTGTTAATGAATTAATAAACTAAGGTGAAATAAATACTATTCATAAGTTATTAAAGAAGTCTCTTGTACAAAAGCTACTGTTAGGCCACGAGACGACAGGTGAAAATGTCCTTTACTAGATATTTTATACATTGATTTGTAATATGATAGGGGTGGTTTAACTGAAGTCTTCTTGTAGTCAAATCAAGTTTGAACAAAACTTGAGGGTTCTTAGTGGTACCTTGGGCAGAAGCTGTGAAGTCCAACCTTATTTTCATTATGGATAATATTCATAGTCGGGGACTCTTTTAATTCAACAACTAAATGAGAGATGATTAACCAAATTTTTCACTCTTCTTGCCTTACTCGCGGTGCTATCCGCAAGGCCTCTATCACCGCCTTAAAGCCACTCCACTCCAACCAAACTGCTCTCCTCCAAAATTTTGGAGACCTCTCCAGAATTGTCCTACCATTTGCAATTCAATTAACTAACCAAATCCATATGACCAGTTACATCCTCATCATCTGTCCCCCAGATTAGCTCCATCATGAGCACGTTATTCCTGCACGGTCAGGAACCTCGCCCCGGAATTCAATTGATTAATCAACAAAAAATCCAAATGCTTACCCTCTTTTTATGGAGAAAACGAACAACTGTACATGCTTTAACAACCCTCAAATCACAGGTTTCTTCAAAGACTACAACCTGGAAGAATGTGGAACCTTACTATGGCAGCTCTTTAAACTCAGTACGGTAGCCAATCGCACAGAGATACTAAGCGCAAATGAATGGTTTAACCTGCTCTCTTTCTACGAAAGCCTGGATGAACTGTTAAAGGCCATGTACATGAACTACTCAAAGCAGCAATCCTAAAAAAAAGAGAAAAAACTAACTAACCAACATATCACATGAAGAAAACGATTCAAACCATCGTACTGGCCGCGCTTTGCTTAAATTTTCCGGCCAGCGCCCAGCAGAAAAACCCGCCACCGTCCTCTAAACAGGGCCTGGTCAAAGGGAAAGTCATCTCCTTAAAAACACGCGAACCGCTGGAAGGCGCCGCCATCCAAAACATCAATACCGCGCTCACACTCTTCACGGACAAGCAAGGTGAATTCCCCTTAGAGCTTCCAGTCGGGCGTTACAGGCTTGCCGTATTCCTGGAAAACTACCAGACAGAATACCTGGAAATCAAGATGCCCTTAAAAGAGTCTCTCGTCATAGAACTCGAGCCAAAGGAAAATAACCTGAAAGAAGTGGAGATTGTAAGCACAGGTTATCAGAACATCCCTAAAGAACGGGCCACGGGTTCTTTTGTACGGCTCAATACGGCCAATATCAACATACGGGTAAGTACCGATGTACTTAGCAGGATTGAAAACATTGTACCCGGGCTGATCTTTAACCGAAGCACGGGGCTAAATACGAGCTCTTCAACCAGCAGTTTCAGCATCCGGGGGCAAAGTACCATCCAGGGAAATGCGCAGCCGCTGGTGGTGATTGATAACTTCCCCTATGATGGGGATTTGAACAACATCAATCCGAACGATGTGGAAAGCATTACCGTCTTAAAAGATGCAGCTGCGGCTTCTATCTGGGGCTCCAGGGCAGGGAATGGGGTTGTGGTCATCACCACTAAAAAAGGTAAATCATCAGTGCCCAGCATCTCCTTTAATTCCAGTTTAACCATCGGCGCTAAGCCCAATCTATTTTACCAGCCCCAAATGACCTCTGCCGATTTCATAGGAATTGAAAAGCAGCTTTTTGATCAGGGCTTTTATGCAGGTATAGAAGCTTCTTCTATCCATGAACCTTTAACCCCAGCGGTAGAAACCTTTATTGCCCAGCGGGATGGAAAGATCAATGCCTCTGAAGCCGCAAAACAACTGGACCAGTTGAAGCAACACGATATGCGAACAGATTTGAGCAAGTACGCTTACCGGCCAAGTGTCACCCAGCAATATGCCCTGCAACTATCCGGAGGGAGTGGCGGCCAGAGCTATTACCTTTCCGCGGGGATTGATCAAAACCGAGCCAGCCACGTAGGCGTTGATTACGGCCGCATGAGCCTGACGGCAAATCATAGCTACCGCTTTTTAAAAGATAAACTGATTTGGAACACAGGCATCAATTATACCCATAGCAAAACACATCCGGATTATCTGGATTATGGGCCGCAAAGTGCTTATCCTTATTATCCTTATGCCGGCCTTGCCGATGCCAACGGTGCGCCTTTACAGGTTATTAAGGATTTGCGGAAAAGCTATGCCGATGCGGCACAAAGTAACGGACTGCTGAATTGGGGCTATAGCCCGTTGCAGGAAATCGGACTAATGGACAATACCATTAAGACCGTTGATTACCGCATCAACACCAGTTTAAACTACAAGATCCTGCCAGATTTAACAGCAGAACTGCTTTATCAGTACAGCGGAAACAGCAGCAAGGGCCATAACCTTCAAAGCATGGATACCTATTATACCCGTAACCTGATCAATAGCTTTACCCAGATAGCACCCGATGGCAGTTTAACTTATCCTATTCCCCTGGGCGCTATTATGGACCGGAGCAACGGAACAACAACCAGCCAGAATTTCAGGGGGCAGCTCAACTACCGTCATGTCTGGTCGCAACTCCATCAGCTCAATGCCATTGCTGGTTTTGAATTGAAAGACCAAACGGTGCAAAACTATACCGGTAGGGTATATGGCTATGACAACAACTTCTCCACCTTTAGCCCGGTGAGTTATTTAACTCAGTATAAACAGTACACCACGGGTTATACCGCGCAGATCCCTTTTTCAGACCGGGAAACCGAACTCTTTGACCGGGGCAGGTCTTATTACACTAATCTGGCCTACAGTTACAGCAATTTGTATACGGTATCGGCCAGTGCCAGAATAGACCAGAGCAATATCTTTGGGGTAAAGACCAATCAAAAGGGCGTTCCTCTGTATTCTCTTGGCGCGTCCTGGAACATCAGCGGAGAAGGCTTTTACCATCCGGGCCTTATTCCTTATTTGAGGCTCCGGAGCAGCTTTGGTTACAATGGTAATGTGTATAGAAACCTCTCTTCCCAGACCACCATCAATATTGGGAACTATTATCAGGATGCCATGAACACAGGTTTAAGGTTTGCAGATATTGTAAACCCGCCCAATCCAGACCTGAAATGGGAGCGGGTACAGATCATCAACACAGCGGTAGATTTTGCCAGCAGGGGCAACCGGATTTCGGGTACTGTAGAATTTTACCTGAAAAAAGGCCTGGATTTGATTGGAAGTGCAGCAGCAGATCCCACCACAGGCATCAGCAGTTTTACAGGAAACAACGCGCAGACCAAGGGCAAGGGAATGGACGTCTCTTTGCACAGCAAGAACCTGGATGGGGTGCTAAAATGGGGTACAGACTTGATTGTGAGTTGGGCGCAGGATAGGGTGACCAAATATGACATCAAACAGCCTGGCTACAGCTACCCAATTACACCAGGACAGCCCTTAGAGGGTAGACCACTTAATGCAGTGTATAGTTATCCTTATTATGGTTTGGATCCAAAAAATGGAGATCCGATTGGCATTTTAAACGGCGCGCCCAGTAAAGATTATTTAGCCATCATTGAAGGTGCTACCCCAGAGAATATTGTTTATAGTGGCCCTGCAAACCCTACTGTATTCGGCTCTTTTAGAAACACCCTTTCCTACGGAAATTTCTCGGTATCGGCCACTGTTGTATATCGCCTGGGCTATTATTTCAGGAAGAACTCGGTAGATTATTATAATATTCTCAATGCAAAAGGCGGCCATGGAGATTACGATTTGCGCTGGCAGAAACCGGGTGATGAGAAGAACACCTTTGTGCCCTCCCAGCCAGCCGGTCCCTATGACCGTATTGATATCCCATACCTGTTTTCAGACTTACTGGCGCTAAAGGCAGATCACATTCGCCTGCAGGACATCAACGTAAGCTATGATCTTTCTCAGCAGAAATGGAAGCCCTTGCCTTTTAAACACCTGCAGTTATACCTATACCTGAATAACCTGGGGCTGATCTGGAAAGCGAATAAATTCAATATAGACCCAGACTACCAGCAAACCGGTCCTCCACCAAGAACCATTTCATTTGGAATTAAAGCGGATTTATAATTAAAAAATTGAACAACATGAAAACAAGATTCATATACCTTTTCCTGGCCTTGAGCTGTTCTCTTTGCATGGCTTGCAAGAAGAACTTCCTGGACCAGAAGCCAGACAAAGCGCTGGCTGTTCCAACTACTTTAGATGATTTCCAGGCCATACTGGACAACAGCAATACGGTGATGAACATTAGTCCGGTAGGCGGTGTATTCAGTACCGATGATCTCTACCTGTCTGCTGCGGGTTATGCTGCGGCTAATGCCACACAAAGAAACGCCTATGTCTGGGCCAAGGCTATCTATCCCGGGGCAGATCCGGTTCTGGACTGGAACGCGCCTTACCAGCAGGTATTTTATGCCAATGTGGTTTTAGATGGTCTACAGGCTTACCAGGCCACAGCTTCAGATCAGAATAGACGAGACCAGATTAAAGGTGCGGCTTTATTTTTCCGGGCTTTTGCCTTTTATGAACTGGCCCAGCTATTTGCAGCGCCTTATGTTAAAGGCAGTGCTGCGGCTACACCCGGGATTCCGATTCGCCTGGAAGCAAATGTCAATCTGCCCACCACCAGAAGTGCCCTGGAGCAGACTTATGTGCAGATCCTGAATGACCTGCAGCTCGCCGCTTCGCTTTTACCTGTACAAACCCGGTATAAAACCAGGCCTTGCCAGGCCGCTGCTTTCGCCTTGCTGGCCAGGGTGGCTTTGATCATGGGAGATGCTGCTGCGGCAGGTAAATACGCCGCATCCGCGCTAAGTACAAAATCTTCTTTGATAGACTATAATGGCCTAGATCCGCTGGCTACTTTTCCCTTCCCTTTGGTGCTTCCCAATAACAATGACGAAGTGATCTTTTACAGCCGTATGCAAACGCCTTATACGCTGGTAACTGAGGTGAATGGGGTAGTGGGGGAGTTGTATCAATCTTATCTGGCTAATGACCTTAGAAAATCACTATTTTTTAAAACTACCGGTAACGGGGTGTACAATTTCAGGGGCTCTTATTCTGGGATGAATATTTTGTTCAGTGGACTTTCTACAGACGAATTGTATCTGATTAAAGCAGAAAGCGAGGCCAGGGTAGGCGCATTGGATGATGCGCTTGCAGACTTAAACCTACTGCTAGTCAAACGCTATGCGACCGGAACTTTTGTGCCTGTACAAGCGGCAACGGCTGAGGAAGCTTTAAACCTGATTCTGCAGGAGCGGCGCAAAGAACTGGTGATGCGCAATTTGCGCTGGTCAGACCTTAGGCGTTTAAACCTGGATCCCCGGTTCGCTAAAACTTTAACCCGGCAGGTGAATGGGCAGAGCTACACGCTGAAACCTAATGATCCCCGGTACACTTTTCCCATCCCCTTAAATGTAATCTCTTTAACTGGAATCCCTCAAAATGAAAGATAATATGAACACTCAAATGATGAAAATAACGATAATGATATTGGTGTTTTGTACTACAAGCACTGCGCTATTTGCACAGCAGGTTTTACCAAAAGATGTGGTAATTACTGGTTATTTAAAGCAGCATACTGCCTCAGATACGGTTATGGTGCAAATACATAAGGAATTTGGTTCCGGTAATGGTATTTTACCTATAGATAGTATCCTTACACAAATCTCCAAAGATGGCAACTTTAGTTTCAGAATTAAGAACCTAAAAAGACCATTGTATTTAACCTTTCGATCGAAGGTACCCGACAGTGTAGCCTTTGAACATTTCTCGAACCACGAGCTTTATCAGTATCCTTTTGAGCCAGGAGATAGTGTGCATGTTGAATTTGACGATGAAAAAAAAGAAGTCCTTTTTTCCGGACCTTCTGCAGATAAATTCAGGTGGTTGTGTGAATCAGCTAAATTAACCTATTTGGCTGGATCGTTCACAAAGATTGATTTTTGTTCCGATCCGGAAAATTGGTATATCCAACTTGAATCTATACAGAATCTATTGGTTAGCAACTTAGATCATATAAAAAGTAAACTTAATACAGCGTCTTATCTTTTGCTTCGGGCCGACCTGATAGCTAATTTGAGGTCGTATGAATACAACATGTTTAATTCTAATAAAATGGGCTACTGTTATGGAGATTCTATCATTGGAAAGCGCGGTTTGATTTTGTATAAACAGAAAATGCTTCAAAAACGAATTGATTCTGGAACAGAAGAACTTTTAAGCTGTTCATCTCAGTATGCAAACTATCTGCTTCAGAAGGCTAGAGCAGATTTTAGTTATAATCAGTACATGAAAATCTCTCCTGCTTCGGATATACTTAATTTTATCCTGAAATCTTATCCAAAGGGAGTTTTGAGAGATAAAATTGTAACTGCATTATTGTATTCTCCTGGTACTAACAAGGAACTTTATTTTAAAACTGCGATTAATTCTGTAAGTAGTTTAAGGTATAGGCAGATGTTGCTGGACATTCAAAGCACTACTGCGAAAGGTCAATCTATAATTGAAAGCTATGTTTTTAAGGATAAACAAGGCAAAGTTGTAAAGTTATCTGATTTTAAAGGGAAAGTTGTTTTTATTGACCAGTGGTTTACCGGATGCGGAGGATGCGTTTATGTGGCAAAGGCATTGCCAGATGTTGAGGCTGCATTCAAAGGGCGAAATGATATTGTGTTTCTTAGCCTTTCAGTTGATAATGACAGGGGGATGTGGCTGAAAAGTATAAGCCCAAATCCGGCTGGAAAAAAATTGGGTTACACACACTATACTACGGAGAGCACTGTTTATGTTTATACCGACGGGAGGGGCTCGGACCATCCGTTTATTAGGAAATATAATTTAACCAATACTTTTCCATCTCTAATGATTATAGATAAAAAAGGAAGGATATTTTCATCCTCTGCGCCAAGGCCAGATGCCATAGGTGGAAAGGAAAAACTAATAGAGGCTTTAAATCAGGCATTATTGAATTAAAAAAGCAAAAAGAGGGTGATTCGATCACCCTCTTTTTTTTAATGGATCAAAGTTGCAAAACCTCTACTGGTAGTTGGAGTGATTACGCCATTCACTACATAGGCAGTACAAAGTCTGTTTGTTCCATCACAACTTACAGTAGCTCCCGAAGGGATGCTCGCCCAGTGGGTTGGAAACCCTGGAGGCGCATCATTGTAAAGGGTTGGTGCCTGGAAAGTTCCTGAGCCTGCAAAAGCAGCGCCTGTTCCTAAAATTACCATTAATACGGCCAAGTTCATTTTTATTCTTATTATACTCTGTGTTGCTTGTTTACATAGAAAAAGCATATGAAAAAGTTCAGTTTTAAAAATTAAGGTTTTGCTTACTCTGTTTGAAATGGGTTTTCAGCCAGTCCCATTTTTCTTTTTGTGGTTCACTTTCTTAAAGACATTCCACTAATTGGGGTCATTAATTTTCCAGCCTCCTTTCTTTAAAGATGAAGAGTAGTCCTGATGCCGCAATAGCTGTGAAGATCAGGTTGAATACCAGATGAGATTTCCAGCCTAGCGTTTGTAGAACGCCGCCACAAGAGCAGGGAACTCTGTGGAACGCTCCTGTTAGAATAAGAATGATGTAGGTGGTGAAACCAAGCATGAGCACTAGAGAGCTAAGAAAACCTATTGCCCTGGTGTCTCTGAATAAGAGTAATGCCGCCGCGACCAGTTCTGATAATGGGACCAGATAGAACAGCACCTTAGTAACCTCCGGACGAAAGACCTGGTTGTTTAACTGGCTCCTGAATTCTTCAGTATTGGCTAATTTTGATACAGCCGTATATACCCATAGCAGGATTAGCAGGGCAGATAGGATTTCTACGATTTTAGTACTTTTCATGGCTTCATTTTTTTGGGTACTTATTCTTTGGTAATTACTCCCGGCCCGGAAGACACTTGTTCATCAGTAGAGAATTGACTCAGATAATTGGTGATATTCGTGAAGCTACTGGTGTCAAAATGGACTTTGCAAGGCACTTCGCCTGATGTTCCACAGCTCGGGCTGGAATTGCTGACCAATATCCAGTTGGCTGGATCTTTTGCCCCGCTTACCGTATTCAATTGATAACGGTAAGTCAATGCTGTTACGCTGTTTTTGTTAACGCTTTTGGCGTCAAAGTTGAAGGTCGTTACGGCTGCCGCCGCAACTGCCAGGGCTATTAAACCCGATTTGATTTTTGTGTTCATAACATTTTGTATTAGAGGTGTACGTATGATATCTGCGCTACGCGTCGCAACAGATATTTTGTTATATAGAATTGCAGGTTTTTACCAGCATTCGCCCTCTGGTATTTTTCCCGCATGTTCTAGCTTGGGTATTCAATATGTATGGTTAAACTACCTTCACCGTCTGCATCGCCGGTATTGGAAGATTCGGCACTTAAAGTGGTCGTAGTTTTTATGATCTTACCTGGTTTCTCTTCTGCGTCATAAGAAAATAGTGGCTTATCCAATTGGATGTTTAACCGGTTTGCAACAGCAAAACTGGTTTGAGCAGCAATGAAGGAAAGTACCCTATGTTCGATTTCAACTAAAAAGACGACCTGACTTGGATCGAGTTCAAAATGAGTAATGATCCAGCCTATAAAATCATGTGTAATCTGATCCGCTTCCTGATTCAGTTCTGCATCAGAGTTAATGTACAGCATGGCTTGTAAAGCTTGAAACCCTGCATTGGTAAAAGGTTGTTTTTCCATATTTGTTATTTTTTGTTTTCATCTGGCTGCAGACCCTCCGCAACTTTTGGTTTGATGTAAGCGAAGTTATTTATCAAAATTTTGCTTAACAGCAGTTTTGGGGCAGTTTTGCGACGAACGATATAAATTTTCCGACGAATAATATGGAACTTGAAATCAATGATTGTTTTGTTAATTATATTGCGTTTGTTATCTTTATAATTTAAAATATTATCTACATGAAAACACTCTCGCAATTTGAACAAGCTGCCAAGGTGAAGTATAATGACCTTTTGATTAGGGTTTCTGCACCAATTTTACCAGCGCATTTAATCGTTGTCCATAGTGAAGAAGAAAGTTTATTGGAATTATTTCAAATGCCAGGATATTATGTCGCTTTGGCATTCAGCACGCTAATGGCCTGGTCTGTAATTGAATTTGTTTTTCGGGTAACCTCTTGGCTAGATAAAAAATATTTATGGATAATGAATACCAAACAAAGAGTCTGGCGGCAGCTTCTGTTGGGAATTGTGGGGGCTATATTGATATGCATAGCGGAAGCAACAGTTTATTTTGCATGCTATAGATTGCATATTGTTAACGAGACCGATTACTTTCCCAGGTATATATTCATTATATGTTTATTGGTAGTGATACTGAATGCTTATTATGTTATTCGATATTTTATTAAAGTGTTACGTGGGTTTTATAGGTTAAAGAGGGAGGACGCAGAGGTTAGAAAAAAAGAACTGGCCGAAAGCAGACATATTTTATCTAATCAAAGAACCATACATCTGTCTCCATTAGACATGGTGCTGTTCTATTGTCATAACAAAAACTATTTTGCCATTTCTTCTGAAGGTGAAGAGCTGATCTGGATACGCACCATAGAAGAGACATTAAAACTTCTTCCCAAAGAAGATTATTGCCAGGTGAACCGAACTTATATCGTAAAGCGTTCCAACATAGAAAAAGTTTGCCAAGCTTCCTCTTCGAGAAAAGACCTTAAATTAAAATTACCTGTAGGCAAATCTATTGTTACAAGCCAACTTAAAACCCCGGAGTTTATATTGTGGTGGGCGGGTAAAATAGACAATGACTTTAATGAGTCATCGGAGTTTGATTAAGTTTTCGTCAATATCTAAATAGGCAGCAAGTTCTTGTTTGGTAATTAATTGATGTTTTTCTTTTTTAAGAACAGCTCTGAGGGTTTGCAGCGTTTTTTGGGCGTACCGTAAACTTTTGCCTGTACAGTTTACTATGTCTTGTGGGTATACACATACTCTTTCCATGATGTTGGAGTTAGTACCGCAACAAAGTGGGTGGCGAATAGCGTACCGGGCGCTTTGGGTACGGAACCTACCTGGCAGTAGGTTAGATAAAAAACAATTAACAGGTAATTTACAGAAAATCAGCGTACAAGATTGAAAGTCAGCTCGATCAGTTATTTGATAGCTGAGATTTGTTTTAACGGATTAACAATAGGGTAATGTTACCTTAATCCACGCATTTTATGGAGCCGCTACATTTGTTATAAAGCTTATAGGCTGCTTTATGATAATGTTTGAAGAATATCCCGATGATGTACTGATAGCAGAATGCCGGAAAGGCAGCAGGAAAGCATTTGATCAATTATTCAAAAGGTATTTTCATAGGATACATAAATACGCCATTCATCATACGGGTAACCCGGAACTTGCAGAAGAACTGACGATGGATCTTATGGTCTGGCTTTGGAAAAAAAGAGATGTTCTTGAAGTGAAAGGAGATTTGTCATCTTATCTGTTCAAGGCCATAAAAAATGCAATTTATAATCACTTTAGAAAGGTCGAACTGGATACAACCTCACTAGAGGAGGTTTTTATAGATACGATTGCTTACCAGAATGCCGAAAATGCTTTGTCTGAAGAAGAGATCGGAGCATGTTACCGGACAAGCCTGGAGCAGCTCACTCCGCAGCGAAGGAAGGTTTTTCAACTCAGCAGGGAAGAAGACATGACCTATCCGGAAATTGCCAGTCATTTAAACCTCTCGGTTAAAACTGTAGAATCGCATATTTCTGCTTCTCTGCAATTGATGCGTAAACGCTTTAAAGAATATGCCGATCTGATCATTTTGATTATCGTTTTTAATTTTTTTATCTGATTATCAGTTGTTTAATTGTTTTTGTGAAAAATAAGTGAAATAAGATTAAGGGTATTAGCCTGTTTTCTGTGCATTGTATAATGAGCAGTAAAATTTATGCAGCAACCCGTAGATCAGGATTTAATTAAAAGATATTTAAAAGGGGAGTGTACTATGGCAGAGCGCCAGCGGGTACGCGAACTTATGAAATCAGGAGAAGCTCAGCAATGGTTTGAAGAAGTACTTCATACTGGCTGGAGCAATGAACAAGAGGAGGCAGATCCTGTTCAGCTTCAAAAATGGCAAATGAAGTTTCAGGATAGGATCAATACGGAGGAGCGCCCACGGAGATCGGCAAAGATCCTGGTGTATGTAAAATATGCAGCTATCCTTACAGCCTTTGTTATAGGAATTAGTTTTCTATGGATCAGATATGGAAAACCGGAATCGAACCCTGTTATCGCTATGCAGGAAACGATCAATCCTAAAGGTAAGCTGGTCAAAGTTATCCTTGTTGACCATACCGTTATTACCTTGAATGCTGACAGTAAAATAAAGTACCCCGCCAAATTTGATGGTAAAACGCGTGAAGTCTTTTTAGAAGGAGAGGCATTTTTTGAAGTTGCCCATGATCAGGCTCATCCCTTTATTGTACATACCCCAAAAGTTAAAGTTTGCGTTTTAGGTACTTCTTTTAACGTTAGCGCTTACAGGGAAGATAAAGTGTCTTCTGTAACCGTAGCGACCGGAAAAGTGGGGGTACTGGCCAATCAGGGACCAAAAGATGCGGTAGTTTTATTTCCGGGAGACCAGCTGAATTACAACAACAGAAATGCATCTGCAGAGAAGGTCCAGGTAGATCAAAATGACATTAGTGCCTGGCAGACCGGAATGCTGATTGCGCATAACCAAACACTGCTCGATATCAGTAAGCGGATAGAGCGTTGGTATGGCGTACATATTATTTTTAAAAGGAAAGATGTGGAGCAACTCCGGTTAAACTTTAAGCAAAGGAATGACAGACTTGAAAATGTGATGCGGACTTTAAAGTTTGCAGGCGGTATTCAATATCAAATTAAAGGAGACCAGGTTATCATTTGGTAGCTCATAGATAAATGAAAATTCGTCCAGTATTCACCTTAAACGCACTATATGAAATAAAAGACTGACACAAAAGGAATGATTTTAAAGAAAGAAGCGAAGGCTTCGGACACCTCCGCTTCAACAAGCTTTAAGATCCATTGAATTCAACCACAACAGACATTTAAAAAAGCTATGCACAATTCTACAAAAATAAGTGTAATTAAACTACTATTTATTATGACGAGGTTCACCTTCCTGGTCGTTGCAGTGAACATGACATTGACAGGCGTGTTATTTGCGACGGGGGTCAAGTCACAGAACTTAAATGATTATAATATCTCTATCAAGGCCAGGAACACGAGTTTAGAAGAGGTGTTTAATAATTTGGAGAAGCAATCTCCGTTTACTTTTACCTACGCATCCAGTTTGAATAAATCTGGCCCTATCCACCTTGAATTAGAACATAAAACGCTGGCAGAGGCCATAAAGATCCTGGCCAGTACCTACCATCTTAATTTTAAACAGGTAAATTTTACCATTACTGTAGCAAAGGCTTTGGCTCCACCGCCACCAGGCTATATTGAAGGAACTATTGCTGATGCCAAAACCAAGGAAACCCTGGTCGGAGCTGTAGTGATCATCAGCGGGAAGACGTATGCAGCAGATGAGAATGGACACTTTAAAATTACTCTTCCTCCAGGTATTTATGATCTGGATGCCAGATATATTGGATATATAAATAAACATCTGACCGGAGTTGCAGTTAAGTCATCTTTGGTAACGACGCTGAATATCCAACTTTTACCTTCTGCAACTGCGTTGAATGAGGTAAGGGTAGAGGCGAGAAGAAAATCATCTAATGAGGCGCTCATGCTGAATGACCGGAAAAATTCCAGCTTGGTTTCTGATGGGATTTCTGCCCAGAACATTGAAAAGACAGCAAGTATTACCACCACCCAGGCCTTGCAGAGGGTTACCGGCGTAACCATTACTGATGATAAATATGTAGCGGTAAGAGGTCTTGGCGACCGGAGCGTAATTGCCGAGCTCAATGGCGCACGTCTTTCATCCGCCAATCCTGATCGTAGTGCCGTACCGCTTGACTTGGTACCCGCTGCATTGCTGGATAACATCAACGTTTATAAAACCCTGAGCCCCGACAGGCCTGCAGATGCTTCTGCCGGATTGATCGAGTTGAAAACCAAATCGGTACCCGAATCCTTGCTGCTAGAGTTCACGGCACAATCTGGTTTTAATTCTAATGTTGGTTTGGGTGGGCAATACAATAGTTTTTATAACAGTGATCTTGGATTTTTCGGGCAGAATGTGAATAAGCGAAACCTGAGTGCAGATTTTATTAATCTTGGCAAGCAATACCCAGGTGGTTTGGTGCAGATCCAGAACATGTTTATTCAAAGCCGTAATAACCCGGCTGTAGCTGCCGAGGCTTTTAGGGTGAGCAAAATTATGCAAAGTTTTGACCCGGTACTTACCACCCAATATCAAAAGGCCAATCCTAATCAGGTATATACCCTATCCTTTGGCAACTCCTATAAAATACTTCATGGGCATACACTTGGTGTTATTGTCAATGCCAATTATTATCAGCGTACCAACGATATTTATAATGGCGAGCGCAACCAGTACAGCCTGTTTCAGGGTGTAGTTACCGGTTCGCCCAGCATATTCAGCCCGCTGCATATTCCTAACTTTATAACCCCTAATTACCCGCGTTTGGGCAATTACCTGAGTTATAAAGAAAATACTGGAACCAAAACATTGAATTATGGTGGCCTTATTGGCTTGACTTACCAGTTCAACAAGCGAAATGAGATCCAGACGCAATATGTTGAAAGTCGTGGTGCCGAGGCAGAAGGCAGTAACCTGACCGGTGCATGGCAAAATACGGGGTTGAATTTCCCTGTTTATAACATCATTAACCAGCTGCGTAATACATACCGCACTTTTGATACCTATAACTTACAGGGCGAACATAAATTTCTGGATAAGGAGTGGTCGCCCAAACTCAGTTATAATCTAAGTACTTCAAAAAGCACGCAGACCGATCCGGATTTCCGCTCAACAGACGTAGCCGATCTGCGTACCATGCGCTTCCAGGATCCTAACGGGGTAGGCGTAGGCTCGGATACTTATGCGTTTGTAAGCGGACTGGTGCATAGCTCGGGTGCTGATGCAGGCAGTGCCCTTGTTGCCGACCCTAACGGCCGCCAGTACAGGCAGCTTAAAGAAACCAATTACAATGGCAAAGCCGATCTGAGCCAACCCTTTAAAATTGGCAGGCTGGATCAGTTATTGAAATTTGGTTTTAATTACCTGAAAAGGAACCGGGATTATTCAGAGCAAATTTTAGGCTTACCAGGTTCAAATTTAGGCGGGGGTGGTGCGCAACTGCTTAATAATGCAAAGGGTAACCTTAACCAATTGGTTTCGCCAAGCAATATCGGTTTGCTTGATCCCGGGCAATATGACAGTGAAGGGCAACCCAGGGTAGGCGGTTTTTTATATCAGATAAAAAAAGCGCCTAATAACTATAATGGCTCTTACGAAACCCGTGCGTTTTACGGTATGCTGGATGCCCATATACTCAAGGATTTGCGTATTACCGGAGGCGTTCGTTTCGAATCGACCGATATCAGGGCGCATGTAGACACTACGGATGTATTTGTACCGCAAAACCTGAATGTGCTTACTGGTTTGCCAAACCAGGCGGTAGGCTATAGCACTACCAGGCCGAACACCAGTTATAGGCAAAGTTACAAGCCTTATTATTCGGTTAACCTGATCTACTCCAAAATAACGGATATGAATTTCAGGCTGGCCTACAGTACATCACTAGCCCGGCCCGAGTTAAGAGAAATCACGAACGTATTTGAATTTGATCCTTTCCAGTTCGCGGTTATAGGTGGTAATCCCGACTTGAAAAATCAACTCACCAAAAGTGCCGATTTCAGGTGGGAATGGTTTACCGGCCCTGGTGAAGTACTCTCGGCTTCGGCATTTGGAAAGATCATTGAAAACCCGCTACAAAGGGTGTTTACCTATACTTCGCAGGGCAACCTGTCTACCGCTCCGGAGTTTCCGCTTATCGTTTATCAAAACGACCCCAATAAAGGTAAAGTGTATGGGATAGAGCTGGAAGTTCGCCGCGACCTCGGGAAAATGTGGGATCCGCTTAAATACCTCTTTTTTGGTACTAACCTTTTATTTGACGTAAGTTCCATTGATAAAAACCCGGCAAGGCTGGAGGCTTCACGCACCAACGACCGTCGCGCACCTGCTACCAGCCCGGTGTTTGAGCAGGCTCCATATTCTATCAATGCCTATTTTGATTATGCCAATACTAGTAGTGGCACCAATATAACCACCAGTTTTAACATGGTTGGTGCAAGACTGGTCCAGGTACAGTTGGATGGTACGCCCGACCTTTACGATAGGCCAACCCCAACTCTCGACTTTGTTTTTAGCCAAAAATTGGGACATAAATGGCTGGTTAAAGGTTTTGCCAAAAATATTTTTGACCCCGCCTATAAAACGGTTTACACCAATCCCGGTAACGGGGGTAAGTATTACGGAACAGAGTACATCTATCGTCAATATCACAAGGGGGCCGAATTTTCACTGGGTTTAACCTATAAATTATTTTAAAGCTTATGAAAAAAATAACTCTTCATAAACCGGCTTGTTACAGCATGTTTCTACTGGCGTTGTTTGCCTTGCTGGCGCTTGGTTGCAAAAAGACTAAATTGGATAACTCTATTCCCCTACAAAACGTTGGCAACTCGTCGGCATCAAGCATTCGTTTGTTTAATTTTTTTGGCGATGCCGATGTTACGGTGAATAATATGCCTTTAACGGCCTATCCTTCTGGTGTAAATAATGGCAACAGCGGTGGCACAGCCGTTGGCCTTTCTGTTTTTCCGGATGGGGTTTGGCATAGCGGTGAGAATGCCAGTCCGGTCACCCTGCCCAATAGCCTGCTCAATAAAGATGGCAACATTCGTATAACGATTAGTCCGAGGGTCGGCGGAGGCGGTGCCCCACCTGCTTTAACAGATACTACCATTGTTAATAATGTTGGCCATCCGCTGGATTATTACCTGATGCCTGACGGGCATCTTAAGGTATTGGACCGTGATAACATGCCGTCGGGCAATCCGCACAGTTTCAAGATCCGTGTTATTAACCTGCCAGGCACAGCAGATCAGTTTAACCTGGGCCTGGGGCTATACGGTCCGGTGTCGCTAACTTATGCAGACGGCAATACCGTAAGTTCTCAGTTGAATAACATCCCCGCAGGAAGCACTTCATCTTATGTAGAGGTACCTTATGGTTCCATCCAGTTTAAGCTTTTTATGGCTAAAGGAGGCACTATCGATGTTAACAGGCAGCTGGCCGAATTTCCCGTTGCACCTTACTTTGACCCTTGTGATCCGGGATTTCATCCACAACAGGGGCTTACCCCACGCTTACGTACCTTTAAACCGGGTGGCGTTTATAGTATTGTAGTAACAATGAATGCTCAAACCCTGTTTAATGACTGTACCCGTTACAATGCCACTACCTATATTAATTCCTACAGGATAATTACCGAGCTTGATCCAGGGGTAAATAACACTTTCGCCCGTATGCAAGCTGTTAATGCCTTGCCGGGTAAACAGGTAACCATTAATATTGATGGCGAACCTTTAGGAGGCCAGCTGCCATACATAGGCTTGAGTGATGCCGGTAAGGCGCAGCAGCCAGAGTATAAAGTATATGTGAAGGGAAGTCATCATGTAACTGCAAAAGATCAAAATGGCCAGTTACTCACCGAAGCTGATATTACCCTTTATCCATACGATAATTATACTGTATGGGCCTACAATAAGGCCGATGGCAAACCCGGGTTGCTTTTTGAAGCCAACGATATGACGGGCAGTACTTATACTTCAACTTATCATCCTAATGGAACTGGTGCTGGTGAATTACCAGACGACGGCACAAATGGTAAGCCAAGACGTTTCAAATATAACTATGCCTTGCAAACCCGGTTCCTGAACCTGTGTCCAAACCTGCCTTATATTACATTCACTAATGATCACCAATTATTTTTGCCTGCAATCGGCCCCGTATTTTATAAGGATACCATAAGAACTTTCAACGCCTATGTTAACCTGGCCCCAGGTTTTATGCCGGCAAACAATCCTTCAATTATTTATTCTTTACCCTTTGCCTCACCGGGCGATAGCGGTTTTCTCTTAGTGAATGGCAATGGCAATCCTGAAAGACAATATGTACCTAACCTGATCCGCGTTTACAGATCCTCGCCCGGAAATTTACAAGAAGTTCCTGGCACATTAATATCCGAAATTACCCCTGTGAACCTGCAGCAAAGCTTTATTGCCAACGGAGCTTTATATACTTATCCTCAATTTAAGCTTCCGGAAACGGGGGTTTACACGGTAGCATTGGTGGGAAATATGGGCGCAACATCAACCAGAGAAAAAGCGCGCCTTATTGTGATAAAACATAACAAATAAGCAGATGAAACAACATAGATTGATCTTATTTTTATTGTTGTATGCCGCCAGTATGGCCGGATGCAAAAAGTATGATATAATACCCTTAGTTGATAATCCTTCCTATATCAGGGTATTTAATAACTTGTCTACTACGGTAGATGCGCTGCACAGTACACAGGTGCCGCCTTTTTTAACTTTCTTGGTCGACCCTAAAACAGATGGTGCCGGTATGCCGACCGATGCCGGGGTAGTTGGCGATTTTTTAACCACCCGGCAATTGTTCAGCCTTTCGTATCCTATTAACGAAGGTAACAGTTCAGTAGGAAACGGTACAATTGGGGGGACATTCGGCGATCCGGATCCGCCGGTTTTATATCCGTTAAATCACGAATATCCAGGTAATGCACATGTGTTAACAGCGCCTGTAATCAATGGTTTTGATCTTTCTGCCTGGGCGCAGATACCATCTGGTACGCATCGTATTATGTTTGTAGTAAGGCCACAAAACAGTACGGCATTTAAGGATCTTCCGGTAACACAGCGAAGTAATATTTTAATAGATACCACGGTAACTTTTGAAAAAGGTGAGGTTTATACGCTCGAAGTCGTATCACGTGATCTTGATAAGAGTAAATATGGTTTATATATTCGTAAAGAGCAATTTATACACCAGGCATTTGAAGCAGATAAATTATACACTGGTTTTGTAAACCTTTCGGGCAAAACGCCGGTAAACAGTAAATACGGTTCGGCTTTTTTCTTTCCGGATAAAATTAAGATCAATTGTACATATAATATCTACAACGATCCTGCATCGTCGGCAGGTGGGAACTACTTTTTTTACCCTTTGCAGGGATATGATAATGTTTATTACACCACGCTAAACACTAAAATGGATACCGAGGTGCCTTACCTGGCGCTGCCCCTTTTGTCCGAAAACTTCTTTTTTTATCAGGGTGTGCTTCGCAAATACGCCACCGTTATTCGTGTGCCTGACCCAGGCACTTTGCCTTATGTACAGTTTAGGTTGCTTGATGCCGATAAGCCAATCATCGATCCGGGGGATGGGGTTGATCCTTCTACAGGCTTTACACTCAGTTGTGGCGCCGATCCGGCAACCTTTAATACTTACAATCCAAATACAACTGTTGCTACGTCTTATACACCTAACCTTAACCTGGTAGTTAACACAGGGCATAATTTTCATGTCTACAGCACGCTTAATATTATGGAAATAGTTTACGACCGTGTTTACCTGATGCAGATACAACGCGGATTTGACAACGTACCTCAAAACTAAAGACACTCATGAAAAGAAATAAAGGTATCACAATATGCGCCCTTGTATTGGTGAGCATCCAGTTTGGCTGCCTGAAAAAGCCGGATATTACCCCGGAAACACCTACTGATAACCGGCCTATAACCACCATATTAAAGAATAATTATGCATTTAGCATGTTGTACACCGCGTTGCAACGCACCGGGCTTGATAAAACGCTGGAGGGCAATGGGCCTTTTACACTGCTGGCACCCGATAATGACGCCTTTGGCCGTGCAGGTATAAGCCCCGATAGCCTGGCTAAAGTGAATGCCGATGTTTTGAAAAAATTGATAAGCTACCATATAATTAAAGCAAGTATTCCGTATAGTGCTATACCCCAGTCGATTGATTTCCAATTTCAAACGCTGGCAGGGCCTGTAGTCTATTTTTCTGTTCCTATTCCGGGTGACCAGCAATTTCAGAACCTCAATGCCAAGATAGCTCACATCAATGGTGTATTGGCAAAAAAGGTAGACATAAAGGCTGCTAACGGTTATATTATTGTTTTAAATAAATCTTTGTACTATCCGGCCCCTACCGTGAAAAGCATATTGGAAAGCAATCCGGATTACAGTTTTTTTGTAAAGGCGCTTAAAAAATTTGGCTTGTTTGATCAGCTGGATAAGACTGGCCCTTTTGTGGTAATGGCGCCTAAAAACAATGCCTTTTTACAAAGCGGCATTGATGAAACGGCTATTGATGCTTTAGATACTATTAATTACAAAAAAATTCTTTTTAACGCTTACCTGCTGCCGTCATATAGGTTTTTTACAACCGATTTGAATGACGCGCCATTGGGCAGGCAGTCGCCGCCAGGAATTATTACGCCTGATTATATACAGGTAATGCAGCAAGGAGACGATTATACACCGGCCAATTTCGGCTTGTACAGCCTCAATTATAAGTTCATACAAGTGTATGCATTGCCACCATATTATGGTAATGCCTTTATTTATGGGCAGCCTGTTGCAATCAGTGACCCGGACCACCAGGCATTAAATGGCGTATTAAATGGAATAGATGGAGTTGTGATGCTTCCTGATAGCGCCAAAATTCATTAACCAATATTAATTATGATGATGAAAAAGAAATTACTCAATACTAATCTCCTTATACTGCTGTTATTAACAGCTTTAGGCGGTGCGCTAAGCAGTTGTTTGAAAAAATCCGACGCGGAGATCAAACCTTCGGAAAGCCTCTCTTTTGAAGGGAAGAACCTAATTAAGGTATTACAAGCCGAAAGTTCGCTACAGTTATTTAACCGTGCTTTTGATAGGTTAAAGCTGGCCGAAATGGTAACGAACGATAAAGGCTTCACCATTTTCGCCCTAAGTGATTCGGCCATGATCGCTGCTGGGTTAGATGCCCAGGCTGTAGATGCCATGCCGATAGATACTTTGCGAAAAAGAATCACTAGCCAGATAACCTTTGGTGCGTATGACGATAAGGCCTTAACAAACAGTACAACCGCTATTCAGATTTCCACCTTAAATGGCGGTGTACAAGCTACGCCCAGCGGCGGGACCATTTTTGTTTACGCGCCGGTATATATTAAAGAGCAGGACGGATTATACTTTAACGGGGTTAGGGTAAGTCAAAACGGGACCGCAATAAGAGCTTCCAACGGTTACCTTTATAAGGTGGGCGCTCTTGCTTCAAGTATTTCCACAAAAACGTTATATGATGTATTACTGGAAAATCCAGACCTGAGCATGTATAAAGATGCCATAACGATAGCCGATAGTGTAAGGTTTACTGCCCTGGGTTATGATGATGGAACCGGAATGATAAACTTGCTTAGTACAATGCCGGATCAGTACCACAAAGGGATGTTGCCCACCATATTGGCTCCTACTAATAAGGCTTTTCATGATGCCGGGTTTAGTAATCTGGACGAGCTGCGCAGCCTTGCCACTAAGTATTACGTGGGCTTCGACCTTAATACCTACTTCTCTTTTTATTATTCGGCGCTTGACAGTGTATTGCAGCATCATGTTCTTTACCATGCGAAAATTGCAGGATCGTTAATACCCACTGTGAGAATATTTTACAACGATCTCGCATCCCCGGCTATCAATAATAATGTCAGTAATAACTATAGCGGTTTTATTGCCGATCCGGTCAGTTTGAAATTTAAAATTCCACTTACTTTTTCATCTGTAGCCGGCAATGTAAGTGTGAATTGGACTAATAATCCATCAGCCGCACCGGTACCTGTGCCAAAAGACGCATCGTCCCGGCAACCGGTAAACAATTTTGTAGTTGCTAACGGTGCACTGTATAAGATAGACAAACTTTTTTATCCGGCTGTAAAATAAAATCTAGATAAATGAAAATGAACATACATTTCAATTCGCTGTCAAAACGCATAAAAGTTGCTGCCTTTATAGGTGTGGTTATTCTCGCCGTTACAGGTTGCAAAAAGGACAGCCCTTCTGATACGGGTACTGGCAGTAGTTTTGATGGGAGTACCATTAAATTTGTGCTGAATGATAATTTCAATTTCGGCATAACGTATGGAGCATTCACTTATGCCGCGTTAACCGATACCCTGGCCAAGCCGGGTCCCTATACGGTTTTAGCACCAGATGATAATGCTTTTAAACTGGTGAATATAACAGAACCGGTTGCGGCTTATACTTTTCAATTTTATACTAAAAGGCGACTGGTTGACATGATGCGTTATAACATTTTACCCGGTAAGATATCATTCAGGAGCACACCATTAGTTCAAAATAGGCGCCTATTAACCCTTATGGGGGGCAATGTATACCTGAGCAAATATTTAAATGGCACAGATACCATAACTACCATTAATGGTTTAAAGTTAATAAGTACTGATAATGCGGCATCCAATGGTTATATACAAGTATTACCGCAATTATTAAATGTGGAAACCTATAACAAAGTAATGGATTATATGCGCAACGATACCACATTGACCCTCTTTACCGAAGCGTTACACCGGGCCAGTCTGGATGCGTCGCTACTATCAGGTAATGATGTTTATACAATTCTGGCGCCTTCTAATACAGCTATGCAGCAATCTGCTAAACTGGGTCTGGATCTGGGTGTAAGTACATTAGACAGCATTCTTCAGGCTGATCCTATAAAACTGGCTGGTCTGTTAAAATACCACCTTATTAAGGGCCGGTATTTTGAAGGTGACCTGTACCGATATGCAACTATGCACCCGCAGGGTATAGAAACGCTTATTGGTACAAGCCTAGGTATAGGCGGGGACCCGGCGGGCTTTCATGCCATTAAATTTACCGGCACCGGGAATAATGGAACACCTGCAGCTATTGCAACGCCAAAGCAATATGACCCCACAACTAATAACGCAAATATACCTTGCGGTAATGCGGTGATCCACATTATAGATAGGATACTTATCCAATAGAAGACACTGAAATGAAAACAAACCAACATTATTTTACAACAATGAAACCTGGTGAGAGATGGTTTGCAGGCATTGTTGTGTTTATGCTATCTGCTTTGTTATCTGTAGGTTGTAAAAAAACCGATGATACAGGTTTTAATAAGGCTACCCCAACGCTTTTTCAATACATTAGCAATAATAAGGACCTCGGTCTGTACCGGGCAGCGCTGAAAAGGGCTCGTATGGATAACGCAGAAGCTTTTAGTACTGGGGGTCCGCTAACCGTGTTTGCTCCGGTAGATTCGGCATTTACCAGGGCTGGTTTAACTTTGGATAGTATTGGTAAATATGATCCGCAGGCTTTATCGCAGGTAATGAAATACACGCTGGTTTATGGTAAAATAAGCAGCCAAGGCCTTGTAGGCTTTTACCAGCAGGATGCCTTAAGCAAAAATGCAACCTATAAGCCTCGCCTTAATAAAAACTATTATGGTATTTATTTTGATGGTATACCCTTAGTTACCAATGGCAGTACTGATTTAAACGATGGCGTTTTGCACGAATTAACCCGTGTAGCCTTGCCGCCAACCAACAACTTATTTGCTACTATTAATAAAATACCCAGCCTTGCAATATTTACTGCGGTGCTTAAAAAGATAGGGCAGGCAGATGTGATATCCGTACCACCGCCAAAAAATCCATATAATCCCAATGAGGGCGATGGTGGACTTTATTACACCGTGTTTGCGCCAACAAACGATGCCTTTAAAAATATTGGGTACCCGGATGTCGCCGCTATTGAAAATTCCGATGTATCAACATTGCAGCGGCTGATTACCGAGACCCATATTATGAGGAGTAAATATCTTACATCGGGATTTAAAGGCGGATACTCTTTTTTCTACGATTACTATTATGTGGCGGCCGATGGTTTTACCATCATCACTAAGGGTAACGTATTGCCAACGCATATTATAGGACCTGATATCATCGCTACTAATGGTGTAATGCAAATAGTAGACCAGGTTATTGTGCAGCGATAGTAATTAGTTTCCTCAATTTAAATAATCTTAAAATTAATGAAAAAGATACATTTCATATTAACCTGCTTTTGTCTGGTGTTTTGCTTCGCAGGTCAAAAGACGTTGGCTCAGGAAACCAGCGGTGGCCTTCGCGGGCAGATATCGGATGTGACCAAACAACCTGTACCCGGTGTTACGGTCACTGTAATACATACAGCATCGGGTACAACATACCGTACGGCTACTGGTAATGATGGTCGCTACAACCTACCCGGATTAAGGGTAGGAGGGCCATATACTATTGAAGTGAAGTTTGTAGGTATGAACACGGAGACCAGAAGCATACAACAAATAAGTCTTGGTGAAACCCTTACACTCAATTTTGTGTTAACTGATAACGCTAAAGCCTTGAATGAGGTGGTGGTTAAAGGGCAAAAGGTAGGGGCTAAAGCCAATAATTACGGAACTGGGCAAAACATATCCCGGGACCAGATCAAGAATCAGCCTACGATCAACCGCAGTATTACCGATATTACCAAACTGGTTCCTCAGGGTTCAAAAGACAATTCTTTTGCAGGCACCAACTTTCGTTATAACAATGTGACCATTGATGGTGCGATTAATAATGACGCGATAGGTTTTAGCCCGTCTGCAGGGGGGCAGACAGGAGCTTCCGGAATGCCAGGTTCTTCTACGCGGACCAATCCTGTATCCTTGGACGCCATTGAGGATATCCAGATATATATAGCGCCTTACGATATCAAGATAGGCAATTTTACTGGGGGCAGCATCAACGCAGTTACTCGCTCAGGTACCAACCAGGTGCATGGTTCTGTATATGGTTTTGGCCGCAACGCTACTTTGATAGGGCCCGACCGCACAGGTACCGAATTGGATAAAAAGCTACCCTCCGCATTTTATGATTATCAGACTGGATTCAGATTAGGTTTTCCCATTGTCAAAAATAAGTTATTCTGGTTTACCAATGAAGAACTCACTCGTCGCCGTGACCCGGTACTGGAGGTTGCGGGGAGCCCGGCAACCATCGGTATATTGAGTACAGCTGACGCGCAGAAGATCATCGATTATTCTATCAAAAATTATGGTTTTGACCCAGGAGCGGCAGGGCAATACAATTCCTCATCCAACTCTTTGAAATTCTTTAATCGTTTGGACTGGAACATTGACGAGAAAAACCAGCTCTCCATCCGCAATAACTATATTCGTTCTGATGCAGTGAATATGGAGCGTGACCAGTTTGATTTTCGGTTTGGGAGTATTGCTTATAAACAAAACAACAATCAAAATTCAACCGTGGCTGAGTTGAAGAGCCGCTTTACCAATAATTTCTCCAACAGTGCAGTGATAGGGTATACCAATATCCATGATTACCGGACGCCTCTGAGTGATCCATCCTTTCCGCAGGTGCAGATTGTTGGCCGTACCCCGGGTACGACCATCTTTTTTGGTACGGACAGGGAGGCTTCCATCTTTAATATGAAGCAAAGCACTATTGAACTGACCGATAACCTGGTATGGAACCTCGGTAAACATACGCTGACCGTGGGTACGCACAATGAATTGTATAAGATCAATTATGGTTTTGTGAATGCCTGGAACGGTAGAGTAACTTACCAAAGCATAGACGACTTTTTAAATAATAATCCGGAGCGGGTACAGGGCAGCTACAATTATACCAATAACAGCCGCGATTATATTTTAGCCCATCCTGGCGCTGTTTTTAATATCAATTTTTACAGTGCCTATGTTCAGGATGAGATACAAATCAGTGATAAATTCAGGATCACGCCGGGTCTACGGTTTGACTACCAGGATGTACCTGGCAAACAGCTTTTAAGTGATAAAACAACAAACGCATTTACTGATCCTTATTTCGGAACGAGCTACACTTATACGCCTTTAAGCCAGATCACGGGTAAATATCTTGGGCGGATGCAGGCCTCGCCAAGGATAGGTTTCCGTTTTGATGCTCATGGTGATCAAAGTTTAGTGTTGCGTGGGGGGCTAGGTATGTTTACGTCCCGCATCCCTTTTGCATGGTTAGGTTATGCGTTTTATAACAATGGTAATACTTACGGTTCATACGATCAGAAAACCGACGGGAATCCGCCATATGTGTTTAATGGGAACCCGCTTAAACATCAGCCGGGCACGGGCATTGGTGGCTTTGCCGGGCAAAATGGCCAGATCACCAATGATGTTAACGCTGGAAAAACGCAAGTTGATGTGGTAGACAACGATTTTAGCATGCCTAAAGTGTTGCGTGGAAGCCTGGCATTGGATTATAAAGACCAGGCAGGCTTTAAATACAGCATTGAGGGAATTTATACCAAAACTGTAAAAGATGTCGTTTTCAGGCAGGTGAACCTGACCGATAACCCAACGTATTTTGCTTATGATACCGCAGCTACACAGAGAAAGCAGCCTATTTTTCCTGGACAGAATTCCAGAAATCCTCAATTTGCGAATGCTTATGAAATGTCAAATACATCGCAGGGCTATCGTTACAGTATTACGGGCCAGGTAGCCAGAAATTTTGATAATGGCTTTGCGTTCTCAGCAGCTTATACTTATAGTAAATCAAAGGATGTATCTAACGGAATCAGGAACTCATTCGAGTCCAACTGGCAGCTGAACCAGGCTTTAAATCCTAATGATCCGCAATTGGCTAATTCCAATTTTGATATCCGCAACCGCATTGTGGTAAGTGTTAACTATCGTAAAGCCTGGAATAAGATGTGGGTAAGCAATTTTTCTTTATTTGTTACCGCGCAGTCCGGAAGTCCCTTTACCTATGGATTTGTGAACTACACTCCGCAAAATACACCGCAGCAAATTGGGCTTGCCTATATTCCGGCAAAAGGAGAAACTATTAACTTTTTCGCTGCTACACCCAGTCAAACGGCGCAGCAGCAGGCGGATGCTTTTGATCATTTTATTGATAATAATGCTTATCTGAGTTCCAGAAGGGGTGGATTTACTGAACGAAATACAGCGAGGACACCATGGAATAATAATGCTGATTTTCATTTTGCCCAGGATATAAACTTTGGTTCTGAAAAGAGTTCTTTGGGCGCCCGTACTTTAACATTCAGTATTGATGTTATGAATTTAACAAATCTGATCAATAAGAACTGGGGAAAGGTATATTTCTCTCCTAATACCTATAATTCTACGTCGAGTGTGGGGTTAATTCCCTATATCCCGGCGAAGTCTTCTCAAGGCTATCCTCTTTATCAGTTTGTTGATCCTGGGATACCTTATTCTATCGATCCACTGGCTTCGCGGTGGCAGATGCAGATTGGGGCCAGGTATACCTTTTAGAGGGTTATAAACGTTCATTTCTGAAAAAAGCCAGCAGTAAATTACAATTGCTGGCTTTTTTATAGATAATGGTTTACATGTTTTTTAGAACTGAGTATAAAAACGCCAAATAGGTCTAATTACGCCAATTACGTATAAAAACGCCAGAAGCGCCAAAAACGCGACCCTTTATTTTATTCTTGTATAGATTCGGTTCAGCAATTGAGCCGATGGGCTCGGTTGAAATCTAAAACCGGAAAATCATGGAATCACATCAATCAACATCATTTGCGGGAGTTCTGCGCAAGAGTGGGCCTTAGGTTTGGCTTATAAGTAATTCGGTTCTTGTACTACTCTTATTCGACTATGGTTCCGATCGGTTAGCGAAAAATGTAAATAAGAGCGGGGGCGGAGTGAAACAACAGCAACATGTCTTGTATGTGGTTTGTTCGCTGCAAGAATGATCTGGTTAACAAGCAAAAATTAAACTTTTTAAAACAGAATTATCGTGGCTAAATTATCTAAAGGAATTTTTGGACCGGTTTCAGGTAGAATCGGTTCCGTAGTTGGGGCAAGCTGGAAAAGTATTGCTTATCTCAGGTCTATGCCCAGGAGGAAAAAGCAAAAGACCGCAAGGACCCCTGCGCAAATTGCCAATCAAATGAAATTTAAATTCGTGACTGAATGGCTGGTGCCTTTTTACCCCTATGTTTCTAATGGCTTCAGGCACCTGGCTCAAGAGAGAACGGAGATCAATGCGGCGTTTTCTTTGAACTATCAACAGGCAGTAAAGGGAGCTTACCCGGATCTGAGTATCAGTTATCCTGATGTGGTGCTCAGCAAGGGTAATTTACCCGGTTTAATGGGGGCAGAAGTTTCAAGGCCTGAGCCTAATGTCGTTTTATTGACCTGGGAAAAAAACAGCCAGCTTCGCCAGGTGTCTTTTGATGATCAGCTGATGTTGGTTTTGTATAGTCCGGATCTTAAAATTGCTGATGGTTTTATAGGAGGTGTTAAAAGGGCGGAGCACAAATGCAGCTTTAAACTGAATCCAAAGTTGGCGAATAAAGCGCTTGAGGTGTATGTGAGCACTTATACTTTGAATGGGAAAATGGTTTCAGATAGTATTTATTTAGGGAGGATAGAACCATGAATACAGAAATGAATACTTTACGGACATTAATTTTACAGCACCTGGATCCGACTTATTTCAATTTAGATGAGCAGCAAGTGCTGTATTGGATAGCAGAGCTGCCTATAATTAGAGAGCAGATCTTTAGGTCTATGCAAGAGGAGATGTTGGGTGTTACTTCAAATAGTTTGGTGGAGCGGCATTTGAAACAAATTCAGTATGATTGCGGCTATTTAACGGAAGCTTTGTTTAAATACCAGAAGGTACCGGTTGCTTGTATAGGATTGTATGCTGCTGCCGGGGATTGCCTGGAGCAATTGCTGGAGCATATTGAGGTGCGGTATGCGGGTTTCTTTAACTGGGCAAAAGAGACAGCCGCCTCGTTGCCTAAAGTAGAAAGTAATCCCAGGATCAGGGTCTTGTTTTCAGTGGATGCATTGGCTTATTTCTTTAAGTTGTTGAATAAGGCTGGTGGCTTGGATGCTGGGCCTGTTACGCAATTGATTTTGGCGATTTCGAAGAACTTCATTACTCCGGGAATAGGTGATGGGTATATCTCACCGAACAGTTTAACGACGAAGTATAAGCAAGTGGTACAGAGTACGGCCATGCGGGTCAGGGTGTTATTGGTTAGGATGTTGAAATTGCTGGACGAGGAATTTAGTTAGGGGATACATATTTTAGTTGGTGCATTGGCGAGAGAGCAAGATTTAGAGTTAAAGCCAGCTTCGAAGGCTAGGGAAAGAATAGATCAATAATTGATTAAAGCTTAATCTTGGGTTAATATGCTCATACATCTTTACCTATAATTTTGTGTCATTGCTTTTAAGATGAAAATGGCCCCATATGAAATTTTGAATAAACTTTTTGAAAGCTGGAAAGAGGGGGATGAAAAGTCATTTGAAAAAATTTTTAATCAATTGTTTCCTACACTGTTAAAATTTGCGTACCGGGCACTTAAAGATGATGCCTTGGCCGAAGAACTTGTAATGGATGTTTTTTTTAAGATATGGAATAAAAAAAATGTACTTACCATTCAGGGTAATATTGAACAGTATCTATATAAGTGTGTAAAATATGCCATCATTGACCATTACCGTAAAAGAGTACCGAAGTTTCAGGTATTCAATAATACAGATAGTTTTCAGCCTGCTTGTGATGAAAGAATCATCAATATAGAAATAGAGCAGCATTATCAATATGCCATCAGCCAGTTAAGTCCCAAACGCAAGGAAGTTTACCAGTTGAGCAGAATCGAGGGAATGAGTTATAAAGAAATTGCCTCTCATACAGGTTTATCGGTAAACACAGTTGAAAATCATATATCAGCAGCGTTGCAATTTTTAAGGGCTTATCTCACCAAAGTTGACATCATACTAAGTACGCTAATTTCACTGTACATCTTTTTTTTATAACTTTTCAATTTTCCATTAGTGGTAGCCCTGCTGTTTTACGTGTAAAGGTTCAAAGCACTAAGGTTGTATGTCTGATATCAATAAAGAATTATTGCACCGTTACCTGGAAGGAACTTGTACGCCTTGGGAAATATCGCAAGTTGAGGAGTTTTTAAGGTCAGGAAAATCAAACGAACTTTTTGGGGAGCTTTTGGATGAGTACTGGTCATCCCGGGATAGCAAAGAATATTTTCCAGTGGTAAATAATTACTATATCAAATTTAAGGAGCGATATAGCATACACCCGCCTGTTAAAAAACATATTGCATGGTCACCAAATTATTTATTAAAATATGCCGCTGTTCTGCTTTTAGGTATAGGTGCTGTCTTTTACTTTTTGAAAACTTATTCAGTAAAAACGGATATACCTGTAGTTTATATTAAGAAATACAATCCGCGTGGGCAACGTTCTATAGTTACGCTTCCAGATGGTTCAATTGTTTATCTAGGGCCCGATAGCAGGCTGGAGTTTCCTCAGAACTTCATTGGTCATAAACGTGAGGTTAGTTTGCAAGGTGAAGGTTTCTTCGAGGTAAAACACCAAATACAAAAGCCATTTATAGTTCACAGTAATGAGGTTGCGACCACAGTACTTGGTACTTCTTTCAAAATAGAAACCTTTAAACTCCATACCATAAGTGTAAGTGTGGCCACGGGTAAGGTAAGTGTGGGTAAAGTTATAAAAGGCAAACCATACAAGCCACTGGCAGTTCTTACAGCCGGAAGAGGAATTGTTTATAATGATAAAACAGAACTGGTTATTACTAACCAGCTAATGGTGAATGACCTTGCAGCATGGAAGGAAGGCGGGATGATTTTCAGGGATATGACACTAGGCGAAATATGTCTGCGACTTGAAAGATGGTATAATATGACTATAATAATCGAAAATGGATTTGAAGATTACCGGATGTCTGCCTCCTTTGGTAAAGCCAGTATTAACGAAATATTAGCAGTAATTACCCGCACTGCGGGCCTGCATTACACCATAAATAACCAAATAATTCACCTCAAAAAACAAAAAATGGAAAAAAAATAAAGCAAAAAAAACCGCCCTGTATCAGCAAGGCGGCAATTTACGGATAAGTAACGTTTACCAGACGTCACTTATCCTTAGTCCCCTACAAAGGGGACATCTAAAAATTAATTATTTGTCCAATTAACTTTTAACTATTTCAAAGTTATGCAAAAAGTACTGCATGCCAAATCATGTATTTATAAGATTATGAAAATTTCTGTAGTTGTAGCAGTCATTCAGATCGTAAGCGCTTCAATGCTTATCGCATCGCCTGCGAAAGGCCAGAGTATTGAAACCACCAAAATCAACCTCGAACTCCATGGGGTTACACTTAAAGAAAGCCTGCTTTTACTGGAGCAGCAAAGTGGCCTCAAGGTTTCTTTTCCCCAGATGGCTGTCGCCAAAGAAGGCAAGCGGATTGACCTTTCGGCCCGGCAATATACCATTGCCGGGATACTGGGGTTTATATTAAAAAATACAAATCTGCGGTTTGCCCAGTCGGATAAATATATCATCATAAGTGAGAAACCTCCAAAGGTGGTTCCCGGCAAAATAACCGGAAAGATAACCGATGATAAAACCGGGGAAACCTTGATTGGTGTTATTGTTTCTGTAAAAGGTCAAATGATTAGTGCGCAAACCGATAACCAGGGCAAATTTGAAATTACCCTGCCTAAGGGTAATTATGAATTATCAGCCCGTTATATAGGTTATGTGACTGAAACTTTCTCTGTAAGTGTCAAGGAAGAGCGGAGTACAGAGGTAAACATCAGGCTTAAAGCATCAAACAGCGGTCTTAACGAGGTTGTCGTTGTTGGTTATGGTACCCAAAAACGGTCTACTATAACTGGTGCGGTTAACCAGATCGGTGCTGAAGTATTTGAAAACAGACCGGTTACCAATGCCGCCCAGGCACTTCAGGGGGTTATCCCTAATTTAAATATCTCATTTTCGGATGGAAGACCTGACAGGGGCGGCAGTTTCAATGTCCGCGGCTTTACTTCAATCAACGGAGGTGGCCCGCTGATCCTGATCGATGGCGTACCGGGGGATATCAACCTCATTAATCCAGAGGACATTGATAAGGTATCGGTATTAAAAGATGCGGCATCTGCTGCCATTTATGGTGCCAGAGCGTCCTTTGGCGTTATATTAGTGACAACAAAAAATGGAAAAAAAGGAAAGCTGGACGTACGTTACTCCAATAATTTCGGAGTGAGCAGACCACTGGGTATCCCAACCGTAGTTGACGCGCTTACAGATGCAACTATACAAAACGAAGCATATAAAGGTTATTCAGGAGCCGATAATGCCAGCATGCTGCTGGTAATTGATTATCTGAAACAAAGGCTGTCCAATCCTTCTCTGCCTGAACTGGGTACTGATCCAAGCGGGAACTTTATAAGAGGGGCAAATACAGACTGGTACGGATCGTTTTACAAAAAGAACATTTTTTTTAGCAAAAACTACCTGAGCATAGCCGGCGGCTCCGAAAAAATAACCTATTTTTTGAGTGGTGGTTTTAATGATCAGGACGGTATCTTTAAACAGGAAACTGACAATTACAAACGCTATAACCTGCGTGGCAAAATAAATATCGATTTAAAATCATGGTTGTCATTATATAATAACTCCGAATTTGACGAAGGTCATTATGATTCTCCAAATACTTATGTAAATAAATCAGGAAATAACGTTTACCGTTACCTTTCTTTATTTGCCAACCCCTATGAGGCAATAAAAACAGCGAATGACAACTGGACGCAAGCCGGCGCCTTAACTTTTGGCGAACTACAGGATGGCGGGCGGTCAAACACCGTAAATCGTGTTATCCGCAACACCACAGGCCTGCAGCTTAAATTATTTAAAGATAAATTGCACATAAATGGCGATTATACGGTATCCTACAACCAAATAAACGGCGATGTTCAAAGCCTTGGGGTAAGCTATGAAAACAAACCAAATGCGCTTACGACATACCCCAATCCTGATTATTACCAATCATCTTATGAGCAGGTGTTTCATTCTGTGGCCAATCTGTATGCAGAATATAAACAATCTTTTGGCAAGCATGAACTCACATTGCTGGGTGGTGCCAGCCGCGAATTAAACCAGGACCACCTGTTTAATGCATACCGCGAAAACAACATCACCAGTTCACTGGGTTCATTAAACCTTACAACCGGTGCAGCTAAAGTGGGCGATTTGAAAGAAACCTGGGCGCTTGAAAGTTTGTTTTACCGGGCTAATTACAGCTTTAACGAGAAATACCTGCTGGAGCTTAACGGACGCTACGATGGTAGTTCTCGTTTTCCGACTAATGACCGTTTTGGTTTTTTTCCTTCAGTTTCGGGTGGATGGGTATTATCAAAAGAGCAGTTTTTTGAGCCCTTAGCTAACATTTTTGACAATTTTAAAGTGCGTGCATCGTATGGCTCATTAGGTAACCAGCAGGTAAGTGCTTATCCTTATATTACCACCATGAATGTTGCCCAGGGCAAGGTGATACTTGATGGCAGCCAACCGCTAATCACATCAGCTCCTGGCCTCGTTTCTCCAAGTTTAACCTGGGAAACAGCCAAAACGGTTGATTATGGTGCCGATATGGTTTTATTACATAACCGTCTGGAGCTTGGTTTTGACTGGTATAACCGTAAAACCCAAAATATGCTCACCAAGAGCAAATCTTTACCAGCAGTTATAGGTACTTCAGAGCCACAAACCAATGCCGCGGACCTCAGTACAAAAGGATGGGAGTTATCCGCGAAATGGCAAGATCAGTTCCTGTTGGGTGGCAAAACCTTCAGGTACAATATTTTTGCTGTACTGTCTGATAACCAGTCGAAGATTACCAAATATGATAACCCTAACGGTTTGTTGGGTGATTATTATGCCGGGCAACATGTTGGCGAGATATGGGGTTATCAAACAGAAGGCTTTTTTAAAACAGATGATGAATGGAAAACATCAGCTGATCAGTCAAAAATTTCTACGATTGAATACCAGATCAACGGTCACTCCCTTGCTGGTGATATCAAGTTTGCAGATCTGAACGGAGATAACAAAATTGATAATGGTACTAATACATTGGCTAATCATGGCGATTTAAAAGTAATTGGTAATACTACACCGCGTTATAGCTATGGTTTCAACTTAGGTTTTAACTGGATGGGTTTTGACGTGAGCGGTTTTTTTCAGGGGATAGGAAAGCGTGATTTTTGGCCCGGCCAGGAATCGGGCGTTTTCTGGGGGTTATATAACCGATGGAACCAGCCGGTTTATACAACCATAGTAAATAATTACTGGACACCAGAACACACTGATGCTTATTTTCCAAGACTAAGGGCTTATGAAGCATTGTCAAGCAATAATTCATTGGGCAATGCCCAGACACGTTACCTTCAAAACGCTTCATATCTGAGGCTTAAAAATATTACCGTTGGATACCAGCTTCCTGCTTCATTGCTGCACCGCTTGAACATCAGTAGCATCAGGTTATTTGTTTCAGGTCAAAACCTTGTTACCTGGACAAAGCTCAATAAAGCATTTGACCCTGAAGGCATAGGGCAGGACCCGGGTACTTCAACCGCCAACGGAAATGGTTTTGTTTACCCTATTCAAAAAACGTTTGTAGCAGGTGTTGAAGTGAAATTTTAAAAGATAATTAATCATGAAAAGATATTTATATATACTGACCATAGCCCTGGCGTTTTTTACTTCTTGTAAAAAAGATTTTTTGAACCGCCTGCCGGAGAGCAGCATATCGCCCCAAAAGTTTTTTAATACGGAGAATGACCTGATCATCTATAGCAATAGTTTTTATAATGATCTGCCAGGTTCTTCAGTTTATTCTGATGATGTTAACAGTGATAATATTGAGCCATCAGCTATAAGTACGCTCATGTCGGGTAAAACGACGGTGCCGGGTGATGCATCATCAGCAGGCTGGACCTGGGGCAGCCTGCGTAACATCAATTACTTTTTAGAACACTACAATCACGCCCAGATCAGTGATCCGCTGAAAAAAAAATATGCCGGCCTGGCTAAATTTTTTCGTGCCTGGTTTTATTTTAACAAAATGAAACGCTTTGGCGATGTGCCCTGGTATTCAACGTCGCTTGATGTAAACAGCACGGAATTATACAAGGCCAGAGATTCGCGTACATTGGTTACTGACTCTGTAATTGCAGATCTTAATTACGCTATTCAGACGTTGGATACTAAAACAAGCGTATCAAGAGTAACCAAATGGACTGCGTTGGCTTTAAAATCAAGGGTATGTTTGTTTGAGGGAACTTACCGTAAATACCATACAGAAATTAACCTGCAACCATCTGCTGCCGGTCTGCTAATGCAAGCTTCCCAGGCTGCCGATCAGCTGATGACCGGCGGAGTTTATAAGCTGTACAATACCGGCCATCCGAATACAGATTATCAGAATTTGTTTATTGCCGATAATGCTATTGCCGATGAAATTATACTGGCCGAAGTATATGATGCCACACTTAATAAACTGCATGCGGCAAACGGTATTTATATCACAGCAACTCTGGGCAATCCAGGGTTAACCAAACCATTGATCAACAGCTACCTGATGAAGGATGGCACGCCATTTACACTTCAGCCTGGATATGATACCGAAATGTTTAGTGATGAAGTTAAAAACCGCGACCCAAGACTGGCCCAAACCATACGGACACCAGGATACGCACGCACCGGCACTACGGCTATTTTAATTCCTGATTTTACAAATGCCTTAACCGGTTACCAATGTATAAAGTATGTAACAGGGACCAACCAGGATGGCTTTACCACCAATACCAATGATCTGCCTGTATTTCGTTATGCCGAAGTTTTGCTCAACTATGCCGAAGCAAAAGCCGAAGCCGGGGAATTTACCCAGCAGGATGCGGACAGGAGTATCAACTTATTACGTGCCCGCGTTGGTGTTGCACCACTTCAAGTGGCCAATATTCAGGCTGATCCTTATCAGCAAAAGTTATATACCTATGTAAACGACCCGAAAATTATAGAGATAAGGCGCGAAAGAAGGGTAGAATTGGCCATGGAAGGATTTAGGTATTATGATGTTTTGCGCTGGAAGGAGGGCCATCTGCTCACTGATATTTTCCAGGGTATGTATTTTAGCCATAAAGGGATTTTTGACCTGGATGGCAACGGTGTTAACGATTTCGCTATTGTAGATGTTAAGCCTGCAAATCCAGATAAAACTATACAATATTATGTTTTGGGCTCAGATCATACTTTATCAGGCGGTAGCAGCGGTAATATTATTGTTCACCCCACCATTATCAAAACATTTCTAGAACCTAAAAACTACCTGTTCCCATTGCCAACGACAGAACTGGTTCTTAATCCTAAGTTAACACAAAACCCAGGTTGGTAAAATAAAACAACATGATGAAAAAGATATTTTGGATAGCAATACCGTTTATTTTAACCCTGGTACAGGCAAATGCACAGATTAAGCCATGGAAATTTGCACATGTCTCTGATACCCATATCGGAAATGAAACTTCGGTTGCAGATCTTCAGCGTACAGTAAAAGATATTAATGCGAACCCCGACCTGCAATTTGTTGTGATATCAGGAGATATAACGGAATTTGGATCGGATGAGGAATTGAATTCTGCCAAAACCATTTTTAATGGTTTAAATAAGCCCTGGTATATTGTGCCTGGAAATCACGATATGAAATGGTCTGAAAGCGGGGGGAATAGTTTTAAGAAAGTTTTTGGGGCTGAAACTTTTGCTTTTAAAAGCAACGGCTTTTTGTTTTTGGGAACCAATTGCGGCCCGAACATGCGTATGAGCCCCGGGCAGGTGCCGCGTGAAAACATCGTATGGCTGGACTCGGTGCTTAAGCAAACACCAAAGCAAACACCTATCATATTTGTGAATCATTACCCACAGGATTCTTCACTAAACAACTGGTATGAGATCATTAACCGGCTTAAAACACACAACATACAGTTGGTTATTTGCGGTCATGGCCACTCCAATCACCATTTAAATTTTGAGGGTATACCTGGTATAATGGGGCGTTCAAATTTAAGGGCTAAAGATACCGTTGGCGGTTATAATATTGTAACGGTGAAGGCGGATTCTGTTTTTTATAATGAAAGGCAGCCGGGGGTATTGACCCAAGCTACCTGGACCCAGGACCGATTGTATCAGCACGACTTCAGGGGCCACAAATATCCGCGCCCTTCCTATGCCGTAAATCAGTATTTCAATAAGGTCAGAGAGGTTTGGAGCTTGCAGGATGCCAATGATATTGGTGCAGGTACAGTAATCGCCGGCAACCTGGTGATCATTACCAATACGGCAGGCTGGATTAACGCTTATAATGTAAAAAGCGGAAAAAAAATATGGGCTACTCAAACAGGCGGAAAAATATACAGCACACCTTGTGCCGCAGGCAATGCCATTGTTGTGGCCTGTGCTGATAATTATTTATACTGCCTCGCTAAAAATACAGGGAAAGTGATATGGAAGGCGGAAGCTCAAAAACCTTTGGTATCATCCCCGGTAATTGCTGATGAACGGGTATTTTGCGGTAGTTCCGATGGTCATTTCAGGTGTTTTGAACTTTCGTCAGGAAAACTAAAGTGGGATTTTAATCAGGTAGCAGGCTTTGTTGAAACCAAGCCATTGCTGTATAATGGACGGATTTATTTTGGCAGTTGGGGCAATCATTTGTATGCCCTTGATCAAAAATCCGGATCGTTGATCTGGAACTGGTTTGATGGATATACAAATCGTATGTTTTCACCAGCGGCGTGCAACCCGGTAGCCGCAGGTAACCGTTTATTTATTGTAGCACCAGACCGGTATATGACCTGCTTTGATGCTGCAACAGGTAAGGTAATTTGGCGCAACGGCGATCCAAAGATCAAAGTAAGGGAATCCATGGGCCTCTCAGCCGATAGTAGCCTGGTTTTTGTTAAAACGATGGACGGTGATGTATTGGGTGTAGATACCAAAGCAGATACCATGAAAATTACATGGAAAGGTGAACGCAATATGGGTTATGATATTTCGCCTTCAATAGTGGAAGAACGGGATGGCCTGGTGTTCAGCTTATCTAATTCAGGCTGTATTTATGCTTTTAAACGTACGGATGGTGCTTTGGCATGGATCCATAAATTATCTAATTGTCTTGTTAATCCTTTAAGCTTTTTAAATGAAAATAGATTGATTGGAACAACCATGGATGGAAAGATCACCTGTCTGGAATATAATAGTTTTTATTAACCCAAATTTACCATAACATTAAAACATGATTATAAAGAGCCATGATGGATGTCAGGGCTCTTTATTATTAAGGGTTAAATGCCTCGTAATTTATTTCTACATTTGTCGAAACCATAACCAAGTTTGGAAAAGAGACAAGCGATTATACTGGCGGCATTAAGGCTTTTCGTAGCCCACGGGGCGCATGCGGTGACCATGGCGCAGATCGCGGATGAAGCAAGTGTGGGGGTGGGCACGGTTTATCGGAATTTTACGAGTAAGGAAGATATTATACAACAGATATGGATCTGGCAAAAGAAAGAAGAAGCTTTTTTTGTGTTTAAGGACTTTAAGCAAAAAGGGACGATCCGCGAACAATTCGATTTCCTTTGGGAAAAGGTTATCCGGTATTTTGTGACCCATCCGCTTGAATTCCAGTTCTCCTATCAATTTGCGTCTTCACCCATTTTGACCAAAGAAATCCATGAGGTGGCCATGGAGGAATTCCTGGTTTTTGACCGACTCTATGAGGAAGGTATAAACATGGATATGTTCAAGCCGCTTAAGGCAAGGCATTTGAGGCTCTTTACCTTTAGTACAATAAATGGCTGGATTTTGTGGGCCATCGATGAAAAAATGGAGTTTACGGATGCTACGATAGCACTTTTCTTGACCATGGCCTGGGACAGTATTAAGAAATAATTTTTTTTCATCAAAACGGACGGAATATTCCGTCTATTATTTATATTTGGATAAGCATCAATTTTAAATATTAAAAAAACTATCAAAAAATGGCTAGAAACGATTTAAAAGGCAAAGTAGTATTGATAGCAGGCGGAGGTAAGAACCTCGGCGGGCTATTGAGCAGGGACTTTGCGGCAAAAGGGGCGAAGTTGGCTATACACTATAACAGTGAGAGCTCTAAAGCCGAGAGTGAGAAAACATTGGCGGAAGTACAGGCTTTGGGTGCCGAAGCATTCCTGTTCCAGGGGGACCTGACCAAGGTAGAAAATGTAACCAGATTTTTTGATGAAGCTATTGCCAGGTTCGGCGGTATCGATATAGCCATCAACACCGTGGGCATGGTATTGAAAAAGCCGTTTATCGAGACTACCGAAGCCGAATATGACACCATGTTCGGTATCAACTCCAAATCGGCTTATTTCTTTTTGCAAGAGGCCGGTAAAAAACTGAATGATAATGGTAAGATCTGTACTATTGTAACCTCATTGCTGGCAGCCTATACAGGTTTGTATTCTACCTATGCCGGAGCCAAGGCACCTGTCGAACATTTTACAAGGGCGGCTTCAAAAGAATTTGGCAGCAGAGGCATCTCGGTTACCGCGGTTGCACCCGGTCCGATGGACACACCGTTCTTTTACGGACAGGAAAGCGCCGATGCTGTTGCTTATCATAAATCGGCTTCCGCATTGGGCGGGCTTACGGATATCAAGGACATCGCACCGTTGGTCGAATTCCTGGTAACAGATGGCTGGTGGATCACGGGACAGACCATTTTTGCCAACGGTGGTTACACGACGCGTTAATCGTTAAAAGCTAAAACATGCAACCATGAACAGCTACCAATCCTTGTTCGACAATCAGAAAGCATTTTTTTACACTGATACCACCAAGACCTACGAGTGGCGGATGGAGCAGCTCGACCGGCTGGAAAAACTGTTAACCGATAACCAGGAGGCCTTCTGCCTGGCCCTGCGTGTGGATTTTGGCAAACCTCCTTTTGAGCAACTGTTTGAGATCACCGTTCCGTTGGGAAATATCAGATACTACAAGGAAAACCTGCAAAAACTGATGGCCCCGGAGCAGGTATCTATTCCCAAGGGGCTGGGAGCAACAGGCAACAAGGGAGTCATTTATAAGGAACCTTATGGTGTCACCCTGGTTATCGGGCCCTTCAACGCACCGGTACTCTTGTTGCTGGACCCTGCAATCGCGGCACTTGCTGCCGGTAACCCGGTTATCCTGAAACCCGCCAATACCACACCGGCCGTAGCGGCATTGTTTGCAGAACTCATTCCCAAATACTTTGAACCCGGAGCGGTAAGCGTGGTCACAGGCGGACGGGAGGAGATCACCGAACTGCTTCGACTCCCGTTCGACTTCATCTTTTTTACCGGCAGTTCCACGGTGGGCAAGATCGTAATGAGAGCCGCCGCCGAAAACCTGACACCCGTTATCCTGGAACTGGGCGGCCAGAATCCGACCGTGGTTGACCAGACGGCAAATATCGATATTGCTGTTGACCGGATCGCATGGGGACACAACGCCATTTCCGGCCAATGGTGCATCGCGCCGGGTTATGTTTATGTACATGAAAGTATTGCCGGGGAGTTTATAGATAAACTGAAGGCAGCGATCCTAAAAATGTATGGCGAAGACCCTAGCCAGAGCCCCGACTTCGCAAGAATGATCAGCGAACATGATACGGAAAGGGTTGCTTCTTATATTATCCCTGAAAAGGTAGTTTTGGGCGGGCGCTTCGATATCAAGCAACGGTATGTAGAGCCGACCATTTTATACCCGAGCACATGGGATGATCCTGCCATGCAGCAGGAGGTTTTTGGCCCGGTACTGCCGATATTGGTGTATACTGATTTAAAAGAAATCGTGGAAACCATCAAACGTAAGCCGAAATCACTGGCTGCCTATTTCTTCAGCAAGGACCAAAGTAGCATCGATTACTTTTTGAATGCTGTTTCCTTTGGAGGAGGTTGCATCAACCAGACGAACCTACATTGCTGGATAGATAGCCTGCCCTTCGGCGGGGTAGGCATGAGCGGTATGGGTAAATATTATGGGAAAGCAGGCTTCGATGCCCTAAGCAACACAAAGGCGATGCTTATAGGTAATCCCGACCTGGAATTGGATGTGTTCCCTCCGTATGCCGGTAAGGATATCGCAAAGAATCTAAACGTGTTTTCATAATGTAAACCTAAGACGATGGTACTGAAAATAATCAATTCGATACTCATCCTGTTTGCCGCATATATGGGCATCAAACAGGGATGGGCAATGCTTTCCGGAAAAGCTGAAATGCTGGATATGTTTGGCAAATGGCATGTAGGTAAACAAGGGGTGATGGCTTTAGGCTTTTTCACGTTGCTAAGCGTAGTGTTGATGCTTGTGCCCAAGACGTTTGTCTGGGGGAATTTGCTGATGGCAGCTGGTATCCTTTTGATCATCTGCTTCCACTTATCGGATAAGGATATGAAGGGAGTATGGATAGAGCTGCCGTTCCTGCTGTTGTCGTTGGTGATTATATACCTGCAGCATCCGCTCTCGAAAACAGCTTCATAATCTTTAAAAAATATATTTCAGTGAAAAATAATATTTTTATTGTACTCATTGCGATCCTGTGTATGGCACAACAGGCCTGTGGTCAGGAGGCAAAAAATAAGAAACAACAAAAACAAGAAACCATGGAAACCGGTAAACTCACCAATGCAATCGTAAAAGCGGCTTTTGATGCCTGGCAAAAAGGAGATAGCCAAGCCTTTCTTTCATTTTTTACTGCTGATGCCAAATTGTATGATGACGGGAACCCCAGGAATTTTCAGGCTTTTGTCAAAGAAGCCTGTGGACACGAACACTTTACCAGTATTGATAAGGTAGAAAATAACGGACTGGATATTTATGGGCGTTTCCATACCGAAAGCTGGGGCGATTTCAATACCTATTTTAAATTCCGCATCGATACCGTTGGAAAGATAAACCGTTTGGATATCGGTCAGGCCAACTAACAAAATGGATAAAATAATCCTCTTTTTTGAGCGGCATAAGTACGAAGTTTTGCTTTTTGCTTTGATCCAGCATTTGTTTATAGGTATCTTCCTGACCGACCTCGATTTCTATACACGGGTTGTCTGGCCTGTCAATATGCTGTTGCTGGGATTGGGGAACATTTTTATTTTTACAGAGAAACACAGCTGGCACCACTGGTTCCGGAACCTTCATTTCATTGTGGTCTTGCTGTTGCCTATCGGTATCCCTTTTTTTAAGGATATACCCTGGTATTTTACCTTCCTCAACATCAACTATGTCTTGTTTTTTTCATTTTTGCTTTCAGGGTTGTTCCGGTTCCTGTTAAGACCCGGCTATATCAACAGCGACATTATCTCGGCTTCGGCCTGTGGTTACTTTTTGTTGATAGAGATTTCGGTTTTTTTATTACAGACCTGTGAGTACTATAACCCGCAATCTTTTAAAGGTATTGATACCTCTTCGCCTGCCGGTATATTCACCGACCTGGTATACTTCTGCTCCATAACATTTACCAGTATAGGCTTTGGCGACATTACGCCAAATCACCACATCACCAAGCTCATTACCTCGTTTATCGGCATAGCGGGTCAGTTTTATACGGTAGTTCTGGTGGGGATCCTTTTAAGTAAATTTACCTCAAACAACAATACAGATGAACATCTCAAGCCACTATAGACTCTTACACTTCATCCCCTGGACACGGACAAAGATTTACAGGATGCTTATATTGAGCATCGTACCGACGGTATTGTTCTACTTTTTTGATTGCAGGTGGTTGGCGATTCCATGGGTTCCTGTAGCATTATTGGGTACGGCAACGGCGTTCATCTCTGGTTTTAAAAACACACAGACTTATAACCGCATGTGGGAAGCCCGGCAGGTTTATGGTGCAATCATTAATAACAGCCGCAGTTTCGGAATCCTGGTACGGGACCTTATAAGGGCAAAAGAAACAGCACAGGTACAGCAGCTGCACCGGCAAATTATTTACCGCCATTTTGCCTGGCTCACCGCTCTACGTTTCCAGCTGCGTGAAACTAAAAGCTGGGAAAACGTAAAAACAAAAAGCTACAACCGTGAGTACCTGAAGTATTATAAAGTACCCGAATGGGAGGGCAACCTGGAGGAAGAGCTGAGGCCATTTTTATCAGAAGAAGAAATGGGATACATCCTGACTACAAAAAACCGGGCTACCCAGATCATTGCCTTGCAATCGGCACAATTTAAAAAGTTGAACGAAGAAAGTAAACTCTCGGACTTTAATTATGCCACACTGGAAAACCAGCTGAAAGAACTGTACGACCAGCAAGGCAAATGCGAGCGGATCAAGAACTTTCCTTATCCGCGGCAGTTTTCGAGTATCAACCTCTATTTTACCAATGCGTTATGTTTATTGCTGCCCTTTGGGTTTATAGGCGAGTTCTCCAAGATGACAGAGAAATTCGGGGTAAATATAATATGGCTTGTCATTCCTTTCAGCGTTCTGCTCGGTTGGGTATTCCTGGTATTGGAACAGATAGGTGAAAGCACCGAAAATCCGTTCGAGGGCAATGCGAATGATATCCCGATTACCCAAATAAGCCGTAATATAGAAATAGACCTGCGGGAAATGCTGGGCGAAACAGACCTGCCGCCGGCACTGCAACCAGAAAACAATATTATTTTATAAATAAGATTAAGCGTGGAAAACCAATATTTAGAAACAGTAAGGAAATGGTATCCTAATGCCAAAACAACCGAGGATACGATAAACGGACTATTGGATGTGATAGAAAATAAATTAGGCCTAAAACCCGGCCAGCTAATGCATGCCGACAGTTTATGCTGCGATGACGTAAATGCCATCCAGTATCCAACAAGGGCTTATGAGATGCTGGGGCCTTTTCATATGGGTGGTCTGAACGGTTATCCCTTTGCGGGGATTACAGGCATGAATGCCTTTGCCCATCATGTGCCGGAAGATGGCGCAGTGGTCGTATTCTATGCACCGCATATCGGTATTACCAAAGAAGGGCATATAGGTGAGATCCACCGCATTGGGCAAAGCGGGAATTCGGCTTGTTGTGGCGCGGCAAAGGGGGCGTTGGGAAAACTGCTGAACAACCAGATACAGTGGGACAACATCACGGATCTGGACTATCAGATGAACACGATAGAACAGATTTTCCTTAGGGATGAGCGCAGGATCAAAGCCGCACCCAACCAGATATTCGAAGCAACCGAAGTGATGTACGAAGCCATCAGGGACAGGATAGAGGTGCTGGTAAGCAAAACTAACTATCCATGTAAATATGTGGTCCTGATTGGTGCGATTTTTATCAACGGGGATATTGATATGGGTTCGTTCTGTACCTACAAACGCTTTGACTATATCGACCTGGCAACAAAAATAAGGACAAGCCTGATGGACGATTTCTACAAACTAAGCGCAAACGTTTGATATTAAATCCGGCAAGTGGTTAACCTAGCTTTCTTTCGGGTTAGAATAGCCATTTATTATGTGTATTGCCTGAAGCCGACTGGTAATAAATTTTTAATTTTTAGAGATTATTTCCAATTTCATTGCAATTGTGTCTATTGATAACCGGGAATTTATGAAAAAGCGTATAGAATAGGATGTTATGACAGCATAAACAAATTAAATCAAACGTTTGCATGATAATTTATCTGTAAAGAAGGACCATAAAGTGTAATTTCAAATTAGTGCACAGCAAAAGCTATTCATTCCTTTACTAGAATAGCTGCCTTATTAAAAATATGTATTATTAGTATTGATTTCCCTATGATTAGTACCTGATTCAACAAAACAACTATTCAACAACCAAACAATTTTTTAAAAGCGATGGCAAACCCTTACGAAACATATTCTGATGTTGAGCTTTTAGATCTAATGAAAATTGATGACCAAATTGCATTTGAACGGATTTATATCCGTTATTGGGAAACGCTTCTTAAATCATCTTATCGTATTTTGAAAGATAGAGATGCTTGTTTTGACGTTCTTCAAGAAGTTTTTCTATGGTTATGGCAGAATAGGACAAGAATTGAAGTCCGATCAATTAAATTCTATTTACTTGCAGCCACGCGTTATCAGATTGCAAACCGTATTCGTAAGGAAAAAGTAAAACAGACTTTTTTGGACCATTCAAAATCCATTAAAATCGATGAATTTTATGATGCAGACGATTTAGAGTTTAAAGAATTTAAACAGATGATACTGACTTTTATTGATAAGTTGCCGGAACGCTGCAAAGAAATATTTCAATTGAGCAGAAACGAACATCTAAGCAATAAAGATATTGCTAAACAGTTGGGTATTTCAGAAAAGACAGTTGAAAATCAATTGACGATTGCTTTGAAAAAATTAAAGATTAAAATGGGAGCTAATTATATTTTCATATTTTTCTTTTAATAAAGAACTCTTTTATTAATGTCATATTTTTTTAGGAAAAACTGATATTCCCTTTGGGGGGTACAGTTGAGTTTGGTTACTTCTATGTATAAAAGGTGACTGAACCAACACTAATCCTAAACTAAAACTGCAAAAATGAAAAGAGTTACAACTTTACTATCGTTGTTTGTGATGTTTACATTGCCATCTTGTAAACGGAGTGAAATTCCACAAGCATTACCACCTCAGTCTGCTATTTTACCTACGGGTGCATCTACAAGGAGTTCAGGGCCAAGCGCAGGAGTTTTTACATCAGATAGGGAATATAATCTGAATGTGATCTATTTTGTGCCTAAAGATTTGACGGCATTGCCAGATTATGAAAGGAGGTTGAGTGAGCTGTTACTATGGGCGCAAAACTGGGTGAAGCAGCAGATGGCCAATAGTGGCTACCCGAATAAGACCTTTGGAATGTTTACAAATGCTGATAAGACCCGGATCCGCATTATTACAGTATATGGAAGTAAAACCAAGGATCAGTATCCTTACTTAGGAGGTAACGGAGCGGTTTACGAAGAGGTAAACGCTTATTTTACAGCCAACCCAAGCCTTAAAAAGAGCATGCACAATCTCATCATTCTTCCTTACTATAAGGTTGAGGCAGACGGTACGCTATCAGGGGGGCCATTTTATGGCACAGGCAGAGATTGCTATGCCTTAGATTACGAAGGAATGGATATTAAGAATTTAGGGAAAACGGATGCAGCAGGAAGGGTATTTAGTGCCTGGTTTGGGGGAATGGTTCATGAACTGGGGCATGGACTTAATTTACCCCATAATCGGCAGAAGGTATCTGAAAATAATGATCCTCAAAAAGGGATGTCGTTGATGTGGGCAGGTAATGGTACATTAGGTATTTCTCCTACTTTTTTAACTGCAACCGATTGCGCTATTTTAAATGTAAATCAGGTGTTTAATCCAGGTACAGATATTTATTATGGGCCTGCTACGGCATCCATAACCAGGATTCATGCCTCCTATGAGGCATCTTCAAGTTCCATTTTATTATCTGGCAGGTTCACTTCATCAGTACCTGTTAATAGTGTGGTTTATTATAATGACCCCAATGTAAACAATGAAGGAACTGGCGTAAACCACGATTATAATGCAATTACCTGGGAGTCCAAAACCATTGGAACAGACAGTTTTTATGTCAAAATGCCTATTTCTGAATTGGAATATAAAGACAATGCAACACCTTATGACCTTAAAGTAAAATTGGTACACACCAACGGGACTATAACCGAAACTCTCTATACATATAAATTTACTGATGGAATCCCTGTGCTTAACTTCAGTACCCGCAATGAATTAAGTAAGCAAGGCTGGACAATTAAATCTTTCAGTTCAGAAGAAACAACCGGAGAAGGAGCTGTGAATGGCCGGGCTGCGACATTAATTGACAACAACGTATCTACTTTTTGGCATTCGAAATGGTCAAATCCGGCAGCAAATTATCCTCATGAGGTTGTTGTTGATATGGCCTCAATAAAAAGTGCAAAAGGGTTAAGTTTAACACAACGGAACGGCCTGTCCAGAGCGGTGAAAAATTTTGAAATACAAATTAGCAATGACGGGGTAAACTTTAGTCCAATGGGGAACTTTGTGGCGGAGAATATTAATGGGCCACAATATTTTAATTTTGGTTCTCCTCAATCGTTCAGATATTTTAAGGTGATAGCCAAAAGTGCATGGGATGGCGAACAATTTGCAGCTTTGGCGGAGTTAGGATTAATATAGTTAAAGTTTAACCAATTTTTTTTGATAAAAAACAGCGGTTCCTTTGGGGGATACAGCGGAGTTAGGTTACTTGTTTAATATGATCCTTTTATTATGGAAGAAAAAGAATTTGTGCAATTATTGGAAAAGGTAACAAACGGAACTGCAAGTGATAAAGAGTTGGCATTATATTTAATGTGGTGCAAAAGTTTTGAAACCGACAGAGAAAGTGGAGAAATTAAATTCGATACAACGTCTTTTAAGGCTGAACTTTTTGAAAGTATTCAATCTAAAATCAGGCCTCAGGTTAAATTTCATGGTTTGAATAAAATTTGGTTCCAAATTTCAGCTGCAGCGATTTTATTGGCTACTGTTTCAATTGGTATTTTCTTTTACACTAATTCAAAATCAAAAAATCAACCCCTGACCTATCATAGTAAAACACTAAAGAATGATATAGCGCCGGGAGGCAATAAGGCATTTTTAACTCTTGCCAATGGCAGGAGAATTAATTTAAATGAAGCAGCTAATGGTCGGCTTGCTGAGCAGGAAGGTATAGAGATTACCAAAACTGCCTCTGGTCAATTGGTCTATACTATTTCTTCGGCGGCGGTTGGCAGTTCAAATGTCAATAAGTCAATGCCTGGCACTTTTAACATTATAGAGACTCCCAGGGGTGGGCAATACCAAATAAATTTGCCTGATGGCACCAAGGTGTGGCTAAATGCAAATTCATCACTTCGTTATCCAACCAGGTTTACAGGTAACGAACGCAACGTTAATTTAAATGGCGAGGCTTATTTTGAGGTGGCTAAAAACGCATCAAAGCCTTTTAAAGTCCAGGGGAAAAATCAGGTGATTGAGGTGATCGGTACACATTTCAACATAAACTCTTACAATGACGAACCCTTAGTTAGAACGACATTGCTTGAAGGAGCGGTCAAAGTAACTTCTAAAAAATCTGGCAAATCAAAACTACTTAAGCCAAACGAACAAAGCATCTTTAATGCTAATAATGATGAAATCACCATCGAAAATGTAAATACGGAAGAGGCTGTTGCCTGGAAAAATGGACTTTTCATTTTTGTTGATGAAGATCTAAAAAGCGTGATACGCAAAGTAGCCAGATGGTATGATGTGGATGTGGAATACCGCGGAAAAATAGACGATTCTACATTCAGTGGCATCGTTTCTCGATCCCAGAGTATTTCGCAGGTTATTGAGATCATTGAAAAAACCAGTAATTATAAGATCAAAATCGAAGAAAGGAGGCTAATTATTATGCCATAAACTTACTCCTGACAAGTAAATCAACAGATTAAGGAAGCCAGTTGTGCGCTAACACAAGCTGGCTAAGCCTGGGTTTACTTATGATATATTTTAACCAAACAACCAACTTCTAAACCCAAACATTACAAATGTATGAAATGCTATGATATAAGTGTGTCTAGGCCTCATTATGTGCTAAATAAAATATCGTTGATCATGAAACTATCCTTCATCTTAGTGATCATTACAATACTTCAGACAAACGCTGCAAGTTTTGCGCAAAAAATTACGATTTCTGAGAAAAATGCACCACTGGAAAAAATTCTTAAAGAAATAAGAAAACAAAGCGGGTATGATTTTTTTTACAATGCAAAAATGATTAAGCGAGCTAATCCTGTTAATATAAACCTATATAATGTAAATCTGGAAGAAGCCTTACAGACATCGTTTAAGGGGCAACCTTTTGTTTACTATATAGAAAACAGGACCATTATGGTTAAGCCGGCTAAAATTAGTTTTTCAGAAAGTGATCCGATAAAAGTTACAGGAGTAATTACCGATGAAAAAGGACTGTTTTTACCGGGAGCTACTATTAAAATTAAAGGAACAAATAAAGCCACTGTTACAAATAGTGAGGGTAAATTTACTATTGCCGCAGAAGTTAAAGATGTACTTGTGATATCGTTTACGGGATTTAATAACAAGGAGGTTACCGTTACTGACGCCTCATTTTTGACTATTAAATTAGATGAAAAACATGATGCTTTAAACGAAGTAGTGGTAGTTGCTTTCGGTCAGCAAAAAAAAGTAAGCGTGGTTGGAGCCATTACCACAATAAAACCTGAAGAATTAAAAAATCCAACCAGTCAGCTTACTTCAGGTTTTGGAGGCAGATTAGCTGGGGTAATTACTAGCCAACCATCTGGAGAGCCAGGGAGTGGTGCTCAATTCTGGATCAGAGGAGTTGCAACTTATGGAGGAACAGGTGCTTTGATTTTTTTAAACGGAATAGAAATATCGGCTGGAGATCTTAACAGCATTGATCCGGCGAACATAGAAAGTTTTTCGATATTAAAAGATGCATCTTCAACCGCGTTATATGGAGCCCGGGGTGCCAACGGAGTAATATTGGTAGAAACGAAGCATGGCAAAATCTTAGATAAACCTAAAATTTCAGCTCTGATAGAAAACTCAATCACATCAGCTACAAAAATGGTAAAGTTTGCTGATGGAGTATCTTATATGAATTTATATAATGAAGCTTTAAAAAATGATAATCCCTTGAACCTAGATAGGTATTCGCAGGAAAAGATAAATGGTACTGCAAATGGCCTTAATCCTTATGTATACCCGAATGTAGATTGGTATGATTTACTGTTTAAGAAATATGGCACAAGCCAGCATGCAAATCTGAATGTTCAAGGTGGTGGTAAATTTGTTCGTTATTATATGGGCTTAGCCTATTATAAAGACCAGGGCGTATTAAATAACGGTTTGATTTCTAATTTTAAAAATAATATTGATAACAGCCGCTATAATTTTGTAAATAATATTAATGTTAACGTTACTAAAACCACCGAATTAGAACTGAACATTAATGCGGATTTTTATCAGAATACTGGTCCGTTAAATTCTGCTTCTTCTCTCTTTCAGTCAGTAATGGGTACAAATGCAGTAGATTTTCCAGCCTATTATCCCGATCCAACTGGTAAAAATGACCATATCTATTTTGGAAATAAAACAGATGGCTTTCTCGCAGCGAACATGAGAGACAATCCATATGCAGATATGGTGAGTGGTTACAGTCAATCTGCCTCCAATACCGTTATCAGTACGTTACGAGGCACCCAAAAGCTTGATGCAATTTTACCAGGTTTGTCTTTTAATGGATTAGTATCGTTTAAAAATTGGTCCTATAGTGGAATAAACCGATCTTACTCACCTTATTATTACACACTGGGATCGGCTAACGTTGATCCTAATGGTCAATATATTTATAAGCTGGATTGGATAAATGCAGCAGGTGGTTCAACTACACTAACCCAAAGTGGTAGTACAGATGGCAACAGGAACCTTTATCTACAGGCAAATCTAAATTATAACCATACATTTAGCGATGTACATGATGTTTCAGGTATGCTTGTATTCCTGAAAAGTGATTTCAACTCAAACAGCCCGGGCAGCGATATAGCTTTTTCCTTGCCTTCACGTAAACAAGGATTGGCAGGCAGGATTGCTTATGGCTATAAGTCCAGATATTTCGCGGAAGCAAATTTGGGCTATACCGGGTCAGAAAACTTCGCAGCTGGTCATCGCTATGGTTTTTTTCCTGCTGTCGGTCTTTCCTACGTGCTATCTAACGAAAGTTTTTTCAAAGGAATTAAGGCCCTTGATTTTATTAACCAGTTCAAGTTACGGGCTTCTTATGGCTTGTCGGGCAATGATCAGATAGGAGGTAATCGTTTTCCTTACTTAAGTATTGTTAACCTTAATTCGGCGGATAACGGTTTTACTACTGGATTTAATTTTGACAACAATAGGAATGGTATTCAGATTAAGAGATATCCAAATGATAACATCACATGGGAAATCAGTAAAAAATTGAATATAGGTCTAGATCTTGGCGTTTTTAATGGCCTGTTGCTTAACATTGATTGGTTCAGGGAAGTCCGGAACAATATTTATCAGCAAAGAAATACTATTCCTGCAACAGTCGGTGTAGTTAGTGCCTTACCCTATGTAAACATAGGTCGGGTGCTTAATCGGGGTATTGATGCAACTTTAAATTACAGTCGTACAATTAATAAAGATATGTACATTTCTGCAAGAGGTACTTTTACCTATGCGAGGAATAAAATACTGTACAAAGATGAGCCAAACTATAGCAACATAGGTCTTTCTAATCTATCTGCAATCGGCCTTCCAATCAATACAAACTGGGGGCTTGTAGCGGAGCGCCTGTTTATAGATGATCAAGAAGTTGCCAACAGTCCTATTTATACATCGGCTACCCATGCGGGGGATATTAAATACCTGGATCTCAACAGAGATGGCAAAATAGATGACAATGATAAAATAGCCATGGGTTATCCATCTGTTCCGGAAATTGTCTATGGGTGTGGCTTTAATATAGGTTACAAAAAAGTTGATATAGGCGTGTTTTTTCAGGGAACGGCCCACGTGTCTAACTTTATAGGTGGTTTTCGTCCGTTTGGTCGAAATCAGGCAAATGTATTAGCTGACATTGCCAATAGCCATTGGTCTGTTAATAATCAGGATCTTTATGCTTTTTATCCAAGGCTTACGGCCTCTGAAACTGCACCTAGTAATGAGCAGAATTCTTCCTGGTGGATACGTGATTTCTCTTATATACGCTTAAAGCAAGCGGAAATTGGTTATACACCTAAGAAATTTGTCCGGATTTATTTAAGGGGGCTTAATCTCCTGACCTTTTCCAAATTCAAAATGTGGGATCCGGAACAAGGCGGAGGTAATGGATTGGGATATCCTCCTCAGCGCATCTATAACATTGGAGCCCAGTTTAATCTATAACACCATAAATCAGAAGACTAACCATGAATATACTAAAACATAAGTTATTATACCTTATCCTAGCTCTGGCTATAGTGGAGCTTTTTTCCTGCAAAAAGTATTTGGATATTGTACCACCTAATACAGGTACTATCGAGGCCGCATTTGAAAACGAAGCTTCGGCCAAGAATTTTCTCTTTTCCCTTTATTCCTATATGCCAACTGAAAATTCAGGTTCAGGCACAATAAGTTCCGCGGCAACCGAAGAAGCAGTAATGGTTTGGCAGAATAATATTATTTCTGCCTTATTAAGAGGAGAACAAAACTCATCAAACCCATTATTTAATTATTGGGAAGGTAAAAATTGTACACCTGCAATCAGTTCTTTTGAAGGGATAAGGCAATGCTATATTTTTTTAGATAATATAGATAAGGTTTCGGATATATCCCCATCAGATAAAACCAGGATGAAAGGCGAAGCGACTTTTTTAGTGGCTTATTACCATTACCTGATGCTCCGACAATACGGTCCCATTCCAATTGTTACTCATGTTGTAGATTTTAATTCTGCCAACGAAGCTGATATTTATCCCGAACGTAAGCCATATGATGAGTGCATTAATTATATTGCGGGCAAATTTGATGAAGCAGCAGCCATGTTGCCTGCAAAAATGCCTGTTCAAAATGAACTCGGAAGGGTTAGTTCTGTAATAGCTAAATCTATTAAATCCAGAATGTTGTTAACTGCTGCATCACCTCTATTTAATGGAAATACCGAATATTATGGCAATCTGAAAAGTAAGGCAGGTACCCCACTTATGAACCTTAGTTATGATAAGGAAAAGTGGAAACGGGCTGCTTATGCCATTAAGGAGGCAATTGATGCCGCACAACAGGCGGGTATTCGTTTATATCAGTTCAGTGACTATAAAGGACCAACTGATTTTTTTGATAATACGCCATTTAATAAAGGGATGATTGCACACCGTATGGCAATGGTCGATCCATGGAATGTGGAACTTATATGGGGGTACTCCAATCCCGAAAATTCTTATGGATGGCAAGCAAACTGCTCTCCTTTAAATTCATACTCGTATAACGGTATTGGGCCAAGCCTAAAAACTGTAGAAACCTATTATACAGCTAATGGACTTCCAATAGATAAAGATCCTGATTGGGATTACCAAAACCGTTACAATGTAAATGCTTCAGCTGGCACACTTAATCTTAATTTGAATAGAGAACCCCGTTATTACGCTTCAATTGCATATGATAACGGCGTTTATTACATTAATGGTAAGGCTCAAACCGTAAATTTTAAAGCAGGTGAAAAAGAAGGTTGGAGATCCGGAGCAACCAATTATTCAGCAACGGGCTTTTTAATTCAAAAAGTAGTAAATCCCCAAACGGTTTCCGATGCACAAAACTTTACCCTTGTTAAATATCCTTGGCCGATAATAAGGCTTGCTGAGTTGTACTTGTCTTATGCCGAGGCACTTAATGAATATTACGGAGAAACAATGCAAGGTGATGTTTTACAAAACCTGAATAAGATTAGAGAAAGAGCTGGGATTCCTACTGTTGAGGCTGCATGGGCATTATCTGGACATACCGGTTCTTTTTCCCAAAGTGAAATGCGTTTGATTATCAGGCAGGAAAGAACTATTGAACTCGCTTTTGAGGGGCATCATTTCTGGGATATACGAAGATGGAAATTGGGCGATCAATATTTCAATAAAACTATTTATGGTATGAATATTCAAGGTGCAGATGAAAATAGTTTCAATCAAATAAAACCAATTTTAACTCCTGTATTTAAAACACCTGCAAATTATCTTTTCCCAATCAGTGTTAACGAATTGAGTAAGAATAAAAACCTTGTTCAAAATCCAGGCTGGTAAAACATTATTATTTTGATAAGAATAAAATTTAACAATATGAAAACTAAAGTTTTATGTATAATAGCGCTTTTGATCAGTTCATCAGTTGTGCTTCTTTCTTGTAAAAAAGAAAAGGATATGGGAGCTAAACCTATTCCGATTCAAAATCTTAAAGGTGTTTCAGGTTATGGAGAGGCAATTTTTTCCTGGGATGCTGTTTCTAAGAACCCTGTTGATTCTGCTAATTTTTTATATACTTCTATTGATTATGTAGATGCGGCTGGAACGCTCCATCAATATAAGTTTAGCCGGTACTCTACCTCAGCTACAATAGGGGGGCTTGATAACAGACCTTATACATTTACCATTAAAACAGTTGGACCCAGTGGTGCAGAAACCAATGTCACAACGCTTTCAATTACACCCGAGCTGCCTGTTTATCAGATTGTATCGAAGACATTGCAAATTGAAGGTAGTATTGGCAGCGCAAGAATTTCCTGGACCAATAGTACCGGGAAAACGATAGTTGTAAATACCTCCTATACCAATTCATCGGGAACAATAATTACTCAATCTTTTACCTCGGCTAAGATAAATGGTGCCGGGTATATTGGTAACCTTCCTTCAGATCATGCTACAGCTATATCTGTTACGGTTTCGGATGTATCTGGTAAAAAATCAAACCCTGTATCTGCATCTGTTACACCTAGTGCAGAAATGAAATTGTCTAATAGCCAATGGACCATCGCTGGGTTTAGCGATGAAGAAGCTGGCGGAGAGGGGCCTGTAAGTGGCTACGCTACAGCTGCTATTGATGGAAATATCAGTACTTTCTGGCATACTGAATGGAGTGTAAACAATCCGCCATATCCACATTGGATTGCTATTAACATAGGTAAAACAGTAACCGTTTCAAAGGTTGGTCTTGTCAATAGGCAAAAGGCCAGTAGCGGTCAAACTGAAATACAACTGATGGGCAGTGTAGATGGTGTTGACTGGATAGATTTAGGCACATTTCCATTTCAGCAAAATAATGCGGAGCAGTCATTTAATTTGGTGCCGCAGAAATGGAAATACATAAAGGTTGTGCTCACAAAGGGGCCTAATTATTTTGGCTATTTAGCCGAAATAAATTTATATGGCGCACAATAATTAAAAGATTAACCTTTGGCAGAAACAAGGTGGATATTGATGAAAATCGTAGATAGAGCCTAAGATATTAACCGTTCAAGAGCCCCTAAAATGGGGGCTTTTGTTTTCATTTCAAACTTCATAGATGATACGTACTCTTACATTAGTTTTTTTAATGCTTTTCATAAGTTTAACTTCTAGTGCACAGAAGGGTTCTAATGTGCTGACCTCTCCAAGAAAAATATTCAATATGAATGTAGATTGGGCTTTTTATCGAGGAGATTTGGCTAATGCAGAAAAGCCCGGTTTTACTGATGATGATTGGGCAGCAGTAACCATTCCTCATGTAATGAGGTTAGAGCAAAAGCACAATGGTGGAGGCCAAATCTATCAAGGTATTGGATGGTACCGTAAGTATTTCCTGGTTCCTAAGCAAGAACAGGGGAAAAGGATAACCATAAATTTTGATGGTATCCAAATGAATTGTGACGTGTTTTTAAACGGAGTAAAGCTGACTACCCATCATGGTGGTTATTTAGGCTTCGTTGTTGACATTACCAATAAAGTAAGGTTTGATCGTGACAATGTGTTGGCCGTAAGGGTTTCTAATCAAGACGACCCGCAAACGCCGCCTGGCAAATCCTTAGCTAAACTGGATTTTAATTATTATGGAGGTATTTACCGTGATGTAAAATTGGTGATCACGAATAAAATCTATATTTCGGATCCTCTGGAAGCTAATAAAATTGCAGGCGGGGGTATATTTATTACTTACCCCAAAGTTGATAAGAAATTTGCTAAAATTAATGTTAAGACCCATATTGAGAACCAGTCTGGTAGAAATTTAAATCTGTTAACCATTATTAAAGACAAAGATGGGGTTCAGGTCGCTATGGCAAGTGATAAACTGGGGTCTGATCATGGAGAAATCTTTCAAGATCTGATTGTTCAGAATCCAAAACTATGGCATCCGGATCATCCTTATCTCTATCAGGTTATTTCCAGGGTCTATGAAAATAATAGGTTAATTGACGAGAAGATAACGCCTGCTGGCATTAGAACAATTTCATTTAGATCGCCGTCAGGCAAAGCTGATGGATTTTACATCAATGGAGAAAAGCTATATTTAAGGGGTGCAAACCGTCATCAAAATTATCAGACTATAGGAGATGCGGCCTCAAATTCCATGCAGTACAGAGATGCTCTTCAAATCAAAAAAGGTGGGTTTAATGCTGTCCGGGCGGCTCATTATCCCCAGTCTTCTGCCTTTTTAGATGCATGTGATCAAATTGGTTTATTGGTTATTGAATGTGAACCAGGATGGCAATACTTTAGCAAGGATTCTGTTTTCCTAAACCGTACCTATCAAAATGTTAGGGAGATGATTAGAAGAGACCGCAATCGCCCGTCTGTGTTTTTATGGGAAAACTCTTTGAATGAATCGCCCACTGCTGATTTCTGGGCGAAGGAAGTGGTTAGAATTGCACATGAAGAAATGCCAAACGATCAAATGTTTACTGCTGATGATTTCTTCGCTAAAGGAAAGAAATTTTATGATGTAAGCTATAAAGTCATCAATGAGGATGGTACAGATCCGATGACGAATATGCCCTCTCTTACCCGAGAATGGGGAGATACCTGGATGGCAGATGCAGCTAAAGAAAACAGCCTACGCGCCAGCAGGATGTATACCGAAAAGGGTTTATTAGCTCAATGCTTGTTACGGCAAAATGCTTTAAATGGAAGTATGTTAGAATCTGAAGGTGCCTATTGGGACCATGCAAAGTTAGATGCTAATCCAAGAATCGCAGGACATTTTCTATGGAGTTATAACGATTACACCAGAGGATCTGATGCTGTCACTGCTTTCAGTGGAGTGGTAGACGTTGATCGTTATGAAAAATTCGGCTATTACCAGTTACAAGCTATGCAAAGTGCCAGGAACCCGGCTTATGGCCCGATGGTTTATATTGCTAGCTTTAATAATCAACCAACAATGGATCATGAAATTATTGTTTTTTCCAATTGTGACCGGGTCAAATTTTATCGGAACGGAGAATTTATCAAAGAGATCTTCAGAGTGAAAAATGCCAAAACAGCTCCATACATTGCCGCAAAAGGTGGCAGTCCATATTTTAAGTTCAAAATGGAAAAATATGAGGCAGGGGAACTCCGTGCAGATGCTTATCTGGATGACAAATTAGTCGTCTCTCATAAAGTGAACACTCCTGAAGTTGCAGATCACCTGGAGATAGAAATTGCCGATTTTGGCATGCAAGCGATTGCAGATCAATCTGATATGGTCCCGTTTTATGTTAAAGTATGTGACAGAAACGGAAATTTAGTGAGTAATACGAAGTCCTTACAGTCGTACCGTATCGATCTAAAAGTAGAAGGATGCGGAACATTAATTGGGGCCGATTTGGAAGGGACCGGTTTTAATCAACCTACAGAAGGCGGGGTTGCCTATGGTATGGTAAGAACATCGGATTTGGCTGGTAATGTTATGATTAAGGCAAGCTCAAATGGTTTAAAGGGAAGCCAAATTGAACTAAAAACTCATCCATGTACTCAAAAATTTGTATTGGATGGTCAACATGCCCAATGGAAAGCGGAAAAAAATGTCCGGGAACTGTTATTAAGTAAAACTCCACTTATAAAACTTCAGCCTGAAATAGAGTTAGCAGAAGGGAATGTAAGGTTAAAAAATACGGGAAACACAGGAGTGTTGAAAAATTTAATTGACGACAATGCTTCTACTATTTGGTTCTCCTCAAGAGAAAACCTGCCAGCTATTATAGAAATAGACTTTAAGAAAGTAATTGACCTTCAAGGTAGTAAAATTATTTGGGGCAAGGATAGCGATTGGTATACTTATTCCATCGATGTTTCTTCTGATTATAGAAACTGGATTAGGATATTTAAAGACAAAATTGTATCAGGACAGGAATATAAACCTGAAATTTATAATATTAAACAAATAAAATGTGTCCGGATTACAGTTTCGGAAGTACGGTCTGAGAATAGCAGATTGGCGATTTCAGATATCAAGTTCTACGGCATATCATCAAAATAAACTTGTATTACTGATAACGATCAACGTAACATGGGTAACCATAAAACTTACAATCGCATATATCCTAACAGGTGAGATTATGAGTCATTACTATATAAGGCAAAAGCATACACCCAAGCGATGTTGAAAGAAATCCTGGAACACCAGTTTGACGGAACACCTATTTACTATAAAATTTACAAGAAAAAATTGGTAGTCCTAAAAGAAAAAGCAATGTCTTGGGGGTAGAGGTAGAGAATGCCAAGTTGCAAATGCAGAATGCTGGTTCTCAATTAAACATCAATAAAAAGCAGGTTGGGCAAACCTAAAAATCAACCGGGGCGAATATGTTTCTCCTGGTACAGCTTTAGGCTCAATTGCTTGTTTGAATGAGGTGCTGGTGAATGTTTTTGTACAGGAAAATGAAGTAGCCCTGCTAAAAAAGGGGGCCAATGTGAGTATACAGGCCGATGCCTATCCTGGAATAAGGTTTAAGGGTAAGGTATCAGCTATTATCCCCGTAGCATCAGCGGCCAAAACATTCCCTGTAGAAATTAAAATTGCGAACAACAAAGCTCAAAAGTTGCTAGCGGGAGGCCATGTCCAGCTTTTCATTTCGTCAGGAAATCTCCCCTGGCACTAAATACTCACTAATATGTGCTTTTTTATATAATCGATCATTATTTACACAGCTAAATAGATGCGTTATCAACTTGTTTCTAACGGCGTTGATAACGCGCATTTTATTTTTTCCTTCACTTGTCTTTCGTTCGAAATAGCATTTCATATCGCTGCTTATTAGCGACGCCATCGCAGCCATGTGCAATAATGTTTTTACTCTTTTGTTGGGTTTGTGCGAAACCCGGGGTCGACTTCTTAAACTGGTTCCAGAATTGTGTTCAAACGGAACGATACTCGCACAACAAGCAAATTTCTTGGCTGTCCTTATATTCTTAAATTCATTTGTTGCAATAATAATTTCCACTGCAGTAACTGTACCGATGCCAAAAACTGAGTTGATATCTGGAATAATCGCTGTAATGTTGGGTCGGCTTTTATAGTCTTTTAATTCACTTCTCTTTGTATCGTCATGAGGAATTAACAGAATTTTGATCATTTAAATTTTTAAAATGATCAAGATACAACTGTGAGATACCTGGACTAGGCTCATCATTGTCGCTATCAAGAAATATAAAGGGTGCTCACTAAATATGTAAGCACCCTATGGTTTATTTGATTGTGTTAGTTCTAATCTTCATCTTCATTTCCACGGCCCCGGCCGTGCCCATGACCATTGCCTTTCCAATTACCTTCTGAATACATCTTTTTAGCCTGTCCAGGAGGCATTCCGTGAGGGTTTCCTTTTGCTCTGTAATAATTATCATCGTCGTCGTACCTAATTACCCTTTGACCACGGTGCTTTTTATATCTGGCATAACGAACGCGGTCATTATCGAAGTTATAATAGGCATCTCTTGAATTGATAACAACTTTGTATCCATGGTCGAGATCATAACCTCTATATCTTGAAGGTAATGACAGCGAAAAATTCCATCTTCCATTGCTTAGATATATAAATTGTCTTTTAGGTACGTAATAATAGCACTCTACATCGGGAAGATAATAATATTCGGCATAATCATAGCCTGCTGGTCCCCATGAAGGTTGCGAGCCGATATTGAGGTTTACACTTACCTGTGCGGATGCACGGAACGAGATAAACCCAATAGTGATAAGGAAGGCTAGAAATACTTTTTTCATGATTTTAATTGTTTGTTTGTGTGTGTTTATTGATGATGGAGTATAACGGTGCCCAGATTTGTGTTCTGACCCAAGCTTACATTTACATTGGTAATTGTACTGTCTCTGTAACCAGTTACCGGAGCGAATTTTACTGAATAATTTCCAGCACCTAAGCCACCAATTAAAAATCTACCTGTTAAAGGGTCTGCGAGTGTACCAACAGTATCAGTTCCTGCAATGACCAATACTTCAGGATTACTTTGCAGGGGCATCACTATTCCGGAAATCAGGCCTGAAGTAGCTGCTGTAATACCTCTAACTACAGGTTTTAATATATATTTTCCGCTACCAGTACTTACTATAGATTTTGCTGCATCAAAATCCAGTAACAAGGAATAAGTAACACCTGGAACCAGCGTAGGGTTGGCGGTTAATTTAACCTTCCAGCCAGAGCTTTGTCCACTTGGTGTGGTTAGGTTTTGTTCAATACCATTTACAACAATTGTATTCCCGGTGTCGTTCAATACCAATCTGATTTCAGTGATATCGCCGCTTGGCATTTCTCCTGTTGCCACCAGGATATCTGGATTGCTTGAACCTATTCTGAAATTTAGAATGTTAAAAATACCAGATGAAGCGGCAAATGTATAAGGCTTGCCTGCAGAAATTAAGACCACTTCTTTAACGTTGAGGTTAATCTTGTCGAAATTTCCAGGCGCATCAGTCATGCGAATCTGTACCTGAGTTGTTCCTGAAGCAGATTGTCCGTTATTGTCTTTCTTACAGCTCGTAAAGGCGGCCATTACACTTAATCCAAGTACAAAGGCTATATGTACAAATTTCTTTTTCATTGTTGTAGATTTTAGTTATTAATGGCTCAAAGTTGGATAGGGAAGATGAAAAGAACATGAAATTTTAGAAATTTCTCCTTTTTATTTTTTCATCTAAAATTCATGATCGTTACTGATATTTGTTTTTTTACTATTCATTATGGGGTATCCTTAAACGTTTTATGGTTTAAACTTTCCTTATATTTACGTTATGGGCAGATTTCTTATCCTTCTTTTATTTTTTAATTGTTTTGCATTGTGTTTATGTCCTGCAAAGGTATTTGGAAACGAGCCTTGTTATGTAAAGAGTCCATGTATGCATTTATATAGGAACAGTCTGAGTGATACAACATCAATTGCTGGAGAAAGACAGGAGCCAAAGCAAGATAAAGGCGAAAAAAAACGCGGGCAGAAAGAAGGGGAAAAAGACGTACCGGATATTAAACAGGTCCCTACGGCCAGGAAACAAACCAAACCGGTAAGTGTAAAACAGGATATTAAAGTGAAGCCGAATATTAAGATTCAGCCAATCAAGATCATTCGTCCAAAAATAAGAAAACCATAAATTCCTCAGGGCCGTATGAGAGTACTATCTATTTATATCCTCTTTTTTCTTATAGCAGTTCAAGTAAACGCGCAGCAGGATACCTCAGGGAAGGCCACATTAACTTTGGCGGCACTCTATAGCAGTAATGTGAGTTATTACGGGCAGATAACGAACGAGAAACTGCCTTATGTACTGGTCAATGCAACACTGAGACTCCCCGTTGGGCTATATTTCTCTGCCGGATCCTATAAGTTGCTGAACTATGGTTCCGGAATATCGGAAACAAATCTTGGCCTGGGTTTCGATCATGATTTTAATGACAAGCTAACGGCTGGCGTGGCGTACACAAGGTCATTTTTCCCGGCAAATTCTCCTCTTTTGCAGGCTTCCAACCAAAATAACCTGAATGCTTCAATGAGTTATCATTGGCCATGGTTTAAGAGTTCATTAGACGCAGATTATGCTTTTGGAAAAGATAAAGATGTTTTTATGAGTCTGAGTAACTCTAAAAATATTGAACTGGGCAGCTTGTTTAATCAAAAGAACAGGATTTCTATAGAGCCTTCTATTGAAGTGGTTGCAGGGACCAGGCATTATTATGAAACATATATTACTGAAAAGAACAACCGGAACCGCGGAAATGGTAAAGGAAATGGAAAGCCACCAGTATCGCCTGGGAATTCCGGGCAAAATACGAGCATTATTACCTATGTGCCATCTACCAAATTCAATATGCTTTCCTATAATTTTAAACTCCCGTTAACATGGAGCCGTGCAAATTATCTGGTGGAGATCAACGGTCAGTTTTCTGAGCTTGGACAACATACTGAGCCGGATATAAAACGTGAGCAATTGTTTTTTGGTCTGGCCTTTTATTATCAATTTTAACAATAGATCATGAAAGTTCTGATTGTAGAAGACGAAAAAACACTTGCTTATGAAATGGTAACATTCTTGCAAAAAGCATTTTACGTCTGCGACCTTGCATATACATTTAAAGACGCTCTTGAAAAGGTAGAACTTAACCAATATGACTTTATTTTAATTGATCTGGGCCTTCCTGATGGTGATGGTCTTCAAATTCTGCAAAAAGCGAAGAGGAACAATGCTGAAGCGGCTTATATTATTTTAACCGCAAGAGGAAACCTGGAAGACCGGATCATTGGCCTGGACCTGGGAGCAGATGATTATCTGGCAAAACCTTTTTACCTGCTCGAGCTCCAGTCCAGGATGCAGGCCATTGCAAGAAGAAAATTTAATATCGCTGTGGAGTTACTTGTCTTAGGTGAATTTAGTGTTGATCTGCAGAAAAGGTTGGTGCTGCATCAAAATGAGCAAATTGAACTCTCTAAAAAGGAATTTGATCTGTTGAGTTATTTATTGCTTCATAAAAACCGTGTTCTTACCAGGATGCAGCTTAGTGAACATATTTGGGGTACTTATGCTGATGATGATTACGATTCGAATTATATCGATGCCCACATCAAAAATATCAGAAAGAAATTAAATGTCTGGGCTGCTACAGACTGGCTGGAAACTGTTCGTGGTGTAGGTTATAGAATCAGAAAGTAAAATGAAATTATCAAATAAATTCATTTTACTTATTACAGGGTCAAAATTGATCATTGTACTCTTTTTTATCTTGCTGCTGCCCTTTTTGGTGCAAAAAATTGCCTCTGACTATACCAATCATTCTCTGCGCGAACAAAAACGAAAAGTTATTGATCACGTGGAAAAAAACGGGGCAGATTATTATTTGCAGGGCGACAATAGTTATGGGAGTTATACCATGCTAAAAGAAGAATATATTTCATTGGAGCCAGTTGCTGATGGGCTAAAAGTGGATACCATCAAAAATACAGTGCGTCTGATTGAAAAGGATACATTGAATTATCGGGTTCTGAGCTATACTTTTAAGAATAAGAATAAAAATTATTTGCTGGAAATTGGCAAAACAACGGCGAGTATAAACCAATACAACAGATCAATACAGCGTTTCGCTTTGTATGTTTTGGTGGCGTTGATTGTTTTAACGATTTTAATAGATCTCATTTTTACAAGATTACTGATCCGACCACTTGCTAAGATCATCAAGACTAAACTTCTTAACCGGAAATTTCCTTTTAAAGATCAGCGGGTCACAACAAAGACCAGTACTACTGACTTTAAATATCTGGATGAATCCATCACTTTGTTAATGGATCAGATTAATGAGGCTTTTGCTAAAGAAAGAGAATTTACAGCCAATGCTTCTCATGAGCTGATGACTCCAATTAGTATCCTCCAAAATAAAATGGAGAACCTGCTTGGTGATGAGCAGATGAGTGAGTCGGTTACTCTGGGTATTATTGGGATGATGAAAACACTGGATCGGTTAAAGAAAATATCAGGTGCATTGCTGTTAATTTCCAGAATTGAAAATGAGCAGTTTGTTAAAAATGATGATGTTAAGGTTTTGATCCTGTTCAATGATATTATTGAAGAAATAAGTCATAGGCTGGAAGAGAAAAATATTTCGATTGGTCTCGATATTTCTGATGATATTGTGCTGAAAAAGGTAAATCACAGCTTACTTTTCCAGCTTTTCTATAATTTAATTAACAATGCGATAAAATTCAATAAACAGGATGGAAGCATTCTGATCAGAGGATTGAGCCTGAAGAACAGAGGGTATGAGATTAGTGTTATAGATACTGGGATTGGTATTGCTGACGACCAGATACCTTATATTTTTGATAGGTTCAGGAAAGTCAATATTTCAGAGAATTCGGGTCATGGACTTGGCCTGGCCATTGTAAAAAGCATTGCTGCATATCATAATCTGGAAATTAGTATTCAATCCAAAGTTGGAGAAGGAACAACTTTAAGCGTTAAGAGCATCCAGAATTAGGCTGCCCTTTATAGGTCAAAATGGCTTCATAATCAGGTTGATGTTGTGTTTTCCCCTCCTGTATATAGTATGGTCCAGTAAAAGAGCTATCGAGACAAACACCTATTGTGAAGGGCGAAAGAAAAATAATTTTATTTTCTTTCACCCTTTTTTTTATTCTGATCGCCTTAAGGATTATTGATAAACCTTAAACCTCTTTATGAAACTAAAGAACCACTCCAATTCAATACGGATGCTGGCGCTTGCTGCCCTTCTTTTTTCGGGGGCGGAGCAGGCTGCCCTGGCGCAATCTATAGACACAAATATTACGGCTATTCAAAAGATGACCATAAAGGCTGTGGTTAAAAAGCTTGAAAAAGACCATGTAAAACCCAAGGCAATTGATGATGATTTTTCAAGATCCATATGGAAAAAATATCTGGAGAGTTTAGATCCAAATAAGGATGTATTGCTGCAGAGCGATTTTCAGGATTTAAAAAAATATGAGTTGAGCATTGACAATGAACTTCATGAAGGAAGTGTAGATTTCTTTGTTTCCGCCTATCAAATTTTTCATAAGAGACTCCTGGAAGCTCAGGCAGGTTATAAAAAGATTCTGGAGCGACCTATGGCCTTTAATAAAGATGAGACGGTTCAGATGAATGGAAGTTTACTGGACTATCCCACAAGTAAAGCTGCGCTGGAAAAAGTATGGCAGAAAAGGGCTAAATATTTTGTGCTGAAAAAAATGATAGATCTGGACAGTAATAAAGTCAATAACCCTGCACTGGAAAAACAAGCACGCTTAAAGGTGGATAAATGGTTGGGGAATGTTTTTAAGAACTTGGTCGGCTCGTCTGCGTTAAATGAGCGGTTCAGCCAATATGTAAATACCATTACTATGGAGGTAGACCCTCATACGTCTTATTTTGCACCTGTTAAAGCAAGAAGTGTCAACAATGATATGGCGAAGCGCTTTTTTGGCATTGGACTGGAGTTACAGGATAAGGAGGGTGATGTATTCGTTAAATCGCTCAAACCAGGTGGTGTTGCCATCAAAAGTGGTCTGGTGGACATTAATGATCGTATTTTACGTATTAGTGATACCAAAGGCGTGATGGTTGATGTTGCCGGAATCCCGATTACTGAAGTTGCGGATCTGATCAGGGGCGATAAAGATACTGAGGTATCTTTAGATTTGCTGAAAAGTAGTGGTCAGGAAAAAACGGTCTCTTTAAAGCGGGCAGAAATTAAAGATGAAGAGGGAAGGGCCAGAAGTGCTGTTATTGAGAAGAATGGGCTGAAAATCGGTTATATTTATTTACAGGAATTTTATGCAGACGCAGCCAATCCTGCGGGATTCCATTGTGCAGATGATGTGGGCAGGGAGCTGCTGAAATTGAAAGCACAGCATGTGAATGGGGTTATCATAGACTTGAGAAATAACGGCGGAGGTTCTTTGGACGAAGTGGTGAAGATGAGTGGTTATTTTCTGGGAAACGGGCCAAAAGTTCAGATCAGAGATGGAAACGGGATAAAAATTTATACCAGTAATGAAGCCTCCATATATGATGGACCACTAGCAGTAATGATCAATGAACAAAGTGCTTCGGCTTCAGAAATATTTGCTGCCGCCATTCAGGATTATAAACGGGGGATCATTATTGGCAGCCAATCCAGTTATGGAAAGGGAACAGCCCAAGGTACCTTGCCTATGGGAAAGATGGGCGACCAGGCAAAGGGAATACCGGATTTGAATTTTGGATCGTTGCGTCTTACCCAATTCCAGTTTTATCGTGTTAACGGAGCGTCTACACAGCTGAGGGGCGTAAAAGCAGATGTGGTATTGCCAGGGAAGCTTGCTTATTTAAAGATTAAAGAGAAAGACAATTTGACGGCATTACACTGGGACAGTATTCCTGCGGCTAATTATTCTGAATTTAATAAGCCATTAATTTGGAATAATATTTTAAATTTAGCTACCAAAGCAATCGGTAACGACGCGAAATTTAAAACGATTGATGAAAACAGCAGGCTTCTGGCGCAACACCAGTTGGATCCGGTGGATTTAATCAGTGGTAAATTTATCCGGCAACAGGATCAGCTTTTGGCTTATACCAAAAAAATTGATCGAATTGCTCAGCTGGACGGTGACCGGAAGTTAAAAATAACTGGTACAATGGATAACAGCGGCGCTGCCGAAAATGAATGGTACGGGAAATGGTTAAATACGCTCTCAACAGATCTGTACCTTGACAAAGGTTTGGACATAATAGGTGTAATGAATCAAAAAATGTAAAAAGATAAGGCTGATGGCAGAACTTTCAAAGATAGAACCCTTGTTTCGTGAACATTATTCTTTTTTATGCTCGGTTGCTTATGAAGTAGTGGAAGATGAAGAGACTGCCAAAGATATTGTTCAGAATTTCTTCCTGTATTGTCTGGATAGGATCGCTTCACTGGATATTCACGGGAGTTTCAAAAGTTATGCATTCAGGGCAGTAAGAAACGCCTCACTGAGCTACAGAAAGAAATCTAAAAAAGTAGATTATAATGATGATCTGCTGAAGCAAACCGGGGCGAATTTAGCTTGTATAGCAGAAGACGATAGGGAAGAGAACGAAATTGCCCGGGATCTTGTACTGTGGCAGATTATAGGCCAGATGCCGGAAAAGAGAAGACATATCTTCTTGCTGAGTAACAAAGAAGGATTGAAGTATACTGAAATAGCTGCGCAGCTGGATATTTCTGTGAATACTGTAAAAACACATATCAAATTATCATATGAGTTTTTAAGACGTGAATGCAGATCGCTGATCAGGATAGTGATTTTAATTTATATGTGGATAGGATTATATTAACAGAGCTATGGATCAGGAAGAAAAAATGAATTGGGAAAAGCTGTTAAGACACCTTGAAGGTGACAAGGACGGCGGACAAGCCGATGAAGAATTGAATCAGGAGGAGCTCGAGATGCTGCTGCTGGCAGAAGAAACAAATATGAGTTTAAATAGAACAGACCCAGAAATGAAATTTCCGGTGCAAGCTGGCTGGGAAGAGTTAGAGGCAAGATATAAAGAGAAAAGCAGGAAAGAGAACCTAACGATTGGCCGTGGCAGGCGCAATTGGTTTATGGCAGCGGCGGCTGTGCTTGCTTGTGTAATTGGATCGGTCTGGTGGCTGTCTATTCGACCCGAAGATCCGTCAAAAAATGCATCTGCACCAACAATAGCAGGTGTTAAACTGACCCTCGAGAATGGAAAGACGGTTGCACTTGACCAGAAAGAAGCCCCGGTTTTAAAATCTGCGGGAGCCGCTTTGAATGGGGGTACGCTTGTTTATAAGAAAGAAAAGGCATTGCCAAAAGAAAATGAAGGTCCGGTTAGCATGAACATATTGGAAGTACCATATGGGAAACAAACTAAGGTGGAATTGGGTGATGGCACGGCAATATGGGTAAACTCGGGGTCGAAATTGACGTATCCAAGTCATTTTTCGGCCTCCAAAAGGGAGTTGACTTTAGAAGGTGAGGCCTTTTTTGAAGTAAGCCATAATGCACAAAGGCCTTTTGTTGTGCATGTAAAGGGGCTAAATGTACAGGTATTGGGTACTGCATTTAATATCAATTCTTTCGGGCCAGCGGTACAAACTGCGTTGGTAAGAGGCAAGGTTGGTTTGAAAGCAGGAAGCCGTTCAGTGATATTGGCTCCAGGTGAATTGGGGTTATACGGAGGTCCAAATGGTATGCTTCAAAAAACAGAGGCAGATCTAAAGACCTATACGGCCTGGAAGGACGGAGAGGTTTATTTCAACAACAATTCCCTGGCAGAGATTGCATCCCGTTTGGAAAGGGAATATGACCTGCATTTCGATTTTCAGGACGAAAGCCTTAAGAGTCTTCATTTTACGATAGATATGTCTAAAAATGAAGGAGATATACAAAAGATTCTGAATAACATCAGGTTGAGCACCAACCAGGTGAATTTCCTGATCAAGGGCAACAGGATCACGGTACAGCGCAGATAAAATCCTGTCAGAAAAAAAAGGGTGAAAATAATTGAAATTGTTTTCACCCTTTTTTATAATTCCTGTGCCTATACCTAAAATCAACCAACCTAAATTATGAAGAGGATAAATTTATTCTTGCTGTCGCTGCTCATCCTGAACTTGCAGCCAAGCGGGCGGACCTATGCCGATGCACCGGGGAATTCTATTAAATTCAACCTGAATGTGACCTCACCACAGCTTCCGTATGTAACGTTTTCGCATCTTAAAGGCCAAAGCCCTGACCAACATGAAAGTGAAATGATCATGCTGGGCCAAGACAAGGGCAATGTTAAAAGACAGATACCTGCCGCATTGCAGATTGTATCGTTCAGTGATATCCCTGTACTGGTCAATGGCGGAGAAGTGAATTTATCTATGGTAAAGCTTAAAAAAAGAACAAATGGGCGTGGTTATGCAGCCATTTTTAAAGGACCTGATGCTTTTAAGCAAAGTTTGCCTTATCTGATGGATAGTCTGTACTACATTCCGGTAGAAAAACTTACTATAATGAATACCGATGCCCTGAAAGGCTATTTTTCTGAGCGGGGTAAACAGGTGCAGGGCCTGCTGAACAAAGCTAAAATTAAAGACCCGCAGGAGAAAGCCTTGCTTTTACGCTATGAAAGTGTGCTCCGTGTTAAGCTTGCAGATGCGTTTAACAATGCTCATTATGAAAAAAAGGACCTTCCTGAGGGAACCCTTGGAGCTTTGCTTGAACAGGAGAATTCTAAAGGTGATGATTTAAACCGGATTTGCAGGGAAGATATCATGAATACTTTTGCACAAGTATTGATGGCGGGTAAATCGCAGCCGGGAGACTCCAGGCTTACAAAAATGGAGGTTCTTCTGAAAGATGGCAACCAGCTTTTTATCAAGCAGTATATTCCGGCTGAATTCAGAGTAATGTTCAGAAAAAAAGGCCTGACACAGGAACTGGCCTCATTTTATGCAAAGTTTAAACAGGCTTGCACCGATACAGAACTACTTAAAGAACTGGACGAATTTTATACTTACCAGGTGAACCTGACACCAGGAAAACCTGCGCCTGATTTTGGCTTGCGTGATTATCATGGAAAGACGGTGAAGATTTCTGATTTCAAGGGGAAAATGCTGGTGATCGATTGCTGGGGTACCTGGTGCAGCGGTTGTTTGTATAACCTTCCTTTCTTTGAGAAAGTGGCAGAGAGCTATAAAGACAGCACCGATATCGTATTCATGTCATTGGCACTGGAACCTGAAGACGGGATTTCATGGAAAAACTATATCAAGGAACATCATATGGAGGATGGTATCAATTTACATCTTGTCGATAACCAGAATGATCCAACCTGGATCCTGCTGAGAAAGGCTTATCACCTGGATTCTTATCCAAGATATATTGTGATTGACCGTCAGGGTAATTTTATTGATGCCTATTTAGATTACCCGCAATTCCCTGCTTTTAAAGAAAAAATTGATCAGTGGTATAAGGAAAAGAGATAGGGTATGACCAGAATATTCAGACCTTTTTTAACACTGGCTGCTTTTATGGCAGGTACAATTGCTGTATCTGCGCAGCAGGCTTCTGTATTTGATCCGCTGGAAAGCTTTAAGCGAGTCAGCTATCCTAAAGGGGACCGGGTAAGGAATGCTGCAGGAAAACCTGGGCCGGAATATTGGCAGAACCGGGCGGATTATAAGATTACCGCGAGTTTTGATACTTTATCACGTGTACTCCGGGGCACTGAAGAGCTGACCTATTTCAATAACAGCCCGGATGTACTGCAGGAGGTCTGGCTGCTGCTGGGGCAGAACCGCTTCCGTAAAGATTCCAGGACCACCGCGCTGACCCCGCTTGACGGCAGCCGCTTTGGAATCCAGGAATTTACCGAAGGCTTTGTTCTGGAAAAGATATCGATTAAAAACAAAAAACCGGGCTTATGGACAAAAGCTGAATTTAAGGTCATGAATGACCAGCTTAAGGTCCTGCTCCCCGAAGGCCTGAAAAGCAAGGAGGTGCTGGGGTTAAGTATAGCCTACCATTTTACGTTGCCAAAGAACGGTTCTGATTTTATGGGTGTTCTGCCGACCAGGAACGGTTCGATTTACCAGTTGTCGGCATGGTTCCCGAGGATTGCCGTTTATGATGATATAGAAGGCTGGAATACAGCGAATGCCGGTTATTATATTGAGCCTGGAAAAATGGACTATAAAATTACCTTGCCTTCAGAGTGTATTGTCCAGGGGACTGGTCAGCTGATGAACCCGGAGCAGGTATTGACCAAAGTACAATTGGAACGGTTCCGTACTGCGGCAAAAAGCAATCAGACCGTGCAAATCCGTACAGCAAAGGAAGTAGGAGAGCTTTCTTCAAGACCGGCAACCGGCCCGATGACCTGGCATTTCAGCACTGATAATGCGGGTGATGCTTTATTTGCGGTTTCCAAGGCTTTTATATGGGATGCCGTAAAAGTAAACCTTCCGGACAACAGGACCGCCATGGCGATGTCCTTATATCCGGTGGAAAGCAATTTTGAGACCTGGCAACAATCTGCGCAGATCATGAAAAAAGTATTGGAATCCTATTCCGGGCTGTGGTACCCGTACCCTTATACAAGCTGTGTCAATATTGCAGGTCCGGTTACCGGAATTGGTGGTCCGGGGGCAAGTTTTATCCACTACCAGTCAAATGGTATGGCCAATGGCGTTTGGCCTAAAGTAAACCATGAACTGGGGCATTCCTGGTTCAATATGATGGTGGCTGGAAATGGACGGCACAGCTGGATGGTAGAAGGACTGAATTCTTTTATCAATCATGTGAACGGGGAAGTTTTACACGAGGAAACAGCCTTTCAAATGGCGGATGCGGTGGATTGGCTGGGAAAGGTTAAACCGAGTCAGGCTGTTTCGACACCTTATGAGCTGTTGCTTTATAAAAATTTTGCCTTAATGGCTTATATGAAACCCGCCGTGGCCCTCAACCTGTTAAGGAACCAGGTGCTTGGACGGGAGCGTTTTGATGCCGCTTTTCGCACCTTTATCCAGTCCTGGAAGTTCAAACACCCTATGCCTTCTGATTTCTTCAGGTGCATGGAAAAAGAAAGTGGTGAAAGCCTTAGCTGGTTCTGGCAAAGCTGGTTCCTGAACGACTGGACACTCGACCAGTCTATACTTAGTGTTCAATATGTAGATGGACAGCCAGAAAAAGGGGTGAAAATCAAGCTGGCTAATAAAGGTAAAATGGTGATGCCTGCTGTACTGGAGATTATAGAATTTAACGGACAGGTCAACCGGGTCAGCCTGCCTGCCGAGATCTGGCAGAAAGATACGGAATGGAGCTTTTACTATCCTTCTACCAGTAATGTAATCTCTGTGAAATTAGATCCGGACCATCAGTTGCCAGACCGGAACCTGAGTGATAATGTATGGCGTGGAAATGACCAGCAAAAAAAAGTGCCTGAGGGTTTGAGTTCGCAGGTGGTCCTTGACCGGTATTTTGCTGCGATAGGAGGGAAAAACCTGGTGCAGAATTTAAAACAGGCAGTATTGAAATATACCAAAGGAGAGGGAAAGAGCCTGTATACTATGGAGCGGTCTGCCTTGTTTCCTGACCAGTACAATTTGGAATTCAGTTTCGCCAGTATTCCGCACCCTTTGCAGAAATATACAGTAAATGCTGATAAGGTAAATTACCAGAAATTTGGTGCTGCAGGAGAACTGAACGCGGGCCAGAACTTGCAGGTGAAGCAAATATGTAGGATGTTTCCGGAAATGGAAATGCTTAACGGAAATCATCAGCTGCGGTTGGCCGATTCGACCAGGAATATCAACGGGACAGATGCTTATGTCCTTTTCCTTGATGAGCACAGCGCTGCGGCACGTGCCTATTATTACGATGTGAAAACAGGATTTAAGGTAAAAGAGGAGGACTTACAACATACTGATGATGATCTGCCTTATACAACGATTGAAATGGCAGAGTATAAAGCCCTGAATGGTTTAATGTTGCCTTATACCTTGATTTTCAGACGGGCAGGAGAAAATGAATACCTGCTTAAAGGAAAGGATTTTAAACTGAGTACAAACTAAACTATATCAACGATAACCTAATAAAAAATGAAGAAGTCAATATTAACCATTTGCAGCCTGGCTTTGAGTACGGCCGCGGCTTTTGCACAGCAGAAACTGGAACTGACTGCGAAATTACCGGATCTTAAAGAAAATATGATTGTGCGTTTATGGAATCCTGTTGATAAGGTAACCGATTCTACCTATGTTAAAAACAACAGTTTTTCTTTCTCCAAACCGATGAACGGAGGTGGAAGTATTTTCATTTTACAGGCAGGAAATGAAGATCCTCAAGTAACAGGGCTGGGTATGGTCATTTACCTGGAACCTGGAAAACTGAATATTTCGGGAACGGCCAAGGGCTTTGACACCGCGAACCTGAAGGGCGATGCTTTTGTTACGGACTGGGTGGAGATGAGCAAAACCATGGCTCCTTCCATGGGATTGCTGAATTCTATTGAAAACCTTGAAGCTAAACTGACTAAGGCAAGAGAACTGGGGGACGAGGAAACGGCGAAGTCTGTAATCGCTGAAAAAACTTTACTAGAACAGCAGGTAGCTGTCAGCGGAAAAAAATATATGGATGAGCACTTAAGTTCCGGGATTTCTGCCTATATACTAAACGCTGTACTATCGAATATACTCTCCGGTGAAGAAAAGCTGGCCTATTTGAATAAATTCAGCGGAAATGCAAAAAACAACCAGATATCAGCGAAGATGCTTGCGGATCTTACAGGGACGAAAACACAATGGGTTGGCCTGCAGGCCCCGGATTTTAAACAGCCGGATGCCAATGGAAAAATAGTTTCGCTGTCAGATTTTAAAGGTAAGTACGTACTGGTTGATTTCTGGGCAAGCTGGTGTACACCTTGCCTTAAGGAATTGGATGAACTTAAATCGGTTTATGCTAAATACAAAGACAGGAATTTTACTATTGTGGGCGTGTCCCTGGATAAGGATAAGCAAAAATGGCTGGCCTCAATAGCACATGAACAACTACCCTGGGTGCAATTGTCGGATTTGAAAGCTGAAAACAATGAGGCGGCCCAAACCTATAAAGTTTTGGGTATCCCTGCCAATTTTCTGATTGATCCTTCCGGAAAGATTATTGGTGTAGGTTATCGTGAAGGAGATAGTCCGGGTTCTAAGATACTCGATAAGACATTAAGCAAACTACTGAACTAAATATATCAACAACTAAACTAAACCAAACCAACCCATGAAGTCAAGAATTATCCGTACTGCGATCTGCAGTGCATTTCTGCTGCTTGTTTTTCTGCTTCCGGTATCGGCCCAGCAGAAAAATGCCCAGAAAGTAACTTTGAATGTGCGAAATGGTACGCTTGAAAGCATTATTCAGTCCATTATGAAACAAACGTCTGTCAGGATCGTATATAATCAGGAACTGATACAGAAAGCGGCCCGAATGGATTTTAAGGCTAGTAATGAAGACCTCAAACCTGTGGTAAAACGTTTGCTGAAGGGATCTAACCTGACTTTTGTACTGCAGGATGATGTGATGGTGATTGGACCGAAGGAAGAACAGGATGAACCAAAAAAAAAGTTAGGCATTATTAAAGGCCAGGTGCTGGACCAGGTGGGTAAACCTATGGCCGTGGTCACGGTGAACATCAGCGGTACACCGGCAACTACATTCACCAATGAAGAAGGAAGGTTTGCCATCACTATGGAAGAAGGAAATACCATTACTCTTTCCTATGTAGGTTTTCAGAAAAAGGTCGTAAAGCCGCACCTGGATGAAACGATGAGCATTAAACTGGAACAGGAGAAGAATGATATGGATGAAGTTGTGGTTACAGGTTATCAGACCGTGAACAAGCGTTTGTCGGCCAGTTCCACCTATACACTTAAACCCGAAGACTTTAAAGATCCCAGTGCGACCAATGTGATTTCCATGTTGCAGGGAAAGGTACCCGGTCTGGTGGTAACCAAACCCTCCGGCAGTCCGAATGCTGTGCCATCGCTCCGGATGAGGGGGACCTCTACAATGATCGGTAATGCGAACCCGATCATTGTGGTAGATGGAATTATCCGTGAAAACCCGAATGACCTTAACCCGGATAATCTGCTTGGCGGCCTGGATTTCCGGGATCAGCTTTTGATGAAAGAGAACCTTTTGGCCAGGGGAAGTTTGACAGGAAACTCGATTTCGGGACTTAATGTGAATGATGTAGAAAGTGTTACTTTTTTAAAAGACGCGTCGGCTACTGCGCTGTATGGAACCAGGGCTGCAAACGGGGTGATTATGATCTCTACAAAGAGAGGAAAAGCCGGGAATATGGAGATCAGTTATAACGGGACCTTTGGTACTTCGAGAAGGCCAAGGTACAGTGATCTGAAAGTCATGAATTCCCAGCAGCGCGTCCGTTTTTCGAGGGAAATGTACGAAGACGGCTATCTTTATCAGAATATGCCGATCAAAATGGGTTATGAAGGGGCATTTAGTGACCTGATGAACAGGAAAATATCGGAAAGCGAATTTCAGAAAGAGGTTGCGGACCTGGAAAGCATGAACACAGACTGGTTTGCCATGTTGTTCAGGAATAGCTTTAATATGGGGCATCACTTGAGTTTATCTGGAGGCTCTGACAAAACCAGTTATTATACTTCCATATCCTATAATAACAGTAAAGGAGCGGCGAAACTGGATGATTTACAAGAAGGCAGTATAAGTACGAGGCTGACTTCGAACCTGGGCAGCAAATGGAAACTGGACGTGTCTTTGGATGCCAGTCACAGGCTTTCTACTGGTTATTTTGGTGTGAATCCCCTGGATTATGCCTTGTCAACCAGCAGGGCGATTTCTCCTTCGCTTGTTTATCCGGTTTCAGAGCAAACGATACTTGGCGCAGGTCCGATGCTTGATTTTAACATATTTAATGAACTAAACCAAACGGGCAGCCGCGTTAGAAATACCAATGTCAACGCGACTGCTAACCTGAGCTTCCTTCCTTTTAAAAGTCTTATCTTAAGTTCAATGATTTCGGGGGGTGTCAATGTGCAGAACTCCAGTCAATACGCTACCGAACTTAGTAATTACGTTGCCAATAAGAGAGGATATAATTATGGTTCTGTAACACCTGGCGGTATAGAGGAACAGTCTTCCCCGCTGCCGGTAGGCGGGATTTATTTCCCTTCCAATATGTCGGTATACAGTTATAATGTCCGTAATTCGGCAAATTATACAAGAACTGTTTTTTCAGATAATGACCAGTTCAATATTATTGTAGGTCAGGAAATCAGATCTTCACGCAATGATGGATTAGACAATCTGATCACAGGCTATTTCCGGGACCGTGGTGAGGGCTTTGCGATCCAGCCAAGCTCTGTTTCTATGCTGAACCCAAAGAGAACCAATACCCTGAGAAATGATATGTCAGTATATGGTACGGCAAGTTATAGTTATGCCGGTAAATATGTCCTGAACGGAAATATCAGAACAGACGCTTCTAACCGTTTCGGGCAGTATTCCAATCAGCGTTTCCTGCCGGTATGGAGCGTTGCAGGCCGCTGGAATGTGAGTTCGGAGAAATGGCTGGAGAACAGCAAGATTATTAATGACCTGTATTTGAAGGGGTCCTATGGCTTTCAGGGAAATGCGATCAGCTCTGTAGGTCCTGATCTTGTCCTGAGTGTACCTGATGCTTCCTTCGCGGTTGACCCGATGTTGAATGAGCTTTACCTTAATATTAAATCCTTGCCTTACCCGGACCTGAGATGGGAGAAAACCAAAAGCTATAACCTGGAAATAGGTGGCTCTTTATTCAATTCTTTCCTGAGCTTCGGTGTGGCAGTATACCAAAGGAGGACCTCAGATGCCATCACCACAAGATATATCCCGGTTGAGTATGGCATACAGTCCATGCTGGTGAATAGTGGTAATATCAGAAATGAGGGTTACGAACTGGATCTGGGACTTAATCTGATCCGTAGTAAAAACCTGAACTGGAGAATGACTATCAATACGTCAAAGAATAAGAACATGCTCCAGAAAGGTTCAGTTGAAACCCCAAGCGTGAATACTTACGACTACCTGACCGGAAATGTTTTTGTTGAAGGGCAGCCGATCAACACTTTTTATGTTTTTTCCTTTAAAGGACTGAATCCTAAAACAGGTGTACCTATGTTCTACGGACTGGATGACTCTAATGATCCTGCTCCAGGAACTTTTGTAGATTATTTAAAGCCCGCGGGATCAAGAGACCCTAAATTCAATGGAGGTCTGAGTACTTACGTGAGCTATAAGGCTTTCTCCCTGTCGGCATCATTTTCATATAAAGTAGGTGGTAAACGCTTGAGGAACCCGGTGTATAAACCAAATGATGTTTATATTCCGCTGCCTGAACAAAATGTGCCGGCTATTTTTGAACAACGCTGGCGCAAACCTGGAGATGAAGCCTTCACAGATATACCGGCCTATCCAAAAAGTTCAGATATAAATGGGGGAGGCTATATCTATCTGAAATCTTTTGCCAATATGAGCCGTTATGAAATCTATACTTATTCCGATGCGAACCTGGTTTCAGGAAGTATGCTGAGGTGTAATGATATCGGTTTGTCTTACAGCATTCCAAGTCAGGTGGTTAAACGCCTGGGGGTAAAAAGTATTTCGGTTTCCGGTAACGTATCGAACCTTTTTGTTGTAGCAGATAAAAAACTGAGGGGTCAGGACCCTGAAATTGACGGTGCTGGTACAACCGCACTGCCAATGACCAAAACATTCACCATGGGTTTAAATGTTAATTTTTAACAAAGAAGACAATGAAAAGAAATTTATCGATTCTACTGCTGCTTCCTGTTCTTTTTCTGGTATCATCCTGTAAAAAATTTCTGGAAGAACAATCACAAACAGATATTATCCCAAGATCTGCTTCAGCTTTAAATGAACTGCTGGTTGGAGCAGCCTATAAAAACAACAACAGTCCGGGAACAGACCGCACGCTCCGAATGCTGGATGATGATGTTACCCAGGACCATTTTGTTGACCGTGACGGGGACAGATCTGTTGCTTTTCAGTGGCAGCCTCAAACTGCGGGGAAACCGGATGCTGTCGGTGGAGCACAATCATGGAGTGCGGTTTATCCTCGTATCCTGGCCTGCAATATCGTGCTGGACTATTCTACCAAGGTAAGCGGAACCATAGCCGAGATTGAAAATGCGGCGGGGCAGGCTTACCTGCTGCGTGCCTATTATTATTTCAAACTGGTGAACCTTTACGGAAAGCCCTATACTGACCGGAATTCTAAACCTGCGCAGGACCTGGGTGTCCCGCTGATCCTTTCTTCAGATTTATCTTTTGACGGAAAAACCAGGAACACAGTGGCTGAAGTTTATCAGCAGGTTCAGAACGACCTGGCCAAAGGGATTGAATTTCTGGAAAGAAATGGTAAAAATAACAATATTGCCCGTATCAGCCCGGTTGCAGGTCATCTGCTATCATCCCGTGTACAATTGTATATGGGCAACTGGCAAAAGGCTATAGATGAAGCCAGCATTGTGCTGGACCGGAAATCAGATCTGGTAGACCTGCGCAGCTGGGGTGCTGGGAACCAGAACGGTAAGCCCTTTATCAGCAAGCAGAACCCGGAAGCCCTGTGGGCTTTTGGTACGACGGATGATGTGATCCCTTTTACTGATCTGGATGCCAATTACAGGTTATCGGATGATCTGTTGACTATTTTTGAGAATGGTGACCTGAGGACCAGTGTATATATCGGGAGTAAGCAATCTATTAAACGGCCTACATTGGGCTATATCACTACAGTAGGGCAGAACTTCAGAGTGTCGGAGGCTTTATTGAATAGAGCCGAAGCCTATGCCCAGTTGAACAAATTGGGACAAACAGGAAATGCGCAGCTGGCCCTGAACGATCTGAATACGCTGAGAAAGAAAAGGTTCAGCGTGGAAAGCTACGCTGACCTGACCAGTTCCAGTGCCGATGACCTGCTTGATAAATGCTATAAAGAAAAACGCAGGGAATTTTTCTGTGAGGAACAGCATCGCTGGTTTGACCTTCGCCGCCACGGAATGCCGTCGATTACCCACTTCTGGCATCCGAGCAATGCGCAGACTTTAAGTTTTGTGCTTGCAGACCATGATCCGGCCTATGTGCTCCAGATCCCTAAAGATGCGACAGACAAGAACAAGAATTTAGTATTAAACCCTGACCCGGCTGTACGCACCGGACATTAACCAGACTGTCATGAAATTAAAAAATTTAATATATCCGCTGATTGTTCTGCTTTTGGCTTCAGGTTGTAAAAAAGAAGCGAAGATAGAACCGGACAAGTTCGATCCTGAATATCACCTACCCCAGGGAAATCATCCCTATGATACGAAGATCATGAATTTCTATCGTGATTACGGCAGCTATATCCTGTATAAATTCAGTGAAAAGGATTTTAGATGGAATGTGACCAATAATATCTCTTTTGTTGCTGACCAGGGGGATGAAAATTATATAGCGTCTGCACTTGATGCATTGGATACCTATCTGTTTAAATACTACAGTAAGGATTTCCTGCAGAAAGCACTGCCTTATAAAATTCTCCTTGCCAGCAGGATCAGAGCACTTGATCAGGATAATAATCCGGTGGAAACGCCGGTCAATGCTGCAAGTACCTCGAGTCAGCTGACTTTTGGCAGGGCGGGCAGTAGTTTGGCCGGTTTAACAGCTGAGGAACTGAAAGGCATGAAAAAGGATCTGCACCGGGAATTCTGGAACCAGGCCGTAGGTTTTGGCAAGATCCCGTTGCCACCTGTTTTTGTTGTAGCGACTAAATATGAGGATGTGGCTTCCTGGAACAGTAAGAATTATGGGGTTTTCCTTGATCCGGACACATACTCTGCAACAGTTTACTCAGACTTTATAGCCTATATAAACATGATCGTTTCAAATACACCGGAAGAGTTGGAGCAGAGCCAGTTTCTGCCTCAAAACGATCCAAATGGAAAGTTTAAATTCAAGTATAATGCCATTGTTAAATATTATAAGGAAACTTATGGTGTTGATCTTCAGGCTATCGATAAGTAAATCACTATGAAAAGAATAGTTTTAGGTATAATGCTGGCAGCCCCTATCGTAGGGGTGTGCCAGCAACAGAAAGAGTTTAATAAAGAAGCAAAGACAGTAGAAATGGCCAGTCCTGTTGATAGTGGGATATATATAAGCGTTGACATGCGGTCGGTGATGCAGTTCTTTTCAAAAGATCATATTAATACAGCAGATGCGCTAAAGGATTGCAACGCTTTAAATTCAATTCTGAAAAAAGACATTGGAGAGCTTGCATTTAGCCAGGAGCTTGGTAAGCTGGATATGGTTAAAGACAGTGCGGTTTTTTATGGCCTGATAGAAACTAAAGGCGTAGCCCTCACACGGGAGAAACTGAAACTGGAACAGCAGTTTGTACGGGAGCACCCTGATTCTTTTATGAGCCTATATTTGTTGATGGACAACAGTATCATGTATGATGCCGATGGTTATGCTGACGACTATGCTCGGCTGAGCTCCCGCCTCAGGAACACTCAGGCTGCAGAGGTCATCAGAAAGAAGATTGAGCACCTGAAAATTACCACTGCCGGAACCCGGGCAATGGATTTTGAAAGAAAAAACCAATATGGAAAGACGGTGAAACTGAGCGATTATAAAGGGAAATTGGTGCTGCTTGATTTTTGGGGAAGTTGGTGTGCTGTTTGCCGTCAGGGACATCCTCATTTGAAAGAATTATATAAGAAATATAAAGACAAGGGACTGGAAATTGTTGCTGTTGCTCATGAAGAAAATAAAGATTTGTCTAAGAATAAATCAGCCTGGCTTGCGGCAATCAAGAAAGATGATGTGAACTGGGTACATGTTCTGGAAGACGAGGGCAGTGGAGCACCTAGTATTACCAAAGCTTACGGAATTGAAGGTTACCCTACAAAATTGCTTGTTGACCGGGACGGCAAAATTCTGATGAGGGTAATTGGAAATCTGAATGAAGAAATGGATGAAAGGATCAAGTCCATCTTAGAGAAATAAGCCTGCTTGAAAATAAAAACAGTTTTTTAGGTGCGAATGCAAATTGCCCCGGTTTTCCGGGGCTTTTGTATGGTTATAGCCCTCATTGAAGCCAGTCGGTATATATAGATTTATACCTTTCTTAATAAATTTAACAGAATGCAAAAAAGGCATAATATTACGCCAATATTATGATTGTTTTGTGTAAAAATACGGTTATATTTCCCGGTATAAACGACTTGATTTCTTTTTATGAGAAGTATGTTCCTGGTGGCTCTAAATGAATTTATTATTCAAATTAATTAGGAAGGATGAAAACTGAATTTTGTGATTTCGAATCCCTTTGGTCAAGATTAAGAAACGGAGAAGAGGAAGCATTGTTTTGCTTATTTAGAGATTTATATAATCCTCTTTTTAATTACGGTTTTTCCTTATATGGGGCAAAGGAAAATGTGGAAGATGCAATTAGTCAGGTTTTTCTGGAATTATGGGAAAAGAGATTTGCGCTTAAAGCTGTAGAAAATGTTAAAAGTTACCTTTTTACCTATTTGCGTCGTAAAATTACCAGAGAATACGAAAAAGAAATTAAAAATATTTTACCTGATCGGGAATTGTATGAAGCATCTGTAATGGATTATATGGTACAATTACAAACAGAAGAAGAAGTCCGAAAACGGGTACAGAATGCAATTGATAAATTACCTCCTCGTCAGAAGCAGTTGATTATGTTTAAGTTCTATCAGAACTTAGGCTATGAGGAAATTTCCGATATAACAGGACTCGCTACGCAGAGCATTTATAATAATATTCATCGATCTTTAAAATGCCTTCATGATGAATTAAAACTCCCGATTGGATTATTACTTCTGATCCTTAGAAGTTAGTTTTGAATTTTTATTGCTGATAATCAGTTTGTTGTGATTTTTTTAAAAAACTAATGAGTAGAAATGTTCTTTCTGTTGCACTATCAAGTATATAACCAGATAGACCAATGAATAAATCTAATTTAACTGTTGAGGACTTATTAGCTGATCCTTCGTTTATTGATTATTGCCTGACAAATAATTCGGCCGAAATAAATCGATGGGATTTACATTTCCAAAGGTATCCCGGCGACAGAATAACTTGTCTGGAAGCAAAAAAAATCCTTTTGCTTATGACCGCTGAAATCCCAGAGGAAATCATTGCAGATAAATTAGAATCGTTTAAAAAGCTATTTTATCAAACAAATTTTAGTTCTGACGCCAGTGCGAAAAGGCGGCTAAAGAAACTCCGGCTTTTTATAGCCGCTGGTATTGCAGCTTCTTTGATGTTGATCACCATAGGTGTTTTATTCTTTTTTAAGACCGCCCAAACATCGGCATCCTCCTATAGCAATATAAAAGGTCAGTGTATATCGACCAGTCCTACTGATCGGAATACGATCACTTTAAGCGATGGCACAGTTGCAATTTTATATCCGGGCAGCAAGCTGATTATTTCGGATGATTATAATAAGGATGACCGTAAAGTCGCAATCACAGGCCAGGTATACTTAAAAATATTTAAAGATAGACAAAAGCCCTTCGTCGTATACAGCCGTCATTCTACAACTACTGCTATTGGTACTGTCTTTTATGTCCGTGATTTTAAAGGTAGCAAAGAATCCTCAGTACTGCTGATCAACGGAAAAGTAAAAGTAAATATACCAGCACGTCAGACTGCGGAATTTCTGGAGCCGGGAACCTCGCTGGTCATTAACAATCATACCTTAAAATCTGAGAAAAAGGTAATCGATAAGATGGAACTGGAGGAATTGAAAGATCAAAGACTGATATTCCGGAATGCAGTGATGGAAAATATTGTTGATAAGCTTGAACTTTTTTATGGAGTAGAGATTGATTTGAGCACCTGTAAATGTCAGTTCAAAAATATTACCGGTGACTATTCTGAACAATCTCTCACCACAATTTTAAACACCATAAGTTTCATTAATCAGGTAACCTGGGCAATTCATGACCATAAAATTGTATTTGTTCCTGTTGATCGTCCAAATAAGCAAGTAACCAAATAATAACCTATATAAACCCAAAATTACCTTAACTATGAGAGGAAGAAATCTGCTTTGTCCGCATGGGATCTTTTATGCTCTGGTCTTCGTCTTCGTGCTGTTGTTCCAATCACTAGTGATGAGTGCAGTGGCTCAGGCGATTACTACGAGAACTGAAAAGACCTACTCTATTGGTTTTAAAAATGAACCTATTTTAAAGGTTTTTACTAAAATCGAGAATATTTCAGGTTTGAAATTTTCTTATAATCAAAATGATGTTAAAGCCGTCCATCCAATTAAAATTGCTGAAAAGGAAAGAAGTATAATTCAGTTATTAAAAGAATTAAGCGCTAAATCCGGGTTGAATTTTAGCATTTCCAGAGGACTCGTCGCTGTAACTCTCAATGCTGGATTTTCCTACCCCGAAGAGAAACCCGATATCATACAAAAGAAAATTGCTGATACTGTTATTCGTGGATTAGTATTGGATACATTGAATAAGCCTTTAATTGGTGTGTCTGTTTACGTTAAGGGCAAACCAAATATTGGAACAAGTACTGATGCACATGGGCAATATTCAATAAGGGTTCCTGCCAATTCCGTTCTGGTTTTTAAAATGATAGGTTTTGTGGTATCAGAAGAACCAGCTAATAGATCCGTCATCAATATAATGCTTAGAGAGGAGCAGGGGGCCCTTGATGAGGTTGTTGTTACCGCTTTTGGTAAAAAGCAGAGAAAGGAGGCTGTTGTTGGTTCCGTTACTTCTATAAGTGCTAAAGATTTAAAAATACCATCCAGTAACCTAACCACTGCGCTTGCAGGGCGTTTGGCTGGTGTTATTGCTTATCAACGCAGTGGTGAACCCGGAGCGGATAATGCCAATTTCTTTGTCAGGGGCGTAACTACTTTTGGCAATGGTAGTGGAAACCCGCTGGTCTTAATCGATAACATTGAATTAACGACTACCGATCTGGCCAGATTATCGCCTGATGATATTGAGAGTTTCTCCGTTTTAAAAGATGCAAGTGCTACCGCTTTATACGGTGCCAGAGGTGCTAACGGGGTGATTTTTGTAACGACCAAGCAAGGAAAGACAGGAAAAGCTCAATTTAGCTTCCGTGCTGAAAATTCGGTTTCCGCGCCCACAAAAAAATTAGAAATTGCCGATGCCATAACACATATGGAGCTTTATACCGAAGCACAATTAACCAGAGATCCATTGGCAAAACTGATATATTCGCAGAATAAAATCGATCACACGAAGGCTGGTGATAACCCGGTTATTTATCCCGCAACAAATTGGACTGATTTGTTATTTAAAGACCGTACTACTAATCAACGTGGTAATTTAAGTGTTAAAGGTGGCGGTGATGTTGCACAATATTATGTGGCAGGCGGCTATAATCTAGATAACGGAACTTTAAAAGTAGATGAACGAAATAATTTCAATACCAATGTAAAGTTAAGTACCTTTCAGTTGCGCTCTAACGTAAACATTCAGATTAGCCCGAAAACAGAGCTTGTCGTAAGGCTTTCTGGTTATTTTGATGAATACACCGGACCGGCTGACGGAGGTTCTGGTGTATATAAAAAGGCATTAAGAACAAGCCCAACATTATTTGCACCTTATTATGCGCCTGACGCTGCAAATATTGCTTCTCAGCATATTCTATTCGGTAACTATCGCGAAGGAAATTCCTTTTACATCAATCCTTATGCAGATTTGCTTCGTGGCTATAAGGATTATTCGCAAAGCAGAATGCTGGCTCAGGTAGAATTAAATCAAAAACTATCGTTCATAACCGAGGGTCTTAATCTGAAAGGAATATTTAGCACCAACCGGTATTCTTATTTTGATGCTGTGCGGGCCTACGGTCCCTATTTGTATAATATAGGAACTTATGATAAGCAGAGCAATACCTATGTTTTAAACTGGCTAAATGAGGACAGGACAAATGAATGGGATACGAATTATCCTCATGAAGACATCAAAGCTTTTGGAAGTAATAAAGATGCAAATACCAATCTCTACGCACAAGCAACGTTTGACTATGACAGGCTATTCAGCCAGAAGCATAATGTTGGTGCCACATTAATTTTCACTATGCAGCAAAGCTTGTTTCCGGCTGCCGAGGTGCAGGCTTCGCTACCACATAGAAATGTTGGTGTATCAGGAAGAGCGTCTTACGCTTACGATAACCGGTATTTTGCGGAGTTTAACTTTGGTTATAACGGCTCAGAGCGATTCAGCAAGGATCAGCAGTTCGGCTTTTTTCCAACTATTGGTTTTGGATGGGTTGTTTCTAATGAGAAATTCTGGAATAATTCACTGATCAATAAACTAAAAATAAGGGGTTCATATGGCCTTGTTGGAAACGACAAGATTGGGAGAGATGAAGACAGGTTTTTTTATTTAAGTAGTGTAAATCTAACCAACAGTGGTCGCGGCGCTTCATTTGGTTTTGATAACAATCGATTTAGGCCAGGGGTTTCTATTGACAGATACCCCAACCCCTCGATCACATGGGAAAAATCATACCAAAAAAATCTGGCCATTGAGTTGAGTCTTTTTAATAAAATTAACCTGGTGGGAGAGATCTATGAGAAAAAAACGACTAATATATTGCAGGCTAGAGCATCTATACCCACCACTATGGGTTTAAGCGTAACCACGCTTGCTAATGTGGGTGAGGCAAAATCAAGGGGGTTAGATTTAAATCTTGATTATACTGAGAATTTTAGTGGAGGTGCCTGGTTTGCGATTAAAGGCAGTTTTACATTTGCCAGGGGTGAATATTATAAATACGAAGAGCCAGAATATAAGGAGAAGTATAAGCTTCATCCGGGGCAATCCATTTCTCAAACATATGGCTATATCGCAGAACGCTTATTTATAGATGAAAATGATGTGCGAAACTCTCCTAAACAAAACTTTGGCCTGTATCAGGCGGGAGATATTAAATATAGAGATATCAATAATGATGGACAAATTACACCGCTGGATCAGGTGCCTATCGGAAATCCAACCACACCTGAAATAACTTATGGTGGTGGTATCTCTGCAGGATATAAAAATTTCGATTTTTCTGTTTTCATACAGGGATTAGGCAGAGAGTCATTTTTTCTTGACCCCTGGAGAACTGCACCTTTTGTAAATTATGATCCTGATGGATTAAACTTTGGCCGTATTGGTGAAAATGCCTTGTTAAAAGCTTATGCAGACGATCACTGGTCTGAAGAGAACAGAAATATTTATGCGCTTTGGCCAAGGCTTTCAGTAACTCCAATTGAGAATAATAACCAAACGAGTACCTGGTTTATGCGAAGTGGTAATTTTTTGCGTGTAAAATCGCTTGAAGTGGGTTATACTTTGCCAGATAAGCTGACCAAAAGGCTAAAGATGAGGACATTCCGGGTTTACTTTAGTGGTACAAACCTGCTTACTTTTAGTAAGTTCAAACTTTGGGATCCCGAACTGGGTGGAAATGGATTTGGTTATCCGCTCCAAAAGGTATTTAATCTGGGCTTAAACATAAACTTTTAATATTTTTAAGATGAAAAGAAATATAAAACTATTTGCTGCAGCTCTTATTTTATTATGCGCAGTTACGGGCTGTAAAAAATACCTTGATGTAGTACCTGATAATATTGGTACTATTGATTATGCCTTCAGAATGCGAACTGAGGCCGAAAAATATTTGTACACCTGCTACAATAATTTACCATATTTTGGAGATACGGGTAGTGATCCGGGATTTATGACCGGCGATGAGCTTGCTGCACAATATCCAAGTTCAATTTATTTTGACATTGGATTGTACAGAATAGCCCGTGGCGAACAAAATATTGTAAATCCTATTGGTAATTATTGGGATGGAGATAGGGGAGGGAAATCTTATTATCAGGCTATACGGGAGTGTAATCTATTTTTGGAGAATGTAAATAAAGTACCCGATTTGTCTGATTCGGAAAGACGGAGGTGGATTGCCGAAGTTAAACTACTAAAGGCCTATTACCATTTTTTCCTGTTCCGCATGTACGGCCCAATCCCGGTTATCCGCAAAAATTTGCCGGTTTCAGCTTCAATTGAGGAAGTAAGGATACCAAGAATGCCAGTAGATTCTGTAGTAAATTATGTGGTTAGTTTAATTGATGAAGCTGCTCCGGATCTTCCTGCCCAAATTATGAACCAAACATCCGAGTTGGGCAGACTAACAAAGCCAATTGCATTATCAATAAAAGCACAAGTATTAATCACAGCTGCCAGCCCTTTGTTTAATGGAAATCCAGGCTATGCTAATTTTAAAGATAAAACCGGCGCTCAGTTATTTAATCCGGCTTATTCTGTGGAGAAATGGAGAAAAGCTGTCGATGCATGTAAGGATGCAATAACTGCCGCTGAAGCTGCGGGAGCAACATTATATTATTACGCACCTGAATCTGGCGAAAAAGTTACCGACTCTACTAAATTAACCATGAACATCCGGGCAGCCATTACCGATAAATGGAATTCGGAAACCATTTGGGGCGCATCAAATGCCTATGCGAGTTGGGTTCAGTCGTTATCTCAGGCAAGGATTACTTCGTCAGATCCCGATGCTATAAAAACGCCGCCGGCAGATAATGAATCTATCCGGTCTACACTATCTCCGCCCATACATATTGCTGAGATGTTTTATAGCAATAATGGTGTGCCTATTGAGGAAGATATTAATTATGATTATGCAAACAGGTTAACTAAACTGAGAACGGTTACAGATAAAGACAGGTTTTACCTGAAAAAAGACTATGAAACCATTCAGTTAAATTTTGATAGAGAGCCAAGATTTTATGCGGATTTAGGCTTTGATGGTGGAATTTGGTATGGGCAGGGATTGTATAACGATTCTAAGACCTGGTTTTTGCAGGCGAAGGCCGGACAATTTGGAGCCAGACTAGGCGCCGCGCTATTTTCCGTTACCGGTTATTGGCCAAAAAAACTGGTAAACTATAAAAACGATTTCGGAAGTGATTCAAAAGGTTATAATACAAAAGGCTATCCATGGCCGGTCATCAGGCTTTCAGAAATGTATTTGCTGTATGCAGAAGCTTTAAATGAATTAAACGGGCCAAGCGCAGAAGCATATAAATGGATTGATCTGGTCAGAAAAAGAGCTGGGCTTAAAGGTGTGTTAGAAAGCTGGGCAAGTTTTTCAAAAAATCCGGCAAAGCCAACTACGAAAGATGGATTTAGGGAGATTATTCAGAGAGAGCAGATGATTGAATTGGTGTTTGAGGGTAAAAGGGTCTGGAGTATCAGGCGCTGGAAAAAAGCCGAAGAATATTTTAATAAACCCATTAGAGGCTGGGATTTAGAACAGGAAGATGCGGTTAACTATTATCGGGTAAGGCAAATTGTGGCCCCAGTGTTCACCTTCAAAGATTATTTGTGGCCACTTTCAGAAAATTCGCTTGTGATCAACCCCAAGCTGGTGCAAAACCCGGGGTGGTAATTTTTATTTAAAAAGACAGTTATGAAAAAAATATTCTATTACTTGCTTGTTCTGTTGGCCGTAACGGGTTTATATGCCTGTTCCAAAACAGATTTTAACATTCAGAAACCGGTTGAAAATGACGGAACAAAACCAGGTGTTGTTACTAATGTTAAGGTGCAAAATAATCCAGGGGGCGCAATTATTACTTACTCGCTGCCAACTGATGCTGATTTGCAATATGTGCTGGCAGAGTATAACATCAATAGTACGACGGTAAGACAAGCCAAAACATCGCGCTTTAGCGATACCATTAAAGTAGATGGTTTTAATAAGGCGGGCACTTATGATGTCAGGTTATACGCTGTTGACAAAAGCGAAAACAGATCTGAAGTGGTGGTGGCAAAAGTAAACCCGGAAACACCTCCTTACCGTTCAATTAGAAGTACCCTGACATTGAAAGAAGATTTTGGAGGCGTGAGCATTACTTTCGCCAACCCGGACGAGGCCAAAATCGCCGCGGTTATTATTACCAAAGATGAGAATGGAGAACTTGTTCCAATTGAAACTTTTTACACCGGAGTAAAAAATGGTCTTTTCTCTGCAAGAGGCTATGATCCTGTTCCGAGAGTATTTGGGGTTTATATAAAAGACAGGTGGAATAATAATTCGGATACGCTGTTTAAAACGGTTACCCCTTTATTTGAGGCAAAGTTGGATAAAACCAAATTCAAGCCTTATAAACTGCCTGACGATCAGCCATCGGCATATGGTTGGGAAATGCCAAATCTGTGGGATGGAAAATTGGATGGGGATGGTTTTCACACCCTTCAGGGTGCTTTGCCCCGCCCGCATAGATTTACATTTGACCTTGGCGTAGTGGCCAAATTAAGCCGTTTCAAAATATTACAGCGTTTTGGCGGTTACGAATATAATCACGGTAATCCACGGTCATGGCGCATGTGGGGTACGGCTACGCTGCCTGATGCCTCCGGAAGCTGGGATGGATGGACAAAGTTAATGGACTGTGAATCATTCAAGCCATCGGGATTACCTTTTGGGCAAACGACCAATGAAGATATAGCCTATGCGAAGGGAACCGATGGTTTAGGCGAAGAGTTTAAGTTTCCCAGTTCAGCACCTGCTGTAAGGTACATTAGAATGGAAATATTGAAAAACTGGGGCGGTACCGACTTTTTCCATGCAATAGAGATTACTTTTTGGGGAGATACAAAATAAAATATTACAGTCATGTTTAAAAAGAAAATAAGTTACATCGGTTTAATCCTGGGCATTGGAATTTTTGTATCCTGCCAAAAAGCTGATGATTATAAAAAATATCTGGTTGGTGGAGAAAAAGTCTATCCAGACGGGGCAACAAAACTTACTGTTTCGCCGGGTAACGGAAGGATATTGCTGACCTGGGCCAGAGGGGTTGATGCCAGAATTAAGAAGTATAGAATTATTTGGAATAATAAAACAGACTCTATTGAGTTTGATGCTGCAGCATTTAAATCAGGCGATACGGTTAAGCATCTTTTGGTAAACATGCCCGAGGCTAATTATACTTTTTCTATTTTCTCCATCGATGATCAGGGGCATAAATCAATCCCTGTTCTGGTGCCATCTGCAAATGTATATGGGCTTAAATACCAGGCTACCTTATTAAACCGGACAATTAAGACTGCTGTATATTCAGAAAGCGATAATGGTTTAGCCATTGTTTGGAAAAAACCAGATACGGTTAATGTTTCGACAAGTATATGGTATACAAACATTATAGGTGCGCAAAAGAAAGTTCTGCTTTCTCCTAATGTGGATACCGCAAAAATTGCCGATTGGAAGATTGGAACCAAGATCTATTATCAATCTTCTTATAAACCTAGCAAAATGGCTATTGATTCGTTTTTGGTTCTTACTAAAGATTCTTTACGCCTTCAGAATTTGCCTGTTAGCAAAGCCCTTTGGAAAAAGGTTAATCTGCCGAATGATGTGGATGGAAATGCCTATGGATCCAATTTTGCCTCTATTTGGGATGGCCAGGGAGGCGGATACCCTAATATTTATCATACACAGGGAGGCAGTTTGCCACATCATTTTACAATTGATCTTGGAGGGTTGTATCAGTTAACACGTTTTGAAGAAACAGGCAGAACAGATTGCGCCTGTCACAACCCTGTTAAATTTGAAATATGGGGAATTGCTGACCTTACAAATGCGGCAACTACACTTCCTGGAAATGATAGTGGCTGGAAGGCCGAATCCATTGCAAAAGGATGGACACTTCTTAAGGAAGTGGAAAGATCAGACGATGGAACAGCTCCATTTAAAGTAAATCTTCTGGATGGGATTCCTCCGGTAAGATATATTAGAATCCGGGTTACAAAAACACTTGATAATAGTGTAGAAAGCCATATGAGCGAAATCTCCTTCTGGTATAACCCTTAATTTAACTGAATTATGCTTACTCACACAATTTAAAATATGAAACGAAGACTATTATTATTGTTGCTGCTTACATCCTTAACAACAGCGTCGGTTACTGCTCAAAAAAGGATTGGTAATGAAAACCCGGAACAAAAAGAGAAAAGAATGGAATGGTGGACGCAAGACCGTTTCGGTATGTTTATTCATTGGGGATTGTATGCCCAGCCCGCAAGGCACGAGTGGGTAAAGCATAATGAACGCATTACTTCAGCTAACTATCAAAAGTATTTTGACAATTTCAACCCTGATGAGTTTGATCCTAAAAAATGGGCGAAAGAAGCAAAGGCTGCTGGAATGAAGTATGCCGTACTCACGACCAAACACCATGAAGGATTTTGTTTGTTTGACTCTCAATATACTGATTATAAAGCGACTAAAACTGCTGCTAAACGTGATCTTGTAAGAGAATTTGTAGATGCATTTCGCGCAGAAGGAATCAGAATCGGGTTTTACTACTCCCTGATCGACTGGCATCATCCTGATTTTACGATAGATGCCCTGCATCCACAACGTCTTGATGGTGAGAACGCGGATTATACTGCTGTAAATAAAGGAAAAGACTGGAACAAGTATAAGCAGTATATGCACAACCAAATAAAGGAACTGCTTACTAAATATGGCAAAATCGATATACTTTGGCTTGACTTTTCTTATCCCGGCAAAAACGGTAAAGGAAAGGATGATTGGGGCAGTGTCGAATTGTTAAAGATGATCCGTAAACTGCAACCTGGAATCATAGTGGATAACCGTCTTAATCTTGATGAATATGCAGATGGAGAGGATTTTGTAACGCCAGAGCAAGTAAGTCCTAAAGAACTGGCGCAGTTCCGGGGTAAAACATGGGAGACCTGTCAAACTTTTTCAGGCTCATGGGGTTATTTTCGTGATGAAAGTACCTGGAAAACACATCGTCAATTACTGGACCTGCTCATTACTTCTGTAGCCAACGGAGGAAATCTAATTCTCAATGTTGGTCCAACTGCCCGTGGTGAATTTGATTATAGAGCAACCAATGCGCTCGATAGTATGTCGTACTGGATGCATGGAAATAATAGGGCGATATATAATTGTACTTATGCACCAGCAGATTTTAAAGTTCCGGAAAATGCTAAACTTACCTATAACCCGAAAACAAAACGGTTATATGTGCATTTGTTTGACTATCCTGCAGATGGCAAACTGATCCTGCCTGCTTATCAAGGTAAAATTAAATATGCCCAGTTTTTAAATGACAGTTCAGAATTGATGTATAAGCAGGTTGCAAATGGCGATGATGTAGAACTAACATTGCCAAAAAATAAGCCAAAGTATGAGATACCTGTTGTTGAATTAATTCTTCAGTAAATATTGCGCATGAAAAAAATTATCATCTTCCTGTGTGTAGCCTCTATTTCATTCAGCGGCTATACACAGGAATTTAGAGGCTTGAAAGAATTGATTGGCAGAAGAGTTCCTTGGCTGTTATCTTCGGTTTCTTTTAGGGGCATTCCTGATGAGGGAGGAAAAGATGTTTTTGAACTCTCGAGTCGGGCAAACAAGATAAATATCGCTGCTTCCACGCCAAGTGCCGCGGCTATGGGGCTTAATTGGTATTTGAAATACTACTGTCATCGAAGTATGTCTCATATGGGAGATAATCTATCGCCTGTAGCCCATTTACCCAAAATAAAAGGTTCAATAAGAATCGTTTCGCCGTATAAATACAGGTATGCTTTAAACTATTGCACACTTAATTATACAATGAGTTTTTATAAATGGAAAGACTGGGAGCGAGAACTGGATTGGATGGCTTTAAATGGATTTAATTTAGTCCTGGCACCAGTTGGTACGGAACTGATATGGCAAAATACTTTGACGCAAATGGGTTTTACTGAAAAGGAAATAGCTGATTTTATACCCGGACCGGCATTCACTGGTTGGTGGCTCATGGGCAATTTAGAAGGGTGGGGAGGTGTGATGTCCCAAAACATGATGCATCAGCAGGCAGCCTTAGGAAAGAAAATTATTGAAAGAATGGCGTTAATGGGCATAGAGCCGGTCATGCAAGGGTTCTATGGTATGGTACCGACTACATTGCAATATAAATTTCCAGATGCCAGAATAAAAAAACAAGGAAAATGGGCAGGTAACTTCACAAGACCTGATGTTTTATTGCCAGATGACGAGGTTTTTACGAAAATGGCAAATATTTATTATCTGGAAACGAGGAAATTATACGGTAAAAATATCAGGTATTTCGGAGGAGATCTGTTTCATGAAGGTGGTTCAAGCGAAGGCGTCGATCTGACGAAGGTTGCCGGACTGATTCAACAGAATATGCAACAGAATTTTCCGGGCAGTACCTGGGTATTTCAAGCCTGGGGGAGTAATCCATCTAAAGAATTGTTAAAAGGCCTGGATAAGCATCATACCTTAGTTATGGAGCTGGTTGGGGAACACCCTGCTCAGTGGAAAAAAAGGGAGGGCTTTGAAGGAACGCCGTTTGTATTGAGTCCGGTTAGTAATTTTGGTGAGAAGGTGGGTTTGTTTGGCAGGCTGGAATACTTCAACTCGGTGGTTAGCAGTGCAAAAAATAGTCCATACAATAAGCTGTTTACCGGTATTGGCATTATGCCTGAAGGTATTAACAATAACCCTGTTGTATTCGATCTCTTATCAGATCTTGGCTGGCAAAAAGATAGTCTGGTGGTAAAAGACTGGATTAAAAATTATGTTTGGTATCGCTATGGTTATACCAATGATGAATTGAGGCTTGCCTGGCAGTTGCTATTACAAACTGTCTATAGTAGCCCTACCGTCCATCCGGATGGACCGCCCGAGTCTGTATTTTGTGCGCGGCCGGGTCTGGATCTGAAGTCGGCATCTGCTTATGGCAGCTCAAAGCTATACTATGATACTGCTTTATTTAAGAAAGCGGTAGTAATGTTTAAGAAAGCCGCATTAAACATCCCGGAATTAAATAAGGTAGAGACCTATAGAACTGATAAAATAGATTTTATGAGACAGGTTAACGCAAATGAGGGACAGCGGATTTATGAGCAAATGATATCTGCGATAAAAATAAAGGATTTGCGAAAATTCAGAGCCGCATACGCCCGGTTTGAAAAGGCCTTGTTAAGTCAAGATGCTTTGTTAAACACCAATGAACATTTCACTTTATCTCGCTGGCTGCAGCAGGCCAATAATTTTGGAAGTACAGTAGCGGATAAAAAGCTGGCTATTCGTAATGCGAAAACTCAAATTAGTTACTGGGGGCCAGATAACAATCCCGGTACCGATTTGCATGAATATGCAAATAAAGAATGGGGAGGGATGTTGTCTTCTTTGTATTTGCAAAGATGGCGGAAATTTGCCAATGATGTGGTTAGGAAATTGAAAGGGGAGGTTACCAATCCAATTGATTACTATCAAATGGAGTTAGACTGGTCAAATAAATAGTTAGAAAATGGAAAAGATACCCACCCTCAAAGATATCGCTAAACGGTTAAATATCGATACATCCACTGTATCCCGTGCACTCCGGGGGCATCCAAGTATAGGTCTTGTCACAACAATGAGGGTCAATAAAATAGCCAAGGAATTAAACTATCAGCCCAACCAAAATGCTGTATTCCTCAAGCAGGGAAAGACCTTTACTATAGGTGTTGTTTTACCCGATATTGCAGAAACTTTTTATTGCTCAACTCTTCGTGAAATTGAGTGTTATACACACAGTAAGAATTACAATGTCATTTTCGGCCAGTCGTTTGAGAAGCCAGACCGGGAAAGACAGATTGTGGAAAATATGAAAAACCTTAGGGTTGACGGTATCCTGATTGCTGTTACCAAATATACAGAAGATCAGGAGCAGTTTGAACAACTTAGAAAATACAATATTCCCGTTGTCACTTTAGGCAATAAGAATGGGAAACAAAATGAATGCTCTTTAGCTATTGAACGCTTGTTTTCGATGTTGGAATTTCAGTAACTACCTCATCTAACCTGGAAGACATTAGTGAATATTGGGATTCATTTGAGTCGCCAACTTCAATAATTCGTCACTTTAGGGTGGTTTCCAAACCTATGTGCATTGATCAATTATTTGAATATTAAAAAAAAAGAAGATCATATTCACCCTTTTTTAATGTTCGGATGCCTTGATAACATAAATAACAACCACATAACTAATCCTAATTGACCAACAATGAAACCAAGTTTAAAGATTCCATTCCTTTTGGCGGGAATGATTTGCTCCTGTTCTATGTTATCGGCACAAAACAAGTTAAAAGTATCGGCCAACCTTCCAGTGCTTCCTGATGGAAAGAAAGTGTATTTGATTGATATTGTTAACAAAGCGACAGATTCAACCACCATTAAAGACCACAAGTTTGAGTTGACCACTAAGACAGATTCCAGTAGTTTTTATATCGTCCAGGTTGGTTCGGAGTTTAGTAAAGACCTGGGGTTTTACATGCATATGGGCCCCGGTGAAGTGAACGTTTCAGGAGATGCCAGGCGCCTGAGTGAAGGTAACTTTAGCGGAAGCGAATTTGTAGGCAGATGGAAGGAAATGACCAGTTATATGGAAAAATCATGCGGCATGAGTCTGGACGAGGTACAGGACCTGGCCACACAAATGGTGAAGGCCCAGAACATTGGTGATTCGGAAGCTTCTCAAAACCTTCAGAAAAAATATGCGGATTACGTAGAGAAAGGTAAAGCGGCTGCAAAGGACTGGTTGAAAAAATATCCGAATGATCCGGTTTCCGTATATGTGATCAATGGATTCCTATTTAACAAAATACCTCTTGATGAGATGCAGGATTTGATTAAGCAACTTGGGCCACAAGCCAGGATGTCGAGGCTGGCCACTTTAATGTTGAATCTTAAGATGCCTGCTGTTGCAACCAATCCTTTATTAAATAAGCAGGCGCCTGACTTTACACTTACCGACGCCTCCGGGAAATCTGTTAAACTATCCGACTATAAAGGTAAATATGTTTTGCTGGATTTTTGGGCCAGTTGGTGTGCACCTTGCCGTAAAGAAATGCCATTCCTGAAAAAAGCACATGAACAATTTGGTCAGAAGAATTTTACACTGCTCAGCTTATCGGTTGACGAAGACCAAAGTAAATGGCGTAAAGCGCTGGAGGATGAAAAATTATCCTGGCCACAGTTGGTAGACGATTCAGTCAAGCAGGCTCAAACCTTATATAGTATAACCTATATCCCGACAAATTTTCTAATTGATCCGCAAGGCAAGGTCATCGCTTTTGGGCTCTATGGAGATCAAGTGAACAGCGTATTGAATAGTGTAATTAAGTAATTATGAGTATATTAAAAATAAGCAATTTATCTCACCGATATTCCCTGACATGGGCTATCCGGGATATTAACCTGGATATTAACCAAACCGGTATCATTGGCCTTTTAGGCTCCAACGGTGCGGGTAAGTCGACCACAATGAATATTATATGCGGTGCCTTGAAACAGAGCGAGGGACGTATAGAGATCAACGGGATAGACTTACAAAAGGAGCCTGAACGGGCTAAAAGAGAGATCGGTTTTCTACCGCAAATCTTACCCCTGTATACTGATCTTACTGTTGATGAATATTTACATTATTGCGCCGAGCTCCGTCTTATGGAGCCCTCTGTTATCCGTGCCGCTGTAGAAGAAGTTAAAGAGAAATGTCAGATCAGCCATTTCAGTAACAGGCTGATCAAAAATCTTTCGGGGGGATACAGACAACGTGTAGGAATAGCGCAGTCTATTATTCATAAACCACAATTGGTAATCATGGATGAACCAACTAATGGCCTGGACCCTAATCAGTTGATTGAGGTACGAAAGCTCATTCAGGAAATTGGTAAAGAGAGAACGGTATTGCTTTCTTCCCATGTCATGAGCGAAATTCATCTGTTGTGCAGGGAGATTATTATGATAGAGGGAGGCCGAGTGGTTTTCTCCGACACGATTGATGCTTTTAACAATTATCTCCGGCCCAACAGTTTGCTTGTCTATCTGGAGAATCCCCCTGCAGAGGCCGATCTTCGTGAGATTAGAGGCATAACCGGGGTGGAATATATGAGTGAACGTAAACTCCGGATCTTTTTTGACAGTGGTCAGAATGTTGAGGAGCGTATTATAGAGACCAGTGTACACAATGGATGGAGATTAAAAGAGATTAGCCTGGAGAAAGGTGGATTAGAGGATGTTTTTAAGCAACTGTCTACTCAAACCCTTCAGAACTAATGTTGATTAACTTAAATCATCATAAACCTAAACCATTAAATAAACTAAATGAAACTTATATATAAAATTGCACTGAATGAAATCCGGAACCTGTTCTTTTCGCCGGTAGCCTGGTTTCTGGGGGTGGCCTTTTTGCTTCAGTGCGGCTATTTTTACACCAGTCAATTAGCTCAAATGGCTGGTTATCAGGATGTCGCTATTGGTGATAATCCGAAATTTGAGGGATTTGGTATATCGCTGACCAATGTTATCCTCCTGAAAGGCGGACTGTTTTCAAGTGTGGTGGGTAATTTATATCTTTTTGTTCCTCTGTTGACCATGAGTCTGATCAACCGGGAAATCAATAGTGGTACTATTAAATTGCTCTATTCTTCACCAATTAAGCCTTATCATATTGTATTGGGGAAATATCTGGCCATTGTACTGTATAACTTAATGTTATTGGGAATTGTAGCGATATTTCTGATCAGCAGTATGTTTTCAATTGTTCATATGGATGCTGGTCTGATCTTTTCTTCCATGCTGGCGCTGTTCCTTCTCATATGTTGTTATACCGCACTTGGACTTTTTATGAGCAGTCTGAGTACGTATCCGATTGTATCGGCAATATCTACTTTTTTAATCATTTTTTTACTGACGGCAATTGGTACGATTGGGCAACAATATGATTTTGTAAGGGATTTGACTTATTTTCTGTCTGCGAATGGCCGTACCGATAAAATGATTGCAGGTCTCATTACCTCGGGTGATGTCATTTACTATCTTTTAATTATAGGTATGTTTCTATGTTTTACTTTATTTCGGGTGAAAGGTGCCATGGAATCAAGACCCTGGTTAACTAAAGCATTGCAATATGTTTCGGTTTTTGTTGGGGTATTGGCTATCGGATATATTACCTCCAGGCCCGCCTTTATGGGCTACTGGGATGTTACCCGTAATGAAGTGAATACCATACACCCCAATAGCCAGAAAGTGATCAAAGACTTTGAAAAGGGAGAACCTCTGGAGGTTACGCTTTACGTGAATCTGTTAGGCGGTGGTTTAGATCAGGGAGGTTTGCCTGAGAACCGGAAAAATTATGAGATTTCGTTTTGGGAAAGATACGTTCGTTTTAAACCTGAGATCAAATTAAAGTATGTCAATTACTACGATGTAGCAGACAATGATAGCATGTTCTTTAAAATGTATCCGAAGAAAACCGTTAAGGAAGTTGCGGAAACGGTGGCTAAATTAAAAAAGGTTAATCTTTCTAACTATGAAAGCCCTAAGCAGATCCGTAAGGAAATTGATTTAAGACCAGAAGGCCTACGGGTGGTGATGCAACTCAAATATAAAGGACGTTCGACCTTTCTCCGCACCTATGATGATCCGGATTTCTGGCCAAACGAAATGAACGTTTCGGCTGCATTTAAGCGGCTTCAGCAGCCCATAAGGCCAAAGTTTATCTTTACTTCCGGTAACCTGGAAAGGAGTGTGTATAAAACAGGCGAGCGTGAATATCACTACCAGTTGAATGATATTTCCAATCGTTTTTCAATGACAAACCTTGGCTTTGACACAGACAGTGTAAATTTAGATCAGCAGGAGATTCCTAAAGGAATTGCCGCCTTGGTGATTGCAGATCCTAAAACCAATTTGAGTGCGGTAAAACAAGAAAAAATAAAACGTTATATCGCAGAGGGTGGTAATACCTTAATCTTAGGTGAACCTGGAAAACAGGCCATGCTGAACCCGGTGCTTACAGGGCTGGGCCTGCAACTGAATCCTGGAACCCTAATCGAATTAACAGCTAATGAAACACCAGAGATGGTGAAACCGCAATTGACAAAAGAAGGGTTAAGCCTTTCTGATCAATTTATATTGCAAAGAGCAGACGTGGCACGTGGTAAAAAAATGCCTGAACTGGAGATTCTTACACCCAGTGTTTCTGAAGTTGCAGTGGTCAATTCTGCTACCGGATTTAAGGCTCAAGCCATCCTGAAAACGAATCCTTCCCGTAATGCCTTTAATAAAATTGGTAAGGTTGTGGTTGATTCTGTTCCCCCTGTATATAATCCTTCCGGAGGAGATACGAAACAAAAAAGCTACTCTACGCTGCTGAGCCTGTCCCGGGAGGTCAAACAAAAAGAACAGCGGGTTGCGGTATCTGGGGATGCAGATTTTATGTCTAAATTGAGAAGAGGTGGAGGTTTATTTTCAATAGCTCTTTTTAGCTGGCTAGATCACAATCGTCTTCCTATTTATATTGTTCCTAAAACACCCGTGGACGTACTTTTGACCATTTCTCTAAGAACAGCGGAAATAATCAAAATCGTGTTTGTCTGGATTTTGCCAGCTGCAATAGCTTGCATGGGTGCCATTCTATTACTTCGCCGTAAACGTAAATAACCTTGATATGAAACTTGAAACAGACGCGCAGACCCTGGAAGATCTTCGGATTTTTGGCAAGAGGGAACAAACAGGGATATTTGATCTGTATAACGATACCCATACCCGGGGTGGCGAGAAATTGTTAAGGGAAATGTTCAGGAATCCATTATCGGATATTGAATCCATTGGCTATCGTCGTCATATTTTTGCTTATTTCTCAGAACATCATCTGGAATTCCCTTTTGAGGGATCCTTATTGGATATGGCTGAAAAGTATACGGCCAGCACCAAAGATGCCGGAGCTTCGCGGCAACAAATATTAAATGATAAGGATATTGAAAACGGAGTGGTCTCTATCATACAGCTTACACAAAAACTTAGAATATTCATCGATATCGATGTTGTGAAAGCATCAGTTCCATTTGCGGGAGAAAGGGAAGCCATCATCACAATTCTGGAATCGGATGTTTTACAGCCTGTTTTGCGGGATAAGAACAGTGGTAAGGTGTCGTATTCTGCAATAACGGCTTTTGATGCGCTCTTTAGAAGTAAAGGACAAATAAAAATTGAAGGACTGCTTCATCTGATTTACCTCCTGGACGTATACTTGAGTGTTGCGCGTGTGGCACTGAAATATGGGTTTACTTATCCCAAAGCGCATCAAAAAGGAAGCTGTATTTTAAGTGTAGATGGATTATTCCATCCGGAACTGAAAAAGCCGGTAGCCAACGATATGGTGATGGAAGGTCATTCCAGCCTGGTTTTTTTAACCGGGGCAAATATGGCCGGAAAAAGTACATTTTTAAGATCGATAGGTACGGCGACCTTCCTTGCTCATATGGGATTTCCGGTTGCTGCCCGGGCCATGGAGTTCTCTATCATGGATGGATTGTATACCACCATTAATTTACCGGATGATTTGGGTATGGGCGCGAGTCATTTCTATGCCGAGGTATTGCGCGTAAAGAAGATAGCTACCGAGCTTCATAAAGGCAAAAAGCTGTTTGTCATTTTCGATGAATTGTTTCGGGGAACAAATGTTAAGGATGCTCATGAAGCAACTGTAGCTATTGCCATTGGGTTTGCCCGGAATTCCGAAAGCCGTTTTATTATTTCATCCCATATTGTAGAGGCTGCGGAGCAATTGGGGGTAGAACCTGGCATTGACTTTTTATTCCTGCCAACACGGATGAACGGCAATACGCCACAATATACTTATACATTGGAGCGTGGGGTTACAGATGATCGCCATGGTATGTTGATTATACGCAGCGAAGGAATTCTGGACATATTGAAGAATGGAAAAAAGGGGAGGATTTACTGTAATGAAGCCCAATAAATATTGGAAAAAATGAGCAAATTTAAGATAGACAGACAAACTTTAGATGAGCTGAACTTACTTGGGAAATTCAGGGCTGGTTCGGTATATCATTTATTCAATCAGGTTAGAACGCGGGGAGGGGAACAGCTGCTGGATGAGATGTTCAATAATCCCTTATCCAGCACTGTGCTGATCAATGAAAGGAGTGAAACGTTTAAATGTTTTCAAGAACATGATTTCAGGTTTGATTACGATGTTCAGGTGATTTCTGTTTTCAGAGAATATCTGGATACTAAAACTTACAACCATAAAATACGGGTGTATTTCAGTCTGCTTTCCAGGAGCGTACTGGCAAGGTTAACCCGGGACGAGCGTTATAAAAAGAGTATTCAGGGCTTTCAGGCGATCGTTCAGGTTTTAAAGAAAACTACAGCGCTTATGCCTTTGTTGTCCTGGGCTCCTGAACCTTTCCAATCGAGGGTGCAGGAAATACAGGTGCTGCTTAAAAGGCCTGACATGGATCAGCTCCTGCAAATGGATATCTATTCGGAAATTGATTTAGGTACGCTTGTGTTTTATGAACATCTGCTTAAAGGGAAGTTGCATACGGATATGGAAAATGTTCTATCGTTCATTTACGAATTGGACGTTTATCAGGCTGTAGGCATGGTGGCAAGGGCGAAAGGTTTGGGGTACGCCAGGGCGCTGGAACCAGAACAGAACGTTTTTCGTTGTCAGAACCTGCGGCATCCTTGTATAGAAAAGGCGGTTGGAAATGATTTATTATTGGAGGAAGATAGTAATGTGTTGTTCCTCACCGGAGCTAATATGGCTGGAAAATCCACCTGGATGAAATCTCTTGGTATTGGACTTTATCTGGCTCATATGGGATTTCCGGTGGCTGCGGATAGCTTTGAGTTTTCGCTGAGGGAAGGACTTTATTCGTCCATTAATGTGGCCGATAACATCAACCTCGGTTACAGTCATTTTTACGCGGAGGTTGTCAGGGTAAAACAAGCGGCTGAGGCGGCGGCAAGCGGGGCAAGGTTGATGTTGATGTTTGACGAACTTTTTAAAGGAACGAATGTAAAGGATGCTTTTGATGGTACATTAGCGGTTACTGAGGGGTTCGCCGAATACACAAATTGTTTGTTTGTGGTTTCTACGCATATTATTGAGGTGGGTGAAGAGCTTAGAGGCTTTCCTAATATTCAGTTTAGGTTTATGCCGACTATACTTGAAGGGGGAGTGCCGCGGTATACGTACAGGCTTAAGGAAGGTATAACTGAGGATAGACAGGGAATGATGATTATTCAAAGTGAGAAAATACTGGAACTTCTTGAACGATAGGAAATAAGGTGTGAAAATATGTTTTCTGATCTCTCTGGACCTTTCGCGAAGAGCTTCAGGCCCTGATGTTCGATCATGAAAACATATTTTCTTGGGTGCAGACCGGTGAGGGTGCAGAGTGGTGAGGTTGTAGAGTGGATTAGATCGCCTTTAATATTCCTTTGATCCAAATTTTTGCGAGTTCTTTTGATCCATCTGCATTTGGATGCAAATAGAATGTACCCTTTTTGCCTTGTTCCGGTTTATACAAAGTACTATGATTCTTTTCGAAAAAATCAAAGCCAGATTTATCTCCAGCAAATACCCGTTTGGGGGTTAACTTATTATACTTTTTAACCAGGTTATCTATTTTTGGGAGGTAGTTTTTTAATCGGTTTAAGCCTTCTTCTAAATAAGAAGCATTATTCTGAGTATTAGTACTATACCAAAGGGGGTATTGAATAACAAATTTTGCCTTCGGAAATTGATTTGATAAAGCATCAATTATTTTGGAAAGATTTTGATCGTATTGCTCTGGAGAGACGGGGGATCCGTTAGGTCCGGATATGGCGCTGTCATTAGTGCCCAGCATAATGGAAAACAAAAGTGTAGCAGAGGTATCCTTGTTTAGTGCATTTGCAGCTTCAATAACCTTCGGAAAATCTTTATTAGTGGTGGGTAAAAAGTCAAAGCTGGTATGTCCACTAAAGCCTAAGTTTGCAATATTAACAGATGTAAATTGCTTTTTTGAGGTCAGGATTTGTTTAATTACAATTGAGGGCGCTTCCAGGGATGGCTGCGGTAATGCGCTCCCTTCAGTAATACTGTCGCCTATAAAAATAATATTCAGTTTCGTTCTTTTTCCTGGAGAAAAAGAAGTTAATAATACTACATAAACCAGCATCAACAATCCTTGAATAACTTTGGCTAAAGGGGAATTTTTCATGAATCTTTTTTTGATGAAGGTAGGAGTTTGACCTGATTATGCATTTATAAATTTTTCAATAGTTGTTTAAACCTTTGTGGAGCAGGAGATGGAGTAAAATATGTTTTCTGAGC
>Ga0182006_1000093_pt1 | contig 106185 bp, 87 predicted proteins | sample Sormic07211104_1_FD_123022 | JGI IMG/M metagenome (GOLD analysis project Ga0182006, IMG submission 123022) | Rhizosphere microbial communities from Sorghum bicolor, Mead, Nebraska, USA - 072115-104_1 MetaG | ecosystem: Host-associated > Plants > Roots > Rhizosphere | place: USA: Nebraska...
CAAGTCCGCGAAGAAGCGTGCGCGTCAGTCGGAGCAGCGCCGTCTGCGCAACGTCAGCGCGCGTTCCATGGTGCGTTCCGCACTGAAGAAGGTCGTCAAGGCGATCGACGCCAAGGATAAGGCCAGCGCAGTCACGGCTTACGCCGTCGCCGTGCCGGTGATGGACCGCTACGCTGCACGCGGCCTCATCCACAAGAACAAGGCTGCCCGTCACAAGAGCCGCCTGAACGCGAAGATCCGCGACCTGGCGTAATTGCCTGCGCGACATCGTTGTTCGCAAAAAAGCCGGCGCAAGCCGGCTTTTTTGTTGCGTGGATTCCGGTGGCTTGGCTCGACAGGGGTGGCCGGCTCGGTAGGAGCCGATTCATCGGCTCCTACATGTGTTTATTCGCGCATGCGCACGTCGTCGGCCATTTCCTTGTTTTCACGCTGCTTTTCGCGCTCGGCGTCGAAGAACTGCTGCACCTTGAGGCAGACGTCCCAGGTGCCGATTTCGCCGGCGGCGGAGACGAGGAACCAGGGATCCTTCCACTCCAGGCGGGCGACGATCTCGTCGGCCACGCGCTTGAGCTCGTCTTCGTCCGAGAACACGTCGGACTTGTTGATCACCAGCCAGCGCGGGCGTCCCATCAGCTCGGCGTCGAATTCTGCGAGCTCCTTCTCGATGGTACGCACCTGCTCGACCGGATCGGATCCGTCGATCGGCCTGATGTCGACCACATGGAGCAGCAGGCTGGTGCGCGACACATGACGGAGGAACTGGATGCCCAGGCCCGCGCCCTCGGCCGCACCCTCGATGATGCCGGGGATATCGGCGATCACGAAGCTCTGGTCGTAACCGATGCGAACCACACCCAGGTTCGGGTGAAGCGTGGTGAACGGGTAATCCGCCACGCGCGGCGTCGCCGCCGATACCGCACGGATGAAGGTGCTCTTGCCCGCATTGGGGAAGCCCAGCAGGCCGACATCCGCGAGCAGACGCAGCTCGAGCTTGATGTCACGGACCTCACCCGGCGTACCCGGCGTGAACTTGCGCGGAGCGCGGTTGACCGAACTCTTGAAATGGATGTTGCCCAGACCGCCGCGGCCGCCCTGCGCCACCTTGAGGCGCTGGCCGTGCGAGGTGAGATCACCGATGACTTCGTCGGTGTCGACGTTGATCACGATGGTACCGACCGGCACGCGAACTTCGGAATCTTCGCCGCCCTTGCCGTACATCTGGCTGCCCATGCCGCCCTGCCCGCGCTCCGCCTTGAAGGCGCGCATGTGGCGGAAGTCGACGAGCGTATTGAGGCCCTCGTCAGCTACGAGCCAGACCGAGCCGCCGTTGCCGCCGTCGCCGCCATCGGGACCACCGAACGGGATGAATTTCTCTCGACGGAAGCTGACGCAGCCGTTGCCGCCGGTACCGGCCGTGACCCTGATCTGTGCTTCGTCGACGAATTTCATGGGAAAGGAACCTGGGTGAAGAAGTGAAAGCGCTTTACAAACGAAAAGCCCCGCCGTGGGCGGGGCCTTCGTTATCGCGTCGGAAGAAGCTTACGCCTGGACGACGTCGACAAACTTGCGACCCTTATCGCCACGGACCTTGAAGGCAACCGTGCCATCAACCAGGGCGAACAGGGTGTGGTCGCGGCCGAGGCCGACGCCCACGCCGGCGTGGAACTTGGTGCCACGCTGACGAACGATGATGTTGCCGGCTTCAACAGCCTGGCCGCCATAGATCTTCACACCGAGATACTTCGGGTTCGAATCGCGACCGTTGCGGCTGGAACCTACGCCTTTTTTATGTGCCATGACTCATATCCTCCGCAGATCAGGCGTTGATGCCAGTGATCTCGATTTCGGTGTAATGCTGACGATGTCCCTGCGTACGCTTGTAGTGCTTACGACGACGGAACTTGACGATGCGGATCTTATCCGCGCGACCGTGGGCGCGAATCTTCGCGCTAACGGTGGCACCGGCGACCAAGGGGGCGCCAACGGTGATCGACTCGCCTTCGCCCACCAGGAGGACCTGGTCGAACTGGACGGTGGAATCGACTTCGGCGGTGAGCAGTTCGACGCGCAGGATTTCGCCTGCCATCACACGATACTGCTTGCCACCGGTCTTGATGACTGCGTAGCTCATGGTTGTTTCCTGTTGCTGATTATGTAGTTCTTTTTAGGGTCTTACGGGTGTTGCGAACTGCGAATTATAGCCAAGGGGAAAAGGCAAGGTCAATCAGATGGTTAAGGCGAGGCCGAGCGGACCTTCGGGCTGGATGCCTCGCCATTACAAGGCTATGCATATCAATGGGTTATACGAACCCCAGGCATGTGGGAGCCGCTTCAGCGGCGATGCGGGCCTGCCTCGACCCGGCCCGCGGCCGCGGGATCGCCGCTGAAGCGGCTCCCACAAGGGTCGCCCTTATTTCTTTTTTGCTGGCGTCGGCGCAGCTGGCGCCGGCGTTGCTGGCGCACCTGGCTTCGCGGCGGTGCCGCTCGCCGGGCACTGGCCCTGCGGATTCAGGGTGCCCTGGCTCTGCAGCTGGGAAATCATCTGCTGGCCGCGCTCCTGGCCCCATTGCTTGCCGATCTGCATGCCCTCGGCCATGGTCGCCGGCATCTGGGTGATCACCTTCTGGCCCAGCGGCGAGCGGTAGAACTTGAGCAGGCCGTCGATGTCCTCGGCGGTAAAGTGCTTCTGGTAGACCGGCACCATGCGGCCGATCAGCTGATTGGTCGCATTGGCGTCCACGAAGCCCTGCCAGTAGCTGGCCGGCACGCAGGGCAGCGCGTTCTGCATCACGCCCGCCATCTGACTGTTCATCTGGCTGAGCATGCGGCCCATGCCTACAGCGTCCATGAGCTGGCGCACCTGCTGCTCGCTGGGCTGCGCCGCTAGCGCCTGGCCCGCACAACCCGCCAGCACCAGGCCGACGGCGATCCCTGTCCACTTACGCATGCGTCACGTTCCTCTTTGGGATGGATGGCACACCCCTCCCCGGGGTGACGGCCATGGTAGCCGCGTCGACGCCGTACGGGTACGCCCTTGCGGCCCGCTACCGATTCCGCAAATCACCTGTGCTGAACCGTCACAAGTCGATCCGGAATGAAGGCCGAAAACCCTTGGTATAGTCGGGGGCTTCCCCCATCTATGTCGGCACATGGACAGCATTCGCATCCGCGGCGCCCGCACGCACAATCTCAAGAATATCGACCTCGACCTGCCCCGCGATCGCCTGATCGTGATCACGGGGCTGTCCGGGTCCGGCAAATCTTCGCTGGCTTTCGACACGATCTATGCCGAAGGCCAGCGTCGCTATGTCGAGTCGTTGTCCGCCTACGCGCGGCAATTCCTCTCGATCATGGAAAAGCCGGACGTGGACACGATCGAAGGCCTCTCACCGGCCATCTCGATCGAGCAGAAGTCGACTTCCCACAACCCCCGCTCCACCGTCGGTACGATCACCGAGGTGTACGACTACCTGCGCCTGCTCTACGCGCGAGTCGGCACGCCGCGCTGCCCGACCCACGGTATTGCGCTGGAGGCACAGACCGTCAGCCAGATGGTCGACACCGCCATGGCGTTGGATGCCGACAAGCGCTGGATGCTCCTGGCACCGGTCATCCGCGAGCGCAAGGGCGAGCACGTGCAGGTGTTCGACCAGTTGCGCGCGCAGGGCTTCGTCCGCGCCCGCGTGGACGGCGAGGTGTATGACCTCGATGCCGTGCCGCCGCTGACGCTCCGCCAGAAACACACGATCGAGGCGGTCATCGATCGCTTCCGCCCCCGTGAAGACATCAAGCAGCGCCTGGCGGAGTCGTTTGAGACTGCCCTGCGTCTTGGTGAGGGTATCGTCGTCCTGGTCGACATGGACGATGCGAAGGCGGCGGAACAGCTGTTCTCCTCGCGCTTCTCGTGCCCGCTCTGCGATTACTCGCTGCCGGAACTCGAGCCGCGCCTGTTCTCGTTCAATTCCCCGGTCGGTGCCTGCCCGACCTGCGACGGCCTTGGCGTTACCCAGGTGTTCGACCCCTCGCGCGTGGTCGGCCACCCCGAGCTCAGCCTCGCGGGCGGCGCCATTCGCGGCTGGGACCGCCGCAACGCGCACTATTTCCAGCTGATCATCTCGCTGGCGAAGTACTACGGTTTCGATCCGGAAACGCCGTGGCGTGAGCTGCCCAAGACGATGCAGAACGCCGTGCTGAATGGCTCCGGCAAGGACGTGATTCCGTTCCGCTACATCACCGACCGTGGCGGCAAGGTCACCCGCGAGCACAAGTTCGAAGGGATCCTGCCCAACCTCGAACGTCGTTACCGCGAAACTGAATCCGCTGCCGTTCGCGAGGAGCTTTCCCGCTACATCGCGGATCACCCCTGCCCGGATTGTGGTGGCCAGCGCCTGAATCCCTCGGCACGAAACGTGTTCGTCGCCGACCGCGCGATTCCCGAGCTCACCTCGCTCGCGATCGATCATGCGCTCGGCTTTTTCGAAGGCCTTAAGCTGCCCGGCTGGCGCGGCGAGATCGCCGTGAAGATCGTCAAGGAAATCCGCGAACGCCTGACCTTCCTCAACGATGTGGGCCTGAACTACCTCACGCTCGATCGCCAGGCGGACTCCCTGTCCGGCGGCGAGGCGCAGCGCATTCGTCTGGCAAGCCAGATCGGTGCCGGCCTGGTCGGCGTGATGTATGTGCTCGACGAGCCCTCCATCGGCCTGCACCAGCGTGACAACGAACGCCTGCTCGGCACCCTCACCCGCCTGCGCGACCTGGGCAACACCGTGATCGTGGTCGAGCATGACGAGGACGCCATCCGCGCGGCCGACCATATCCTCGACATCGGCCCCGGCGCGGGTGTGCACGGTGGCGAGATCGTCGGCCAGGGTTCGCTGGAAGACATCCTCGCCTCGCCTCGCTCGGTGACAGCGAAGTACCTGACCGGCGAACGCGGCATTCGCGTACCGGCGAAGCGTCGCCAGCCGCGTGACGACCAGTGGATCGAGCTCAAGGGCGCCACGGGTAACAACCTCAAGGACGTCGACGTTCGCATCCCCGTCGGAACCTTTACCTGCGTCACGGGCGTGTCCGGTTCGGGCAAGTCGACCCTGATCAACGACACGTTCTATCGCCTTGCGGCGATGGAGCTCAACGGTGCGGGTGAACAGCCAGCATCGTATGAGTCGATCGAAGGCCTCGAGCTGTTCGACAAGGTGGTCGATATCGACCAGTCGCCGATCGGCCGCACGCCGCGCTCCAATCCGGCCACCTACACCGGCCTGTTTACGCCGTTGCGCGAGCTCTACGCGCAGGTACCGGAGTCGCGCCAGCGTGGCTACACACCCGGCCGCTTCAGCTTCAACGTGCGCGGCGGTCGCTGCGAAGCCTGCGAAGGCGACGGCATGATCAAGGTGGAGATGCACTTCCTGCCCGACGTGTACGTGCCGTGCGACGTCTGCCACGGCAAGCGCTACAACCGCGAAACACTCGAGGTGCTCTACAAGGGCCATACCATCGCCGACGTGCTCGACATGACGGTGGAAGACGCGTTCAAGCTGTTCGAGCCGGTGCCGGTGATCGCGCGCAAGCTGGAAACCCTGCGTGCCGTAGGTCTGGATTACATCAAGCTCGGGCAGAGTGCGACCACGCTTTCCGGTGGTGAGGCGCAGCGCGTGAAGCTGTCGAAGGAGCTGTCCAAGCGCGACACGGGCAGCACGCTCTACATCCTCGACGAGCCGACGACGGGCCTGCACTTCCACGACATCGAGCAGTTGCTCGAAGTACTGCACAAACTGGTCGAGCACGGCAATACCGTGGTCGTCATCGAGCACAACCTCGATGTGATCAAGACGGCCGACTGGCTGATCGATCTCGGCCCCGAGGGCGGCTCGGGTGGCGGACGCATCCTGGTCAGCGGCACGCCGGAAACGGTGGCGGCGACGAAGGAATCGCACACCGGCCGTTTCCTGAAGTCCCATCTGGCCCCAGTTGCCGCTCCGGCGGCGAAGGGCGGCGCGAAAGCCGCTGCCAAATCGGCACCTGCAAAGACGCCTTCAAAGGCACCGGCCAAGGTGTCAACGGCGGCGAAGGCACCAGCGCCGGCGAAAAAAGCCGCGTCCACCAAATCCACCGTGAAGACGGCTCCGGCCGCGAAGAAGAAAAGAACCGCATGAGCACCGACGCTTCGAACCCACCGGTCCCACTGTTCATTACTCCGATGGATGTCCGTTGGCAGGACATGGATGCCTACAACCACGTCAACAACGCCAACTACCTGGTCTACCTGCAGGAAGCCCGCCTGAAGTGGCTGCAGGCTCTTCCGGGTAAGTGGTACAGCGAAGACGGCGCGCCCGTGATGGCGCACAGTGAGATCAACTACCGCTTGCCGATCGAATGGCCGGCCGACATCCAGATCGAACTGTTCGCCAATCGCATGGGCACCAGCTCGATGACGGTCGGGCATCGCATCGTCGACTCCGAGGATGCGACGAAGATCCACGCCGACGGCAGCGTCACCATGGTCTGGATCAACACGAAAACCGGTCGGCCCGTACCGCTGCCGCAGGCGATTCGCGATGCCGTGGCGGAAGCCCAGAACGCCTGAGGCATTTCTGAGCCTTCCAGGCATAACTGGCTCCCCGTGGGAGCCGGCTATGCCGGCGATGGGACTCTCCCGCTACACCGCTCCGTTGGCTTTTCGCCGCTGAAGCGGCTCCCCCATGAGCTGATTTCACGCCGTTCATTTCTCCCCGGTATGATCCCGCAGGATCATACGGAGAGAGATACCCATGTCGCGTCGCTTACTCGTTCTCGCGATCGCCGGCGCCATCGCGCTGCCCGCCTTTGCCGCTACCGATGAGCGCACCGCGCTCACCCTTTACCGTGCCGAGGGCGACCAGCTCTTCGCCACCAACGGCGAGGCCGTGTCGGGCGACGGCTATGCCGTGGTCCACGAACGTCGCAACTTCGACCTGAAGGGCGGCGCACAGGATCTCTCCATCGACGGCCTGCCCTCGGCCCTGGACAGCGAAGCGCTCTCGCTGCGCTTTCCCGGCAAGGGCACGAAGGTGGTTTCGCATCGGCTGCTGCTTGGTCAGGGCTTCGACGGTGCCGTGGCCGGGCTAGTCGGCCACAATGTCACCGCAATCGGTACGACCGGCCAGCCCATCGCGAGCGGCACGCTGGTACGCGGGGGCGATACCCTGGTGATTCGCGAAGCCAGCGGACAGGCCAGTCTGATCAAGAACTACGCGGCACTACGCGCCGCCGACGCCACGGACTTCGCCCGCGGCTCCACCCTGCAGGTGCGGGTGACCGGCGGCAGCGCGGGGAACGCGACCGCACAGCTCGACTACCCCACCTCCGGCCTGGGCTGGCGTGGCGCCTACGTGGCGACCATCGCCCCGGGCACCACCTGCAAGATGAACTTCGATGCCTCGGCGAGCATCGCCAACCGTAGCGGCCGCGACTGGAAGGACGTCTCCCTGAAGCTCGTCGCCGGTGACGCGCAACGCGCCAAGGCACCGCCGCAGCCGAAGGTATTCATGGCTCGCGCCGCCCCCGCACCGATGGCCATGGACGCCTCGTCGATGGAGCCGCGCCAGGCTACCCTCGGTGACCTGCGTACCTACACGTTGCCCGCGGCGGTCGATCTGCCCGATGGCAGCGTGACGCAGACGCCGCTCTACGACAGCCGCGTGCTGGACTGCGAACGCGAAGCCGTCTATGACACCAACATGCGCTACTACGGCAACCAGCCGCGCATGGAGCGCGAGATCGGCATGCCGACCTCCACGCAGATCGTCTCGAACCTGCGTTTCAAGGCTTTCGACGCCCTGCCCTCGGGCTACGTGCGTGTGCTTACTACCGATCGCGACGGCAACGCTGAACTGCTTGGCGAGGGTCGCCTCGACGACACGCCGAAGAACAAGGAAGCGACGATCTCCCTGGGTAATGCCTTCGACCTCACCGCCACGCGCGAGCAGACCTCGTTCAGCGCGGACGCGGCTGCGCACCGCATCGATGAAGGCACTCGCCTCACCCTGACTAACGCCGGCGACAGCAAGCGCACGATCACGGTGCGTGAGCATCCGAGCCGCTGGCGCGCCTGGACGGTCACTTCGTCGTCGGTCAAGCCGACGAAGGTGACGCCGGAGCTGCTCGAGTTCCAGCTGGATGTGCCTGCTAACGGCACGGTGAACCTCGACTTCGCCCTGCGTTACACCTGGGCGGAAGCGGACCTGCCGCACCCGTAAGGCCACCTTCGACCGCAGTGCGGCATGCCCTTGTCGCGCTGCGCGGTCATAATCGGCCCAACATCACCGACGGACCCGCGCCCATGCTCGACATCCTTCCGCACGACGGCGGCATCCATGAAATCCGCATGGCGCGCGCCCCGGTCAACGCATTCGACATCGGCCTGACGCGGGCGCTACGCGAGGCCATCGTCCAGGCGCCTTCCAACGGTGCGCGCGGCATTGTCCTTTCCGGTGCACAGGGCATGTTTTCGGCTGGCGTGGACGTGCCCGCGCTGATCCAGCGCGATCGCGCGGGCGTGCAGGAGTTCTGGAACGAATTCTTCGCCCTGTGCGGCGCGATCGCCGCGTCGAGCATTCCTACCGTCGCCGCGATCACCGGTCACAGCCCGGCGGGTGGCGCCGTGGTTGCGCTGTTCTGCGACTACCGGATCATGGCGCACGGACCCTACAAGATCGGGCTCAACGAAGTGCAGGTCGGCCTGTCCGTACCGGAGCCGATCCAGTTCGCCCTGCGTCGCATCGTCGGTAACTACCGTGCCGAGCGCCTGATCGTGGCGGGCGCCATGGTCGATGCCGAGCAGGCGCACGTCATCGGCCTGGTCGATGAACTCGCCACCGTCGAGCAGGTGGTGCAGCGCGCCGTGATGTGGATGAGCGACATGCTCAAGCTTCCGCCGAATGCGATGCTGCGCACGCGCGCCATCGCACGCGCCGACCTGGTGGAGGTCTGGGGCGATACCACCGACCTGCTCGATCCGGGGTTCATCGATGACTTTTTTGCGGATGAAACGCAGGGAGTGCTGAGGGCGTTGGTGGCTCGGCTGAAGTCTAAATAAGGATCGCTTTGCGATCCATCGCCGCTGAAGCGGCTCCTACACAAGACCTGCGCAGGTGTTGTGTAGGAGCCGCTTCAGCGGCGATGTCATCAATGTTTAAAGAAACCCGCGAATCCCGGCGACGCCCTGCGCGGCATGCAACCGCGCGTCCATCCCGTCATCCGGGCCCAGCCCACCGAGTGCATAGACGGGCAGCGAAGCCGCCTCGGCCAGCTGCGCGAAGCGTGGCCATCCGAGCGGTTCGGCATCCGGATGGCTTGCCGTGGCATTCACCGGCGAGAGCGTGGCGAAGTCGCAGCCCAGTGCCGAGGCGCGTGCGAGTTCAGCCGCATCGTGGCAGGACGCAGCAACGATTTGTGACAGCGGCAGCGGCCTGCCTTCCAGCGCATGCAGTTGCGAGGCGGCCAGATGGACGCCGATGCCTTCGCCAAACGCGCGTGCTCCTTCGATATCCCGATTGAGCAGCAAGGTCGCGCCGAGCGCACGCAGCTCCGGCAACACACGCGCTGCTACGGCGCGCATCGCATCCACCGGCACCCCGGGCAGACGTAACTGCAGCAGCCGTTCCCCACGCGCCAGCGCGCTCGTCAGCAACGCCACGGCGTTATCCGGCGAAACATCGGCCGGCGTAATCGGATAATGCGGCGGTAGCCGTGTCGCGGCCAGGATCGGACGGTCCGCAGGGGCAAGCAAGCCGGGATCGATATCGCGCGGGTCGAGCCAGCGGATTTCGGCCGCATCGAGCGCTTTGGGCTCACCGTTCCATGCGCGTACGAGGATTGCCTCCAGCAACATCGCGCGCTCGCCGTAGTTCCACGGGATGCGCACGAGCGCCTCGAACGAGAGCGGATCGACGGCGATGCCGAGCTCCTCGTCGAGCTCACGTTCCAGCGCCATCAGTGGCGTCTCGCCGGGCTCCAGCTTGCCACCGGGAAACTCCCACATGCCCGCCAGGTGCTTACCCGGCGGTCGCTGCGCGATGAGTATCCGTCCGGCGCCGTCCACAAGGACGCCGGCAACGACATGCATCATACGTTTCGGACGTATTCGACCATGTCGAAGGCGTGGGCATGGTCCTTGTCCTTCGCGTGATGCACGCGCGACACCTCGGCCCATTCCTTGAAGTCGATGCCTGGAAAGAAGACGTCGGCACCATCGACCGCGGCGTAGACCCAGGTCAGGTACAGCGTGCGCGCGTACGGCAGTGCCTCGCGGAAGACTTCGCCACCACCGATGACCATGAGCCCGGCGTAGTTGCAGCTTGCCTGGGCCTCGGCCACCGAGCGCACGGTGATCTGGCCGGGGTACGGCGCCTCGCCTTTGCGCGAAAGCACGTAGTTCACGCGGTCTGGAAGCGGTTTGCCGATCGACTCGGCCGTCTTGCGCCCCATCAGCACCGCTTTGTCCGTGGTCAATTTCTTGAAGTGACGCAGGTCTTCGGGGAGGTGCCAGGGCAGACCTCCCTGCTTGCCGATGGCAAAGTTTTCGTCAAGCGCGGCAACCAGGTGAACGGACATGAAGCTTCCTTCGAATGGGAGGTGGAACGGGCGCACACGGCGGCCCTTGCGGACCGGATATTAGTCCTCCGCGCGTGATGAAGAAACTAACATTCGTTTCATTCGCATGGTTGGAACGGCCGCCACGAGGCTCCATGGTTACAGGGCCTTCCCTCCCCCGAGCTCCCCATGAACGACAAAGCCCTAATCGTCGGCGCCAGCGGCATCATCGGCAGCGCACTCTCCGAAAGGCTCGTCGAAGACGGCTGGCCCGTGGCCGCCCTTGCCCGCCGACCCGGTTCACAGACCGCCGTCAGGGCGATCGCCGCCGACCTCACCGATGCCGAGGGCACGCGCGCGGCGCTGGCGGACATCGCCCCGACCCATGTGTACATCGCCACATGGTCGCGGCAGGCCAACGAGCGCGAAAACATACGAGTGAACTCGGCCATGGTTCGCCACTTGCTCGATGGCCTGCGGCCGGCTGGCAGCGTTCGCCACGTCGCCCTGGTCACCGGACTGAAGCACTACCTCGGGCCCTTCGAAGCCTATGGCCAGGGTGTGCTGCCCGAGACACCGTTCCGCGAGGAGCAGGGCCGCCTCGACGTCGATAACTTCTACTACGCGCAGGAAGACGAAGTGTTCGCCGCCGCCGCGCGCGATGGCTTCACCTGGAGCGTGCATCGCCCGCACACCGTCATCGGCGTGGCCGTAGGCAATGCCATGAACATGGCGACCACGCTCGCCGTCTACGCCTCCATCTGCAAGGCCACGGGCCGGCCGTTCCGTTTCCCGGGCTCGGCCTCGCAGTGGCAGAGCCTCACCGACATGACCGACGCGCGCCAGCTGGCCCGTCACCTGGTCTGGGCCTCGACGACACCGGCGGCCGCCAACGAAGCCTTCAACGTGGTCAACGGCGACGTATTCCGCTGGAGCTGGATGTGGTCGCGCATCGCGTCGTGGTTCGGCCTGGAAGCCGCACCCTTCGATGGCGAGGTGATCCCTCTCGAACGGCAGATGGCCGACGATGCCGACGTGTGGCGGGAGTTGGCGACACGCCATGGCCTGGTCGAATCCGACATGCACCGCCTCGTCTCCGCATGGCACAGCGACGCCGATCTGGGCCGACCCATCGAAGTGGTCACGGACATGTCGAAGAGCCGCCGCCTCGGCTTCCTCGACTACCAGCCGACCGATGACGCCTTCTTCGACGCGTTCGAGCGCCTACGGGCGGAGCGACTGATCCCCTGACCGGACTCACGTCCGCCTGTCCGCCGGACGTTTGTCCGCGGACAGGCCCCCGGCGGCTGGGGAGACCGCACGGCGCGGCAAAGCCAGTGGCACGCACCTTGCAGTCCAACCCTGGGAAAGACACCACAGGGATCGCCAACGATGTTCGGTTACTACGTGCAACTCGGGCTTCGTAGCCTCAGGCGCAATCCGGTCCTCACGCTGTTGATGGTGCTGGTGATCGCGGTAGGCGTCGCGGCGTCGATGACGAGCTACGCCGTATTCCGCGTCACCTCGGGTGATCCCATCCCGGAAAAGTCGTCGCAGCTGTTCGTTGCGCAGATCGACAACTACGGCCCGGACAACAGTGACGGCGAGCCGCTATGGTGGCTCACGTGGCGCGACGCGATGGCGCTCGTCAACGCACACAAGGCGAAGCGACAGACGCCGCTCTATCCGATCGGCGTATCGATCGTCCCGGACGATCCGAACACGATGGCATCGCCTGCGCGTGGTTACGCCGTGCAGACCGACATGTTTCCCATGTTCAACGTGCCCTTTCTCTTCGGTGCACCCTGGTCGGCGACCGACGACACCGATAGCGCGAGGGTGGTGGTCATCGGCAAGTCCCTCAACGACCGTGTGTTCGGCGGAGCCAATAGCGTCGGTCGCGAGATCGACCTCGACGGGACGAACTTTCGTGTGGTCGGCGTCACCGCCCCCTGGGAAGCGCGGCCCCGCTTCTTCGACCTCGATTCAAAGGGTGGCTTCGGCGACATGGGTGAGATCTACATGCCGTTCGCTCGGGCCATTGCCGACGGCCTCCATCCGGCGGGTGGCAATCTCTGCAACCGCCCGTTCAAGCCCGGCTGGGACAACTTCGTCCATTCCGAGTGCATCTTCATCAGCTTCTGGGCCGAGCTTCCCGACGCCGCGAGCGCGACGGCGTATCGCCAGTTCCTCAACGATTACTCGGCAGAACAGACGCGCAGCGGTCGCTTTTCATGGCCACCGAACGTGCGCCTGCGCAACGTCATGGATTGGCTGGATGTTCGCCATGTCGTGCCGCCAGAAGCAAAGATGGGCCTGCTGGTATCCGGCGCCTTCCTGGTCATCTGCCTGATCAACGTGATCGGCCTGCTACTGGCGAAGTTCATGCGCCGCGCACCTGAAATCGGTATCCGCAGGGCGCTTGGCGCGTCCCGTGGCGCGATCTACGCGCAGTTCCTGCTCGAAGCCGCGTCGGTTGGCCTGGCCGGTGGTCTGCTGGGCGTCATCCTTACGGCCGCCGGCACGCTATGCATCGGCGCCGTGTTCGATCCCGCCATCGCCAACCTTGTTCACATGAGTTTGCCGCTGCTTGGCCTCACCGTTCTCGTCGCCCTGGCCAGCACCCTGGTCGCCGCGTTTTATCCCACCTGGCGCGCCTCAAAGGTGCAGCCGGCATGGCAACTCAAAGCCAGCTGACCCGGAGTCCGACATGCCGCCTTTTCGCCCTATTCTCGCCGCACTCCGCTATCACAAGGCAGGCGCCGTCCTCATCGCACTGCAAGTGGCCTTGACCCTGGCCGTTGTCTGCAATGCCCTCTTTGTCATCGAGCAGCGCTTGCAGCGCCTGTCGCGCGACACCGGCATCGCCGAAAGCGAACTCATGGTCGTCAACAACACCTGGGTCGCACCAGCGGCGGAAGTGCCCTCGCGGCAAGCTGCCGACGTGGCGATGCTGCGCGCCCTGCCGGGCGTGGCAGACGCCTATGCGACGAACGCCTTCCCTTTGCTCGGCGGAAGCTGGCAGAGCGGTATCCGGCTGGACCCGATGAGCAAGCATTTCATCAGTGACGGTGCGTCGCTGTACTTCGTCGACGACCATGCGCTGCACACCCTTGGTGTCAAGATTGCCTCGGGACGTAACTTCCGCCCCGAGGAGATCGGTGCGCTGGCACCCAATGCCAGCGCTGACAGCCCGACGATCATCGTCACGCGAACCCTCGCGCAACGCGCATTTCCCGATGGGCATGCACTGGGCAAGGCCATCTATATCGGCAACAGCGACGCACGCCCGAGCACGATCATCGGCATCGTCGACCATGTGCAGACGCCGGAGACCCGAAGTGGCGAAGACATCCGCTGGCAGGACGCGATCTTCGTGCCGCTGCGCATCACCGATAACCGTGCGTTCTTCGTCATCCGCGCGCAGCCCGGCCGCCTTCCGGCGTTGCTGCACAGCGTGCCCGATGCGCTCAAGGCGCTCAGCTCCCGGCGCGTGATTCCGCAACCCCACGGCGTCATGCCATTCACCCAGGTCCGCGACCTGGCATACCGCAGCGATCGCGGACTTGCCTGGATGCTCGCCGGCATCTGCGTCACGCTGCTCGTCGTCACGGCCGCCGGGATCGTCGGGCTGACCAGCTTCTGGGTCGGCCAGCGACGCCGGCAGATCGGCATCCGTCGCGCGCTGGGCGCAACGCGTGGCGACATCCTGGTGTACTTCCTGACCGAGAACGGCCTCATCAGCCTCGCTGGCGCACTCGTCGGCGTCGTGCTGGCCTTCGTGCTCAATGCCTGGATGATGCAGGCCTTCGAAGCCTCGCGGCTCTCGACGCTCTACGTCGGCTGCGGGGTATTGATCCTGCTGTTGCTCGGACAGCTAGCGGTGCTGTCTCCCGCCCGGCGCGCCTCGCGCGTACCGCCCGTGGAGGCGACGCGAACGATCTAAGTCCTGGCCACGCGGAACAGTGCACCCGAGTCCGGACTGGCCTGCAACATCGCCTCGGAAAGACGCGCCCGCGAGGTCGACACGTAGGCGTCGCCGTGACGGTCGAAGCACAGGCTGCCGACATGCGGCGCGGGTAATGGCACGACCTCGTCCACGGCGCCGTTCCCGGCAAGCCGCACGATGCATCCGCCACCCCACATGGCGACCCACATCGCGTCGTCCGGGCCGATGGCCATGCCGTCGGGCTTGCCGGGCGTGCCGAGGAAGTCGGTGACGACCACCGGCTCGCCCAGGGTGAGGTCCCTGCTTGGTCGCGGATAGGACAGCAACGTCCGGCTGAGCGTATCGATCACCAGCAAACAGCAACCGTCAGCGACGAACGCCATGCCGTTGGCGACGCCGAGGCCGTCGGCAACTTGCACCACCGGCGCGTCGACGTCCGCCGCGTAGTAGATCGCCCCCTTCCCTGCCAGCAACCCGCGGTGCATCGACCCGGCCCAGAGGCCGCCTTCGCTGTCGATAACCATGTCGTTGAATCGACAGCCCGCCGGCAAGGGCGCGGGCGGACCTGCGGAGAGGTCGCCCGTGCGGACATCGATGCGGAAGAACGCGCCCTCCCCCGCCGCGACCCAGGACCCGTCCGGCCGCTGACCCAGGGACCAGACCGGTAATGACAAGGCGATATCCCGCAGGGTGCGATCGATGCGCGTCCAGCGCAGCAGACGACGATTCGGCGGGTCGAGCCAGATCACGTCGTCGCCGTCCATGCGCACCGCTTCACCTACCAGCGCGTGCGGCTGCGCAATCAGGGTCACTTCGCGCCAGCTCACGCCGAAACACCTTCATGCGCCGAGTGAATGGCAGCAAAGCCCTGCGCCGACGCATCGCCCGCGTCCACGATGACCGAACGTATGTTCAGTCCCGCCAACGCCTCGGCATACAAAGCACAGACCGGCGCCGCGCCGACCAGGGTGACGACCTGCCCATCATCCAACGGGTAAAGCGCCCGGGCGTCGGCGATCTCCGCGCCGATAAGCAGGCCGCGCAGGTAGGACGCGGCATCATCACGCGTCAGGTCTTTGCGGATCACCTTCGCCCTGACACCGAACAGCTGCGTGCCCAGGCCCAGCGCGCGATCGGCACCTGCACTCGTGCCTGATGCAAACGCTTCACCGGCCACCGCAGGCGCGGCGACGATCGATGCGAGCATGCCGGCTGCCGTAAGGCGGTCGAATATCTCACCGGACATCGCGGTCATGAACTCCATGACGCGACCACCGGCGATGCGCACCCATTTGCTGTGTGTGCCCGGGAGGGCGACGATGCCGTCACGCGGCAGCCGTCCCGCGCGCATGAGGCCGAAAAGTTCAGTCTCCTCGCCGCGCATGATGTCGGGCGCACCGTCGCTTTCACGACGGCACGCCAGCCCGGGCACGATGTACATGAGTCGCCCCGCGATGTGGGTCGAGTGCAGGTTAGCCGCGAGCCCGTCCAGCCCGATCGGGCATTCGGCATACGCTACCTCTTCCCAACCGACGTTCGAGCCGACCATCCCGCAGGCATAGATCACCTGCGCATCGGGCCAGCGCTGCACGAGACGCTCGATCTGCGCGGTCATGCCGTCGCGGTCGAGCGAGCCGATGCCGGCCGGCTCGGCAAAGGCTTCCCGCAGTACACCGGCGGCGTCGATCAGGTAAGCGCGAAAGTTGGAACTGCCCCAGTTGATCGCTATGAAATCGCGTCCCATCGTGTCCCCTCAGCGGCGCGTCACCGACGCACCACCGTCAATCGGAAAAATACCGCCCGTAAGCCAGGCGCTGCCATCGCCCGCGAGGAACAGGGCGAGCTCGGCCACATCGTCGGCCGTGCCGAGCCGCCCCAGTGGATGGCGGCCGATGTTGCGCTGGCGCGCGGCTTCGGGGTTCGTATCGAGGTCGAAGGAGGCCTGCATCATCGGTGTGTCGACTGACGCCGGCGCCATGCCGTTGACACGCACCTGCCATGGCGCGAACTCCAGGGCAGCGGTGCGCACCAGCGACTCGAGCGCCGCCTTGCTCGCCGCGTAGGCGGCCAGGGTCGGAGTCGCGAAGCGCGCGTTGATCGACGAGGTCAGCACGACCGAGCCCCCGCCCGCATCGCGCATGGCCGGCACGCAGTGACGAAGCAATCGGACGGCAGACAGCACATTGACGTCGTAGGTCTCCAGGAACAGCGCGTCGTCCGACGCGAGGATCGAGCCCGGCGGACTGACGCCAGCGCAATGCACCAGGATCGTCGCCGGTCCATGCGCGGCGGCAGCGAGGGCAACGGCCTCGCTTACCGCGTGGTCGTCGCGCAGGTCCACCTCGATGGATCGGGCCACCTTGGTCGAAGCCTTCAGGTCGAAGCCCGTCACGGCCGCCCCTTCGTCGTGCAGCCGACGCGCCACTGCGGCGCCGATACCGCTCGCCGCGCCGGTAACGATCGCCGCGCGCCCCGCCAGTGTCTTTGTGCTCAACCGCCCTCTCCCCTGTTGCCTTGCCCGGTCGCGATCAGAAGCGCCAGGTCACCGTGGCCATGTAGTTACGGCCATATACCACGTTGGTGCGCAAACCCTCGGTGCTGCCATCGTAGGTACGCTGTTTGCTGTTCAGCAGGTTGGTGGCCTGCAGCTGCATGGAGATCTTGTCGGTGAAGTTGTAGCTGACCGATGCCGCCAGGTCCGAATAATGGTCGTTATAGATGCCGGTATTGGCGGCCGACAGGCTCACGAAGTAGTTGTCGCGCCAGTTGTACGCGACGCGGGCGCTGAAGGGACCGGTCTCGTAGTAGAGGATCAGGTTGACGTTGTTCTTCGACAGCCCGGGGAAACTGAGCGACTGGCCGGTCACGTCCTTGATCGGCGTCGTCGAATCGATGTACGTATAGGTCGCGACCATACCGAACCCGTTGAGCGGGTCGGGCAGGAACGTGAAGGGCACCTGGGCCAGGAACTCGGCGCCCTTCACCGTGGCATGGTCGCCGTTGACCTTACGATTGACGAAATAATTCACGCCACCATAGCTCTCGGCACTTTGCTGCTGGATGATGAACGTCGATACATCCTTGTAAAACACGCCCGCCGACAGCATGCCCGTGTCGTTGTAGTAGTACTCCAGCGACATGTCGTACTGGTCGGCCTTGAACGGCTTGAGCGCGGGTGCGCCACCGCTGCCTGTTCCCGGGGTGATCTGCACGCCGTTCGAGAACACGGCGTTATTGTTGAGCGTCACACCGTTATTAAGGTCTTCGGTGTTGGCGAACGCGACCACGCGTGCGGCGCCACCACGCAGGAGCAGCTTGTCGGTGATCTCCCACTTGGCGATCGCGGAGGGCAGCCACTCGCGATCCGTGCTGCGATAGTCGGTCGGAATGGGCGCGCCCGTCGCAGAAAGCAGATTGCCTTTCGAGTCCAACTCACGCTGCACGTAGCGCATGCCGAAGTTACCGGACACCGGCATGGAGCCAGCGTCGAAACCCCAGTCGACCTTTGAGTACGCTTCACTGAACTTCTCGTCGATGCTGAAGGTGCCTGCGTAAGCGAGCGCGTTGTTGCGCCCGTCAAGGCACTGGGCATTCTGGCTGATCGACGGAATGGCCGTGAACGCCGAGCAGCCGGTGAACACTTCGCGGAAGCTACCCAGATAGCTGCGCGGCAGGCCGTCGAACTCGCCTTTCATGAAATCGTCGTTGCTATAGACGCGCAGGAAGTCGCTGAGTTGGGTGGCGGGAACGCCCCCTGTCGGTCGGATGTCCGCGCGCAACGGATCCTGGTCGCTCTTGATCTTCGTCACCCGGGCACCGAAGTCCAGCGAGCGCCAGTGGTCGGAGTCGAAGTTCCAGGTCCAGTCGGTGCGCGCGGCCGGCGCATCGGTCTTGGCCCGATAGTCGTTGTCGAACAGGATGCTCATGCTCATCTGCGACGGATCGGTCAGGTTCACGCCGCCGACGTTGAAGCTTCCGAAGGCGCCCTGGCGCAGGTCGTAGTCGATGACCGAGGTGACACCGGCCGCCGGCTGGAGGCGCATGTAGTTCTGGTGGTAGTCCGCCTTCGAGCGGTCATAGGAAACTTCGGCCGAACCGTCGAGGTGGTCGCCCGCCTGGAATTTCGCCTTCAGTGCCGTGGACCAGACGTCGGCGTCGATATTGGCGATTTCGGTGTTGGCCTGGATCGGGCTGGTCGAGCGCCCGGCGACCAGGATGTTGTTCGGCGAGTACACCGCGTTGCTCAGGCCCGCACTGGGGTTGAACGCCAGCCAGTAGCGGTCGCGATCGGCGGTCTGTTTCGAGTAGAAGGTATCGCCGATGATTTCCACACCCGGCACCGGGCGCCACTGGAGAATGGCGCTGACGCCCTTCTTCGTCCGATCGTCGCTGATGTCCTGGGCACGCATGTCCGTCGAGCCGTAGCGCGTGACCGTCGGTGTGACAGTCGTGTCCTTGTACGACGCATAACCTGAGAAGGTATCCAGGCCCTGCTGGACCACGGTGCTGTGGCTGTACGTGGCGGCAATCATCGCGCCGAAACGTTCGTCCTTGGTACGCCCTGAGAGCAACGCGAAGCCATCGCCGCCGCCTTTCTTCGCCAGCTTGCTGTACGTACCTGACACGCTCACCACGTTCTGGTCGCCGTCGACATTGAGCGGCATACGCGTTTCGATATCGATGATGCCACCGAGCGCACCCGCGACCTGGTCGGCACTGGCGAGCTTGGTCACCGAAAGACGCGAGATGAGTTCGGACGGCACCAGGGTCAGCAGGCCGTAGGTGGACGTGTTGAGCTGATCGAGTCCGTTACCGCCGCGGCCCGTGGCATCGAAGATTTCGCGGCCGTTGTAGAGGTAGACGTTCTGGCTCAGGCCACGAACGAGCACGCTGCTGCCCTCGCCCATGCCGCGTTCGAGCTGCACGCCTGCGACGCGTCCCAGCGACTCGGCGACGTTAGTGTCCGGCAGCTTGCCGATGTCGTCGGCGACGATCGCGTCCACGATCTGCGTCGAGTCACGCTTGAGGTCTCGCGATTTCTCGAGGCTTTGGCGAATGCCCGACACGGTAACGCCCTCGAGTGTGACCGGGCCCTGGTCCTGCGGCGCCGGCGGCACCGGTGCTTTGGTGGTCGTGTCATTGGCCGTGCTCGTCTGCGCGACGGCCGGAACGGAAGCAAAGAGCACCTGTGCAATCAAGGTCGACAGGATGGTGCGACGAGTAAGACGCATGTTTATTTTTCCTCCCCCGAGGTCTCACGGATTTTGCCGGTTAGCGCCGTGTGCCAACGCGTTTTTTGCTTGGCATGGTGTAACTATTATAGCAATATAGATGTCGTTGCAAGGACCGCCGCACAACTAAATCATTGACGCAACGCAACAATTCCCGCTTCGAGGAAAGCCACGACATGACCCACCTGGCAGGCGTTTTTCCGATACTTCCGACGATCTTTCATGGGTCGGGCGAACTCGATCTCGCCGGCACGCGCAACGTGCTCGAGTACATTCTTGCCGCCGGTGCGGCAGGCGTCGTCTTTCCGGGCCTGGCGAGCGAGTACGACATGCTCTCGCTCGAAGAGAGGCTGGAGGTCACCGCCGCGCTCGGCGAATGGATCGGCGGACGGGTGCCCTTCGTGGTCGGCGCCAGCCATCCCGATGTCACGATCGCCACGCAACTTGCGGGCGCGGGTGCGAAGGCAGGCGCGGTGGCGGCAATGATCCTCACACCGCACGCACATGCGGGCGACCCGGACGCCATGGCCCGCTATTTCAACGATATCCACGCCAGCTCAGGCATCCCCATCATGTTGCAGAACGCACCTGCGCCGATGGGTGTCGGGCTGGGCGTGACGCAAGTGGCTGCGCTGGCGGCGGCGGTCAAGGGCATTACCTACGTGAAAGAAGAAACGCAGCCGTCCGGCCACCGCATCACGGCGCTCTCAGCGACGGCGCGCGGGAACATAGCCGCCGTGTTCGGCGGTGCGGGCGCTCGCTATGTCATGGATGAGCTGCAGCGGGGCGCCATCGGTACGATGCCCGCGTGCGAGGTCACCGAAGTGCACGTGGACATGCTTGCGCGCTACAACCGCGGCGACATGGCAGGCGCGCGCGACCTGTTCGAACGCACGCTTCCGTTGCTCAGCATGCAGGCGGTGTTCCGCTGGCGACTGACGAAGGCGGTGCTGTTGCGTCGCGGCCTCATTGCCAATGCGCACGTCCGCGCGCCCGGCCCCGCACTCGACGCCTGGGACGAACGCGAGCTCGATGCCCTGCTCGCCCGCATCGCCGATCTGCTCCCACTCGACCGCACACCGGGTGGAAGCGCGAGAATGTCCCTATGAATGCCCATGTCGCCAAGGTCGAAACCTTCATCGTCACCGTGCCACGCGATACACCCTACCTGGGCCCACTCGGGCCCGGGGAGCGCATCAACTCGCGCGGTTACGTGGTGCGCAAGGGCAACGGCACCATCTATCCCTCGGTGGATCGCTCGATCGCGGTGCGCATCACCAGCACCGACGGCAGCGAGGGCTGGGGCGAAACCTACGGCATCTGCGCACCGCGGGCCACCACCGAGATCATCCACGACCTGCTCGTGCCCGAACTGATCGGGCGTCACCCCGATGACGTCGAGCAGATCTGGGACGACCTCTACGGACTGATGCGCGTGCGCGGCTGTACGTCGGGCTTCCATGTGGACGCGATCACCGCGCTCGACATCGCGCTGTGGGACCTGCGCGCACGTCGCCATGGATTACCCCTTTGGCAGATGCTCGGCGAGCGGTATCACGACCGCGTGCCGGGTTACCTGTCCGGCCTCCCTGCCGCCACGTTGCAGGGACGCGTCGAGATGGCCATGCGCTTCCGCGACGAGGGCCACGACGCATTCAAGATCCACGCCGTGGTCAGCAGCGAAGGCATCGTCGAGGAGGTGGCCGCGCTGCGCCAGGCGCTCGGCGACGACGCCTTGCTCATGGTCGACCTGCACTGGAAATTCTCACCTGAACACGCCCTCGATCTCATTGAACGCATGGCCGTGTATCGACCGCATTTCATCGAAGCACCCGTGAAACCGGAAGACGTAGAGGGTCTCGCGTGGCTCGCCATGCGCTCGCCCATTGCCATCGCCGCTGGCGAAGAGTGGTACACCGAGTACGAAGCGCGCCTGCGCCTGTCGCACCGTTCCGTGTCTTTCATCCAGCCGGAAATGGGCCATACCGGCATCACGCAGTTCCGTCGCATCAACGTTCTGGCCGAAGCCGGGGGCGTCGCTACCGCACCGCACGCCACGATCGGCGCCGGCCTCTTCCTGGCAGCGAGCCTGCACGCCTCCGCGACCGTACCGGGCCTGTGGCGGCATGAGTGGCAGCACTCGGTGTTCTCGCGTTCGCTGGAGCTGCTCGATACCGACATGGCGTATGCCGATTGCAGCTACAGCCTGCCAACGGGACCGGGCCTGGGTGCCCGCCCCGGCAAACGGTTCTGGGATTACGCCGAGCTCGTATCCTGAATCGCGGGCGCCGTGCCCGCGATCAGTCGCGAGCGCGGCGCCAGTTTCACCGCCAGCCACGCGACGCCGAAGGCCAGGGGATGCAGGAAGGCCATCAGTACGAAGCTGCGGTCGAAGTTACCGCTCGACACCAGGCTGCCTACCACCTGTGCGGACAACATGCCGCCCAGCGCGCTGCCGGCGCCGATGATGCCGAACACCGTGGCGATGTTGCGACCCGGATAGAGGTCGACGACAAGCGTGCTGATGTTGATCTGGTAGACCAGGTGGGCGAAGGCCACCGCCGAGCCGATGGCGAACAGCAACGGCAGCGCGGGATGGAACGCGGAGATCATGCCCACCGGCGCGACCACGGCCGCGCCGCCCATCGCGATCAGGCGGCTACGCGTTGGCTCCACGCCACGCTTTACCAGCCAGCTCGATATAGCGCCGCCACCGACGCTGCCGATATCGGCAGCGAGATACACCACCCATGCCACCGACGCGACCGCGGCCAGCTTCATGCCACGCACGTCGTTCAGGTATTTGGGAAACCAGAACAGGTAGAAGTACCAGACCGGATCGGCGATGGCGCGCGAAAGCACGAGCAGCCACAGCGTGCGATCACGCAGCAGGGTCCCCCACAGCACGCCTTCCTGCGCCACGCCCGGCACCGTCACGGTGCGCTCTTCGCGCGGATGGATCCACAGCCAGGCACCGAGCCAGAGCAGCCCCGCCACGCCCGTCACCACGAAGGCCGAGCGCCATCCGTAGATCATGGCGACCCCGCCGATCAGCGGCGGCGCCAGCGTGGCGCCGACCATCGCACCGGCCGTGTAGATGCCAAACGCGAGGCCACGCTCGCCCGCCGGGAACCGCTCCGAGACCACCTTCGAGCCTACCGTGTAGTTGCCCGGCTCACCGAGGCCGAGTGCGAAACGCGCGGCACCGAGTTCGAATGCGCTGCGGGCAAGGCCGGTGAACAGGTTCGCTACCGACCACCACGCGACGAACAGGGCAAGCGCCATGCGCGAACCGAGCCAGTCGGTGATGCGACCGGCAAGCAGATAGGCCACCGTATAGGCGAACAGAAAGGCCTGCACGATATGCGCGTAGGCTGCATCGGTGATGCTCAGGTCCACCTGGATGGTGGTCGCAAGAATGGAGAGCGCCTGCCGATCGAGATAATTGATCACCGTCGAGACGAACAGCAGCGCGAGCAGCGCCCATCGCAGCCGTCCTGGCCGTGCGCCTTCCCCGTTTACTGCCGCCATGCCGTGCACCCCCACGAAGACGCACCGAACGTATTACTAAAATAGCAACACGGTCAAGGCGCGGTGCGGCGAAGACTCAACCGATTTCGAGCGCCGCCAGCCGCAAGGCCTCGACCAGTTCCGCCGTCGCCGACTCCGGGATCCACCCTGACATCGCCAGTCCCGCCACGACCGGCTCGCCTGAGGCAACCGCCACGATGTGGTGGTCGCGATCGTCCGCAACGTGCACACGCGCATAGCCCTGCTTGCGCGTCTTCGCAAGCGTAGCCAGCAGACTCTCCACACCATCGGGAAACATCGGGATATCGCGGTCGGCGTAAATCTCGCGCACTTCGTCGTCCGGCAATTGCGCAAGCAGCACGACGCCGATGCCGCTCGTGGTTGCCGGCAGCAAACCAATACGCCCCAGACCGCGCGCGGCCTCGATGCCGGGCGGGGCATGGAACAGATAGCTGACGCTGTCGTTCCACAACACGCCCATGGCGACGGTGTGACCAAACCGACGCAGCCGCTCCAGCTCGGGCAAGGCACGACGGATCAGTCCCGAGGCGAACAGGCTCTGTGCGGCAAGTACGTGCATGCCGGGACCTGGCGCGTATTTGCGATCGGATGTCTGACGCACGATGCCCATATAGGCCAGGGTCTTCAGCAGGCGATTCACGCGCGTCGTGTTGGCGCCGAGCTGCCGGGCAAGTTCACGGCAACCCACGGGCTCAGAGGCCGAAGCCAGCGCCTGCAGCGTGAGAATGCCGTCGATCAGGCTTTGGTTAGGCTGTGCATTGGGCTTCGCTCGCATGGCTACAGATTAGCCGTACGCGGCGGCCGACCGCTACCGGCCTCAGGCCTTGCTCTCGAGAGGGTACGTATCAGGCGACCAGGCCGGTATCCACAAAGGCCGCACCATGGTGGTGCCGTCGCCGCAACAAGGGTCGCCGCTCGGATGTCCGCGCACCCTGCAGCGTCGTGGCCGGCCCGACTTTACACCGCGACAGGCGCCTTGATTGCCGGATACGGGTCGTAATCCACGATGGCGACATCCTCGAAGCGGAAGTCGAAGATCGACTTCACCTCGGGATTGAGCACCAGCTTCGGCAAGGGCCGGGGCTCACGCAGCAGCTGCTTGTCCGCCTGCTCGAGGTGATTCGAATACAGGTGCGCATCGCCCAGCGTGTGCACGAAGTCGCCCACCTCGAGCCCGGTCACCTGGGCGATCATGTGCGTGAGCAATGCATAGCTGGCGATGTTGAACGGGATGCCCAGGAAAATATCGCCGGAGCGCTGGTACAGCTGGCAGGACAGCCTCCCGTTGGCCACGTAGAACTGGAACATCGTGTGGCAGGGCATCAAGGCCATCTTCGGCAACTCGCCCACGTTCCACGCGGAAACGATGAGACGGCGCGAGTCCGGGTTGCGCTTTATCTCGTCCACCACCCAGGCGATCTGGTCGACCACCTTGCCATCGGCCGTAGGCCAGGCGCGCCACTGGCGTCCGTACACAGGACCGAGGTCGCCGTTGGCATCGGCCCACTCGTCCCAGATGCTGACGCCGTTTTCCTTGAGGTAGGCGACGTTCGTGTCGCCCTGAAGGAACCAGATCAGCTCGTGGACGATGGAGCGCAGGTGCAGCTTCTTCGTCGTGACCAGCGGAAAACCCTTCGCCAGGTCGTAACGCATCTGCCAACCGAAGACACTGCGCGTGCCGGTACCGGTGCGATCCGATTTCTCGGTGCCGTGGTCGCGCACGTGGCGCAGGAGTTCAAGGTAGGGCTGCATGGCTCGGGAAGATATCAGGTCGCCGTCGCGGGGGTGACCGCGACGGGGGCATAAGGCGCGCGGCGCGACATGGCCAGCCACAGGATGCCCAGCGCGATCAACGGCAACGAAAGCACCTGCCCCATCGTGACCCAACCGAAGGCCAGGTAACCCAGCTGGGCGTCGGGCACGCGGACGAATTCGATAATGAAGCGGAACGAGCCGTACATCAGCGCGAACAGGCCCGAAACGGCATAGCGTCGGCGCGGCTTCAGCGAGAACAGCCACAGCACGGTGAACATCACCACACCTTCGAGCGCGAACTCGTAGAGCGGATTGGGATGGCGAGGCAGCGCGTCGGGTGCGTTCGGAAAGATCATGCCGATGGGCAAATCGGTGGGCTTGCCCCACAGCTCGCCGTTGATGAAGTTGCCCAGGCGGCCGAGGCCAAGGCCCAACGGCACCAGCGGCGCGACGAAGTCGATGGTGTCGAAGAACTTGACGTTGTTGCGCCGGGACCACCAGATGCCGGCCACCACCACGCCAAGCAGGCCGCCGTGGAAGGACATGCCGCCGTCCCAGATGCGGAAGATGGCGAGGGGGTCGGTCCAGATCCAGGAGATGGCCGTGTAGAACAGCATGTAGCCAACCCGGCCCCCCAGTACCACGCCCATCATGCAATAGAACATGAGGTCGCCGAAGCGGTCAGCGCTGACCGGCAGGCGGCCCTGCCGGCGACGGTATTCGCCGAGCGCCCATCCGCCGAGGAAACCGCCCAGATACATGAGCCCGTACCAATGGACCTGGAGGGGTCCGAGGTGCAGCGCGACGGGATCGAATTTGACGACGAACGGAGTTGCCATGGAGGGCCCAGGAGGAACGCAGGCGGCAAGTGTAGCGCCCCCTCCCGGCCCGAGGGGCGCCTTGTGGGTGACCCCGGAATAGGCTATATCCCGGCGTGGGCGCGGTCCGGGGAGGACGGCGTGTGAAGGACGTACCAACCTTGGGGGGAGTCGAACATGAAGTACCGCTTCGCGCGGCCGCTGGTGGCTGCGCTGTGTCTGGCCGCGTGCGCCACTGGCGTCGTCGCCGCCGACCTTATCCCGACGGCCGATTTCGCCCGCCGTCTTCCGCTGACCATGCCCCGCCTGTCGCCGGATGGCAAACATTTCTCCGTGGTCTATCACGACGCAGACGGCAAGACACATGCCGTGGCCATCTATGCGGTTGACGATCCGACCAAGCCGGTGAGCCTGATCCGCATGCCTCCGTACGAATTGCCGGCCGACATCATCTGGGCGAGCTCGACGCGCCTGGTCGTCGCCCGCGGCAAGCAGGACGGTTCGATCGGCAACACGTCGTACACCGGCGAGATCATGGCCATCGACATCAACGGCAAGAATCCCGACTACCTCTATGGTTCGGAAGCCGTCGGCAAGCGCTCGGGCACGCGGCAGACCGACTCGGGTTGGGGAACCATCGAAGGTGCGCCGCTCCAGAGCAACGGCCACTTCTACATGCGAGCCACGTCCTGGTCGGACCAGAATCGCAGCACGCTCTACGACGTCGATGCCACCAGCAGTACGCGCAAGCAGATGGCCGACATCGGTATCGGCAGCATGAGCTTCCTGATTTCGCCTGAAGGCGCAGCGAAGTTCTCCTTTGGCACCGATGCCGACTTCAAGTACGTCGTTTTCCATCGCGAAGGCAACGGCTGGGCGAAGGTGCCGGAGAACGGCGAACTGCAGCGTTTCGTTCCCATCGCCTCGGTCGCCGGCAGCAACCGTATCTACGCTCGATACAGCCCCAATGGCATGGGCGGCGAGTTCGTCGAGCAGGACGAGGACGGCGGCAACCGCCGCGTGATCAGCAGGGACGATTTCAGCCTCGTCACGTCCAGCGGTTTGTGGACACCCGTGCCGCTCCGCCCCTTCGGCACGTACGCCGAGAGCGGCATCCCCAAGGTCACTTACGTAAACCCCCAGGAAGCCATCGCCAAGTTGCACCTGGCGCTGTCGCTGAAATTCCCGGGTAGCTTCGTCAACTTCATCGACTTCAGCGAGGACGGCAGCCAACTGATGTTCGGCGTATCGAGCGACCGCGATCCCGGCCGCTACATGCTGATCGACACCAAGACCTTCAAGGTGCGCAGCCTGTTCGCCGTCGCGCCATGGATCGACGCATCGAAGATGGCCGAGCGCCGCCCGTTACGCTTCAAGGCCAGCGACGGGATGGAACTCGAAGCGATCCTGACCTTCCCCAAGGGCAAGTCCGAAGCCAACCTGCCGATGGTGCTGCTGCCCCACGGCGGTCCGATCGGCATCAAGGACGACTGGTTCTATGACGAGGACGCGCAGTTCCTGGCCAACCGCGGCTATCTGGTGCTGCAGGTCAACTATCGTGGGTCCGGCGGTCGTGGCAACGGCTTTGAGCAGGCCAGCTACCTCAAGTGGGGCACGCGCGTCCAGGAAGACCTGATCGACGGCGTGAAGTGGGCGATCGCACAGAACTATGCCGATCCCAAGCGCATTTGCGTCTACGGTGCCAGCTTCGGCGGGTACTCGGCCATGATGACCACGATCCGGGAACCGGGGATGTTCAAATGCGCGGTCGGCTACGCGGGTCTCTACGACCTGGACATGATGTACAGCAAGGGTGACATCAAGACGACCAAGTACGGACGCAGCTACCTCACTACGGTGATCGGCCGCGACCAGGCCGACCTCGCGGCGAACTCGCCCGACCACCTGGCCGACAAGATCACCGTGCCGGTCCTGCTGGTCCACGGCGAAGACGACGAGCGAGTCCCCTTCGCCCAGTTCAAGGCCATGCGCGCGGCGATGGACGCCGCTCACAAGCCCTACGAAGTCTTGACCAAGTCCGGCGAAAAGCACGGTTTCGTCAAGCCGGAGAACGTCGAGGAGTTCTATAACAAGCTGCAGGCGTTCCTCGACAAGAACATCGGCAGTGGCGAAGCCACCACCGCATCGAACTGAGCCAGGGTACCTACCGGCGGAGGTCCATGACTTCCGCCGGTTGCCCCCGTCACGCCGCCCGCGTTATCTTCGTGAGATCGTCGAGCCCGGGTGGGGTATGGCGGGGCTTGGGAGGCTTCAGGGTATGCACGTCAGTTCCGGGCACAAGCGCCTCGTCGCAGGGCGACGCGTAGCGCTTGCCATAGCGCTCGGAGCCTGTCTGCCCGCAGCCGGGGTTCACGCACAAGAGGCCAGTTCGTCGGCGGAAATGCTCGCGCCGGTGAACGTCAGCGTGACCGGCTCTCGCATCCGCGGCACCGATGTCGAAACCGCCCAGCCCATCTTCACGATGGATCGGCAGGCTATCCGCGCTACGGGTCTGACCAGCCTGGCCGACATCATCGGCCGCATTCCGTCGGCGGCCACCCCGGAAGTCACTCCCCAGGACACCCTCTCGTCCAGCACCGACGCCGGTGGCCGCTACGCCAACCTGCGCAACCTCGGTGCCGTACGCACCCTCGTCCTGGTCGACGGGCGCCGCTGGGCGACCAGCCTCAACGGGCTCACGGATCTTTCCACCATCCCCGTGGCCATCGTCGAGCGCATCGAAGTACTCAAGGATGGGGCCTCGTCGATCTACGGCTCCGATGCCATTGGCGGCGTGGTCAACATCGTTACCGTCGATCGCTTCGAAGGTGCCTCGGCCGACGTGCTCTACGGCGTCAACGGCAAGGGCGACGGTACACAGAAAAACGGCACGTTCACCTGGGGCAAGAGCAGCCAGGACGCGTCGATCATCCTTGGCGCCAGCTACGAAGACGGCGACGAGTTGTTCGACAGCAAGCGCTCACTCACGCGCACGGCCTATGGACCGCGCCATCCGGACGACGGTTTCGGCATGGGTCCGTATGGCGGCGTGGTCGATCCACGTGCAGCCGGCACCGCGGGCGCGGGCACCTATGCCGCCGACGGCTCATGGATGGCTAATCGCTACGTGGTCAACCACCCCGGTGGCGTGGTGGGTAATACCGCCGACCTGGCCAACTACCACCCGTACGACGTCAACAGCAACGCCGACAAGTACTCCACCCCGCAGGACATGACCTTCCGCGCCGGAAGCAAGCTGCGCAATCTGTTCGCGACGGGGCGCTACAACGTTACCGACGATATCGCCCTGCGCGGCATGGCCAGCTACGGCGTGCGCGACACCCGCAGCCAGGCCGCCGGCTATCCGCTGGAGAGTGGATCCGGTCGCACACTCGATCTCACCATCGATCCTGGCAACGCCTACAACCCATTCCCTGGCTACGACACCGACTTCTTCCGACGCACCACGGAACTGCCACGGATAAGCTGGGCGAAGAGCAAGGCCTTCCATGTCGACGCCGGCGCCGAGGGCAGCTTCCTCTGGGGCGATCGCACCTGGAACTGGGACGTCACCTACGGATATTCCGAAGCGCGCGACAGCCGCACGGACAGCGGCAACATCAATCTGGTCAACGCCGCCAAGGCGCTGGGCCCCACCACGGTCGTCAACGGCAGTGTCGTCTGCGCCAACGCTGCGGATCGCGCAGCGGGCTGCGTGCCCTGGAACATCCTCGCCGGGCCCGGCGGCACGCCGGATGCCGTGTGGAACTATGTGCAGTCCACGACCACCGCACACCAGGTGACACGGACCAACGACATCGTCGCCAACCTGACCGGCGGCGTGTTCGACCTCCCCGCGGGCACGGTACGCGTGGCCGGTGGCCTGGAGCATCGCACCGAGAACGGCCGCTACGTGCCCGATCCCGCAGACTCCGCCGGACTGACCACCCAGCTGGCAAGCAACCCGACCAACGGCGGCTACATCGTCAACGAGGCCTACCTCGAACTCGACGTGCCGTTGTTGACCGACCTCCCGTTCGCGCGCGAACTGGCGGTAAACGCCTCCTCGCGTTACTCGCACTACACCGCGTTCGGCGGCCGCACCAACAATAAATACAGCTTCCGCTGGAAGCCGTTCGACGATCTGCTGTTGCGCGGGACTTATGCCAAAGGCTTCCGCGCACCTACCGTCGCCGATCTCTACGCGGGGTCGAGCGAGAGTTTCGAAAGCTTCCTCGATCCCTGCGACAGCGCCTACGGGGCAGCCGCCTCCGACGCCGGTGTGCGTGGACGCTGCGCTGCTGCCGGCGTGCCGGCGAATTACCGCCAGGTCGACCAATCGGGCGCACAGGTCAACTCCGCCACCGGCGGCCAGAATCCGGTCGCGTTCCGCACGGGCGCCAATCCCGCGCTGAAGCCGGAGTCGTCGATCACGCGCACGGCCGGCCTGGTCTACAGCCCCAGCTATTTCGAAGGCCTCGATGTCACGCTCGACTATTACAAGGTCGACATCCGCGACGTGATCACGCCCATCCTCGCTGGCGACATTCTCAACTTCTGCTACGTGCGCAACGATCCGACGTATTGCGGGCGCTTCACGCGTGCAGCCGACGGACACATCACCTCACTGGACGAAAGCCTCGCGAACCTGGGCTCATTGCGTACCGAAGGCTACGACCTCGGTGCGCATTACCGTTTCCCGGAAACGCGCTACGGCGAGTTCACCCTGCTTTCCGATAGCACCTATCTGAAGGACTACACGCAATCGAGTAGCCCAGGCTCGCCGCCGCGGCAATTGGCCGGCTACATGAATGGCGTGCAGGGCTTGTACCGCGTGCGTTCGAACCTGTCGCTCGACTGGTCGTGGCGTCGCTTCGGTGCGACGTGGACCGTGCGCTACTTCGATGGTTTGAAGGACTCGTGCTGGTCGTCCACGATCGAGTGCAACCGACCCGATGAAATCAACGCGATCACGGGTGTCACCGGCGTGAGCCGCAAGGGCTCAGTCGCGTTCCACGACGCGCAGTTGCGTTGGCAGGCGCCGTGGAACGGCAACTTCCGCGTCGGCATCAACAACGTCTTTGGCCGCAAGGGTCCGCTGTACTACAACGTATCCAGCGCCGGCGGCGGCAGCCCGCCGTATAACCCGGCGTTCGACGTCGATCGCTATTTCTACGTGGGTTACCAGCAGAAATTCTGAAAACGGTACCGCGATCCGAGCTCATGATCGCCATCGACAAGTTGTTCGAAGACAACCCCGCGTATCGATCAAGGCACCACAGCCAGGGGTGAAACAATATCGGTGCCCTCGCTGCGTGCAGGCGCGCCGTTCGTGTTCTGCCCTACCGCGATCAGCCACTGGCCGTGTTGCTTGCGCGCCAGTAACACCATGATGCCGGAGCGTGGTGGCACCGGGCGGCCGGCTTCATCCGTGGCGCCGGTGATCTGCCACGTGTAGTGCACGGACGCGAGATCCGGCGCGAGAAAGCGAACGTTGGTGCCAATGACGCGATTCATCGAGAGGCGGAAACGGTCGCCCAGGATGCGCGTGTGATACGTCTCGAAATCCTTTTGTCCGCGCATCCATTTGCCGTCGACCGTGACGAAATCCACGTCGCGCTCGGTAAGCACGGTCAGCCCGTGGCCATCGTGGCGATTCCAGGCGTCGATGAAGGCCTGGGGTAGCGCAGCGAGAGCGGCCTCGTCGTTGGCTGTCTGCGCGTGGGCCAGGGATGGGCCAAGCAGGAGAACGAGGAAGAACAGGAGGGTCTTCATGCGTCGCACCGGACGGGAATGACCCAAAGAGGGTGCTACGGCGAGCGCCGCAGGACCATTCCACGAATGGCGTATGCCTGCGGCGCCTCCGTGCGTAACGCGGGAGTTACAGCACCAGCGGTCGATCGGGTAGCTGGTTCTCGCGCGAGCGGCCGTCGGCCGGGAAATGGCGGGCGAGCAAGGCGCCCGCCTCGGCCACGCCGATCTGCACCCCTTCACGAAAACGGCCTTCGGCGAAGGCATCACGCATGTGGGTCGTGATGGCTTCCCACTCAGCTGGCGTGACGGCCTTGGCTATGCCGCGATCCGCGATGATCTCGATGCGGTGCTCGGCAAGCAGGACGTAGAGCAAAACGCCGCAGTTGTCGTCGGTGTCCCACACGCGCAGATGCGCAAACAGCATCGCCGCGCGGTCGCGAGCCGTGACGTCTGATGCCACGGCGGACAACGGCAAGCGCGATTCGATTGCCACGCGCAGTTCGCCACGGTGCGTGGCTTCGCCAGCCGAGACCGTGCTGGCGATGGCGTCGAGGGTGTCCGCGCCGAACTGACGGCTGATCTGGAACCAGGCGCCAAACAGGTTGGCAGTGACGCGTTGCATATCCATCACCAACTCCCCGATGCGCCGCCGCCACCGAAACTGCCGCCGCCTCCGCTGAAGCCGCCGCCTCCACCGCCGCCGCCGAACCCACCACCACCAAAGCCGCCACCGCCGCCCCAGCCACCGAACCCGCCCCAGCCGCCGCCGCCGATGGAACGGCCGGCGCCGGCCGGAATGGCCATGAACAGGGCGCCTGCGACCAGGCCGATAACCCCGCCGAACAGCGAATGCATGAACAACCAGCCCAAGCCACCGGTCACCGCCCCGCCGACAGGCATGCGGGCCCACAGCGGCGCGCGGCCCAGGATGCCGCGGAGGAACAGCACGCCGAAGATCAGCGGCAGGAGCAGGCTGCCCCCACCGCGCCGGCGCTCGTGGCTCTCGTCGGGATTGACCGGCGGCGGCAATGCCTCGCCATCGACGATCTGGGTGATCGCGGTGAGCGCGTCACTGATGCCGCCGTAGTAATCGTTGGTCCGCAGCTTGGGCGCCATGTACTCGCGGATGATCCGCGAGGCGATGGCGTCCGGCAGCGCGCCCTCCAGGCCGTAGCCCGTTTCGATGCGCACCCGGCGATCATCCTTGGCCAGCAGAAGGAGGACGCCGTCGTCCGGCCCTTTGCGGCCGATCTTGTTGGCCTCGGCGACCTTGAGCGAATAGCCCTCCAGGTCGTCCGGCTGGGTCGTGGGTACCATCAACACGACCACCTGGGCTCCTTTGCGCTTCTCCAGATCGGCCAGACGGGAATCCAGCTGGCTGACCTGGTCGGCGCTAAGCGTCCCGGTGAGGTCGGTCACGTGCCGCTGCAACGTCGGCACGGCGGCATCGCCATCCGCCAGCGCCGCCAGTGACGGCGCCAGCAGGGCGACGGCGAGCAACAGCCGCGCCGCGAACCGGAGCATCAGCGGCTGGCCGCGGGAGCCGGTGCCGGTGCCTGTGCCGGGGTAGCGCCGAAGTCCACGGTCGGCGCGGTGGAGATCGCCTTCTCGTTCTCGACGCTGAAGTTCGGCTTCATCTTGTAACCCATGACCTTGGCGGTCAGGTTGTTCGGGAACGAGCGGATCAGCGTGTTGTAGGACTGGATGGCGGCCACGTAGCGATTGCGCGCCACGGTGATCCGGTTCTCGGTGCCTTCCAGCTGTGCCTGGAGGTCACGGAAGGAACCGTCGGCCTTGAGCTGCGGGTAGTTCTCGCTGACGACCATCAGGCGCGAGAGCGCACCGGACAACTGGCCCTGGGCTGCCTGGAACTTGGCCAGGGCTTCGGGATCGTTGGCGAGCTCCGGGGTGATCTGGGTCTGGCCGACCTTCGCTCGGGCGTTGGTGACTTCGGTCAGCACGCGCTCTTCGTGCTGGGCGTAGCCCTTCACCGTGTTGACGAGGTTCGGGACCAGGTCGGCGCGGCGCTGGTATTGGTTGAGCACTTCGGACCAGGCGGCCTTGACCGATTCGTCTTCGCGCTGGATGGCGTTATAGCCGCAGCCGGAGAGGAAGCTGGCAAGCAGGACAAGGGCAAAAGCACGGACGAGTGTCTTCATGGCGACGGTTCCTTGGGGTGCGGGGCACAAGTTAACCCAAACCCAGACGGTTCGCAGGAAATCGCTGAGGAGCATCGCCGATGAATCGGCTCCTACACAGAGCCGCGTCAGTGGCTGTAGTGGGGAATCAGGATCAAGGCCCAGCTGACGCCGACCATCAACAGGAGGAAAAAGACCGCTGCGGAGCCCATGTCCTTGGCCCGGCCGGCCAGTTCGTGGAACTCGGGGCTGACCAGATCGACCACGGCTTCGATGGCCGAATTGAGCAGTTCGGCGGCAAGAACGAGAATCGGGAAGGTGACCAGCACGATCTTTTCGACACCACCCTGGCCCAGCCAGAAGCCCAGGGGCACGAGGATCACGGCGAGATAAACCTCAAGCCGGAACGAGGCCTCATGCTGGTAGCAGGCTTTCAGGCCCTTCATGGACCACTGGAACGCCGAGAACACCTGCCGCGGCCCGCGCGGAATCGTGGAAGCCATGGGTGATCAGGTCGCCGAAGCGGGCAAAAGGACGGGGTTCAGGACCATGGCTCTGGACTGGAGGCGGCAGTAGGCCCTCTATGATGCCATAGCCAGCCGCCGGACCCGCTCAAAGCCCGGTCCGTGGCGTATCGCCGCGCCCCTCTGGCGCTGCAGCACAACCCGGTGGACCATTTGTATTACGCTTGAACGGTTGTGACTTCGTTCAGGGTCACGGCGACGGGAGCCAGGGTTCGATCGCCTGGCTCGCTGTTTCCAATGCTTCCGGAAAATACATGGCAATCCAGAACCCGCCCGTTTCACAGACCAAGTCTTTCAGCACGGTCTTCCTCATCGAGATGTGGGAGCGCTTCGGCTTCTACGGCATGCAGGTGCTGATGGTCACCTATATGGTGAAGAAGCTCGGCTTCCCCGACGTCGACGCCAACCTGGTCTGGGGCGCCGCGTCTGCCCTGATCTACGCCACACCCGCCATCGGCGGCTGGATCGGCGACAAATTCCTCGGTACGCGTCGCACGATGCTTACCGGCGCCGTGGTCCTGATGTTCGGCTACGCCCTCCTCTGGATCCCGACCAACAGCACCTACTTCCTGTACATCGCGCTGGGCGTGATCATCCTCGGCAACGGCCTGTTCAAACCGAACGCCGGCAACCTCGTACGCAAGATCTACGAGGGCGACGAGGTCAAGATCGATAGCGCGTTCACCATCTACTACATGGCGGTGAATGTCGGCTCGACGATCTCGATGCTGCTGACTCCCTGGATCCGCGACTACGTCGGCACCCACTACAGCGACGCGCTCGGCTGGCATACCGCCTTCGGCGTCTGCTCGATCGGCCTGATCCTCGGCCTGATCAATTACTTCTTCATGCGTCGCACGCTGGCCCACGTCGGCTCCGAGCCGGACGAGCATCCGCCGCTGGTGAAGAACATCCTCGCCATCGTCGTCGCGGGCATCCTGATCATCGCCGCCTCGGCGTACATCCTGCAGAACCAGGGCGTTGCACAGGCCTGCGTGTACATCGCCGGTGTGGTCATCCTCGGCATCTTCGTTCATCTGATCCGCTCGAGCGCGCAAGGCGAGCGCGCCGGACTCATCGCTGCGCTCGTGCTGACCGTGCAGACGATCTTCTTCTTCATCTTCTACCAGCAGATGTCGACCTCGCTGAACCTGTTCGCGCAGCGCAACGTCGACCTGCAGTTCAACCTGTTCGGCTGGAACATCTTCACGTGGATTCCGGAGCAGTTCCAGTCGCTCAACGCGATCTGGATCGTGATCCTCTCGCCGATTCTGGTCTGGCTGTACAACACGCTCGGCAAGCACGGCAAGGACTTCCCGGTCGCCGCCAAGTTCGCCCTGGGCTTCGCCGCCGTTGCCGCCGGCTTCTTCATGTACGGCCTGGGTGCCACTACCGCGATCGCCGGCAAAATCTCCTCGTGGTACATGGTCTGGGGTTACGGCCTGTACTCGCTGGGCGAAGTGCTGGTGAGCGGCCTGGGCCTGGCCATGATCGCCCGCTACGTGCCCGCGCGCATGGGTGGCTTCATGATGGGTGCGTACTACGTCGCATCGGGCGTGGCCCAGTACATGGGCAGCGTGGTCGCCAATTACGCTGCCATTCCGGACAACATCACCGATCCGTTGCAGTCGCTGGCCATCTACACGAGCCTGTTCAACAAGCTCGGCCTGGTCGGCATCCTCTGCACGGGTATCGCCGTGGGTATGTTGCCGCTGATGAAGAAGCTTTCGCTCAATCATGCGCTGGCCAACGTGCCGCCGTTCCCGCCGGTACACAACGAAGACCTGTAACGCGCCGAAGGGCCGCCCACGGGCGGCCCTTCGCCTTTGAAGAGACCCCCGTGAGCGACAACCTGCACTCGCCGTCATCCCGCTCCGGTCCCTTCGCACTCGCGCGTACCCTTGCCTGGCTCCGTCTGTGCGCTATCGCCGGGCAGAGCGTGGCGATTCTTTCCTGCGTCACCCTGCTCAATCTCGACGTGCCCTTGCTGCCGTTGATGATCGGCGTCTGCGTGCTCGCTGTGTTCGCGGCGGCGGCATCGTTCCGGCTCGGCATGCCGTGGAAGGTCAGCGAAGGCGAAGCCATCGTGCATATCGCCGCCGACACGCTCGTGCTCGGTTACCTGCTCTATTTCACCGGCGGCGCGAGCAATCCATTCGTCACCCTGCTCCTGGTGCCGATCGCGCTGTCCGCGGCCGCGTTGTCGATCGCCGGCGTATCGCTGGTGGCGATCCTCACCGGTGTCGCCTACGTCCTGCTCGTGCCTTACCACCTGCCGCTGCCGACGCTCGGCAACAGCAGCCTGGACCTCGATCTTTACGTCGCAGGCATGGGCGTCAACTTCGTGATCATGGCGATCCTGCTGGGCGTGTTCATCAGCAACCTTGCAAAGGCCATCCGTCACCAGCAAGGCGAGGTGCAACGTGTGCGCGAGCGGGCGCTGCGCGACGAGGGCATCCTCGCCATCGCGACGCAAGCCGCCGGCGCCGCGCATGAACTCAATACACCGTTATCCACCATGCGCACGCTGTTGCCCGAGATCCGCCGCGAGCATGCGGCCGACAACGCGCTCGGCGACGACCTGGATCTTCTCCAGGGCCAGGTGGAACGTTGCCGCACGATCCTTCGCGAGATGGTCGCCTTCGGCCAGGCGCAGCTGTCGCAGGTGCCGGAGCAGATCACCCTGGACGAGTTCATCCACGGCTGCATGGAGCGCTTCCAGTTGCTGCGCCCTGAAGCCGACGTGACGCTCAATGTCGACGCCGACGCGGCCCGCCTCGCCTTACGCTCACCGCCCGGCTTGCGTCATGCGCTGATCAACCTGCTGAACAACGCCGCCGATGCTTCGGCGATGAACGATAGCGCTGCCGTTTCGCTGTCGATTCACCGCGATGACCGCTGGCTGGAACTGGTTGTCACCGACGAGGGCCCCGGATTCGACGAGTTCGACGAACTCGGCACGCTCGGCCTGTCGCAAAAGGCGACAGGCCTGGGGCTGGGCCTTGCCCTGGCCGAAGCCACCGCCGAGCGTCTCGAGGGCGAACTTGCCGCCAGCAATACCGGCCACGGCGCACAGATGCGCCTGCGCCTGCCCCTTTCGGTCATTGGAGATTCGGCATGAATGAGCTCGTCCCACCCGGCGGTCGCCCGCTACTGATCGTCGATGACGATCCGACCTTTGCCCGTGTGCTGGGTCGCGCCATGACCTCGCGCGGCTTCGAAGTCATCACCGCCGACAACGCCGACGATGCCCGCGCGCTCACCCGCCGTCATCAGCCGCGCTATTGCGTGCTCGACCTCAAGCTGGGCGATGAAAACGGGCTGCGCCTGATTCCCGAGTTGCAGTCGCTCGTGCCGGACATCCGCGTGCTGCTGCTCACCGGCTATGCCTCGATCGCGACCGCGGTGGAGGCCATCAAACGCGGCGCGCACGATTACCTGGCCAAGCCTGTCGACGCCGACGCGGTAGTTCGCGCCCTGCTCGACGGCGATTCCGGCCCCGCGGATGCCGACGATCTGATCGACGCGCCCGACGCCCCGCTACCGCTGCGTCGGCTGGAGTGGGAACACATCCAGCGCGTGCTGACCGAGTGCGAGGGAAATATCTCCGAGACGGCCCGGCGCCTGGGCATGCATCGGCGCACGCTGCAGCGTAAGCTGAGCAAGCATCCGGTGCGCGAACGTCCGGACGAGCGCTGAGCATGAGTCGCCTATCCTTCCTCGCTTCACTGCTTCTTGCCGGAATAACCTCGGTGCACGCCGAGGACATGCATGGCATGGCCATGGGACACGAAGCCCCGCTGGGTTTCGATGCCACCATCGACAAGGACGGCCACCTTTGGGTAGTCGACACCCTTGGCGAGCACGTGCGGGCACGCCGTTCCGACGATATGGGCCGTTCCTTCGCCGTGTCGACCATCGTCAATCCCACCGGCGAACCGATCTACGCCGAGGGCGAGAACCGGCCCAAGATCGCCCTGGGACCGAAGGGCGAGCTGTATGTCACCTGGTCGCAGCCGCGCAAGCTGCCGTGGACCGGCTTCGTCCGCTTCTCGCGTTCGCTTGACGGCGGGGCACACTTCGACGCGCCGACCACCGTGCACGCGGACCGCGCGGAGATCACCCACCGTTTCGATTCCCTCGCCGTCGACGGCAAGGGCAATATCGTGGTTGCCTGGATCGACAAGCGCGATGTCGAGGCTGCCAGGAAGCTGGGCAAACCGTATCTCGGCGCGGCCACGTATTACAGCTGGTCGACCGATCGCGGCGCGCACTTCGCACCGGAGCGCAAGATCGTCGACGAGAGCTGCGAGTGCTGCCGCATCGCGCTGGCCCGCGCGCCCGATGGATCGATCGATGCGTTCTTTCGCGCTATCTACGGCGACAACATCCGTGACCACGCCTTCGCCACCCTGCCTGTCGGTGGCACGTCGCCAAAGGTGGAACGCGCGACGTTCACACAGTGGCATATCGAAGGTTGCCCTCACCACGGCCCTTCCTTGTCGATCGATGAGAAAGGCACGCGGCACGCCGTCTGGTTCAGCGCAGCCGATGGCAAGGCTACGATCTGGTATGGCCAGCTGACGCCGGGCGCACCGCCGTCCCATCTCACCACGATCGCCACGGCCGGCGCGTCGCACGCCGATCTTCTCGCCGACGGTACGCATGTATGGATCGCGTACCACCAGATGTCGCCTGCGGGACTGGACCTCGTGCTGCGTGAGTCCACCGACGGCGGAACCACCTTCAGCGAGCCGCGTCAGATTGCCCACACGGCCAACGAATCCGGCTGGCCGAAGCTGGTGCTCTGGAATCACCGCGCCTTCGTGGCATGGAATCCGGAAGGACAGTTCCGGCTGGTGCCGACGGAGGCGTTGCAGTGAAGCGCATGATCCTGCTGGCCGCGCTGGCCGTTACGATGCCTGCGTTCGCCGCGCCACCCGCGGCTCTTTCACCAGCCGACGTCAAGACGTTGATCGCGCCGCCAAGCAAGGGCGTACGCGTCGTCGCACTATGGGCGCTCGATTGTGCTTATTGCGAAGAGAACCTGTCGGCGCTTGCGAGATGGCAGCACCAACATGCAGACGTCGACCTCGTCTTTGTCGCCACCGATTCGGTCGGCCAGCGTGACCTGCTGAGCGCGCGACTGAAAGCGGCGGGATTGGATGCCGTACCGTCGCGAGCGTATGCCGATGCAACCCCCGATCGGATCAATTACCTGATCGATCCCACGTGGGGCGGCGAGACGCCCCGTACGCTGGTGATTCGGGCCGATGGCACGCGCAAGGCGTTCAGCGGGGCATTGGATGCCGGGCGTATCGCCAGCCTGATGAATTGAAGTGTGGGAGCCGATTCATCGGCGATGCTTTCTGTGCGAGCCGTTGCGATCAGGCCTCGACGGGCTGCGGATGCGGGAACCTTACGCTCGCGACACGGTTCGCACCGGGCAATGAACGCAGTTCCAGCGGCCACTGGAACCGATCCGAGAGACGCCGGGCGATCGCCAGGTCGAAACCATGCCGATCCACCGAGGCGTGCCGACGGCTGCCCTCCTCCGGCATGTCCACGGCAGGGTTGATCACGCTCACGCTGCCCGGCATGACCGTCACTACGATCACGCCCTGGTCGGTCTGCTGTAGCGCGTGGCGGATCAGCTGACCGCAAAGCACCGCGAACACTCGCGGTGATGCGTGCAGGGCAAAGCTCGCCGGTTCGTCGAGGATGAGCTCCACCGGTCGCCCGGCGATCAACTCCCGCGCGTACTCTACTTCCTGGCGCAGCACCTTGTTGACGACGAAATCTTCTTCGGCCAGGCCCTGGTCGGATTCCCGCGAAAGGATGAGGAATGCCTCGACCAGCGCTTCGAGCTCGCGCGTGGAACGACGGATGCGTTCCAACGAGCGGTGACCGAAATCGGAGAGATCCGTCTCGTCGGCAAGCATGTCCGAGGACATCTTGATCACGGTGAGCGGGCTGCGCAGCTCATGGCTGGCATCACGGGTGAAGTTACGCTCGCGCTCGCCATAGCCGTCGATGCGCGAGGCCAGCCCGTGCAGGCCGCGAATCAGTGATCCCACATCGTTGTTGGATTGCTTGCCGCCTTCCGCATCGAGCTGGGCCATGTCCGGTCTATCCGGGTCCCAGCCGTCGAGGAGGCGCGCGAGTGCCGCGATCGGCACCCACTCACGAGACACAGCCAGCCACGCCAGCCCACCCGACGACAGCATGATGGCTATCGCCGCTCCGATCGGCGCGACGTTCTTGGCCGCCATCAGCGATGCGATGACGACGACCAGGGTCTGCAGGGCGAAGACGATCGCGACACGGGCGCGGAACGATCCGCGCCGACGCTTAGTCCCCTGCGATTTGCTGCCTTCCATCGATTAGACCCGGTGCCGCCGTGCCTTCATGCTGTCTGCGACGCCGCGACTTCGGAGTCGAGGTCGGCCAGGCGATAACCTGCCGAATGAATCGTATGCAGGAGCGGACGGTCGAACGGCTTGTCGATGACACGACGCAGGTTGTAGAGGTGGGAACGCAGCGTGTCGGAGTCGGGAAGCGTATCGCCCCAGATTTCACGTTCGATATCGCGGCGGCTGACCACGCGCGGCGATTCGCGCATGAGGATGGCGAGCAGCTTCAGACCGATCGGCGACACGGTGAGTTCCTGGCCGCCGCGGGTAAGGCGCAGCGTGGCTGTGTCGAGGGTCATGTCGCCTACGTTGAGCACTTCGGACGAAACCTGGCGGCGATCGCGACGGATCAGTGCGCGCAGGCGGGCTTCGAGCTCGCGCACTTCGAACGGCTTCACCAGGTAATCGTCAGCGCCGGCTTCCAGACCGACCAGCTTGTCTTCGAGGGTGTCGCGTGCGGTGAGCATGAGCACCGGGGTCGACTTCTTGCCGTCCTTGCGCAGCTTGCGACACACGTCCAGGCCGTCCATGCCCGGGAGCATGAGGTCCAGCACGATCACGTCGTAACTGTTGGAGACCGCCAGATGCAGGCCACTGACGCCATCGGCGGCGTAGTCGACGGAATAGCCCCGACGCTCAAGGAATTCGCCCACCATCTCGGCGATCTGGCGATTGTCCTCGACAAGAAGGATCAGGCCGGCCTGTTCGTCGCGGTTGCTCATCGTTGCCACTCCTCTGTGATTCACAAATGTGAAGAGTTAACGGCCGGACCAGTGAGAACCGTGTGAAGACCGAAAACGAGCATTCATTCTGCGTATGACAACGTGGACGTTATGTCGTTTACCGGAGCAGTGGCGTAAGCGCTTTCCATACATTGTCCGCGACACGTGGCTCTCCCTGGGCCGTGGGATGGAGGCCGTCGTCCTGCATCAGGGCCGGATCGAGCGCCACGCCATCCAGCAGGAAAGGCACCAGGCCGACGTCATGCTTGGCCGCAGCGTCCGCATAGACCTTGCGCAGGCCATCGCGGTATTGGGGCCCATAGTTCACGGGCAGCTCGATGCCCAGCAGCAACACCTTCGCCCCTGCGGCCTTCGCCGTGTCGATCATGGTATCCAGGTTGCCCGCGAGTTGACCCAGGGGCAGCCCTTGCAGGCCATCGTTCGCGCCCAGCTCGATCACCACGACCGAGGGATGCTGCTTCTGCAGCAGGCCCGGCAGCCGGTTGCGGCCGCTCAATGACGTTTCTCCACTGATGCTGGCATTGACCATCGTCCAGGGCGTCGCCATCTTCGACGTGCGAGCGTCCAGCAAACGCACCCACCCGGCATCCACCGGGATGTTGTGCGCCGCCGACAACGAGTCCCCGAGCACCAGCACCTTACGCGGCGTATCCGCTGCGGAGGCGATGGCGCACCAGACGAACAGCAACAGGAACAGGCAACGGCGCATGAGCGATTCTTCCCGAGTTCTTCTAGAAGTGGCCGATGTTAGCAAGTCGGTTTTCGGCCCGGAGGGACGACTGGACATCCTGTCCGGCGTGAACCTTAGCGTAGCGGCCGGCGAGAGTTTCGCCATTGTCGGCGCCTCGGGCTCGGGCAAGACCACCCTGCTCGGCCTCCTGGCCGGTCTCGACGTCGCCTCGGCCGGCAGCGTACGGCTGGACGGCCAGGCTCTCGAGACGATCGATGAGGAAGCCCGCGCGGCCATTCGCCGTCGCCTGGTCGGCTTCGTGTTCCAGTCGTTCCATCTGCTACCGGCGCTTACCGCCGAAGAGAACGTGATGCTGCCGCTGGAGCTCGAAGGCGACAACACCGCGCGCGACAGGGCGCACGCCGCGCTCGACTCGGTCGGCCTGGGGGCGCGACGCCGCCACTACCCGGCCCAGCTCTCCGGCGGCGAACAGCAGCGCGTGGCCCTGGCTCGCGCCTTCGTGCACCGGCCGCGCATCCTCTTCGCGGATGAGCCCACCGGCAACCTCGACCAGCACACCGGGGAACATATCGGCGACCTGCTCTTCGCGATGAACAGCGAGCACGCCACGACGCTGATCCTGGTCACTCACGACGCACGTCTCGCCGCCCGGTGCGCTCGCTCGGCCGAATTGCATGAAGGCCGGCTCGGAGTGCCCGCGTGAACGTCACCCGGCTTGCCCTGCGCACGCTGCGACGCGAATGGCACCTGGTCGAGTTGCGCACGCTTGCTGCGTCGCTGGTGCTTGCAGTGATCGCACTCGGCGTGGTCGCGACACTTTCCACGCGCATCGAGCGCGGCATCCTCGCCAGCGCCGCCGAGCTGATCGGTGGTGACATGGGTGTGTCCGCCCCCACGCCCTTGCCCGACCCGCTCCTGCGCTCGGCCACCGACGATGGCCTCAAGACATCCCGTGGCGCCGCCTTCCGCAGCGTCGCCTTCGTCGGCGAACACAGCCAGCTGCTCGACGTGCAGGCAACGGATGCCGGGTACCCGCTACGCGGCACGCTTGAAGTGCGCGACGCGAAGGGAAGCAACCACGCCAGCCATGGCCCGGCTCGCGGCGAAGTGTTTCTCGACCATCGCGCCCTCGTCGGCCTGGGCATCGCGCCGGGTCAGAAGCTGCAGATCGGCGGTCGCGATCTCACCGTCGGTGCCGAGCTGATCCGCCAGCCGGACGGCGGCGAATTGTTCGCCCTGGCCCCGCGTGCGCTGATGAACCTGGATGACGCGAACGACGCCGGCCTGCTGTCCGTAGGCAGCCGCGCGCGGCACAGTCTGCTCGTTGCCGGGTCACCTGCCGGCATCGCCGCCTGGCGTGCCAGCGTGGAACAAGGCTCGCTTCCCCACGGCGGCGAGCTGATCACCCCGGAAAAGATGCAGGAACGCATGCGTTCGGCCTTCGACCGCGCGAGCGCCTTCCTGCGCCTGACCGCCCTGCTCTCCGCGCTGCTGGCCGGTGTGGCGATCGCCCTGGCCTCATCGCGTTACGCACGGCGCAAGGCCGCCGAAGTCGCCCTGCTTCGTGCGTTGGGCACGCCGCGCCGACGAATCGCCGCCCTTCTGATCACGACGCTCGCTGCCCTGGCCATTCCGGCCGCGGCGCTGGGCATGGCGATCGCGCTCGGGCTCGCGCAGGGCGCCTGGTACTTCGCGCGCACGTTGTTCGACAACATTCCCACGACCCTGCCACTGGGCCCGGCCTTCGCCGCCGCGGCGATGGGCCTGGCCGTGCTCGCGGGCTTCGCCCTGCCGCCGCTGGTCCGACTTGCCGAGGTGCCGCCGGTCGCGGTCTTTCGCGAGTCCATGCAACGCCGGGTGCGCCGGTTCGACGCCCTCTACCTCGTGCCTGTGCTGACCGCCGTGGCCCTTGTCTGGCTGCAGAGCGATTCGGTGAAACTCGCCGGCATCCTCGCCGCCAGCCTTGCCGGTGTGGCGGTAGTCGCCGCGTTGTTGTCCGGCTTGCTCCTGGTGATCGCCCGGCGCGTCGCACCGGGCGCACACCCGGCCCTTCGGCTGGGCCTTGCCGCACTTGCCCGTCGTCGCGGCCTTTCCCTCGTGCAGGCCACCGCGCTGTCGCTCGGTCTGTGCGCGCTCCTGCTACTGGCCGTGATCGCGCCCTCCCTGCTCGATGGCTGGCGACGCGAGCTGCCGGCGGACACGCCGAACTGGTTCGCCCTCAACCTGCAGGATGAACAGCGCGAGGACTTTTCGCGCGCGCTCGAGCGGATGGGCGCGACCAAGACGAACATGATGCCGCTTGCCGTAGGCAAGCTCACCGCGATCAATGGGAAGTCGATCGACACCATCGCGTTCGTCGACGACCAGGCCAAGGATGCCGCGGACCGTCAGCTGCGTCTGTCGTGGAGCGCCGACCTGCCGCCTTCCAACAAAGTCGTCGCCGGCGCGTGGCCAGGTCCTTCACCTGCGCAGGCCGAAGTGTCGGTCGATACCTCGTGGCGCGATCGCTTCCACCTCAAGCTTGGCGACACCCTGCGCTTCGAGGTCGGCGAGGGTAGCGTGGATGCGCGCCTGACCAGCGTACGTCAGGTTGACTGGGGCTCATTCCGGGTCAACTTCTTCCTGATGATCGACCCCGCTCACGCTACCGAACTACCGCATACCTGGCTGACCAGCTTCTATCTCCCGCGCGGCCATGCCGACGACCTGGCGAAGGTCTCGCGTGACTTCGGCAACCTAAGCCTGATCGACGTGGATGCCCTGCTCGATCGCGTCCGCGAAATCGTCGACCGGGTCGGCGGTGCCGTGCGCTGGGTGCTGGGCTTCAGCTTGCTCGCCGGTGCGCTGGTGCTCGCCGCGGCCCTGGCGGCCAGTGCGCAGGAGCGACGCAAGGAAGCCGCACTCTTACGCACGCTCGGCGCCACGCGCGCCCAGCTGCGCGCTGCGGCGGCCTGTGAATTCGCTCTGCTCGGGTTGGTGGCCGGCCTCACCGCGGCACTCGGCGCGAGCGGTGCAGGGCTCTGGCTGGGCAACGCCGTCTTCCATATCGAGCACTTCGTACCGCCGGTGTGGCCACTGGTCGGTGCCGCGGTGCTGGCTGCGCTGGTCGTCATGGCGATCGGCCTGTTCGGCACGCGACGCGTGCTGCGGACTTCGCCAATGGCCCTGCTACGCGAGGGCTGAAAGCTAGCTGGAAATGCGCATTTCCAGCGACATGACGATCGCCTCCTCGCGTCCACCCTTGGCCGGGTAGTACGCGGGGCGGCGACCGATTTCGGTGAAGCCGAGGGTCTCGTAAAGGGTCTTGGCCACCGGGTTGGACGGACGGACTTCGAGGAAGATGCGTTCGACACCGTACCAGCGGGCCAGATCGATCAGCCGGCGCATCATCCGACGGCCATAACCCAGGCCGCGGTGTGCATCGCCGACGCAGACATTGAGCACGTGCGCTTCGCCGGCCGCCACCGAGAGGATGCCGTAACCGGCGATCTCGCCCTCATGCACCAACACCCAGCAGTTATGCCCGGCCTGCAGGCAATCGCGAAAAATACCCGCGGTCCAGGGAAACTCGTAGGACGCGTGCTCGATGGCCACGACCGCGTCGAGGTCCTCGCGCCGCATCGCGCGTACTTCCGTGGAGGGGCGCGTCACGGCGACCATGGTGTCAGCCCGTGACGAAGGCGCGTCCAAGCGCGCGCAGGCCGTTCCACAAACGGCGCTTGGCCGCCGGATCGACGAGGATCGCCGAGGGCGGATCAACCAACACGATCTGCGCGGCGCCGAGCGCCGCCGCCGACAGGTCCCGGCCCAGCGCGTGCGCCTGCGCGTCGCCGAAGACGAGATAGGCAGCCGCCACCGGCACCTGGCCAAGGCCCCGCTCGCCGACCTCCAGGCGCGCGGCGCGACCGGTCACCGGGCCGAACGCGCGCAACGCCTTGCCGAGCAGGTCCAGTTCGCGTGCACTGCTGCCGGCCGGGAGGATCACCACACAGCCCACGTGCTCGCCCACACCCGCCTCGTTGGAGGGCGGGATGTCGTCAGCCGGCGCGACGTCGCCCACGCGCAGGCGCCACGGGGTGACACCCATGACCCGGAGCAGACGTTCGCGGCGCGCTGCGATGACTGGCATGGCGGCGGTTACTCCGACGCCTTGGCGTGGCGACGCACGCGACGACGGTGCGTGGCACGGCCCCACAACGTGTGGATCGGACCGGAAATGGTGTAGATCACGGCCACGGCAAACAGGACGCGGGCGGTATCGATCAGCAGCAGCACGACGATGAGCACCGCGGCGATCAGCCAGATAAAGGGTACGCGATCGCCCTTGGGCCACGCCTTGAAGCTGTAGTAGCGCACGTTGCTGACCATCAGCAGGCCAGCGATCACGGCCAGCGGCAAGGCGAAGAACGCGACGGAGGGACCGGGAATATCGAACTTTTCCATGGTCCAGACGAACGACATGCACAGCCCGGCAGCGGCTGGACTGGCCAGACCCTGGAAGTAGCGCTTGTCAGCCACGCCCACCTGGGTATTGAAGCGAGCCAGTCGCAACGCGGCGCAGACGGCGTAGATAAAGGCGGCGGCCCAGCCGATCTTGCCCCACACCGGGCCATAGGCAGCCAGCGAGGACAACGACCATGTGTACATGACCAGCGACGGAGCCAGGCCAAAGCTGACCAGGTCGGAGAGCGAGTCGTACTGCACGCCGAATTCGCTCTGCGTATTGGTCATGCGCGCGACGCGGCCATCCATGCCGTCCAGGATCGCGGCGACGAACACCGCCAGGGCGGCCGTCTGGTAGTGCCCACCGATCGCCGAGACGATCGCGTAGAACCCGGCGAACATCGCGCCGGTGGTGAACAGGTTGGGGAGCAGGTAAATGCCGCGATGTCGCGGCCCCTGGGCCTGGATCGGATCGCTCATGGGCCAATGCCGTGACGTGGGACGACAGTGTAGCCCAGGCGCCGTGAAGCGTCAGTCGGGCGCTGGCATGGCTACCGCCGCACGAAACACGACACCGTCGCTTGCGCCCCCACCGATCCGGTGATAGTTGTTTGCGCCACTATTCACCCTGCCGGATGGCCCGCATGCGCCGTTACCTTGTCCTCGCCCTTCTCGTGACGGTTTGTCCTCTGGCGTTCGGCCAGGCCTACAAATGGAAGGACGCCCAGGGCGTCACCCACTACGCCGATTCCCCGCCGCCCGCCGGCACCAAGGTCGAGAAGATCAAGACCAGCGGCGTCGTGGTTCCGCCCGCCGGCAACCCGGTACCCGCTGCCGCCTCGACGGCCGCGGCGAAGCCCGCTCCCGCGGGCGCCGTGGCCGATACGCCGGCCAACCGCGCGAAGCTATGCGACCAGTTGCGCAAGAATGCCGAGACGCTGGCCAAGGAAAAAGTGGTGTCCGTCGACGATGGCAAGGGCGGCTCACGCAACCTCGATGACGCAGGGCGGGCACGCCAGGTCGAGACGACCCAGGCGCAGATGACCCTGTACTGCAAGTAATCGGCCGCCCGCGGGGGCGTACCCAGCCTATAATCCCCGCTTTCACCCGAAAGACATCCCGCATGCGCCTCAGCCAGTTTCACCTCGCCACCGTCAAGGAAGTCCCCGCCGACGCGGAAGTCGCCAGCCACAAGCTGATGCTGCGCGCGGGCATGATCCGCAAGCTCGCGTCCGGCCTCTACACCTGGTCGCCATTGGGCCTGCGCGTGCTGCGCAAGGTCGAGCAAGTGGTTCGCGAAGAGATGGTCCGCGCCGGGGCGATCGAGGTGCTGATGCCGTCCGTGCAGCCGCGGGAGCTGTGGGAAGAAACCGGCCGCTGGGAAAAGTTCGGCGGCCAGCTCCTTAAGATCAAGGATCGCAAGGAGCAGGAGTTCTGCTACGGCCCCACGCATGAGGAAGTCATCACCGACTTCGCACGTAATGAGCTGAAGAGCTACAAGCAGCTGCCGCTCAACTTCTTCCAGATCCAGACCAAGTTCCGCGACGAGATCCGCCCGCGCTTCGGCGTGATGCGCGCGCGCGAGTTCCTCATGAAGGATGCCTACTCCTTCCACCTCACCCCGGAATCGCTCGGCGAAACCTACCAGGTGATGTACGACGCCTACTCGCGCATCTTCACCCGTCTCGGGCTGGAATTCCGCGCTGTGGATGCCGACACCGGCGCGATCGGCGGCAGCGCCAGCCACGAGTTTCAGGTGCTCGCCGACTCCGGCGAAGACGCTATCGCGTTCTCCGACGCCTCCTCGTACGCGGCCAACATCGAAAAGGCCGAAGCGATTGCACCGGCGGGCGAGCGCCCTGCTCCCTCGGCCGAGCTGACTCGCGTCGACACGCCGAAGCAGCGGACGATCGACGAGGTCACCGCCTTCCTCGGCGTGCCGGCTACCCAGCTGGTCAAGACCATCCTGGTGCGCGGCCGCGAAGGCCTGGTAGCGCTGTGCGTGCGCGGTGACCACGACATCAATGAAGTGAAGGCGGCCCACCTGCCCGAACTACCGGACGATTCGGAACTTGCCAGCGAAGAGGAAATCCTCGCCGCTACCGGTGCCCGTCCTGGTTCCATCGGCCCGGTCGGGCTGCCCGAGTCGATCCCGGTCATCGTCGACCGGAGCGCGGCCCTGCTCGCCAACTTCGTCTGCGGCGGCAATCAGGACGGCACCCACTACACGGGCGCCAATTGGCAGCGTGACGCACGCATCAACCGAATCGCCGACATTCGCAAGGTCGTCGATGGCGACCTCTCGCCGGACGGCAAGGGGCATATCCGCCTCGCACGCGGTATCGAGGTCGGCCACATCTTCCAGCTCGGCCAGAAGTACGCCGAAGCCATGGGTGCCGACGTGCTCGACAGCAACGGCAAAAAGGCCACCATGTACATGGGCTGCTACGGCGTGGGCGTCAGCCGCATCGTCGCCGCCGCGATCGAACAGCGTAACGACGAGGCCGGCATGATCTGGACGGATGCCATGGCGCCGTGGCGCGTCGCCGTGTGCGTCATCAACCCGAAGAATACCGACCCCGTCGTCGCCGAAGCCGGCGAATCGCTCTACCAAGAACTTTCGCAGGCCGGCGTCGACACCGTGCTGGACGATCGCGGCCTGCGGCCCGGCTCGATGTTCGCCGACATCGAACTGATCGGCATCCCGCACCGTGTCGTCGTCAGCGCACGCGGTCTGGAAGCAGGTACGTTTGAATACCGCGCCCGTACCGACGCGGAAAGCCGCAACGTGTCGCGCGTGGAACTGCTGGCCCTGCTCGGCGCCTTATAATCGGTCCATTAATGGTGAGGTTATCCACCGCTAATCGATGTAGGTAAATGCCAGGTAATTCACGCCAATGCCGGATGGAAACATCCGGCATTTTGCTTTTTGTCGCATAACAGGCTAAAAATCCCGGCGCGCACGTTAATCCACGGGAGACCCCAATGGCTGTCGATATCAAGAATCTCAATCACAACCAGCTCAATGAGCTGATTTCCAAGGCACAGGTCCGCCAGACCGAATTGCGCAAGGAGAAGGTGACCAAGCTGCGCGAGAAGATCAACGCGCTGATCAAGGCCGAGGGGTTCACTTTCGACGACGTGTTCGGCGCACGCGCCCCTAAATCCAAGCGCGCCGGCACCACCGTCGCCGCGAAGTATCGCAACCCCGACAACGCCGAACAGACCTGGTCCGGCCGCGGCAAGCGCCCTCGCTGGTTCAATGAAGCGCTGAAGGCAGGCAAGAAAGAAACCGACCTGCTGGTCTGATCCCTGTCATTAAAGTGAAAAATCAAAGCCCCCGCTAATACGGGGCTTTTTTGTAGGCCACTTTCTGTAGGAGCCGATTCATCGGCGATCCCGCGGCAGCGGGCCAGTCCGAGGCAAGCACCCAATCGCCGCTGAAGCGGCTCCCACATTTAAAGGGACCGACGCGGCGCCACGATCAGGTCGCCGAACAGCAAGCCGGCAACGAGGGAAACCAGCAGGGTGATGCCGAGCAACCCGGTGTCCATGCTCAGGGATGCGTCGCGATCCAGCAGGTAGGAAACACTGCGGAAACTGACCGATCCCGGCACCAGGAGGATAATGCCGGGCTCACGCACCACCGCTCCGGGCTGCTGCGCGTAACGCGCGTATACGTTGCTGAGCGATCCGAGTAGCAGTCCACCGACGAACACGCCGAACGGTGCGCCCGGCAGCGAGCCGGAGATACTGCCGCCCCATCGTGTGGCGAGGTAGCCCAGTATCACCGAGCCCATCACGACCATCCAATCGCGCTTGGCGGCACGGAAAAGGATGGCGAAGGAGAAAGCGCCGAGGATCAGCGAGGGCCAGTCAGCCCAGCCCGGTAACGGTGGCAGCGCGTAACTGCGTGGCACGATGCCGACGGCTTCGCAGAGCTGGCTGGCCGCGACGGTGCCGAAGGTGAGCTTGAGCAGGGTAGCCACTGCGCCACCCATGCGAGCGACGCCGGCGACGAGGTGCTGGCTGGAGATCTCACGCACGGCGGTGGTCAGGGCCATACCGGGCAGCAACACGATCAGGCTACCGAGGATCACCGATTTCAATGCCAGGGGCACGACATACGCGCTGACGACCGTAGCGATGATCGTCGCCACCATGGCGCTGATGGCTTCGCTGGCAGCGGCCAGTCGCGGACGGCTGCCCGAGGCGACCGTGATCAGGCCGATCAGCACACCGATGACGCCGGCGGTGATCAGGTCGGGCCAAGAGCTATGCAACAGCAAGGCGACGACGCTGGCCGCGCACAGGCCGTAACTGGCGATCACGCCAAGCTGGGCGAGGAAGGTCTCGGGCGCGCCTAGCTTGCGCAACAGATGAAACCCTTCGCGCAACTCCATCTGCCCGTCGATCACCGAATCGGCGATGCGATCGGCTTCGCACAGGCGCGCGAGGTTCACGTCGCCCGGTGGCAGGCGCATGACCTGGGTCACCTGGGCGACGCCGTCGTCACCCTGGCCCAGATCGGCGAAGGACACGATGATGGCCGTGGGACTCGACCAGACCTCGGCGGAGAGGCCAAGGCGCTGTGCCGAACGCGCGATCGCCGTTTCCAGGCGAGGCGCGGTGGTTCCGTACTGATGCAGACGACGGGCGAGTTCGGTCAGGAAAGCGATGCGGGTGTTTATCGCCGTGGTGGCGAAACTCACCGGTACGCTCAGCGGCACGACCTCAGGCAACGTCCACCGCCTTCACGCGCAGGGTAGTGCCATCGATACCGACGACTTCGATCGTCGCACCCATCGGGAGGTCGGGACCGATGACCAACCACATGCCGTCGCCCACGCGCGCTTTGCCGCGCCCGTTGACGATGGGTTCGCAGAGTGCAAAACGCTGCCCGATGAGCTGCTCGCCACGACGGTTCAGGCGTTCGTTGCCGATCGGCACGATGCGGTCGAGCCGCGGACGCACGAACTTCCAGTAGACGAAGCAGGAAACGAACGCGAGCACGCCGAACACGATGGCCTGCGTGATCGCGCCCATGTCAGGCATGACGAACACGAAGCCACCCATCACGGCGGCCGCGATACCGATCCACAGCATGAAATATCCGGGAAGCATGACTTCGCCGCCGATCAGCACCAGCGCGGCGACCCACCAGAAGTAGTGCAGGGCCAGTTCGGTCATGGCATCAACGCGGCGGCAGGGGCGGACGGTCGCCACCGGCGACAGGCGCGGCGGGTGCACGCTGGGCGGTCAGCGAATCCTTGGCCAGCTCGGCAATGCCGGCAAGCGAGCCCAGGATGCCTGCGGATTCCATCGGCAGCAGGAGCATCTTCTGGTTCGGCGACTTCGCCAGTTCCTTCAACGCCTCGACGTAGTTGTTGGCAACGAAGTAATTCAGCGCATTGACGCTACCGCCGGCAATGGCGTTGGAAACCATGGTAGTCGCCTTCGCTTCGGCTTCGGCAAGACGTTCGCGCGCCTCCGCCTCGCGGAACGCCGCTTCCTTCTTGCCTTCAGCGGAAAGGATGGCCGACTGTTTCTCACCCTCGGCCTTGAGAATGGCCGCCTGGCGATAGCCTTCGGCATCGAGGATGTTGGCGCGCTTCTCGCGCTCGGCCTTCATCTGCCGGGCCATGGCATCGACGAGGTCGCGCGGCGGCGAGATGTCCTTGATCTCGATGCGGGTGACTTTCACGCCCCACGGATGGGTCGCTTCGTCGATCACGCCGAGCAGCTTGGCGTTGATCGCGTCGCGCTGGCTCAGGCTCTCGTCCAGATCCATCGAGCCGAGCACCGTTCGGATATTGGTCATGATCAGCGCCAGCGCCGCGCCTTCGAGGTTGGCGACTTCATAGGCAGCCTTGGCGGCATCAAGGATCTGGTAGAAGACGACGCCATCGACCCGCACGACCGCGTTGTCCTTGGTGATGACGTCCTGTGAGGGGACTTCAAGCACCTGCTCCATCATGTTCATCTTGCGACCGATCGCATAGACGAACGGAATGAGGAAATGCAGGCCCGGTGACAGGGTGCCGGTGTATTTGCCGAACAGCTCCACCGTCCACTCGAAACCCTGAGGCACGATGCGGATCAACTTGGCCAACACGATCACGACGACCACGACGACAACCAACGCTACGACGCTTCCCATTGCCCTTGCACTCCCTCATCCGGATATGTCCCGGAGTATAGGCGAAGCGGGTCAGGGCGTTCCGGCGGGGAGGACCAGGGTGACGCGAAGCCCGCCGCCCTCCCGGTTGGCCAGTGCGATGCGGCCTCCGTGAGCTTCGGAAATTTCCCGGGCCAGGGCCAGCCCGAGACCGGTGCCCGACCGTTTGGTCGAGTAGAACGGCAGCAGGGCCTGGGCCAGCACGGTTTCGCTCATGCCCGGGCCACGATCGGATACTTCGATCAGCGTTTCGCGTCCGAGCGCGTGCACGGCGACCGTCACTTCGCCCGACTCACCGCCGGCCTCATGAGCGTTCTTGATCAGGTTGATCAGCACCTGCTCGACCTGGGTGGTGTCGAACCAGCCAGGGTGATCGGGTGGTGTCCCGGCGAGGCGGAAGGAGGCGTGCAGGCCAAGCGCTTCGAGGAAGGGTCCCCAAGGCACGGCACGGGCCTGCGGTGCGGGCAACTTGGCAAAGCTTGCATAGCCGGAAATGAAGGTATGCAAGTGCTTCGCGCGATCGCCGATCGAGGCGAACACGCCGGGCAAACGCGCAAGATCCCCACGCCGGGCGAGCTCCGCGCCGGAATGTGACAGCGACGAGATGGGCGCCAGTGAGTTGTTCAACTCGTGGCTGATGACCCGGATCACGCGCTTCCACGTATGCACCTCCTGACGGGACAGCTCGCGCGTCATGCGTCGGTAGAGCTGCAGGCGATGTGGACGCCCCTGCAGGCGGAACCCACGCTGTGAAAGATGGAACGTCTCTTCGCTACCTTCCATCTCCACCGAGAACAAGGCGTCCTCGCCGGACGCCGCCGCTTCGCGGAGGCTCTCGGGCATGGTCGCCAGGACACTCGAAAAATCGAGTCCGGCCAGCGAGCGGCCTTCGTTGAACAGATGTCGTGCGGCAATGTTCGCGTAGGTGATGTTGTCCGCGGCGTCGGTCAGGACGAGGGCCACCGGCGTGTTCTGCACCACCGTATCGAGCAACAGTTCGCGCTGTGCCAGGTGCTGGCGCTGGTCGCGCAGCGTCTGGCCCAGCGCATTGTGCATGCGGATCAGGTCGCCCAGCTCGTCACGTCGCGTGGTGCCGATCGACATGCTGAAATCGCCGTCACGGTAGCTGGCCACGGCGCTTTCCAGCGCACGTATCAGGCGTCGCAAGGGCTCGACCAACGCGTGGGCGACCCATACGGAAAGCGGCACCAACACCAGGAGGCAGATCAGCAGCGCCGTGCCACCGTCGAAAAACTCGACGGGGACGGCATCGGGCAACTTGCCGGCCTTGGCGGGTGCTTCGCGCATCCACGCCAATAGTTGAGGAAATGGCCATATCGATACACCGGCGAACACCAGCGCACCGACGATCGCCGAGCCAGCGACGACCAGGGTCATCCGTCCTTCGAGCGAGAGCGTCTTCATGGCCGGGACGCTAGCAGATCACACCGCCAGTCCGTAACGCTCCATGCGCCGGTACAGCGCCTGTCGCGACAGGCCCAGGTTGCTCGCGGCGCGGCTGACCACGCCGCCGGCCGAGGCAAGCGCCGCTTCAACCGACTCACGGCTAGGCTCGTCGAGATTGCGACTGACGCTTGGCGTGGGCGGCGGCAGGTTCAGGTGGCCCGGTTCGATGCGCCCTTCGCTGGCGAGCAGGGCGGCGCGGGCGATCGCATTCTTCAGCTCGCGCACATTGCCCGGCCAGGGGTGGGCCAATAGCGCTTCGCGCGCGTCTTCGCTGAGTTCGGCCTGGCCGGCGAGGAAGAACTCGGCAAGCGGCAGGATATCGTCCGTGCGGTCGGCCAGCGCCGGCAGGTTCACGTCGATCACATTGAGGCGGTAATATAGATCTTCGCGGAAGGTACCTGCAGCGATCATCGCCTTGAGATCGGCATTGGTTGCGCTGAGCACGCGCACTTTTGCCTGCCGCGTACGGCCCGAACCGAGACGTTCGAACTGCCCCGTCTCCAGCACGCGTAGCAGCTTCATCTGGCCCGGCAGTGGCAGGTTGCCAATCTCGTCGAGGAACAGCGTGCCGCCGTCGGCCATTTCGAACCGGCCTTCGCGCGCCTTGTTCGCACCGGTATAGGCACCCGCCTCGGCGCCAAAGAGTTCAGCTTCGATCAGCTCGCCTGGCAACGCGCCGCAGTTGACCGCGACGAACGGACCGCGACGCACGGCCGAGTTCGCATGCACGATGGCAGCGATGCGCTCCTTGCCCGAACCATTGGGCCCCGTGATCAGTACGGGCACATCGGAACGCGCCACCTGGCAGGCCAGTTCGATCGTACGGCTCATGGCTTCGGACGCGAACACGAGGCCGTCCAGGTCGTAGCGGCCTTCCAGGATTTCGCGACGCTTGCGGCGCTCGACACGGGCGCGGGTCACTTCACGCGTGGATTCGGAAAGCTCGAGCAGGTTCTCCACCGTGGCGAGCAGCTTGGTGTCGTCCCAGGGCTTGGCCAGATAGTCCGCGGCACCGGCCTTGACCAGCTCCACAGCGGCTTCCAGGTGCGTCCAGGCGGTAAGCAGGATCACCGGCAGGTCGGTGTAGCGACCGCGGATCGCCTTGAACAGGGCCACGCCCTCCTCGCCCGAGGTGGTGTCCGCCGTGAAGTTCATGTCCTGGATGACGACGTCCACGCGTTCGGTCGCAAGCGTGGCGAGACCATCCTCGGGCGTCATCGCCACCAGGGGGCGGATATCCCGCAGGGAAAGCGCAAGCGATAGCGCCTCGCCCACGGCGGGGTTGTCGTCGATTATCAATACGCAGCGCATCTGTACCCTTCGCATGCAGCCATGGATGCTTCCCCCGCCGAAAGGGTTGAAACCCCACCGGCACTTTTTCTCAATTTAACCACGGGCCTTCTAGCCACGCGTGGCGACCACGGGGGGAACGGATGCCGCGCGCATCGCTGGGGCGAATACGGCGACCTGACCGAGTACCCACAACACCACGGCGCCCACGGGAAGATAGTACAGGGGCAGGCGCGGGAGTTCGTACGCTCTCATCAAGAACAGGTTGACGCCGTAGGCCAGCGCCATGCCGACCACGATGCCCATGCCGGCGAGCAGGAAGTTCTCCGTCTGGAAATAGCGAAGAATGTCCACGCGGCGGGCGCCAAGGGCGCGTCGCACGCCGATCTGGCGCCGCCGCTGACCCACCCAGAAGCTCGCCAGGCCAACGATGCCCAGCGCGGTGACCACCAGCAAGATGATGCAGACCGCCAATAGCAAGCCCGCCATGGAGCGGTCACCGGCGAAGCGCTCGTCGCGGATCGTCTTGAAGGTTTCCTTCTTGACGATGACGCGCCGCGGGTCGATCTGCTTCAGCTTCTCGACCGCGAGCGCCATGACCCGATCGGCCTGTCCGGGCTGGCTGCGAATGACGAAGGAGCCACCGGACGCCGTCGTCTCGCGCCAGGGCTGTATCGTCGCGAACTCGACGGCGGAGCGATCGACGCCGCCGGCGCTGGCCAGATGCTCCACGACGCCGATGACGCGCATCTCCGTATTGCTGCTACCGAGCCAGACCGAGCGGCCGAGCGGCGATGCATTACCAAAAAGATGTCGTGCCAGACCCTGGGTGATCATGATGAAAGGCGACGGCTTGGCCTTGTCTGTCACCAGGTCGTCCAGCCAGACGTATTCCGTCGAATCGAAATAGCGTCCGGCCACCAGCCGCGTACCCAGCGTCTCGCCGACGCGTTCGCCATAGAAATTCTTTACATCCACGGTGGAAGACTGCTGGTTGGGCGTCAGATTGAGACTGCTGCCCCAGCTGGTGTCACCAAGGGGCAGACTGTTGGAGATCGTGGCGGCCGCCACGCCGGGAATAGCGCGCAGCGCAGCGAGATCCGCTTCGGTACGTGCGTGGTCGTCGCCATGCCTGCCGATGTCGGAGGAGACGATGTGAACCACGTTCGCCTCATCGATGCCGCTGGGCGTATCCAGGGTTGCCAGGCGGTCGCCGATCAGGAAGATCGCATTGCAGACGATGGCGCAGGTCAGAGCGATCTCGAGCACCACAAGGCTGGCGGTGAGCCTATGCTTTCGCAAGGCGGAAAGGATGGGACCGATGTCCGTCAGCATGTTATTGGCTCTTCAATTGCAGCGCGGGAGTGATACGGCAAGCACGCCACGCAGGCAGCACACCCGCGGCGACCGTCGCGCCGATCGCCATGGCGAAGGTCGCGCACAGCATCATCGGGTCCAGGTGTGCCAACGCCGCGTACGACACGGGCTGCAAGCGAACCAGCCAGAGGCCGAGCCAGGACAACAGCAGTCCGGCCACGCCACCTACGAGGCCGATCATGCCGGCTTCGGTCAGCAACTGGCTGAACACGCTGGCACGCGATGCTCCGAGAGCACGCCGGACACCGACCTCACCCGAGCGCCGCATGAACTTGGCCAGCATCAGGCCCACGGTATTGATCAGGCAGACGAGGAAAAAAGCGAGCGCCAGCCAGACCTGCAGGCGCACATCGCCCGGCACGACCTCCTCGTGATCGAGCCAGCCCATGACATCGAGCATGCGCGTGTGCGCGGGACGCTCGAAGCGACCGATGGCTTTCTGTTCCGCCGCGTAATCGGCGAGATATTGGCGATACGCCGTCATCTTTGCCGGGCTGTCGAGCTGCACCCAGAACTGCAGCCACGCGCATTCGGAACTCTCCAGTGTGCTTTCGTCGCCTGAGCCCTTGCCCCAGCACTGTATGCCGCCCGCCCGACGAAGCAGGAAGTCGCGAGCCGTCGAGAGCGGAATGAAAACGTCGTCCGTCGCCGAGAAGGCCCCCACGTTCAAGTCGAAGAAATGCGGAACCGGTCGCCAGGGTTTCAATACACCGATCACGCGCAGATCGTGCCCATCGACGCGTACCACGCGACCGGTGCTGTCCTGTCCCTGGAAGAGCTTGTCGTTCAGATCGCTGCCAAGCACGGCCACGCGCGATCGGTTGTCATCCTCTGCCGAGGTCCATGCCCTGCCGTAGCGAAACGGCGTCTCGAACATGGGAAAAAAGTCGGCCGTCGTATAGCGGGACGACGAGACGAAGGCATCCATGCGCGCGTCCGCCGTCTGCGTGGCGACTTGCCCGCCGACCATCAAGGCCTGACGATCGGCGCGACGCGAGTGCAACAGGCTCATGCCGTCGGCCCAGGTCAGCTGCCTCGGAAACTCCTGGCTCGGCGACGCCTGGTCCGCCGCGTAGCCCACCATATCGCGCGGATCCATCTGCGGATAGAAAAGCGATGCGCTGCGTCCCGGCAGCGGATCGCCCGAAAGCACGTGCAGCACGGTGAGCGTGGTCATGCACGCCCCGATGCCCAGGGCGATCGCGAGGATCATCAGCGCCGTCAGCGCCCTGCTCCGCCGAAGGCTTCGCAGGGCCAGTTCCATGTAGTAACCGAACATTCCGTTCTCCGTGATGCAACCTCAGACGCTGCGCGTCGCCTCGACCGGCGACACCCGCGACGCGCGTAGCGCCGGGGCGAACACCGCGGCCTGGCCCAGGGCGAGCAAGGCCACCACACCGATGGCGACATAGGTGAGCGAAAGGCGTTTCATCTCGAAGTGCGTGAACATCCACTGGCTCAGGCCCACCGCAAGGATCACCCCGACGACGACTCCGACCAGTGCGATCAGGAAATTCTCGGTCATGAAGTAGCTGAGGATGTCACTGCGGCGCGCGCCGAGGGCGCGTCGCACGCCGATCTGCTTGCGACGCTGGCCAACCCAGAAGCTGGAGAGGCCGACGATGCCTGCCGCCGTGATCGCCAGCAGGACGCCGCAGACCACGCTCATCAGGATCGCCATGCCTCGATCGGCATCGTACGCGCGCCGACGAACGTCCTCGAATTTGCGGATGCCCACCTTCTCCGGAAGCACGCGCATGCGATTGGAAGCGTAGAGCGCCGGCGGAACGGCCTTGAAGACGGCATCCTGCTGCCCTGGCTGAGTGCGGATGAGGAACTGCTGGAAGCTGCTGTTGAACATCACCGGCATGATCGTGACGTAGTCGCCTTCGACGAAGTCATTCTGGATCCAGGGTGTCGTGAGCTTCTCAATGATCCCGATGATGGTCGAAGGCTTGCCCTTGGCGAGGTAGATCACTTTGCCGAGCGCGTTGCCATCCGGGAAGACCTTGTCCGCAAGCGCCTTGGTAACGATGACCTGGGCGGTACCCGGTTGCTGCTGGCGACCGACGGTCACGACTTCGCCCGCGTTGAAGTTGCGACCGGCGATCAGACGAACACCGAGCGTCTTCAGGGCATGCTCATCTCCGAAATAGAGCGCGGTGGAGATGCCCTGCTTGGTCGAATCCGGATCGGTTTGTACGCCCGTCGACCAACCACCCTGCCGAAGTGGATAGGAATTGGTCACGTAGGCATCGACGACACCCGGCAGCGAACGCAGCGTCTGCAGGTCGGTCTTCATGATCGGCGTGAAGTCTTCCGGTGCGCCGACATAATCGTTCGAGACGGCGATCAGGTTCGTCTCGTCCAGGCCGGTCGTGCGATTCACCTTGTCGACGCGCTCGTGCACGATGAACAGTGCATTGCAGACGATGGCGAGGGTTAGCGCGATCTGCAGCGCAATGAGGATCGTGCCTGACTTGTGCCGGCGCAATGCGGAAAGAATGGGCTTGATCTGCATGATCATGTCCTCAGTTGGATTTCAGCTGCCAGGCCGGCTGGACCTGTGCGGCGCGCCATGTGGGGTAGAAGGCGGCGATCAGCGAGGCGACGATCGCGACGACCAGGGTGAGCAGGATCAACACCGGATCGAGCTTGGCAAGACGGGCGACCGGCTCCGGGAACACCAGCCCGACACCGAGAATGCCCACTCCCGTCAGGAGCAGTCCGAGGACACCGCCGGCGACGCCGATCGTGCCCGCCTCGATCAGGAATTGCGCGTAGATGTCCTTGCGTGACGCACCCAGGGCACGACGCACGCCGATCTCCGGGGCACGGCGCATGAATTTGGCGAGCAGCAAGCCGATCGTGTTGACCAGGCAGATCACCAGGAATCCCAGCGAGACGATGAGGGAAACCTGCGACTCCTTCGGCACCACGTGCTGCACGTCCAGCCACGTCATCACGTCGCGCACCTTGACGTTCGGCGCCCAGCTAAAGCGACCTGCGCGCTGCTGGTCGGCGGCATAACCCTGGATGTACTGGCGGTAGGTTTCAGCTTCCGCCTTGGAAGGCAGTTCGCTCCACAGCGACAGCCAGATGCATTCCGAGCGAAGGTAGTTGTCCCAGCCTTCGCCCGGTTCGGCGACGCAGCTGTTGTTGCCGGCATTAGGTAGTTTCAGATCCACGGCGCGATTGAACGGCACGTACACCTTGGCACCTTCATCGAAGCCGCCGGTATTAGGCACGTCGAAGAACAGCGGCTGCGGCGCCCAGTCCTCGATGACCCCAGTGATGCGGTAGAGATGACCGTCGAGATTCAGCTGTTTGCCTACGCTCTGCCCACCGTCGAAAAGCTTGTCGTTGAGCGACTTGGCGATGACCACGACACTGGCGTGCTTCTCGTCGTCCTCGAGCGTCCAGCCCCCACCTTGAAGGAAGGGAACGTCGAACATCGGGAAGAAGTCGGCACCGGTGGCGTACGCACCTTCCCGGATTGGCAGGCGCCCCGCGTTGTCGGGAATCACCGAGACCCCGATGGGATAAGTGACCGTCTGACGCTTCGCCTTGTGTGCACGCAACAGCGCAGTGGCGTCCTTGTAGCTGAGCGCTTGCGGCGGCTCACCCTTCTCGATCCTGTCCGGGCCCCAGTTATCCAGCTGGGTGTTGTACAGCTGGCTCGACTTCTGCGGTATCGGATCACGCGAGGTGGCGCGAAACACCGAGTACGTCGTCATCGAGGCGGCGACACCGAAACCGATGGCCATCACCATCAACCCGGTGAGAACCGGGTTGCGGCGTAGGCTGCGCAGGCCGAGCTGGAGGTAATAACTGAACATGGATGTCCCCGGAACGGTGGGCGGACGGATCAGGAAATGGCGACGTGCGGCTGCGTGTGAAAGCGCGGCTCTTCAGACAGGTCCACCACCTGGCCATCGATCACGTGCACGTTGCGCTGTGCGCGCGCGGCCAGCTCGGGATCGTGAGTGACCATGACGATGGTGGCGCCTTCGCGATGGATCTCTTCGAGCAGTTCCATCACGCCGCGGGCCATCTGCGTGTCGAGGTTGCCGGTCGGCTCATCCGCCAGGAGCAGGCGCGGCGACCCGGCGAGTGCGCGAGCGATGGCGACGCGCTGCTGCTGACCGCCGGAAAGCTCGGCCGGATAGTGCTTGGCACGCGAGGCCAGACCGACGCGCTCCAGGGCATCCATGATCCGCTGCTTGCGCTCGGCGGCCTTCATGCCGCGATAGCGCAGCGGCACTTCGACGTTATCGAACACGTTGAGGTCGGGAATCAGGTTGAAAGCCTGGAAGATGAAGCCGATCTTCTCGTTGCGGATGCGCGAACGGGCGTTGTCGTCGAGTTGGCTTACTTCGACACCGTCGAGGTGGTACTGGCCACCGGTGAAGGTTTCCAGCAGGCCGGCGATGGTGAGGAAGGTGGTCTTGCCCGAGCCGGAAGGCCCGGTAACGGCGACGAACTCGCCTTCCTTCACGTCGATGTTGAAGTCGCGCAGGGCGTAGGTCTCGACGACTTCCGTGCGGTAGACCTTGGCGAGATGGGTCATCTTGAGCATGGCGGTTCCTTCGTTGGTAAGGGAATGTCGTTGAATCAGCGGCTGATGGCGACGTGTTTCGCGTCACCGAAGGTGTCGGCACCGGAGATGACGATCTTGTCGCCCTCTTTCAGGCCGCTCAGGATTTCGACCTTGTCGATGCTGCTTGCACCGACACGGATGTCACGGCGATCGGCCATGCCGTCGGCAACGACGAAGGCATAGCGGCCCGCGCTTTCGTCGACGAAGGAGCCGCGCTGCACGGTGAGTACGTTGTCGCGCTTGTCCAGAAGCACACGCACGGAGAGACGCTGGCTCTGCCGGAGCTGGCTGGGCGTGGCCCCGTCGAAGCGCAGACGCGCAGCGACTTCGCCGTTGACCACTTCGGGCGAGATCGCGCTCACCTTGCCATTCCACACCTTGCCGTTGCCGCTGATCTCGCCGGGCATGCCGATAGCGAGGTCACGCGCGAAGCTCTCCGGCACCTTCATTTCCACCTGCAGGGCGGACAGGTCGATGACGCTGAGCAGCTGCGCATCCTTCGCGACGGTGGCGCGCTCGGCGATGAACGCCTGGCCCACCTGACCGTCGACCGGCGACTTCACGTTGAGTTCTTCCACCTGGCGCTCGAGGTCCTGCACGAGCAGCACCTGGCGGTCGTAGGCGAGCTTCTTGGCCTGGATGTCGAAGGTCAGGCTGCCATTGTCCGTCGCGAGGTCGGACTGGGCGTGCTTGACGGTAACGTCGGCCTTGTCCAGCGTGGACTTGGCCTTGTCGACATCCGCAACGGGAACGGCACCCTTGGCGAACGCGCCTTCATAACGCTTCAGGTCACGCTGGCCGGCGGTCTGGTCGATGACCGCGTTGTCGTAGGCTTTCTGCAGTTCCGAACGCTTCTTCGTCGCGTCCACCTGTGAACGCAGGAAATCCACCTTCGCGGCGTCCGCGGCGGAGCGTTCCTGGGCCAGCTTGGCGGCGAGGTCCGGGCTGGTGATTACGGCGAGCACCTGATTCTTCTTCACGACGTCGCCCGGATGCACGGTAAGCACCACCGCGCCGGCGGACGTGGCATATAGCGTGGGGCTCACCGCGGCGACGACCTTGCCTTCCGCGGCGATGTCGCGGACGAAAGGTCCGCGCGTCACCGTGGCGAAACTCAGCCGAGACGCGCTCACCGAACTGTCGGCGGAGAACATCGTGGCGACGTGGGGGGCCGCAAAGGCAAGGGCAGCGACCACGGCAATGCCGGCGCCGATGTAAATCAGCTTGCGGTTACGGTTGGAACCGACTTCGACGAGGCGGTCCGTGGCGGAGGTATCGCGGATCATGCTGGCTTCCCTGGATTCTCTTGAGAGGAAGAGAGCAAGCGGCGTGCCAAGCCACCATATCCATATAAAACAGCACGTTATCTGGCAACAGCCGGGATCGCGCCGTGTCCGCGGACAAAACGGCCGGACACTCGGCGGTGCGGACACCCGCCACGGGACCTCGCCCCCTGATGTCGCCTCCCCTACAACCGAAGGCCTATTGATGGATGGCTTGAGACGAGTAACGTCGCCGTACAGGGATGGATTCCGAAAACTGCAAAGGGAGTTGCCGCATGCGCTCAGCCATCAGCTTCACCGTCGTTTCCGCATTGCTCGGTTACGTGCTTCTTGCGACGGCCCACGCCCAACCCACATCCGATATTGCCTGGTCGCCAACGGCCGATCTTCAGGCGGTGCCGGAGGGTGCCCTGTGGCCCATGGGTGTTGCCACGACGCCGGAAGCCAGAATATGCATCAAAGCATTGATGGAAGAAGAGGCAGCCGAAGGCACCGTGTCGGCTGTGGTTGGCCAATCGTTCATCGGATGCATGCAACTGGCTCATGCAGAGAATTTTTACGAGTTCGATCGACACAAGGCAAACGGGACGATTCTCATGAATAAGGCGTCTCCGTGCCTTAAGAAGGCTTTGGGAAGTGGCGCCATTTGTGTCGTTGTTCCGGTCGAAACGACGGACAACGCCAAAGGCAAGATCGTCATCGCCTCACCGAATGCTACTCAGGCACTTTCGCTGACGATCGGTACATCCACGCACAAGAGGGAACCCGGAGAGCCTCTCGGTGAATGCAAGAATTCGTACGGCGATCCGTGTGGGACAAAGTACTGATCGGCACGGCTCAAACGACGGTGATGCCGACCGATTCCGCAAAGGCGATATCCCGCGCCACGTGCCGCCCCAGGGAAGATATCGGCACGTCGTTCGCGCCGACCAACGTAAGGCCTGCGAGGCGGCGACGAGAAAAGCACAGGACGCGCGCACGGGCGGTAGGTAGCCATTCGCGGTCAGGCATGCGGTGTCGAGGCTCCGCCGTCGGATGGCCGGCCGCGAACAGCCTGTCCCAGGCAAGGTAGTCGGTATCGGGTAGCAGGTAGATGCGGGCCAGGGCGTCGCCCTCCCCGCTCACGCAATCGATCCATTCGCGCGGGCCTTCGGTGGTGATCGCGCAGGCGAGGCCGACATACGAGGTGGAAAGCAAGGGTGCGAGGTCTGCCGATTCGACCAGACAGGCAGTGGGCGTGCGCCCCTGTCGTGCACAGGTAACGGACCGCGGTGCGAGATACAACACGCCCCCAAGCTGGCCAAGGCCTTCGACGAGGGTGCGTGGCGATACCGCCAGCCAACGTGTGATGGGAGTGGAGCGGGCACGCGAGTGCATGCCGAACGAAGCTAACCAGCCGAACATGGCGCGCCTCCCGGGTGACTGCCGGAATGGGATGCCTGGCTGGGCGGTCTGGGGAGAACCCGCGTGGCTTGGCGTCGGGGAGAAGTTTTACTTACTTGGTGAGAATGAGCTTGTCGTTGCGCGTGAGGCGCAGGTGGTATTCGTTGCCCTGGTGCTCGATGACGAGCTCCCGCGAGCCATCGAGCAGACGCGCGCTTTCGATACGACGGGCGATCGCGGGGGCGGCGGCACGCAGCGCGACGACCTTGTCGCGGCCGCCGTTATCGGTCAGGGGAAGCGTTCTCATCAACATGGCCGAGCTCCGAGTCTGGGGGTTCGGCTTTGATGATAACGATTCTCATTTACACGTCAAGAGGTCGTTCGCGGTTCTTGCTGGGAATGCACCACAAAAAAGCCCGACCTGAGCCGGGCTTTTTGTGAACTGGCATCGCCGCTGCAGCGGCTCCCACATGACGCATCACGCCTCGGCGTGCATGCCCACCAACGTATCTTCCAGTGCTTCCAGATCCGGGATCACCGCCGTGTCGTCGCGAACGAGGACACGGGCGCGGACGCCAAAGGGCAGATCGTGGCCGTCGTGCGTGGGCAGGAGGAGTTCTGCATTGAGCGTGGTCAGGCGGGGGAAGCCGTGGGTGAGCACTGCGACATAAGGCAAGTCCGGGTGGTTGGTCACGCCCTTCAGCACCGCCACGCGAGGCGCCTGCGCGCCGCCGTCTTCCGGCAGCGGGGCGACATGGTCGAATTTCACCAGCGGAATGCGCCAGCCACGCCAGGCGATGCGGCCGACCAGCCACTGCGGCGCGTCGGCGACCGGCTCGACACCGGCCAGCGTGATGACTTCGGCCACCGCGGCGTTCGGCAACAGCAGGCGAACACCGCCGCTGGGAATCAGGACGCAGCGGATTTCGCGCGGTAACGGCTCGCTCATGGAAATTCCTCGATCAGTTTCTGCGCCAGCGCGTGAACGTCGCCGGCGAAGCCGGCCACGCGTTCCTCGCGGATGCCGGCGACCATATGTCCTGCTTCCGCATCGGCAGCAACGGTCTCGACCCATACACGGCCGCCGGCGTCGTACACCGCCTGTGAGCCGGCCACGGCGTCGTTGCCACGACCGGCGAAGACGATTGCCAGCGCGTCCGAACCGAATCCGCCGGCAAGCGTGCTGAAGATGCCGTCGATGGACGGGCCGATCGCGGACGCCAGGCTACCGTCCTCGCGCACGGTGACGCTGCCATCGCGACGAATCTGGACATGCGAACCCCGTGGCACTACGAGAACCTCGCCGTGTTCCGTGTGCGAGCCATCCGTCGCCACGCGCGCGCGACCCAACTGCTGCGCGAAACTGTTCGGATCGACATCGTGATGGACGGCAATCAGGATAACCGCCGGCATGCGCGTCGGGAGCGCGGCGACAAAGGTGGCTACGGTCGATTCGCTCTCACGTGCTCCACCAAGAGCGACAACGCGGCGTACGGCACGCGAACTGCTCTCGAGGAACATCTCATGCGAAAAGCCACCATCGGTGCGCGGCGCGATCGCCTCTTCGAGCGACACGAGCTCCAATGACAGTCCGGGCTGGATACCGTGCGAGCCGTCGTCGACGATATCCTGCGCCAGGTATTCGGCGGCGCTGATGGTCTCGATGCCGAAATCGGCGGGCTTTCCGTGCGCGGGTGTATCGATGACGATCGTGTCGTGGTCCACCAGGTCCCACTCGGGAGCGGGTGCCGGCACGTATTCCGTGGCGCGGGATTCGATCTGGATCGAGTGCTCGCTGAACGCGGGCATCGCCGATGTGTCTTCTTCACCGGCCAGGCTGAACTGGCCGACATCGAATTCCCGCTCCACGGCAGGCGCCGGTGGTGGCGCCTCGTCCACGACCTCGAACCCGGATAGATCCAGCGATGCCAGCTCGGTGAGCTCCAGCGGTGCGGAGGGAACATCCTCCAGGCCGTCGGAGCCATTGATCGTGTTCGCGTCACTGTCGGCCAGCAAGGCCTCGAGCTCCGCGGCGAGCACCTGCGGATCGGTACCTTCGCCATCTTCCGGCGTTTCGACCAGTGGCATGGAGAAGTTCAGCGAGTCGGCGAGCTCGTCGGCGCTGGCTGCGGCGGTCTCATCGTCGGCAAGGGCGACAAAGCCGGCGTCCTCGCTGACCGCCATCGGCGTCTCTGCGTAGCCGTGACTACCGGTAATGGCGAGATCGTCGACCAGCGGTTCGTCGAAGCTTTCCTCCGCAGGGGCGGCGACCCCGGCGATCGCTTCGACGCGCGGTTCGATCGCTCGCGCGTCTTCGGGACGCGGCGGATCCATGGGATTGGCGCCCACCAGTTTGGCGGCAAGGTGCCGAGCCCAACGGGCGCGATCCCAGCCTTCCAGATTGCGGCTGGCATCGGCGTCATTGAAAACGAGGCGCGGATGGCCGCCTTCGACCGTGTCGTACAGGCGATCGAGATCGCCATCGCTGGGATCGTCGAGGTCGACCACGACCACATCAGCCGACGAGCCGACCAGCTCGGCCGGTGCGAAGGCCCGCAGGTCGGACTCGTAGACGATCCGCGCACCGTGCGCGACGAGGGCGTCGCGCAGGTGCGCGGCGAGCGCCGCGTCGTCGAAGAGCAGTGCGACCGACGGCTCGCGATCAACCATGGGTCACTCCGAGCACGTCGTTGATCTGCACGATGAGGTCGTTCTCCTGGTACGGCTTGCCGATGTAGCGGTCGACGCCGATGTCGAAGGCGCGCTGGCGATGCTTATCGCCGGTACGCGAGGTGATCATGATGATCGGCACACCCGCAAGGCGTTCATCCGCCTTCATCTGCGTCGCCAGTTCATAGCCATCCATGCGCGGCATTTCGATATCGAGCAGCATGAGGTCGGGCACGCGCTCGTTGAGTTTCTCGAGCGCGTCCACGCCGTCCTTCGCCGTCATCACTTCGAACTCGTGACGTTCCAGCACGCGACCGGTGACCTTGCGCATGGTGATCGAATCATCGACCACCATCACCAGTGGTTTCACACGCACTTCGTCCTGGACGCGCGGCGCGTGGGGCACCGCCGCTTCGGCCTCGAAAGCACGGCGAGCCACGCCATGACGCACCATCGGGGCGAGGTCGAGAATCATCAGCACCGAACCGTCGCCCATGATCGTCGCACCGAGGATGCCCGGCACCGAGCTGACCTGCGGACCGACCGGCTTGACCACGATTTCGCGCGAGCCAAGCACGGCATCGACGCGAATCGCGGCACGCAGGTCGCCCGAACGGGCAAGCAGCAGCGGAACATCGCCTTCCTCGGGCGAGGAGATCACGTGCACGCCAAGCAGCTGTGGCAGGTCGTGAATGGTGTATTCGTCACCGAGGTAATCGAAGCCAGGATTGGCATCGGCCATGCGATGCGCGAGCTCATTGGGAGCGACGCGCGCCACACCGTGCACCGAGGTCATCGGGATCGCGAAGTTCGTTTCGCCGATACGGACAATGAGTGCCTGGGTCACCGCGAGGGTGAACGGCAGGCGCATCACGAACGTCGTACCGGCACCCTTCTGCGATTCGATGCCCAAGGTGCCACCGAGCTGCTTGATCTCGTTGGCGACGACGTCCATGCCGACGCCGCGACCCGCCACCTGGGTAACCTTCTCCGCCGTGGAGAAACCGGGAACCTGGGTGAGCTGGAAGATCTGGTCGTCGGAGACACGGGCTTCCGGACGCAGCAGGCCACGTTCGATCGCCTTGGCGCGGATCGCGTCGCGATCCATACCGGCACCGTCGTCGGACAGGCGCACCACTACCTCGGTCGCTTCGCGCGACACCTGGATACGCACGGTGCCTTCCGGGTTCTTGCCGGCGGCCTCGCGTGCATCGGGCGTCTCGATACCGTGGGCGACGGCGTTGCGCAGCATGTGCTCGAACGGCGCCTTGATGCGGTCGAGCATGTTGCGATCCATTTCGCCGTTCGCACCCTCCACCACCAACTGGGCCCGCTTGCCGACATCGCCGGCCGCCTGGCGCAGTGTGCGGCGCAGGTTGGGAACCATCGCGTCGAACGGCAACATGCGCGTCTGCATGAGGCCTTCCTGCAACTCCGCGTTCACTCGCTGCTGCTGGAGCAGGAGATTTTCGGACTGGCGGGTCAGCTCGTCGAGGATCGTCTGCAGCGACACAAGATCGGACACCGACTCGGCCAGTGCCCGCGAGTACTGCTGCAGCTGCGAGAAGCGGTCGAGTTCGAGCGGATCGAAGTTCGTCGCCCCCGTTTCGCGGTGTTCCTGGTGGTAACGCGCGATGATCTGCGCTTCGGTTTCGATTTCGAGCATGCGCAGCTGGCTGCGCAGGCGGCTGTCCGTCTGTTCGTGCTCGGTGAGCGTCGAACGGAAGCTGGCCGTCTGCTGTTCCAGACGTGAGCGGTAGATCGATACTTCACCGGCATGGTTGACCAGTGTGTCGAGCATGTCTGCGCGAACGCGGATCTGCTCCTGCGACGAGCGCTGGAGTTCCTCTTCCTCGAATTCCGGCAGCAGCTCCGGCAGGTCGCGGTCGAGGACGGGAATCGTCTCGACGTCGGCCAGCGGTTCGAAGCCGGGGATCGGCGCAGGTTCGACGGTGATGATCGCGGCTTCGCGCTCTTCGCGATAGCTTTCGGCGGTGAGCGTATCCGGCGCGATCGGTGCACCGGCAAGGCGTGCGAACGGCTCGATATCGGCGTCGTTGAGCGTGATGGCGCGACCCAGCGCAATGCTCTGGATCATGCCGTGCAGGCGGTCGAAGCCCACTTCGGTCGCTTCAATGGACGGCCGATCACTATCACGCTGGCCACCGGCCACCGCGTCCAGCAGGGCTTCCATCGCGTGGGCGAGATCGCCCACCACGGCCAGGCCAGCCATGCGCGCGCTGCCCTTGAGCGTATGCAGGTCGCGCTGCAGTGCAGTGATGTGCTCCGCCACCTGCGGTTCGGTACGCCATGCCGCCAGGGCGCCGTCGGCGTGATCGAGGATCTCGCGGCCCTCTTCGACGAAGACCTCGAGCAGATCGGGATCGATGGTGGCGTAAGGCGAGAGCTCCGGAACCATGGCCACGGCCGGCTGCTCGACCGGTGTGTGTACCGGTGCGGCGACGGGCTCGTGGGACTGGTCTTCGATGACGATGGGTTCGTGCGACAGCTCGTCCGACGATTCGCCCTGGTCCGTGGTGAGAACCACGGTCTCGTCGACATCGGCAAGCTCGGTAAGCTCCGTATGCTCGGCAGGCGCGAAGGCCTCGTCGGCAAGGAAGCCTTCTTCCTCCGACGCCGTCTCATCGATGATCTCTTCATCGTCGACCAGACGCGGCTCGACCAGGCCATCGAGGGTGTGCAGTACGTCACCGTCGTGCGACATCGGCTGCGGCAGGGCTTCTTCCGTAGCAGCGGCATCAATCGTCGCGGAGGTAGTCGCATCGTCGGCGAGGTCGCCGATGAGCGAACGCCACGCGGCATCTTCTTCCGCGTCGTACTTCAGGATCGGCTTGACCTCGCCTTCTGGCTTGTCGATCTGGAAGCCTTCGAGCGAAGCGAGCAGTTCGGCGGTGAGATCGGTCGTATCGTCGGTCGTGTCGATCGGGGCGAAGTCGATGGCCGGGATGGCATCGTTCTCGTCCAGCGCGTCGACCGGGGTAACCGCCCGCGCATGCTCGGCCGCGGCGGATTCGCGCGCGGCGAGTTCGCCAGCCAGCATGGCTTCGAGTTCGGCTTCGAGATTTTCCGGCGTAGCGTCCGCGGGAACGAGGTCGTCGTGCAGCGGTGCGTCGGTCTCGTCGAACGAGGGCAACTCGTCGTGAACGCGAGTGTCTTCCACCGTTTCGGCTGTTTCGACCGTGTCGGCCTCCTCGAAGGCAACCGGGGCTTCTTCGTGAACGACCGATGCTTCCTCGTCGCGAACGACCGGGGCTTCCTCGTCGCGAACGACCGGGGCTTCCTCGTCGTGCACGACCGGGGCTTCATAGTCGTGCACGACCGAAGCCTCTGCCGCCACTTCGTCTTCCAGGGGCTGCGGATCCGGCTCGTACAGGATGTGGGCTACCGTGGCTTCCGGTTGTTCGTCGCGCAGCGCGATGACCTGCGCGGCGAGAACGGAAACATCGGGAACGCGCGGATCCGGCGCGTCGAACTGCTCCATGACGTGGTCGACCAGGTCGGCTGCGTCAGTAAGGGCATCGACGCCCGCCGCACGCAGCGGTACGCCGCTGGCACGGACACGCTTGATCAGGCCTTCGAGCGGCGCGAGCACCTGGATGAGTACCGGGATATCGACCATGCCGATGGCACCGTGCAGGGTATGCACGGCGCGCAACAGGCCGTCGTCGACCGGCAGCTCGCCGTCGCCGGCAAGCGCAAGGTTGGCGCGGATCACGTGCAGGTACTGGGCCACTTCGGTGCGCAGGATATCCAGCAGCACGGCGTCGACCGGCGGTAGCGGCGGCGCCACGTAGGGCGGATCCATCGGTGCGGCTTCGACAGGTTCCGACGGCATGTGACCGTACCCGGCAAAAGCCGCCGTCGGCACCGCGGCGATGGTGTCGCGCGGTACGCGACGCTTGACCTTGGTGCGAACGGTATGGACCGAGCTCTTGGCGACGTCTTCGACGAAGGCGCTGTCGCCCATCGCCAGGCGATCGGCCGTCTCCATGATCGCGGCGATCGGCGCGCCCGGCGTCGACTCGCCTTCCAGTGCCAGCTTGAGCTGCGGCAGCGCATCCACCGCGTGGCCGATGAGTGCCTGCACGCCCTCGTGCGGGGTAATCGTGTGATCGAGAACGCGGTTGAGCATGTTCTCGACCTTCCAGGCGAACTCGCCCAGCAGGCGGGCACCGACCAGGCGTCCGGAACCCTTCAGCGTGTGGAACGAGCGACGGATCGGGACCAGCGCCTCGATCCGTTCCGGATCCTTGAGCCACGCTTCCTGCGCGGCGAGCAGGTTGCCGATCTCTTCTTCGGTTTCCTCAAGGAAGATCTCACGGATCTCATCGTCGATGCCGTCGACCGTGATCTGGAACCCGGCGAACTCGGCATTGCCGCTGCCACCGACTTCCTGTTCGACTTCTTCTTCGATCTCGACCCAGTCTTCCTCGCCCGTCGCGGCGGCTGCCACGTCGTGCGCCACGGCCTCGCTGGCATGCGCCTGCGTCGCCTGAATCTCCGCCTCGGTGGGCGGCTCGTCGAGCAGGTCGAACGTGTCGGCAAAACTGGACACGGTCTCGCCCGCGTCCACACTGGTCGACGGCACGGCGATGTGTTCGATGGCCGCGGTATCGATGGCTTCCAGCGCGGCGGCGCCGAGTGATTCCGGAGTTTCGATAACCGGTACCGGCCAGTAGCCGAGCTCGGCCAGGCTCTGCTGGGTCACGTCGAGGATGTGCTCGAGGCCTCCGCGATGTTCACGCGCGGCTTCCAGGTAGTACTCCAGTGCGGCCAGCGCGTCGGCGAGGCGATCCATCTGCGCGCCGTTGGGCACGCGGCGGTCACCAAGGAGTTCGCGGTGGATAAACAGGCCGATGCCGTCGGCCAGCTCGGCCGGACGCGGCGCGCCGAGCATGTTCATGGCGCCGCCGATCTCACCCATCAGTTCGGGCGTACCGTCGAGTTGCGCGTGGTCCCATGAGGACTCCACGAAAGCGACGATCGCGTCCTTCACCTTGGAGGTGTTGGCCGTGGCTTCACGCATCAGCGTGGAAAGAATGTGTCGTGCTTCGCTGCGCGGCAGCGGAGACGGGCCCGAATCGGACACCTGGCTCTCGCCCTCGCCTTCCGCACCGAGCCGCTCGATATGGTCGTCCAGAGAGGCTTCGACGTAGAGCAGCGCACCGGCGACGTCGAGCAACGACTCTTCGTCCGGCTGACGCTGGCCCGTGGCGATTTCGCCTAGGATCCGCCGCTGTTCGCCGACGACGCGACGTGGCACGCCCAGTGCGAGCATGCCAAGCGTATCGCCGACGCGGTCGAGCACTTCGGCCTGGGGGCCGAGCTGCGCGGGATCGCCATCGGGACGACGCAGGAACAGGTCGAGGGATTCCTTGACCCGAAGCAGGTCTTCCTTGATCGCCACCGACACCGTGTCGAGCAGCGCGCGGTTGTGCCCGGACATGGAGCCGCGGGCGTGTTCGAGTTCGGCGGCCCGCGGAAGCAGGCCATCCAGGCGATAGGTCTGGCGAAGTTCTTCAATACGATCGCTGCCGGTCTTGGCCTGGGCGACGTAATAGAGGAGCTTGCGGGCGAGATCGTCGGATTCACCGGTGAGAAGGACTTCCTCACCGCCTTCCACCAGCTCACGAATCGAACGATCGACCCGGCCGATCAGCTGGCGAACGTCTTTCTCGTGAGCGCGCAACACACCGCGCTCGAGGCCTTCGAGCACGCCGGCGGCAATCCACCACAGGCGACGGCCGGCGATCGTGTAGCAGCGCGCGGCGATCGCATCGAGGGTGGCGCGCATACCCAGCAATTGGCGCTCGTTACCCTGGCCACGGAACCAGGCCAACAACTGCTGCTGGAACCGCACGCGCAATTCGGCCAGTTCGGCACGGTGCGCCTCGGCGACTGACGGATCGCTCGCACCGGGTGCGCCGATCGGCAGCATCGTGTCGAGATTGGGCGTGAACAGCGCGGACTCGTGCAGGGAAAGCTCGCCACGGCTCGCACGAAGATCGTTGAGCAGGGGCAGCAGCACGATTGGCACGTCGCGGTGGCCGCTCTGCAAACGCTCCAGGTAATCGGGCATCTGCATCATGCCGCGCATCAGCGCAGCATAGGCGTCATCGCGGTGGACGACGCGATCGTCGATGAGAGCGGCAACCAACAGCTCCATCTCGCCGACAACCATCGCGGCGCCATAGAGCTCAACCATACGCAGCGTGCCGTGGACCTGATGCAGGTCCGCGGCGCAAGTGTGCATGACGTAGGCGTCGCGAGAATCCTCGACATACGACTCGAGGGCCTGGCGTGCCTTGGACAGGGCGTCGTCGAGCTCCGCCTTGACCCAATGCAGCGTGGTGAAATCGGTATGGTCTTGAAGTCTCACTGCATCAGCCCGGCAGCTTGAAGTTCGCGACGGACAGGCGCAGGTCGTTCGCGAGCTGGGCCAGGTTGCCGATCGATTCGGCCGTCTGGCTCGCGCCCAACGACGTCTGCGACGTGATCTCCTGGATGACGTTCATCGTTGCCGAGGTGTCGGTCGCCGCAGCGGACTGCTGGCGCGCCGCCGCGGAGATGTTCTGAATCAGTGCCGACAGATCGTTCGAGACGCGCTCGATGTCGCCCAGCGCGGTACCCGCGTCCTCCGCGAGTCGAGCACCGGCGACCACCTCGGCGGTGGTCTGTTCCATCGAGCTGACCGCCTCGTTGGTATCGGACTGAATGGTCTGCACCAGCGTTTCGATTCGCTTGGTCGCGCTCGCCGAGCGTTCGGCGAGGCGCTGCACTTCGTCCGCGACGACGGCGAAACCGCGGCCCGCCTCACCGGCGGATGCGGCCTGGATCGCCGCGTTGAGCGCGAGGATGTTGGTCTGCTCGGCGATGTCGTTAATCAGTTCCACGATCGAGCCAATTTCCTGCGACGACTCGCCCAGGCGTTTGATTCGCTTCGAGGTTTCCTGGATCTGGTCACGGATCGAGTCCATGCCCTGAATCGTCTCGCGCACCACTTCCGCGCCACGCGATGCGATCTGCACCGAGCGCTGCGCCACGTCGGCCGACTCCGCGGAGTCCTTCGACACGGTATCCATCGAGGTGGCGATCTGGTTAATGGCCGAGGTAGCCGAGGTGATCTGCTGCGCCTGCTGTTCCGCCGCGTCGGCCAGGTGCATGGCAGTCGCCTGCGTTTCCTGTGCCGCCGCCGAGACACGAACCGCCGTCTCGTTAATCGTGGTCACGAGGTTACGCATCTCGTCGACCGCGGAGTTCATGGCGTCCGCGATGGCGCCTGTGATGTCCTCGGTCACCGTGGCCTTGATGGTCAGGTCGCCTTCGGCGAGCGTACCCATCTCGTCCAGCAACCGCATAATCGCGGTCTGGTTACGCTGGTTCAGTTCCGAGGTGCTCTCCAGGCGCTGGCGCTGGTCACGCACGAGGGTGACAACGAGCAGCAGCGCGAAGGCCACCGTCGCCAGTGCGCCGACGAGACCCCAGCCCACGTTCGGGAAGAGGCGGAATTTCTTCGCAATCTGATCCGCGGATTCGTTCGCGCGGAGCAACACGGTCTGCGAGTCGAGCGAGGCCTGGTTACCGGCGCGCTTCACGTCCTGCAGGTTGGGCGACGCGGCGACCAGCTGGGCCACCGGGTCGACCAGGTCGCCCCAGGAGGTCTGCATGCCTTCGAGGATCTTGCGTGCATTGGTGTCGGTCATCGCGCGGACGCCGCCGTCGGCGTTGCCGTCGATCAGGCCCTTGAGGACCGCGCCGTAGAGCTGCGCGTCACGGGACAAGCCGTCGGCCGCGGACTGCGCGCCGTCGCCACCCTGCAGGATTTCCTGCACACGGCGGATCATGCGGTCAGCCATCAGCATCCAGCGAGCGATGGTGAAAGTCTGTTCGGAGGAGGCATTCTTCTGCTGGACGATGTTCAGCACTTCGTCCGTGCGCGAGTTCAGCAAGGGCATCTGCTTGGAGAAGAGGTCGGCGCGCTCGCCAGAACTCAGGACCAGGTCCTTGTTAGAGAGGATCTTGCCGATGTCCGCGTCTAGCTGGTGCCAGGCGTTGGCCAGGGCGCCCACCGAGCGGCCGGACGGCGTCGCGTCGTTCTCGGCGTAGGAAGGCATGCCGGTCTTCTCGTCACCCTTGACCAGTCGCTGCACCGCCGAATCGATGGTGTTGCGCGTGGCTGCCAGTTCACGGAAGGAGTCGCGGTTGCCGTCGGACGCCTCGAGTGCGTACTTCGCGGTCTGCTGCGAAAGCACCTGCACCTGGGTCGTCAGCGCGATGGCTTCGCGATCCTCACCGTTCTTGATGTTCAGCCACCAGAAGTCGACCGACGCCAAACCGATTGCCAGAAGCAGTGCCACGATAACCATCGTGTAGCCACGTTCCCGGCCTGCGCCCCCTGTTGTCGTACTCATACTCACCTCGACCAAACCTGGCAAAGCTAGTCACCGGCGCCCCGAATGAGGTCGTCGGCATGACGAAGCGGCCGCACTGGCCGCCCCTCCGTTCCCATCGCAAGGGCGTTACCGCCCCCGCCAATCCTGTTGCGGGGCGGCCACCCGGCCGTCCCGTCCCCCATGGAGACGCTTTACAGCGCCGCCTGCCGGAAGTCCGGCGCACGAACCAGACGGCTCATGCTGAAAAGCCCGAACGATTGCTCGCCCAGCTGTACGTTTTCCGCGACGAAGCGCGCCAGGCGCGGATCGTGTTCCTCGTTGCCGTTACCGCGCTGCGACTCGTCCATCGTGCGCTGGCCGAACACCTCGTCGACCAGCAGCCCCACCGTGCCACCGTGCTGGCGGACCAGCAGCAGGCGCGTCCGTTCGGAAGACGGCGTGCGTTCGTCGAACAGGAAACGCCCCAGGTCGATCGCCGGAACCAGGTTGCCGCGCACGTTGGCCACGCCCATCAGCCAGGGCTGGGTGCCCGGTACGTTGGTCAGCGGCGGCACGGCCAGCAGTTCGTTGATCTCTTCGATGCCGCTGACGAAGGCACGGCGACCGATGCGGAAGCCGATGCCACGCCACAGGCCGAGCGATTCGACCCGTTCGGGCGCGCCCGCGGAATGCGCCAGGCAGGCGCGTTCGTAGTGGGCGAGCAGTTCGAAAGGCGTAAGTGCCGCGTTCTCGCTCATGGCGCCCTCAATGCTTGTTCGGCAGCAGGCTGGCGATGGTCGAGAGCAATTCCTTCTCGTTCACCGGCTTGGTGATGAAGGCCTTGGCACCCTGGCGCAGCCCCCATACGCGGTCCGTCTCCATGGACTTGGTCGTGATCATCACCACGGGCACGTCCGCCGTGGCCGGGTCTCGGCTCAGCGTTCGGGTGGCCTGGAAGCCATTCATGCCGGGCATGATGACGTCCATGATGACCAGGTCGGGCTTGCTCGCACGGATGCGGTCGATGCCCGACTCGGCGTTGTCGACACTGGAGACGGAAAAACCCGCCTTCTCCAGTAGCGTGGTGAACACGCGTACGTCGGTGGGCGAGTCGTCAATGATCAGAATGTTTGCCACACGTCCCCCTGGACGTCGTTAAGCGGATTTGAATCAGCTTGCCGTCGCATAGCGATGAATCGCGCCGAGAAGTTCGTCGCGAGTGAAAGGTTTGGTCAGGTACTGCTCCGCGCCCACGATGCGTCCGCGCGCCTTGTCGAACAGACCGTCCTTGGAGGACAGCATGATCACCGGCGTTCCGCGGAACTGGGCGTTGTTCTTGATCAGCGCACAGGTCTGGTAGCCGTCCAGGCGCGGCATCATGATGTCGACGAAGATGATGTTCGGCTTCTGGTCGGAAATCTTTGCCAGCGCCTCGAACCCATCGACCGCGGTCAGCACGTCGCAGCCTTCCTTCTTCAGCAGGGTTTCGGCCGTGCGTCGGATGGTTTTCGAATCGTCGATGACCATGACCCGCAAGCCGGTCAGATCGGTACCGCGTCCGTTTTCGTTCACTGCGCCCCCGTAGCACGCACAAAAAAACTGCAAATCCCACCGCAGGATAGCTGGTTTCATGCCGGCTGATCCGTGCGCTGGGTCGTCGTCCGGAACCTGGGCTCCGGTGGCCCGCTCTTTCGGCGTTCCTCCCGTTCGCTGTTTAATGGTTGGCCGGGTCGCCGTCAAGATGAATTGTTCTTAAAGGGAAAAATCCTTGTGAAATTGCGCCGCATCCCCCACTAGACTTGGCACCTTTCCTGCTCTTCCAGGACACCCCCCATGTCGCTCTCCGTCGCCGTCCTGATGGACCCGATCCGCGCCATCAAGATCGCCAAGGACTCCACCTTCGCCATGTTGCTGGAGGCCTCCCGCCGTGGCCACGCCTTGCTTTACATGGAGCAGGGCGACCTGGCGCTGCGTAACGGCGAGGCCTGGGCCCGCCTGCGCCCACTCACCGTGAAGGACGACCCGACGGGCTGGTTCACGCTGGGCGAGGCCACCTGGCGGCCGCTCGCCGAGGTCGACATCGTCCTGGCTCGCAAGGATCCGCCCGTGGATGCCCAGTTCATCTACGACACCATGGTCCTGGAGCGCGCCCAGCGTGCCGGCTGCAAGGTGGTGAACGACCCGCGCAGCCTGCGCGACTGCAACGAGAAGCTCTTTGCCCTGGATTTCCCCCAGTGCATCGCGCCGACCCTGGTCTCGCGCGATGCCGGCGAGCTGCGCCGCTTCGTCGCCGAGCACGGTGAAGCGGTGCTCAAGCCGCTGGACGGCATGGGCGGACGTGGCATCTTCCGGGTGAAGCACGGCGACTCCAACCTGAATTCCATGCTGGAAACCCTGCTCGACGGCGCCCGCCACTTCGCCATCGCGCAGAAGTACATCCCCGAGATCACCGCCGGCGACAAGCGCATCCTGCTGATCGACGGCGAGCCGGTGCCCTTTGCGCTGGCCCGGATCCCCCAGGGCGATGAGTTCCGCGGCAACCTGGCTGCCGGCGGACGGGGCGAGGGCATCCCCCTTTCCGACCGCGATCGCTGGATCGCCGCGCAGGTGGCCCCCGAACTGGTCCGTCGAGGCCTGCGTTTCGTCGGCCTGGACGTCATCGGGGACTACCTGACCGAGATCAACGTCACATCTCCGACGTGCATCCGCGAACTGGATGCCCAGTTCGGCATTAACATCGCGGGGCTGATGTTCGACGCAATCGAGGCCCGATGACGACCCGTACCACCGGCGCCGACCTGTTCGGCGCGACCCTGCTGTTTTCGCTGCTGCTGCACGGTGTCGTCATCCTTGGCATCACCTTCGACGCGGAGAAGCCCAAACCGAGCGTTCCTACGCTCGACGTTACCCTTGTGGATGTCGCTAACCAGGAGCAGCCGGACAAAGCCGACTTCCTCGCCCAGGCAAGCAACTCGGGCGGCGGCGACCAGGACAAAGCCGCACGACCGTCGGAGCCCGTATCCGGCCCGCTGCCCACCCCCAACCAGGGTGTGACGGCGCAGCCCAAGGACGCCCAGGCGCCGGCGCCGACCGAGCGCACGCCCGCCCAGTTGCTCACCACGTCAGGCGAGACCGGCTTCACCGTCGATTCGACGAAGGAACAGGCCGAGCAAAAGGAACGGCCGGTGCCGGTGTCCGATGAGGATGTGCAGCGCAAGCTGGAAATGGCGAAGCTGTCGGCGGAGGTACGCGAGCAGTCCCAGGCCTACGCCAAGCGCCCGAAGAAGAAATTCATTTCGTCCAACACCCGCGAGTACGTCTACGCCGCCTACATGAAGGGCTGGGTGGGCCGGGTGGAGCGCGTGGGAAACCTCAACTACCCCGATGAGGCCCGGCGCCAGGCTGTCTACGGTGAGCTAGTGCTCACGGTGGGCCTCAACCGCGACGGCACGATCAAGAGCATGGACGTGATCAAGAGCTCGGGACACAAGCTGCTCGACGAGGCGGCGCAGCGCATCGTGCGTCTGGCCGCGCCCTTCCCCGCCCTGCCGACGGACAAGACCCGCGTCGACGAGCTGTACATCACGCGCACCTGGCAGTTTTTGCCGGGCAATGTCCTACGGAATTACTGAGGGCTGGCCTACGTCTGTGGGAGCCGATTCATCGGCGATCCCGCGGAAGCGGGCGAGCCAAGCCTCGGGATGAGGATTCCGGCTATCCCGCTCCATTGGCTTTTCGCCGCTGAAGCGGCTCCCACACTTTCTATTTCAGCAGCTGGTCGGCTTCGCTGACGTACGCCTTCCCGGCCTTCCGGTCCCACACGCAAAGCTCCCGTCCCGGCCGGTTGTTCATATGCTTCTGCGGATAACGCCCGGCCAGCACCAGCGCCGTAACCGGCACGCGGTCGTCGTACTGGATGGGACCACCGACGGGCTTGACGTCCTTCAGGCCACTGGCGGCGATGCAGGCCTTCGTCAGCCGCTGGTCATAGTCCTTCCAGGCAGCCGGCGACGAAGCCCATGCGACGGACGCGGCGAAGCCTCCCGCGATTACGATAAAAGCCTTTGCAAACATCATCTTCCTCATCTGACAGCCTCCTTTGGCGTGGGCCCACAAGGTAGCCGTTTGGCGCTGAACATTCGCGCACGAGTCATGTTCGTAGCGGCTACAATGAAGCCATGACGATCGCCAACACCTTCGCGGGGCAATTTCTTATCGCGATGCCCTCCCTCGCCGAACCCCCGTTCGCGCGAGGTGTCGCCTTTCTCTGCCAGCACGGCGAAGACGGCGCGGTCGGCCTGCTGATCAACCAGATTTCCGAGTACCGTCTCGGTGACGTGCTCGCGCAGATGAAGCTGCAATGCGAAGACCCGGAGATCGCCGACTACCCGGTCCTTATCGGCGGCCCCGTGCAGCAGGAGCGCGGCTTCGTTCTCCATCGCGAGCCGGGCCACTGGGACTCCAGCTACCGGGTCAACGAAGACTGGTCGGTGACGACCTCGCGCGACATCCTCGTTGCCATGGCCAAGGGCGAAGGCCCGCGCCGTGCCGTCGTGACGCTTGGCTACGCAGGCTGGGAAGCCGGCCAGCTCGAGCAGGAAGTGATGGATAACGCCTGGCTGACCACGCGCGCCGACGAACGCATCATCTTCGACACGCCGCTCGACGAACGCTGGACCGCCGCCACACGCAAGTTGGGCGTGACCGACCCCTCCCAGATCGCCGGCTATGCCGGCCACGCCTGAGTTCGGGGCGCGATGAGCTGTCTGTTCGGGTTCGATGTCGGGACGAAGATCGTCGGCGTGGCTGTCGGCAATCGCCTCACCGGCACCGCACGTGCGCTTGCCGCCGTGCCTGTCCGCGACGGCGAACCCGACTGGCAAGCCCTCGATACCCTGCGTCGCGAATGGCTGCCCGCTGAACTCGTTGTCGGCTTGCCGCTCGACAACGAAGGCAAGGAACAACCGATGACCCGCACGGCCCGCCGCTTCGCCGAGCGCATCGGCGAACGCTATGGCCTGCCGGTAGCGTTCGCCGATGAGCGAATGAGTTCACAGGAAGCCGCGCGCCGGTTCGCTGCGGCCCGTGCCGCAGGCACGCGCAAAAAATCCGACGTGAAGTCGATCGATGCCGAAGCTGCGGCCGTCATTCTCGAAACGCATCTCGCCCAACCCTGAATTCACCGATTCCACCTTGAGGACGTCGACGTCATGTCACAACGCCTGCGCCACCTGACCACCCTCGAGAACCTGCCGCGCGAAACCATCGAGCGACTGCTCGACCGCGCCAACAGCATGCGTGAAGCGACCGCGCATGGCACGCGCAAGCTCGACCTGCTGAGCGGGCGCACGGTGCTCAACCTGTTCTTCGAACCCTCCACACGCACGCGCACCTCGTTCGAACTGGCTGCGCGCCGGCTCGGTGCCGACGTCATCAACTTCGACATCGGCTTCTCGTCGACAGCCAAGGGCGAAGAACTCTTTGACACCTTGCATACGCTCGAAGCCATGCACCTGGATACGATCATCGTGCGGCACAAGGAGTCAGGCACGCCCGACTCGCTGGTGAAGCACGCGATGAGCGGCGTGGCCGTGGTCAACGCCGGCGACGGCAACCGCGCTCACCCGACACAGGGCCTGCTCGACGCGCTGACCATTCGTAATCACCATCCGGATTTTCGCAAGCTGCGCATCGTGATCTGCGGCGACGTGCGTCATTCACGCGTCGCCCGCTCGGACGTGCACGCCTTCTCGGCGCTGGGCGCGAAGGACATCCGCCTGGTCGGCCCGTCGTCGCTGCTGCCGACCGAGGGCGAACTGGAGGGCGTCACCCTGCACGATGATTTCGACGAGGCCATCGAGGGCGCCCATGCGGTGATCATGCTGCGCCTTCAGAAAGAACGCATGGCCACGACCGACCTGCCCGACGAAGCCGCTTACTTCGAGCGCTTCGGCCTCGACACGAAGCGTCTCGCTCGCGCCGCCAAAGGCTGCCTGGTCATGCACCCCGGCCCGATCAATCGCGGCATCGAGATCGCCACCGAGGTGGCCGACGGCGCGCAGTCACGCATCCTCGAGCAGGTGGGCAATGGCGTCTTCGTGCGCATGGCGGTGCTGGCAGAGGTGATGGGACGCTGATCCCGCGCCCGGCCCGGCTTCCGGCATAATGGGCGGACCAAGGGACAACTCAAACAATGGGATACGAAATGCGACCGACGAAGCGACTCATCGCGCTCGGCGTCGCCAGCGTGCTGCTGGCGGCCTGCGGCCACAAGGACAAGGACGCCCCGCTGGCCTTCGTGCCGGCCGATACACCGTACGTAGCGGCCAGCCTCGACAAGCTGGACGACGATGCCTATGAGGCCATGCTCAACCAGGTCAACAACGAGCTGCCCAGCCAGGTCGCCCAGATGAAGGCCATGGCCCAGGACATGGAAGCCAAGGGCAACGTCGACGGCTCCCACCTGATGAAGGCAGTGGCCGCCGAATTCGACGGCAAGACCGCCGAAGCGGCGCTGAAGAACCTCGGCCTCGACATCAAGACCGGCTCGGCTGTCTACGGCCTTGGCCTCAGCCCGGTGGCGCGCGTTTCGCTCGCCGATCCCGCCGCCTGGGAAGCATTCGTCGGTCGCCTCGAAACCGCCTATGGCAAGAAGCTTGAGACCGCCGATGCGGGCGGCCAGGCATACCGCCACGTGGCCATCTCCGACACCGGCATCCAGTTGGTCATCGCCACCGTGGGCAAGCAGGCTGTGGTCTCGCTGCTGCCGGCCGACGCCGCGCAGCCGATAATCCGCCAGGCGCTCGGCGCCGACCGTCCGGAAAAGAGCCTCCAGGAAGACGGCCGCCTCGCCGACCTGGCCAAGGACAAGGGCTACAAGGATTACGCCGTCGGTCAAGTCGACTTGACCCGCCTCCTGCCGCTGATCGCCGCGGGCAAGGACCCCCTCTTCGCCGCCTTCATCAAACAGCAGTCGGCCAAGACCGGTGAGCCCATTCCGCCACTGCCGGCGAGCTGCCAGACCGAAGCCTCGCGCATTGCCGCGCGCGTGCCGTCGATCAGTTTTGGCTACACCAAGCTCGATCTGCATCACCAGAGCCAGCGCGTCGACGTCGCTCTTGCCGACGACGTCACCAAGGCCTTTTCGGGCCTGAAGGTGGAGCTACCGGGTCTCGGCCAGGACGCCACCGCGCCGTTCGACGTCAGCCTTGCGCTGCCCGTCGAGCAGATCCGCACGTTCGTGACTGCGCAGTCGGAAGCCGTTGCCGCGAAGCCGTTCGAATGCCCGGCGTTCGCCAACATGAATGAGAGCTTCAACAAGCTCGGCTCGACGATGCAGCAGGCAGCGATTCCGCCGTTCGGCGACATCCGCGGTGTGCGCATCGTCATCGACTCGTTCAAGCCGGCCGCTTCCGCCGCGCAGATGCCGCAGATCACCGGCCGTGTCGTGCTCGCAACCCGTAATGCCCCGGGCCTGCTGGCCATGGGCCAGGCGGTGCTCGGCGGCGACTTCAAGCTCGCCGGCGACGGTAAGCCTGCGCCGCTGCCAGCGAACATCGTCGGCATGCTCGGTATGCCGGGCTGGGCCGCGATGAACGGTCAGGCGATTGCCATCGGCGTGGGCCTGGGCGAAGACAGCAAACTCGACGAAGTGCTCATGGCCAGCACCGGCGACGCCGGTCGACTGACCCGCATGCACCTCAACGGTGACATGTACCGCCAGTGGGTCGACGTGATGGCGGAGAAGGCGCAGACCTATGCCAACGCGATGACCACCGCCGCGGGTGCCGACGGCGCTCCGGACAGCCAGGCCGACGACACAGCCGCCGCCCTGCGCTCCAAGGCGCAGTTCGATGCGATGAAGGCGCAAGCCACGCGTGTCGTCCAGGTGACCGGCGAAGCACATATGGAAGAGAAGGGCCTGGTCATCTCCGGCGCCGTCGAATACAAGTAAGTTTTTCGCAGTCTGTCTAACGAAAGCGCCCTTCGGGGCGTTTTTTTTTTGCTTTGGAGAAACCTGAACGGAGCGGTTTTACGGGCACAAATCGTTCACAGGCCCGCTGTTTTCATTGATCCCGGACAGGCAGCCACCCCGTGGCGCCGTTCCCCAGTCCCATAACCAGATTCGTAGAAAGGAGTTCACCATGAACCATGCCAACCTCCGCAAGGCCCTGTTTGCTGCCGCCCTCGTCGCCGGTCTCGGTACGGTCCCGTTTGCCCAGGTGAATGCCCAGGACGCTACGCCGGCTGCCGCGAAGGCTGACAATCAGACCGTCGCCGGCAAGACCGACGACGCCTGGATCACCACGAAGGTGAAGTCGGAATTTGCGACCAAGAAGGCCGTGAAGGGTAGCGATATCTCGGTCACCACCACCGAAGGCGTCGTCGCCTTGACCGGTACGGTTTCCACGGCGAAGGAAAAGACCAATGCCGAGAAGATCGCCAAGGCTGTGAAGGGCGTGAAGAGCGTCGATGCCAGCGGCCTGACCGTGTCCGCGGCCGCCAAGTAATACACCTAGTGTCACCCAAGAAAAAGGGAGCCGAAAGGCTCCCTTTTTTTATCGCCGGATCATCCGGGGTGGATCACGGCGCCTTCCAGTCCCCTATCCGGCGTGTTGTGTAACGATCGCCCGACCAGTGGTACTCGGTGCATCCATGGTCCTCGTCGCACAGGGTGAAGACTTCGTCGCCCTTCGCATCGAGTGACACCGCAGGCGGGATACGCGAGCCCGCTTCAAGTAGCTTCTTCGGGCTCCCGCCACCCACTTCGTGCACCATGATCCGCAGGGCACTCCCTGATGTCCACAGGCTGAGGAAACGAGGACTTCCGTCTTTCGGAACCATCGCGTAGACGGGCTGAAAGTTTGTATCTTCATGGTAGGAGGCGGCGTCTGCACGACATTCGTCGACACAGCGGATATCAATCCTGCGACTACCGTTCTTCCCGGTCAGTACGTCAAACTGATACACGCCCGTCTCGAGCCCTGTGCGGGCGCGCTCGAGCAGATGGCTTTGCTCGGCGGCGAGCGCGGTGCCGCAAAGCGAGGCAATCGCCAGGCTAGTCGTGAATCTGAGAAAGGATCGCACTGCTGTCCTCCGGATGCTGTCGCAAGGCCGTCGCCGCCTGGATGATGTTGTCGGCATAGCCTCGACCGGTTCCGTATCCGTTCAACCCGGAGACCAAGTCACCCCCACGCTGGGCGATGCGCGAGCGAAGGTAGGTGGTCCCCGCCTGGATGTTCTTTGCAGGATCGGTCATTTCCGACTGTTTATAGCCGACCTCTTTTGTCGCGCCTTTGGTCATTTGCATAAGGCCGGTCGCCGTCGACGTCGATGACTTCTTCTTGGGATCGAAGTTGGATTCCTTCCAGGCAACGGCGATGACGATTTCGTCGGGCTGCCCCGACCTGTTGTTTGCCTTAACGATATCGGCGATCTCGGCGTAAGACAGTGCTGACGAGGAGTTGTCCTTAGACGATTTTTTATTGTCAGCGCCCTTGTCGACACAAACGGAACACGAGTCCGCGCCACCTGGGCCGGACGGGCCATAGCGATCTCGCGACCACGGCAGCATGTCGTTCATGGGGCCGCCGCCCGCGTCGTATACCGAGCGCCTGCCACTTGGGTCGGTACGGGTCGCGGGGTTGTCGTTCACATACGCGTACCGATTGAACGATGCGACATCGCCCGCGGCGAGAGCATCCGGATCGACGCTGAGAAACCGACCTACATCGGGGTCGTAGTATCGCGCCTGCATGTAGACGAGCGACGACTCCGGGTCTTCGACATGCCCGGTAAACCCAGGCCCATTCCCCGACTCGCCGAGGGCTGTCGCCCCATAGGGCTTGTGATCACTGTTCGCCGAGGGACTTCCCGAGGCGTCCGTCGTCATCAACACGGAGCCTTGCGCGTCCGTGTAGTAATAGGTGGTCGTCGTGGTCGCCGATGCGTTCGACGATGCGCCGCCCGCGGCGATCAGTGCCAGTACTGCCAAATACAGCGGTGCACGTGCTACCGCGCACGAGGTCGTGAACGTCCGCCACACAGATCCCCCTGTCCCGACAGCCTGTCGGTATCGCGTTATGTTCCCCGGATTTCCTCAGCGGGAGAGCATCCCACCGAACGTCTGCTTGTCGTTGGCCTTGTCGATTTCAACGCCTTCCAGGCCCTGCGACAGCGTATGCGCGTCGCCGCCCTGGGCGAGCTTGATGCGCAGACGCACTTCGTTCGAGCTGTCCGCGTGGCGCAGGGCGTCTTCGTAGGAGATCTCGCCTGCGTGGTACAGCTCCACGAGGCTCTGGTCGAAGGTGCGCATGCCGAGCTGGTTGGAGTCGCGCATGAGCTCCTTGAGCTTGTGCACCTCGCCCTGGCGGATGTAATCCTGGGCCAGGGGCGTACCGAGGAGCACTTCCACCGCGACGCGACGGGCTTTGCCATCGGGCGTGGGGATGAGCTGCTGGGCCACGATGCCCTTGAGGTTGAGCGAAAGGTCCATGAACAGCGCGCTGCGGCGGTCTTCCGGGAAGAAGTGCAGGATGCGGTCAAGCGCCTGGTTGGCGTTGTTCGCATGCAGCGTGCACAGGCACAGGTGGCCGGTTTCGGAGAAGTTGATCGCGTGTTCCATCGTCTCGCGCGTACGCACTTCGCCGATCATGATCACATCGGGCGCCTGGCGCAGGGTGTTCTTCAGCGCGTTCTCCCAGCTATCGGTATCGATGCCGAGTTCGCGCTGCGTGACGATGCAACCTTCGTGCTTGTGCACGTATTCGATCGGGTCCTCGATCGTGATGATGTGACCGGTGGAGTTCTGGTTGCGGTAGCCGATCATCGAGGCCAGCGACGTGGACTTACCCGTACCGGTACCACCGACGAAGATAATGATGCCGCGCTTGGTCATCGCCAGCTGCTTGATCACCGGCGGCAGGTTGAGCTCTTCCGGGGTCGGGATCTTCGACTCGATCCGGCGCAGCACCATGCCTACGCAGTTGCGCTGGTAGAAACACGACACGCGGAAGCGGCCGACGCCCGAAGCACTGATGGCGAACTGGCACTCGTGGGTCTTTTCGAACTCCTCACGCTGGGCGGGAGTCATCACGTTCAGCACCATGTCGCGCGACTGCTGCGCGGACAGGGGGCTCTGCGTGATCGGGACGATGCGCCCCTGCACCTTCATGGACGGCGCGACGCCGGCGGTGATGAACAGGTCGGATGCCTGCTTATGCACCATCAGCTTCAGGAAAGAGGTGAAATCGAAGTCGCTCATCGCGTGTGTCCCCATGGCCGGACCGGGCCGGCGCCCCTGGGGCGATCATATACCGCTGTGATGAGCCCTGCAGCGACGGCTTTCACGGTCTGCGGCCGCCCTGCCGTTTGGCAGAGACGGCCGCCCGGAGCGGCTTAGCGGAAGCTTTCCTTGTTCTTGGCGTACATCAGGCCTTCCTGGCGGGTGATCAGGCCACGCTTGACCAGATCCAGGAGGTTCTGGTCGAGGGTCTGCATGCCGTACTGCTGTCCGGTCTGGATCGCCGAATACATCTGGGCGACCTTGTCCTCGCGGATCAGGTTACGGATGGCCGGGATGCCGGTCATGATCTCGTGGGCGGCAATACGGCCGCCACCGACCTTCTTCAGCAGGGACTGCGAGATGACCGCACGGAGCGACTCGGACAGCATCGAGCGGACCATCGGCTTTTCGCCGGCCGGGAACACGTCGATGATGCGATCGATGGTCTTGGCCGCCGACGAGGTATGCAGGGTGCCGAACACCAGGTGGCCCGTTTCCGCGGCGGTCAGGGCCAGGCGGATGGTTTCCAGGTCGCGAAGCTCGCCGACCAGGATGTAGTCCGGATCTTCGCGGAGCGCGGAACGCAGGGCTTCGTTGAAGCCGTGGGTGTCGCGGTGGACTTCACGCTGGTTGACCAGGCATTTTTGCGAGGTGTGGACGAATTCGATCGGGTCCTCGACGGTGAGCAGGTGACCGTATTCGTTCTTGTTGATGTGGTCGACCATGGCCGCGAGGGTGGTCGACTTACCCGAACCGGTCGGACCGGTCACGAGGATCAGGCCCTGCGGCTGCTCGATCAGTTCACGGAAGATCTTCGGCGCGCCGAGGTCTTCCAGGGTGAGCACTTCCGAGGGAATGGTACGGAACACGCCGCCCGCGCCACGATTGTGGTTGAAGGCGTTCACACGGAATCGGGCCAGGCCGGGAATCTCGAACGAGAAGTCGGTCTCCAGGAACTCCTCGAAGTCGCGGCGCTGCTTGTCCGACATGATGTCGTAGATCAGCGAGTGGACCTGTTTGTGCTCCAGGGCCGGGATGTTGATCCGGCGCACGTCGCCGTCGACGCGGATCATCGGCGGGAGTCCCGCGGAGAGGTGCAGGTCGGAGGCCTTGTTCTTCACTGAGAAGGCAAGGAGTTCGGCGATATCCATTAGGGTCCCCTTTCTTTGTGGGCATAGGTAAACACGCCCGGGGGTCGGCGGCAAGGCACGGCACCATATATGCTTCGTTGACTGTGAAAGACGTCGCGTACGGAGCGGACACCCCCATGAATCGGATCACCTTCATCGGCGGCGGCAACATGGCCACGGCGTTGATCGCCGGCATGATCCGCCACGGCGCCCAGCCGGGCGGCATCGCCGTGGCCGAACCGCGTGCCGAGGCCCTGCAGGAGCTCTCACGCGAGTACGGCGTCGCCACCTACACCGACAACCTCGACGCCGCGGAAGGCGCCTCGATCCTCGTCCTGGCGGTGAAACCGCAGATGATGGCCGACGTTTGCCGCTCCCTGCGGCCGGTGGTGCAGAAGTACCGGCCGGTGATCATCTCGATCGCGGCGGGTATCCGCATTGCCCAGATCGAGCGCTGGCTGGACGGTGCCCTGCCTGTGGTCCGATGCATGCCGAATACCCCGGCGATGATCGGCGCCGGGGCAACCGCCCTGTTCGCCAATGGCCGGGTCAGCGCGCCGCAGCGGGCCGAGGCCCAGCATGTGCTGGACGCCGCCGGCCTGACGGTGTGGGTGCCCGAGGAAGACCAGCTCGACACGGTCACCGCCCTCTCCGGCAGCGGTCCGGCCTATTTCTTCCTGATGGTCGAGGCCCTCGAGAATGCGGCATTTTCTCAAGGCCTGTCCCGCGAAACGGCACGTGCGCTCGCCGCGCAGACGGCGCTCGGCGCCGGTCGCATGCTGATCGAGAGCGGCGAAAGCGCAGCCACGCTGCGTCAGCGGGTCACTTCGCCCAACGGCACCACCCAGGCGGCGCTGGACAGCTTTCGCGCCGACGGCTTCCCTGCCATCGTGGCGCGCGCCGTCGATGCGGCACGCCGCCGCGGCTTTGAACTTTCCGAAGACATGGAATCGAACACGTGAACTACCTGACCAACGCGGGCTCCCTGATCCTGGACTTCATCTTCGGGGCCCTCGTCACCCTCTTCGTGTTGCGCCTGCTGGCCGAAGCGTTCCGCGCGGACTTCAACAACCCGATCTGCCAGTTTCTCTACCGCTTCACCAACCCGGTCCTGCGCCCTGTGCGCAAGCTGCTGCCAAGCGTGCGTCGGGTGAATACCGGCGCGTTGTTGGTGGTGTTCCTGCTGGAATGCGTCAAGTGGCTGCTGATCGTGGCCATGGCCGGCATCCTGCCCAACGTGGTCGGCCTGGTCGTCGTCAGCCTCGGCGAGACGCTCGACTTTTTCCTGCTGACCTGGGTCGTGCTGGTCTTTGTCTGGTCGCTGATGAGCATGCTCTCGACCGACCGCTACCACCCCGTGGCACGGCTGGTGACCAGCCTGGCCGACCCGCTGGTGCGCCCGCTGCGCGGCCGCATGACACTTGGCGGCCTGGATTTTTCGCCGACCGTGGTGATCCTGGGCTTGATCCTGGCGCGCATGCTGGTGGCAGCACCGATCAAGGACTGGGGCGTAGCAATGATGATGGGCGGCCTGTAAGCCCCCCCATTGGTCTGTGGGAGCCGCTTCAGCGGCGATTGGGTGCTCGCCTCAACCCGGCCCGCTGCCGCGGGATCGCCGCTGAAGCGGCTCCTACAAGAAGCGGCGCTTACCGGCCGCCGAGGCGCCGGGCGTCGGTGACGTTCGGCAACGCCCCAAGCCGGCCCAGCAACATGGACAGTTGCTCGTAATCCTTTACCCGCAGGGTGAAACGCATCTCCACCTCGCCCGTCTGCACGTGCACGCGGCTGGAGGAAGCGACAATGTGCGGCCCGGTATTGCTGATGGTGGTCGCGACGTCCTTCTGCAGGCCCTTGCGGTCGTAGCCGCGTAGCTCGATGTCGATCTCGTAGTTCTGCACTTCCACCCTGCCCCAGCTCACGTCGATCACCCGCTCGGGATTCTTCCGTGCGAGACGTGAGAGGCTGGCGCAGTCGGACCGGTGGACGGAAACGCCGCGCCCGCGGGTGATGAAGCCGCGGACCGGATCACCGGGCAACGGCTGGCAGCAGCGCGCCAACGTGGTCAGCAGGTTGCCGACGCCCTCGATGGAAAGCGCACCACGATCGTGCTGGGCCGCCCGCGAGGCCACAGGATTGCCCGACTGGGTAACCCCCTGTTCGACCGGTTCCTGCAACGAGCGCGCGATCTGCCCGAGCGAGACCTCACCCAGCGCGATGGTGACGAAGAGTTCTTCGACACCCTTGAGGCGAAAGTGCGTCGCCAGCTTGGCCAGGTCGACATCGTCGAGCGCCAGCTTGCGCAGTTCTTTTTCCAACGCCGCCTTGCCGGCGACGATGTTGGCATCGTGCGCGGTGCGCCGGAACCAGGCCCGTACCTTTTCCCTGGCGCGCGAGGTGTTGAGATAGCCGTGGTGCGAAGAGAGCCAGTCACGGCTCGGCTCGGAGCTCTTGGTCGTGAGAATCTCGATGGTGTCGCCACTGCGCGGCTGCGTGGTCAGCGGCACGATGCGGCCATTGACCTTGGCGCCGCGGCAACGATGCCCGACCTCGGTGTGGATGTGATACGCGAAGTCGAGCACCGTAGCGCCACGCGGCATGTCGATCACCTCGCCCTTGGGCGAGAGCACGTAAACGCGGTCTTCCATCAGCTCGGTTTCGAAACCGGCCGCCAGTTCGGCTTCGTCTTCGCCACGCGGCTCGAGCAGCTTGCGCATCCAGGCGATCTTCGCCTCGAACTCGGCATCGGCCCCGCCGCCTTCCTTGTAGCGCCAGTGCGCGGCCACGCCCAGTTCGTTCGCGCGATGCATCTCGTGCGTGCGGATCTGCACCTCTAGTGTCTTGCCGGCCGGGCCCATCACCGCCGTGTGCAGCGAGCGGTAGCCGTTGCCCTTCGGGCGCGCGACATAGTCGTCGAACTCGCCGGGGAGGTGCGGCCACAGGCTATGCACAAGACCCAGCGCGGCGTAGCAATCGGCCACGCTGTCGACGAGGATGCGCACCGCGCGGATGTCGTAGAGGTCGGAGAACTCCAACCCCTTCTTCTTCATCTTCTTCCAGATGGAAAAAATATGCTTTGGCCGTCCAGCCAGTTCCGCGTGCACCCCAGCGCCTTCCAGGGTGCTGCGCAGCGTAGCCAGGCTCGACGCGATGAAGGTCTCGCGATCCGTACGGCGTTCGTCCAGCAGCCGCGCGATACGCCGGTATGTGTCCGGTTCGAGATAGCGGAAGGCGAGGTCTTCCAGCTCCCACTTCAGCTGCCAGATGCCGAGCCGGTTGGCCAGCGGCGCGTGAATGTCAGCGGTGAGCTGGGCCAGTTCGCGCCGTTCGTGGTCCGGCAAGGCCATGGCCGTACGCATGGCCGCCAGTTGGCGGGCGAGCAGTACGAAGACGACGCGCAGGTCGCGGATGATCGCCAGCAGCAGTCGGCGCAATCCTTCGGCACCGCCGACCGGTCCGCGCTGGGCGTGCAGCGCCCAGACCTTCTCTGCCTCACGCTGGCCATCGATCAGGCGGTGCAGCGAAGGCTTCCACGTTTTCGCGGCTTCATCGGCGGCTCCCGGCAAGCCGTTGATCAGCGAGAACCACAAGGCCGATGCGCAGGTTTCGTCGTCGCAGCCGAGCAGGCGCAGCAGTTCGATGACGGTTTCCGCTTCCGCACGCGCCGCCACGGGTAGCAACGCGCAGGCCTCGCGCGCGCGGTCGGTCAGCGGCATTGGCGTTGCCTTGGCGTCGGGGGCGCGCAGCTCGCTCATCGTCGCGTCGTCCTTTCGGGTGGTCATTGTTGCGCTGCCTGAGCCACTTCCAACGCGCGTGCAAGACGTTTGGCCGACACCGGTTCGGCGGTCTTCAGCTCCTGCGCGAACAGCGACACGCGCCATTCCTCCAGCAACCAGCGCAGTTCGCTCCAGACCACCGCATCCAGGGCGGTACCCCCCGCATTGAGCAATGCGCGCCAGTAAGGCAACACCTGCAGCATACGCGACTGATCGCGTGCGGGGTCCTGACGCAGGCGCTCAGCGCGCAGGCGCATGGCCTTGAGGTAACGCGGCAGGTGGACGAGACGCGAGGTCGGAAGCTCACGCAGGAAGCCGGGCTGGAGCAAGGCCGCCAGCTGCTCGCGCAGGTCCTCGTAGCTGGCCTTGGCGAAGCCCATCAGGGGCGGATCCATCCACGGTTTCAGCTCGGCCTGGGCCTCGATGATCGGCTCGGCCACCTTCTGCCGGGCCATGGCGGCAGCGAACAGCTCCCGGCTGAGCTGCACGTGCAGCGCCTCGAACTCGCCTTGCGTACGTGCGTCCAGACGGCGCTCGGCGATCAGGTCGCTGAACCCACCTTCGACCAGATCCTCGCGCAGACCTTCGACGCTGCCCATCGGCGCGTACTTGAGCGACAGCGGGTTGGCGATCGGCAGCTGGCGTCGTGCGCGTTTGAAGTCGGGGGCCAACGCCTGGCGGAGCAACCGCTCGACACCCCCCACATGTGCTTCGGCTGCCTCGTCGGCCCGCTCGAACACACGCAGGGCAACGGCCTCTCCCAGGTCGACGAGCGCTGGATAGGCAGTCAGCCCACCTTCGGAGCGGACTTCCTTCGGGATCGACTCGAAGTCCCAGGCGGCGATATCTTCACGAGTGAGTTCGATATCCGTCTTGCGCGAGAACGCCTCGCGCGCCTTGCCTTCCCAGCGCGCCCGGATCTCGGCCAGATCGCGCCCTTCGGCCAGTGTGCGGCCGTTCTCGTCATGAATGCGGTAGCGCATGAGCAAATGGGGCGGCAGCTCGGCACCGGCAAACGCGGCCGAATCCACCTCGACGCCCGTCGTGCGCTTGAGGAATCGCGCCAACGCTTTCGCCAGCGGCTCGTCACGCGGCGCCTCCGCTTCGGCAAAGGCGCGAGCAAAGTCGGGGGCGGGCACGAAGTTGCGGCGCAGCGCCTTGGGCAGGGCACGAATCAACTCCGCGACCTTGTCCACCACCAGGCCGCCTACCAACCATTCGCCGCGTGCGATGGGCAGTGCGTTGAGGAAGGCGAGCGGCACTTGGATGGTGACCCCATCGGCGGGGTCGCCCGGCACGAACCGGTACTCCAGCCGATAGCGATGCTGGTCGATATCGAGCGATGCCGGGAACGCCTTGGGGTCCAGGCCCGTACCGCTGTCCATGACGTCGGCGAGTGTCCAGCGCAGGGCGGCCTGTTCGCCCGGCGCCGCCTTGCGGTACCACGCGTCGAGCCCGCGCACGTCGGCGATCTCTTCGGGCAGCTTGCCGTCGAAGAAGGCGGAAAGCTCCTCCTCCGAACGCAACAGGCCGGCGCGGCGTTGCTTCGCCTCGATGTCGTGGGCCTGCTCGAGCACCCGCGCGTTGGCACGAACGAAATCGGCACGACTATCGATATCCGCGCGGACCAGCGCCTCGCGCACGAAGATCTCGTGGGCCAGCCGCGGATCCTGCTTATGAAAGGTGACAGGACGCCGCTCGACCAGCACCAGCCCGAACAGGGTGACCTGCTCGTAAGCGATCACCGTGCCGCGTTTGCGCGACCAGTGCGCATCCCGCGCCGTGGAGCGGACAAGATGACTAGCCTGCGTTTCGATCCAGGCGGGATCGACGCGGGCGCACATCATGGCCCACACCTTTCCGCCGATATCGATGATCTGTCCGGCGAAGATCCACGCCGGCGGCGCCTTCGCCAGTGCCGACCCGGGGAAGACCTGGAAGCGACGTTCGCGGGTGCTGCGGAAGATGCCCTTCTCGTCCTTGTGACCCACCTGGGTCGGCAGACCGGCGAGCACGCTGCGGTGGACGGCCTCGAACAGCGCGTCACCTTCGAGGGCGCCAGCGACCGGGGTGGCAGTCGACCAGCCGAGGTCGCGAGTCACCAGGGCGAGTTGCCGGTGCAGCTCGCGCCACTCGCGCATGCGCATGAAGCTCAGGAAGTGTCGCGAGCACCAGTCGCGCAGCTTGGACGAGGTGAGTTCCTCGGCGGCTTCGCCATGCGCGCGCCATAGGTTCAGCACACCCACGAAGTCCGACTTGGGGTCGGCGAACTGCGCGTGCGCCGCATCGGCCTGGCCGCGGGCCTCCGGCGGACGTTCGCGCGGATCCTGGATGCTCATGAACGCGACGATGGTCATGAGGTCGGCAAGGCTGCCCAGACGGCGCGCCTCCACCAGCATGCGTGCCAGCTGCACGTCGATCGGCAGCCGGGCGACCGTACGGCCGATGTCGGTCAGGCGTTGGTTGTCATCGATCGCGCCGATCTCGGCGAGGCGGCGGTAGCCGTCCGCGACCACCCGGGGATCGGGGGCCTCGAGGAAGGGGAAATCCTCGACGTCGCCCAGATCCAGCGCGAGCATGCGCAGGATGACGTTGGCCAACGACGACCTCAACAGTTCCGGATCGGTGAAGGCCGGACGCAGGTTGAAATCCGCTTCGTCATAAAGCCTGTAACAGATGCCGGGCCCGACGCGACCGCAACGCCCCTTGCGCTGATTGGCCGCGGCCTGCGAAATCGGCTCGATGTGCAGGCGCTCCAGCTGGCTGCGTTGGCTGTAACGCTTGACGCGAGCCGTGCCGGGATCGACCACGTAGCGAATGCGAGGCACCGTGAGCGAAGTCTCCGCAACGTTGGTGGCCAGCACGATGCGCCGCTTCGTTCCGGGCTTGAACACACGATCCTGCTCGTTGGCCGAGAGGCGCGCATAAAGCGCCAGCACTTCGGTTTCGCGGTATTGCTTGCGCGACAGCAGCAGGTGGGTATCGCGAATCTCGCGTTCACCCGGCAGGAACACGAGAACATCTCCGCGCGGGTCCTCCCGGGTGATCTCGTCCATGGCGTCGGCGATCATCTGGGCCACATTACCCTCGCCACGCTCACCCGGCGGCCGATAGCGAACGTCGACCGGATACGTGCGGCCTTCGACCTCGACCACGGGTGCGTCGCTGAAATGGGCGGCAAAGCGCTCGGTGTCGATCGTCGCCGAGGTGACGATGATCTTGAGCTCGGGTCGGCGCTGCGCCAGCCGCTTGAGGTAGCCAAGCAGGAAATCGATGTTGAGGCTGCGCTCGTGCGCCTCGTCGATGATGATCGTGTCGTAGGCGGACAACCAGGGATCGGACTGGGTTTCAGCCAGCAGGATGCCGTCCGTCATGAACTTGATCAGGGCCTGGTCCGACACCTTTTCGGTGAAGCGGACCTGGAAACCGACCTTGTCACCCAGCGGTGTGCCGAGTTCCTCGGCCACGCGGGTCGCTACCGATCGTGCGGCGAGCCTTCGCGGCTGGGTGCAGCCGATCAGGCCCGCTTCGCCGCGGCCGGCGGCCAGGCACAGCTTGGGCAACTGGGTGGTCTTGCCCGATCCCGTTTCTCCCGCGAGCACCACCACCTGATGCTCGCGAATGAGCTTGATGATGTCCTCCGCCCGTGCGGCGATCGGCAACGAGGCATCCACCGTGATGGGCGGTTTGGAGGCCGCGCGCGCCGCGCGGCGCGCCACCGAGGCGGCGATGTCCTTGCCGAGCGCGTCGATCTTCGCGGCGTCCGGCTTGCGCGAGAGCGTGCGCCAGCGACCGGACAGGCGGCCGTAGTCCCGGCTGGTGACCTGGCCCAGCGCTTCGCGCAGCTCGCGCAGGCGCGGATCCGGGGACGGGTGTCGTGCGGGGCTTGTAGAGGTACTCATGGGAACGCCAATAATAGCGTGCGTCTATCGACGACATTGGAACGTTTCATTTCACGTGGACCGGGCCGCGCGTTAAAATTTCGCTCTGAGAAAGAAAAACCAAGGAGAGTCGCTACATGGCCATCGATATCGGTATTGCCAAGAAAGACCGTGAAGCGGTCGCGAAGCACCTGTCCAAGCTCCTCGCGGACACCTACTCGCTGTACCTGAAGACGCACAACTTCCATTGGAACGTGACGGGCCCGCAGTTCAACAGCCTGCACGCCATGTTCGAGGTGCAGTACAACGCCCTCTGGCTGGCCGCCGACGAAGTGGCCGAGCGCATCCGCATCCTCGATGTGTTCGCACCGGGCTCCTACAGCCAGTTCGGCAAGCTCACCTCGATCAAGGAAGAAGCCGGCGTGCCGGAGTGGAAGGATATGGTGGCCCAGCTGGTCGAGGGCCACGAAATCGCCGCCGCGACGGCCCGCGACACCATCAAGGGCGCCGAGTCCGCAGGTGACGAAGGCACCGCCGACATGGTCACTGGCCGCCTGAAGGACCACGAGAAGACCGCCTGGATGCTCCGCTCGCTGCTCAAATAAGAAGCGACCCGTCCCCTGTAGGAGCCGCTTCAGCGGCGATCCCGCGGCAGCGGGCCGGCTGCCGCAAGCACCCAATTCGCTATGCGCACCCTGGCCGCTGCAGCGGATCGCCGCTGAAGCGGCTCCCACAAGGAGCGGATTACGGCCCCGAAACGCCCCGCTCTCTGAGTTCAGCCTGACCGGTCCGTCCATCATGCGTTGAGCCATAACGCCCCGTTCGTTAAGCTCCCCCGGTTACCTCACTTGATGCCACTTGGGGGCCGACCGGTCCGGGGATTGTTTTTGAGCGCTGTTACCACGACCGAACGAAGCCATCCGATCCTCACCGCGCTACTGCTGGCGGTCCTAGTCGCGGGCCTCAACGTGGGCCTGTGGTTCCTGGGCAACATCCCGCGCGGTCCTGACGACTGGAGCGGGCCGATCTCCGGTTTCGCCTTCACGGCCTACCAGCGCTACCAGAACCCGATGAGAGGCGACCTCTCCAGCGATCCGGAGATTGCGGGCGACCTTCACCTGGTCCGGCGCTATTCGCCGCGCATCCGCACCTATTCGATGCTGGAGAACCCGCAGACGATCCGCCTGGCCGAGAAGGAAGGCCTCGACGTGATGGCGGGCGCCAATATCGACACTCGCCTGGAAAACAACGAGCGCGAGATCGACGCGCTGATCGCCCAGGCCCACCGTTTCCCGAAGACCGTCTCGCGCGTCATCGTCGGTAACGAGGTGCTGTACCGCGGCGACCTCAAGCCCGACCAGATGATGGCCTACCTGGATCGCGTGCGCGCCGCCGTGCACCAGCCGGTGTCGATGGCCGAGCCGTTCCATATCTGGCTCCAGAACCCGGAGCTGGCCGACCACGTCGATTTCATCACCGTCCACCTGTTCCCTTACTGGAACGGCATCGATCGCAAGGATGGCGTGACCGACTCAATCGCCAGCTTCAAGGCGTTGCAGCAACGGTTCCCGGGCAAGCACATCACCATCGGCGAGATCGGCTGGCCTTCCAACGGCGACCGCCACGAATACGCCTACCCGACCGTTTCCAACGAAGCGATCTTCCTGCGTGATTTCTTCAACACGGCCAAGCGCGAGGGCATCGACGACTACTACGTCCTCGAAGCCATCGACCAGCCGTGGAAGGAAAACCTGGGCGAAGGCCGCACCGGCGCGTACTGGGGCATGTTCAACGCCGACCGCCAGCTGAAATTCCCGTTCACCGGTCCTGTGACTGAAGACACCAGCTGGCCGTGGAAGGCGTTCGCCGCCTCCGCGCTGGCCTTCTTCCCCATGGTCTGGTTCGGCAGCCGCTTCCGTCGCTTCAAGCTGATGGGCCGCCTGTTCTTCATGGCCCTGCTGCAGCTGGCCTGCGGCCTGATTGTCTGGTCGGCCACCCTGCCCTTCAACTTCTACCTGAGCCCTTTCGACTGGGCCATGCTGATCCTGCTGTTCCCGGCGCAGATCGCGATCCTCGCCATCCTGCTCATCAACGGCTTCGAGTTCACCGAAGTGCTGTGGCGCCGTAGCTGGATCCGTCATGCCGGCATGCTGCCGTACGATCCGGTCGAGAAGCAGCCGTTCGTGTCCATCCACCTGGCCTGCCACAACGAGCCGCCGGAGATGGTGCAGATCACGCTGGATTCGCTGGCCGCGCTGAACTACGAGAACTTCGAAGTGCTCGTGCTGGACAACAACACCAAGGATCCCGCGGTCTGGGAACCGGTGAGGGCTTACTGCGAAAAGCTCGGCCCGAAGTTCCGCTTCTTCCACCTCGAACCCTGGCCCGGCTACAAGGCGGGTGCACTGAACTTCGGCCTTACCGCCACGGACGAGCGCGCCGACGTGGTGGCCGTGATCGATGCCGACTACGAGGTTCGCGAGGACTGGCTGGCTGCACTCACCGGCTACTTCCACGATTCCAAGGTCGCCGTGGTGCAGTGTCCGCAGGCCCACCGCGATTTCGAGAACAACCGTTTCCGCCGCATGACGGCGTGGGAATACGACGGTTTCTTCCGTATCGGCATGCATCATCGCAACGAGCGCAACGCGATCATCCAGCACGGCACGATGACGATGGTGCGCCGCTCCGCGCTCGAAGGCACCGGCGGCTGGTCCGAATGGACGATCTGCGAAGACGCCGAGCTCGGCCTGCGCCTGATGCATGCGGGCTATGAGCTGGTCTACGTGGACGAGCTGATGGGCAAGGGCCTTACCCCTGCCGACTTCAAGGCATACAAGAGCCAGCGCTACCGCTGGGCCTTCGGTGCCATGCAGATCCTCAAGGGTCGCTGGAGCTGGATGACCCGGAAGGGACCACTCTCCGCCGGACAGCGCTTCCACTTCCTCACCGGATGGTTCAGTTGGTTCGCCGACGCCCTGCACTTCATCTTTACGATGATGGGCCTGCTGTGGACGGCCGGCATGATCTACGCGCCGCAGTACTTCAACCTGCCGATGCAGTTGTTCCTGATCCCCGTGATCGGCTTCTTCTTCGCCAAGGCGATCTTCGGCTTCGTGCTCTATCGCGCGCGTGTCCCATGCAGTTGGTACGACACCATCATGGCGTCGGTGGCGAGCATGGGCCTGTCGCACGCCATCGCGCGCGGCATCCTGCACGGCCTGACGCGGGAGAAGACCGCCTTCGTGGTCACCGCGAAGAGCCGCCGCATGGGAGGCAGCAGTTTTGCCGCTTTTGCCCCTGTGCGTGAGGAAGGTCTCATGGCGATCGCCCTGCTTTGCGCGGTGATCGGCATGGCGATGCACTACGGCACGAGCTATGTGGAAAGCACGCTGTGGATGTTCATCCTCGCCGCGCAGTCCATTCCGTACGTATCCGCGCTGGCCGGCGCCTGGATCGCGCACCGTGCCGGTGACGAAGCCGGCTAATAGGCCGAGGGGTCGTTCACGTTTGTGTATCGACCCTGCACGCTGCGCGCGGTAAGTTACGTCAAGACATCATGTCAGGGGACGCCGGAGGCGCCCCGCTCGCCGCCGTACCCCACGGCGTTGGATCACGACCGGAACGGGATGCTCATGCGCCGAACCAGACGCCATGGACTGCTGCTTCTGCCGTGGTTCCTCCTGCCTTGCCTCGCCCATGCCGGCGTCGTCGTCACCGTGGACGGGGTCGATGAAAACCTGAAGAACGCCGTCGTCGCCGGCGTCGAGCTGAGCCAGTACGCCAAGCGTGACGCCACCGCGGCGCAGATCCGTCGGCTCTACGACAAGGCACCCAACGAAGTGCAGGCTGCCCTGAGGCCCTACGGTTACTACGAGGCAACCGCCACGGGCGACATCAAGCAGGTCGGCAACGACTGGCAAGTGACCCTTCACGTGGTTCCCGGCACACCGGTAACCGTAAAGACGGTGAACGTCACCATTGACAAGGAGGCCGCCAAGCTTCCGCCCATCGCCCGCGCCATGCGTGGCGTCAACGGCCTGAAGGACAAAACCCTCAACGACGGCCAGTACGACGCGGCGCGCGATGCTGTCAGCGGCGCGCTCACCGCCACGGGCTTTCTCGACGCCAAGCTCGTTACCCATCGTGTCGAGGTGAACCGGGCTGAGCACAGCGCAACGGTGGAGCTGGCCTGGGAAACCGGCAAGCGTTATCGCTACGGCAAGATCCACTTCGAGAACTCGCAGTTCCGCGAAGACTTCCTCGACCGCTACGTACCGTTCAAGAGCGGCGATTACTTCTCGCAAAACCAATTGCTCGACCTGCAGCAGGCGCTCAACGGCGCCGACTACTTCGCAGTGGTCAATGTCATGCCCGACACGGACAACGCCAAGGACGGCACGATCGACATCAACGTGGAGCTCGCGCCTGCAAAGCGCACGATCTACACCGGTGGACCGTTCTTCGGTACCGATACAGGGGCCGGCCTCCAGGGCGGCGTCGAAAGACGCTGGGTGAACGATCGCGGGCACAAGTGGAAGAACCAGATAGTCATGGCGCAACGCCTCAAGACCGTCTCCACGCTGTACCAGATTCCCATGCCCGGCCCCAACCAGCGCAGCTTCAACTTCGGTGCGAACTACCGCGACGCCAACACGGTGACATCGAAGTCGCGGACCATCCAGCTCGTCGCCAACGAAACGCGGCTCTGGCACGGCTGGACGCGCACCATTGGCATCAACGCCCTCTCCGGTACGTTTACCGTCGGCAAACGCGGCGGCGAAGGCGACAACGTCGAAGGCCTCGAACACGGCCAGAGCACCCTGGTCTACCCCGAAATCACCCTGAGCCGGAAGAAAGGCGACAACCCGACCTTCGTGCGCAGTGGCTGGTCGCTCACGCTTACCGCACGCAGCACCGCAGGCGACCTCCTCTCCGACGCACGCTTCTCGGAACTGATGGGCGACGCCAAGTGGATCCAGTCGTTCTGGGGCCGCAATCGCCTGATTCTCCGCGGCACAGCCGGCAAGATCTGGACGGACGACTTCAGCGCCCTGCCGCCTCAGCTTCGCTTCTTCGCCGGTGGCGACCGTTCCGTGCGCGGCTACGACTTCGAGAGCATCGGCCCGAAGAATTCATTCGGTCGCGTGATCGGCGGCCAGAACCTGCTCGTGGGCAGCACCGAGGTGGAGCATTACTTCACGCGCAACTGGGGCATGGCGGCCTTCGTCGACGCGGGCAATGCGTTTGCCGGCACCGACTACAAGCCACTGGTCGGTACGGGCCTGGGTGTGCGCTGGCTTTCGCCGGTCGGCATGATCCGCGCCGACCTTGCCGTACCGGTCGGCAACAAGGAGTCGCACGGTATCCACCTGCACGTCGTCATCGGGCCTGACCTGTGAGGAGCACCGGCATGAAATGGTTGATCCGCATTGGCGTGGCGTTCGGCGTGCTGGTCCTGGTCGTCGTGCTCGGTGTGTGGTGGCTGGTCGGCAGTGCCTCCGGCCTTCGCTTTGCATTGGCTCGCGCGCAGGGCTTCACCGATAACGCGCTCACGATTGAGCACGCCGAAGGGCGTCTTGCCGGTCCGCTCGATCTGGCCGGCGTGCGCTATCGCGATGGCAAGGGCATGGACGTTCGTGTCGCCAAGGCATACCTCGACTTCTCCTTCGGCTCGCTGCTGCGCAAACGCGCGCACGTGTACGACCTCACGGCGGACGGTATCGACGTCGCATTGCCGCCAAGCCAACCGGAACCGGAGGCCCCGTCCGAACCGTTCTCACTCGAGCCGCCGCTCGACATCGTGCTCGACAAGGTCAAGGTCGGTCACGTGAAGGTGACGCAAGCGGGTCAACCACTGTTCGAGTCGAACTCGCTGGATCTTGTCGGTTCATGGACAGCGAAAGGCATCGCGCTGAAAACCCTTGCGCTGCGCGCACCCGATGGCCAGGCCGATCTCGGCGGGACGCTTGCCGTGGGCAAGGGTTACAAAGGCGATGGCAAGGCCAGCTTCCGCTGGAAGCTCGGCGATATCGACTACGCCGGCGATCTCGAAGCGCACAGCGACGGCGCGAAAGCGCACACCATCGTCAAGCTCACCTTGCCCTTTGTTGCGCAAGTGGACGCCAACCTCGTGCAGAGCGGCGATTTCGCGTGGACGGCGAAGATCGATGCACCACGCTTCGACCCCAAACCCCTGATCGGCGACAGCAGCCTGCAGTCGCTTGGCGTTGCCTTGCAGGGCTCAGGCGACCGCTACCGCGCGGACCTCACGGGTGATCTCGATCTCAACGACTACCTCGTGCGCCTGACGCCGGTAAAGGTCGCCCTCGACCACGAGTACAAGCGACTCACCCTCGACGAGCTCACCGTCAGCTCGCCGCAAGTCAAAGGCTCGCTAACCGCGCGTGGCACGGTGGAGATCGCTGCGCAGCCGGTGTCGGCGGACCTCGCACTTAGCTGGAAAGACGTACTCGTCCCCGCAAACGTCGCTGGGCAAGACCTTGCCAGCGTCGGTCAGCTGACTTTCAAAGGCAGCGCCGAGGCGTATCACGCTGCGGGCGACGTCGATATCGGACCGCCTGGTCACGTCGGCAAGTTCACGCTGGACGTAGACGGCAAGCCGGACCTCATCACGCTGCACAACGTACAGCTGAAGCAGCCGAACGGTAGTCTCGCCGCCACCGGCACGCTGACCCTGCAGCCTCAGCTTGCGTGGAAGGTCGATCTCAAGGGCGAGCGCTTCGACCCGAGCCAGCTCCTCGCCGACTGGCCCGGCGCCCTCAACCTGGATCTTTCCACCGAAGGCCAGATGGCGAAGGATGGACCACTCGGCACGCTCGATCTGCGCAAGCTCGACGGCACGCTGCGCCAGCGCCAGTTGCGTGGTTTCGGCAAGCTCACGCTGAAGCCCAACGAAGTGGTCAACGGCACGCTCGACCTCGCCTCCGGCGGCAGCACGATCCATCTGGACGCCAAGGGCGATACCGCCAACGATGCGAACCTGAAGCTGGCGATCGCCTCGCTGGGCGACTGGCTGCCGGATGCCGGTGGCCGCATCCAGGGCGATATCTCCGCCAAGGGCAAGGTGCCCAAGCTGGCCGTGAAAGCGAACGTGCGCGGCAGCGCCATCGTCTATGCGGGGCAGAAGGTCGATGCGCTCACCGTCGATGCGGATATCCCCGACATCAGCGCCCCCGGCGGCAAGGTCGCCATCGTCGGCACCCACGTGGTGTCGGGCGGTCTCGTCTTCGACCGCCTCTCGGTGATCGCGAACGGCACGCAGGAGAAGCACCAGCTCAGCGTGGACGTCACCGGTCGCCCACTCGCCGCCGATCTCCAGCTCTCCGGCTCGCTGCGCGACGGCGCCTGGAGCGGCACGCTGTCTACGCTCAATATCGATTACCAGGGCCTGCCGCGCTGGCGCCTGCAGAACGCCAGCCAGCTGGCCTATAAGGACGGCGCGGCAAGCATGAGCGATCTCTGCCTCACCGCGGGCGAGCCCCTGCTCTGCGTCGCCGCCAAGCAGGACAAGGGTGGCAACCTCGATGCCAGCTATCGCCTGCGCAAGGTTCCGCTCGCGCTAATCATGACGGCGGCCGAGGCCTCGAACAGCCCGATTCGTGCCGACGGCATCATCGAAGGCGACGGCAGCATCCGCCGTACCGCCGCGGGCGCCTTGTCGGGCCAGGCCAACATCACAAGCGCGCATGGCTCCATCGCCTACACCGACCGCAGCGAGAACCCTCTGCTGGTCTACGACAATCTCGTCGCGAACGCGCAGCTCTCGCCAGACAACCAGCGCGTTACCGTGCGCGCCTCGCTCAACAAGGGCGGCACGCTGGACGGCAACGTGTCGATAAACGGCGCACAACAAGCGCTTGGCGGCACCGTCGCCCTGCATCTCACGGACCTTGGCGTCGTCGAGCTGTTCACCAGTGAACTTGCTGACGTGAAGGGTGGACTCGATGCCAACTTCAACCTCGGCGGCACCATCGCCGCGCCGGCGATCACTGGCCAGGCCCTGATCGCCGGCTTTGCCACCGAAGTTCCCAGTGTCGGCCTTAAGCTCAAGGATGGCCGTATCAGCGTCACCACCACCGACGCCAAGAACTACGCCGTCGACGGTACGATCCGTTCCGGCGACGGCACGCTAGGCATCAAGGGCACGGCGGCGCTCGGCGCAGGGGCACAAATGCGTCTGGGCATCCAGGGCTCGAAGTTCACCGCCGTCGACATTCCCGCCGCCAAGGCCATCGTCTCGCCCGATATCCAGATCGTGCAGGACGCCAAGGGCATGAACGTCACCGGCAAGCTCAACATCGACCTGGCCGACGTCAATGTCGAACGCCTGCCCGGCGCGGGCGCGACAAAGGCCTCGCCCGATGTGGTCGTGGTCGACGACAAGCAGCAGGAAGCCGCCGCCGAAGCATCGCCGATCTCGGCGGATATCCGCGTTGACCTCGGGCAGAAACTGCACCTTGTCGGCTTCGGTATCGACGGCCGCATCACCGGCCAGCTCGACGTGCGTGAACGTCCTGGTCGTGCGACAACGGGCCAGGGCCAGATCGGTGTCGATGGAACGTACAAGGCTTATGGGCAGGATCTGAAAATCCAGCAAGGCCAACTGCTGTTCGCCACCACGCCGATCGACAATCCGCGACTCAACATCCGCGCGACGCGTGTGCTCAATCCCAACGCCACCATCGCCGATGGCCAGACCGTAGGCCTCTACGTCTCCGGCACGGCGCAGCGCCCGATCCTCACCGTGTTCTCCAACCCGGTCATGGAACAGTCCGACGCGCTCTCCTACCTCGTCACCGGAAAGCCGCTGTCGCAGGTAAGCGGTGGTGAGGGAAACATGGTCGGCGCCGCAGCGCAGGCACTTGGCTCGGCGGCAGGCGATCTTCTGGCGAAGAGCGTCGGCTCGAAGATCGGCGTGGATGACATCGGTGTATCGAACAACGATGCGCTCGGCGGCACGTCGGCCTTCACCGTCGGCAAGTACCTCTCGCCGCGTTTGTACCTGAGCTACGGCGTGGGTCTGTTCGACCCTGGCCAGGTCATCACGCTACGGTACATCTTCAGCAAGAAGTGGAACTTCGAAGCGCAAAACGCAACAGATTTCAGCCGCGCAAGCTTGAACTACAGACTAGAGCGCTAGCCGCTGCCAGCTCCTTGTAGGAGCCGCTTCAGCGGCGAAAACCAGCCCGCCTCATCCCCTCATCGCCGACGCAACCGGCTCCCACACAATACTCAGCTTTCGCTCCACGTACTGCGCCCTAATCCTCTTCGTAGGGCGTCGTATCGGTAACGAAATATTCGAAGTTCTCCGCGTTCCTGACGGCCTTCCAGCGATCGCTCTTGGCCAATTGTTCGACTTTGTCTCGCCCATAAGCATAGTCGGAGCGCCCGGGATAGTACGCATGAAAATGAGAAAACTCGTGAACCATCGTCCCGACGCGAGATGCAGACGTGTCGAACTGGGGAAGTGAGAAGAACCTCTCGCAGAAGTGCACTACGAATGTCGTCGTATCCTCGCTCCATGCCGCTGTTTGGGGCGGGTAACCAGAGCAGCCGCACATTGGCGTCAAACGAGCTCCGGGACCACCCACTATCCGGCGAAGCAAGGCATCCACCGTCTCGTACGCTTGTGCGTTGTTCCCATCGCCCCAACCCGGCTCTCCAGGCATGGGCTCTGCAGGGTCGTGACTTCCGAGCCAACGTGCATAGCGAGGATGGGGCACAAAAACGTACTTGAAGGTGCCGTCATCGCCCCGCACACGATCGTAACGTTCGTCCATGAAAGTCTTTGCATTCCATACGTAATCAAATGCATCGCTTTTTGCAGTGCTGATGGTGGTGAGCTGCGTTCCATCACACTCGCCCTTTTCGCCTGTCGCCGTCGCCACGTATGGAACGGGTCCATTGACTTGAATCACCACCTCGTTTGAGTCGATATGCACCTGGACATTTCGAATGAAAGTGCGCCTATCGTCCGCCGAAACGAAGCGGGTATCGGGTTCCCGGTTGAGATCAAGCGAATAGGAGACGGCGAACGCTCCCCCATTGCCGTAGTCGTACTCATGAATAAGATCGACCTCCTTGGATAGTTCCTCGCCCGGACGAATCTTATAAAACTGGTCGGCAAGGATCGGGCCCATGTTCACCCAACGTCCGCGGTAGCGCACCTCGGCACCTTCTGCGTTCTTGACGACGAATTGAGATCGCGGCAAGCGGCCGCCTGCGGGAGCGAAGGGGGTATCCCACTTGTACACGGTCACTGCTTCATCGCCGTTATTTCGCAGCGTCAATCTGACGACCGCGGAACGCTGCGTATCAAACGGATAGGGTGCTTCCAAGGTTGCCTCGAGATGCCCTTCAGCGTTCGCGCAGATGGGCGCGAGGACCGACATCAAGAGGACGAATAAGATGGTGATCCGCTTCATAGATTCGAACATGGTACTTCCTGACATTGATTGAGCCGTGCATTGGGCCCACCAAAGCTATGTCAGTGGTTTCTTACATCATATGGAAGGATTCTCAATTTTTCGCAGTACAAGGCAAAGTGCGACACAAGTCACAAGGTACGAGCGCGGCGCGCGCAGGCGTCGTAGCGACGACGACGATGCCAATCAATGCAAGCGACTACAGACAACTCAACATTGTTTGCACCTGAGTTACTTTCTCCGTCTGTTCAACCCCGGCAAGGTCATCACGCTACGGCACCTCTTCAGCAAGAAGTGGACCTTCGCGGCGAGAAAAGCGAAAGATTTTGCAGCAAACGCTCACGCGCGAACTCTGGGGGGGGGGGGGGGGGGGGGGGGGGGGAAGACATTTCTCCCGACACAGAGAAAACCTAAAAATTCGTGCTCAATAACACACTCATAG